>WNGN01001403.1_pt1 | contig 18268 bp, 16 predicted proteins | sample 5400561 | NCBI WGS metagenome assembly WNGN01 (sample SAMN13153379, study PRJNA577476) | soil metagenome | isolation source: 115 cm soil or saprolite under Garry oak tree replicate 2 | place: USA:California | collected 2016-06-15
ACAGGGAGGCCTGCGGCTCGGCGCCAGCGATCGCGCCCGCGAGGACGAGAGCGAGCGTGAGCAGGCGCTGCGCAGGAGATCTCACGGAATCCGGGACCGGTCCTACGGGGTGATCCACCCCTGCTCGACGAAGAACTTCTTGAGCGTCTTGGCGATCTCCTCGGCCGTGTGCTTGGCGTCGCCGTCCACGCCCTGCGAGCGCTCGGTGGCGATCCCGACACCCCCGCTCACCATCGCGCTCGTCGCCGCGCGCCCGGCAGCCGCCCCCACGCCGGCCATCGGCCCCATGCCGGGCTTGATCGAGCTCTTCACCGTCGCGTAGAAATCCTCGACGAGCCGTCGCCCTTCGGGGGTCGTCTCGTACACCTGCACGAGCGTCCGGACTTCGCTCGCTCCCGCTCCGAAGCCCACGACCATTCGCCGGAGACGATTGCCCTCGTTCACCGAGACGAATTGCCCCTCGATCGAGAGCGTTGGCCCCGACACGGACACCGAGCCCGCGGTCGCCGCCGGGACCGCGGCCAGGCCGAGCTTGCCGAGCTCCTTGACGAGATTTTCGGTCACGATGCGGGCGACGTCGCGGCCGATCTTGAGCTCCTCTTCGGAGGCTGGCGTTTCCCGCATCATGTGGATGAGCCGTGCGCCGATCGCGCTGTCGAGAGACACGTCACCGGGAGAGACGCCGAAGTCGTGCACCACGATGAGCTGGGGCTTGGGCAGCCCGATCGCCCGCGAGTTGACGTTCTCCACGCTCGTCCGCGCGCACGCCGTCACGGCGAGGGCCAGACCCATCACCACGACTCCGCGTCGTGTCATGAAAGCCATCGGAGCTCGAAACCCTTTCTGGACGCGCGCACGTACGCGCCGTATGGTGCGGGGAAATGGGCAGGGAGGAGCAGCGAGCCTCGCTCGGCGCACTGCTCGAGGAGCTTGCGGCGCGACGCGGCGGCGGCGACCCGATCGGTGCAGGCGACGGTGGACCAGTCGACCTCGTACGCCTGCATCGGGTGGTGCACGGTGTCGCCCGCGAAGATCGCCTCCTGGGACCCTGACCTGAGACGGATGCACACGTTGCCGGGAGTGTGACCGGGCGCCAGCTCGACCGTGAGCGCGTCGTCGACCTGGTGGCCGTCTTCGATCATGTCCGCTCGCCCCGCCTCGACGACCGGCAGCGCGCTGTCCAGGAAGGCCGCGCGGCGGATGGGGCTGGGGTCCGGGTTCTTCTGCCAGTGGTCGTACTCGATCCGCGCGAACAGGTAGCGCGCGTTCGGGAACGTTGGCACCCAGCGCCCATCCTTGAGGACCGTGTTCCACCCGATGTGATCCGCGTGCAGGTGGGTGCACATCACGTAGTCGATGCTCTCGGGCGTGGCGCCGGCCGCGCGCAGGCGCTCGAGGAACGGCGTCTGCAGGTGATGCCAGTGGGCCCGCGGCATCCGCTCCTTGTCGTTCCCGACGCACGTGTCGATCAGCACCGTGTGACGGCCGGTCTTGACGATCCACGCGTGCATGCTGAAGACCAGCGCTCCGCGGTCGGGGACGTAGTAGCGCGGCGCCAGCCAGTGCAGGTGCGGCTGCAGCGCCTCGGGATCGAAGGGCATGAAGAAGTTCGCGGCCAGGAACGTGGAGTCGACCATCTCCTCGATGCGGACGACCGACGCGTCACCGATGGTGAGGTGGTCCATGGTCACCCCTTGAACTTCGGCATGACTTCGCGGGCGAACCAGGTGAGCTGCTCGAGCATGACGGCCTCGGGCGTGCCCATGCTCGTGCTCACGTTGACGTACTGGAGGCCGGGGAAGCGCGACTGGAGGTTTTGCAAATACGCGGTCAGCTCCTCGGGCGTGCCGGCGAACCACGCGCCCGTCTTCATGAAGTGCTCGAGGCTGGGGACGCCGGCGGCCACCCAGCCACCGCGCCGCGCGGCGGCCTCGACCTGGGCCGGCTTGATCCCGGGCACGAAGCCGAGCGGAGCGAACATCTTCACGTGCTCCTCGTAGAGCGGCGTGAGCTCGCGAACGGCCTTCTCGCGGCTGTCGGCCAGGTGGAAGAAAATGCCGAGGCAGAGGTTCTCGCCCAGCTTCAGATCGTGTCCGGCGCGGGCCGCCGCCTCGCGATAGCCGTGGATGGGGCCCTCGGCCATGGTGGCCGCGCCGCCGCCGATGATGCCCTTGATCCCGTGACGCACCATGAAGTCGAGGCCGCGGGCGCTCGCGCTCACGATCGGCTGCCAGCACTCGACCGGACGGTGGATCGGACGCGGGACCAGCGTGATCTCCCGCAGCTCGTAGCCGCGATAGGGCACGGCCGGCGGCAGCGTGTAGTGCTTGCCGTGGTGCTTGAACGATTCCTCGTTGAACGCCTTGAAGATGATCTCGACCTGCTCCTCGAACAGCTCGCGGTTGGCCTCGGGGTCGAGCATCGGCGCGCCGAACGTCTCGACCTCGCGCGTGTGGTAGCCGCGGCCCACGCCGAAGATGACGCGGCCGCCGGTCAGGATGTCGGCGGTGGCGTAGTCCTCGGCCAGGCGGAGCGGGTGCCACATGGGAGCGATGTTGAAGCCGCAGCCGATCTTGATCTGCTTCGTGATGTGGGCCAGGTGCACCGCCGACATCAGGAGGTTCGGCAGGCACTCGTAGCCCTCGTGCTGGAAGTGATGCTCGGCCAGCCAGATCGCGTAGTACCCCAGCTCGTCCATCCTCCGGGCGACGGCATCGGTCTTCGCGAACACCGTGGCCAGGTGCTCGTTCCCGTAGCGCCGCTCGTTGGCCGGGGTGGCCGTCTGGCCCATGTCGGGGAAATCGACGTGGCCGGGATAGACCGTGGCGAACCTCGTGATCATGGTGGCTCCTTTGCCTCAGAACTTGCGCTTGCGCCCGGCGAAGATCTCCTGCATTTCCTTCTCGGCCCAGGCGATGGCCTGGTCGACCGTCATCTTACCCGTGGCGTACTGCGCGAACATGTCCGGGAGGATGTAGAGGTCGAGGACCTGCTGAGACGACGCCGTCGTGGGACCGGGCCAGGACGGCGGGACCGTCACCTTGGCGACCTCGGGAATGAACCGATACTGCTTGTCGCTCTTGTACACGGGATGCTTGGTGAGATTGGTCAGGAACGGCATGTTGAAGCCGTGGCCGGCATCTACCCACTTGGCCTGGTTCTCGGGCTGGAAGTGGTAGCGCAGGAAGTCCTTGGCGAGGTCGACGTTCTTCGCGAAGTTCCAGATGCCGACGCACCAGTAGCCGGTCGTCGTCTTCCGGTCCACGGGCCCACGCGGCGTGTTGACGTGGTCGATGACCTCGGCGATCTCGCGCTGCGTCCCCGGGATCACGACCTTGTCGCGCTTGGCCGACTCGAAGGCGCTGATCGGGTTGTGGATGGCGATGCACTTGCCCGCGTTCAGGCAGCGGTTGTTGCTGGCGTCGTCCCAGGCCAGCACCTCGGGGTCCATCGCCTCGGTGTAGAGACGCTTGACGAACTCCATGGCCTGGCGCGTCTCTTTCGAATTGATGGCGACCGTCTTCCCGTCCTTGGCGACGTAGGAGGCGCCATACGACCACATGATCGAGAGCAGCGTGACGTTGGCGTCGCCGCTGTGGCCGAGCGCCGTGCCGAAGGGATGCCCGATGGCCTTGCCCTTCTTGCCGATTCGGAGCCAGTCCTCCCACGTGTCGGGGTTCTTCTCGCCGATCTGCTCGAGGAGATCGGTACGCACCGCCATCGGGAAGGGCGGCATCCACCACGGCAGCAGCTTCCACTTGCCGCGGATGAGGTAATCGTTCGGGTTCATCCACCCGCCGTTCTTCGGCGCGACGTCGGCGGCGACGTCGTTGAGATCGACCAGGTGATCGAAGTAGAGATCGGCGTCACCGAGGCCGGGGCCGAGCGCGGTGAGGTCGTGACCCGAGCGCGCCTGGACCTCCGAGGCCTTCTTGGTCACGAGCTGCAGGTGGGCGATGATGTCGAGCCGCACCTTGACCTTGTTCTTCGCGCCCCACTCCTCGAACTGCCGCTTCAGCTCCTTGTCGGTCTCGGGCACGAAGCTCGCGATGGTCAGGAAGGTCAGCTCGCGAGTCTGGGCCGTCGCCGGGACGCCGCCGGCCACCACGACCGAGGCCGCGCCACCCGCCGTCACGCGGAGGAATTGCCGCCGGTTCACCATGTCTGCCTCCTACTTGACGGCGCCCGCCGTCAGTCCGGACACGTAGTAGTCGAGGAAGAACACGTACGCGACCACGATGGGAAGCGAGCCGATGCAGGCGCCCGCCATCAGTCCACCCCAGTAATAGATGTCGCCCCGGATCAGCTCGGAGAAGACGCCCACGGTCATGGTCTTCAGCTCGGCCGGCGAGACGAAGACCAGCGAGTAGAGGAACTCGTTCCAGGAGAGGGTGAAGGCGAACAGCGCCGCGCAGATGACGCCCGGCACCGCCACCGGCAGCAGGATCCTCAGCAGCGTCTGGAAGCGGTTGCAGCCGTCCAGCATCGCGCACTCCTCGATCTCCTTCGGCACCGTGCGGAAATAGCCCATGAGGAGCCACGTGCAGAAGGGAACGAGGAAGGTCGGGTACGTGACGATCAGCGCCCACAGCGTGTCGGAGAGCCCCAGCCGGTTGACCACCGTGCTCAGTGGCAGGAAGAGCAGCGACGGCGGCACCAGGTAGGTGATGAAGATCGCGACGCCGAAGGAGTCCGCGCCGGGAAAGCGCAGGCGGGCCAGCGGATACGCGGCCAGGATGCCGATCAGGACGGAGACGACGGTCGCGGCGATGCTGACGATCAGGCTGTTGGCGAACCAGCTCCAGAACATGGTGTCCTTCGAGAGCATCTCGTAGTGCCCGAGGGTCAGGCCCTGCCGGATGAAGAAGGGCGTGGCGTTCACGTTGTAGAGCTCGGCGTTCTTCTTGAACGACGTCACCAGCATGAAGTAGAGCGGGAACAGCGCGAAGAACACGAACGGCGCCACCGGAAGGTACAGGGTGAAGAGCGAGCGCGTCGGGCGCGACCACCACGAGCGTCTAGTCATACGTCGTGGACTTGCGGACGAGTCGGAGCTGGGTGAAGACCACGCCGAGCAGGATCGGGAAGAGGAACAGCGAGACGGCGGCGCCCTGCCCGATCTGCCCGCTCTGGAGCCCCAGGGCGAACGAGTAGGTGGCGAAGAGATGCGTCATGTTCATCGGTCCACCCTTGGTGAGGATGTACACGATGTTGAAGTCGGCCAGCGTGAAGATCGCCGAGAACAGGATGACGACGGCGAGCACCGGCTTGACGAGCGGCACGGTGACGTGCCAGAAGCGCGCGGCAGGGCCGGCGCCGTCCGATTCGGCGGCTTCGTACAGTTCCCGCGGGATGGCCACCAGGCCGGCCAGCAGCGTGATCGCGAAGAAGGGCAGGCCGCGCCACGTGTTGACCAGGATCACCGTGAACATGGCCAGGTAGGGATCGGGCAGCCACGGGACGTCCTTGTTCACGATGTGCAGGTGCTTGAGCGTCCAGTTCACCACGCTGTAGAGCGGCTCGAACATCCACCACCAGACGAGCGTGCTGAGCGCGGTGGGCACGATGAACGGCAACAGCACGGCGCCGCGGATCAGCCGCTTGAACCGGGCGACCCGGAACAGTAGCAGGGCCAGGGCCATCCCGAAGACCGTCTTGAGCAGGAGCGCGATCGACGTGAACACGAGCGAGTTCTTGAGGGTCTGGCGAAAGATGTCGCTGCCCAGCAGCCGCTCGAAATTGGCGAGGCCCACGAAGCTTCCCGTCTCGCCCACACGAGCGTCGCTCACGCTGAACCAGACCGAGAGCACGAAGGGATAGGCGACCAGGAACAGCAAGAGGAAAAATGCAGGCGCCACGAAGGTGTACGCCACCGAGGTGTCACGGGCGAGGAAATCGGACAGCCCCCGCGCTGCTGCTTCGCCGCGGGAGGTGAACTTGGCCACTTCCCCGTTGACGGTTCTGAGCTGCACGGGTAACGCTCCCCTCGTGGATCGAGCGCCCAACGGTAGCTTCGGGCCCTACGGCTGTCAAGGCGACGTGGCGCTGGTCTCATCGTGCTACTATTCACTCGCGATGACGGGGCGGCGTTTGAGCGCGGTCGTCATTCTTCTCGTCGTGGGCTGGCTCGTGCCCTTGGCCTACGCGAGCCCACCCGACCAGACGTGGATCCCGGGTATCACCGACAACGCCGACCACGACGACGCGGTCATCCTCGTCACGTCCGCGGTCGGTGCGGTGGCCACCGTGATCACCGTCGACGTCACGTCGGTCGCGTGCGTCATGGCGCCGCTCATGCTCGCGCCAGAGCTCCCGCCTTCACCCGAGTCCTCGCCGTACCGTCTTCGCGCTCCCCCTTCCGCCTGAGCCCTGCCGACTGACCGACGGCGCCGACGCCGTCACGCGACCCCGGTTCCTTGTCAGGCGGAAGACTTGCCGTTTTGCAAACGGCGTGGAGCTCAGCATGGCCAGTTCCGTCGCACCTCGTCTTCAAGTCGTGCTGTCCGTCGTGCCCGACGTGCCGCTCGTCCTCGGGGTTCCGACCGCGCTCCGAGCCGCCCATGCGCTCGTCGACGTCCCGGTCGACCGCTTCATCTTCGTGACCGGTTCGATCGCGGCGCTCACCGGTCGGTGGAACGCCCAGCTTCGCGCCCTACCGTGGACGGCCGTCTCCTCGCCGGCCGCCGTGGGCAGCGCGCTCGCGCCGACGTCCGCGGTCCTGGTGCTCGACCCGGAGGGCATGCCGGAGGCCGGAGAGTTGCGCGCGTTCCTCGGCGAGTGCCGCCGGCGCGCCGCGCCGACGGCATGGCTCTGGAGCGGCCGCACCGTGGCCGTCTATTATCCGCCGGGGCGCTCCGCGAGGCGCTCCGTGCTGGGCCGCTCGTCTCAGGGCGTCTCCGGATCGCCGAGGCCGGTCGATGCCGATTTCTACGGCGAGCGCCTGGTCGCCGATGTCCGCGCCTGGTACGATCTTCGCGACCCCAAGGACGTCGAGCGCGCCGGACACGATCTGGTGCGCTCACTGCGGAAGGACACCGACGGATACCTGGCACGATTCGACCGGGGGATCTCGATTCCCGTCTCGCTGGCCCTGACGCGGACCGCAATCACGCCGAACGCCGTCACCGCGAGCAGCTTGTTGGTCGGGCTCCTGGGCGCCGGGGTCCTCGCTGTCCCGGCCTACGGGGCGGCGATCGCCGGCGCCCTGCTGCTCTGGTGCTCGTGCATTCTCGACGGCTGCGACGGGGAAGTCGCACGCCTCCAGCTCCTCTCGACGCCGTGGGGTGCGCGGTTCGACGCCGTCACGGACAACGTCGTTCACGTCGCGGTGTTCCTGGCACTGCCCGTCCATCTGCATCTGAGCCATGCCCACGCGGCTGTCATCCCCGCCGGCCTCGTGCTGATCGCCGGGGTGCTGCTCAGCATGGCGTCCGTGTGGTGGCTGATCCTGCGCCAGCCGTCACCGCGCCGCGGCCCCGGCGCCCTCTTGTATGAGCGCATCGCCAGCCGCGACTTCATCTACGTCCTCCTTGCCCTCGCCGTCGTGCACCGTCTGGAGTGGTTCCTGTGGGCCGCGGCGGGAGGATCGCACGTCTTCTGGCTCACGCTGTGGGCGCTTGCCAGGCGCCGGCGATGAAACTGTTCACGCTGGCGGCAGCGGTCGTCGGGACGGTCGTCTTCGTGGTGCTGCTGTGGCGGCTCGACCTCCCGCGTGTCGGCGCACTGCTCGCCGCCACCGGCTGGGGAATCGCGTTGATCGTCGGACAGGAGGCGGTCGCTCACGTGCTGAACGCGCTCGGATGGAAGTGGGCCTCCGATCCCCGGCAGGCAGCGGCCGTGCCGCTGCGCCGGCTCGTCGCCCTGCGGGTCGCTGGAGACGCGATCAACTATCTGACGCCAAGCGGCACGCTCGCGGGCGAAGTGGGCCGAACGGCGATGCTGAAGGCCAGCCACGCGACGGGTACCGAGGCGGCCTCCGTCATCGTGGCCAAGATCGCGCAGACCCTCGGCCAGGCGCTGTTCGTGGCCGTCGGGGTGCTCGTCTGTGCGCGCACGCTCCGCGTCGGGCTGCCCATGTGGACCGTCATCGCCGGCCTGCTGACGGCGGCGCTGCTGGGGGTTCTCGCCATCGTGGCGGCGCGCCGCGGGTTTGCCGCGTGGCGTCTGTCGCCGCTCCGGCGTTCGTTCGCTGGCTTCGTCCGGGCTCACCGTGGGCGATTTGCGGCCGCGACGTTGCTCTTCGCCGCGGCGTACGCGTGGGGCGCCGTCGAGGCGTACCTCATCTGCCGTTCGCTCGGGCTGCGTGTGTCGGCATCGACGATCATCTCCATCGAGACGCTGTCGGCGGCCGTGGATGGCGTACTGTTCATGGTCCCGGCCAAGATCGGGATCCAGGAGGGGAGCAAGACCGCCATCTTCGCCGCCCTCGGCCTGGCGCCGAGCGCCGGCTTCGCGTTCGGGCTCCTGCGGCACCTGCGAGAGCTCGCGTGGGCCGCGGGAGGCCTGGTCGTCTGTGCGATCGCCTGGCGGCCGGCGCCGGTCGGCAACCTACCTGAGATCGCGAACACGGGAGCCATGTCATGACCTACGTGGCCGATGTTCTCGTCGCGCTCGCGTTCGTCGCCGCGGGATACTGGGCATGGGCGGCGTATCGCGCTCACGCCTTCGGACGCCGACGTCCCGCCCTGGCCGGCTTCACGCCGGCGGTCAGCGTGCTGAAGCCACTGTGCGGCGTGCAGCCGTTCCTCTACGAGACGCTCCGCAGCTTCTGCGAGCAGGCCTACCCGAGCTTTCAGCTCGTCTTCGGGGTCAGCGATCCGAGTGATCCCGCCGTTCACGTCGTGCATCGGCTCATCGAAGAATTCCCCGGCCTCGACGTCGTGCTCGTCTGCGATGGTCATGCGCTGGGTACGAATCCGAAATTGAGCAACGTCGTCAACATCTACAAGAGTGCCCGGCACGACGTGATCGTCCTGGCCGACAGCGACGTCCGGGTGGGGCCCGAATACCTGCGGACCGTCGTGGCGCCGCTCGCCGACCCGGGGACCGGCCTCGTCACCTGCCTCTACGGCGCCGTCCCGATGCCCGGCCTGCCGTCGACCCTCGGGGCGATGTACATCAACGACTGGTTCTTCCCGTCGGCCCTGGTGGCAGCCGCGCTTCAGCCACTGGCGTACGCGTTCGGCGCCACGATCGCATGCCGCCGGGACGTGCTCGACGCGCTGGGGGGCTTCGAGAGCGTCGTCGACTACCTCGCCGACGATTACATGTTGGGACGGGCGGTGGCGGAGAGCGGCCGGCGCGTCGAGCTCTCGCCGCTCGTCGTCCAGACGATCGTCGACGAGCACGACTTCCGGACGCTGGTCGGCCACGAGCTCCGGTGGGCCCGCACGATCCGCTCCGTGCGGCCGGTGGGTTATCTGCTGTCGTTCGTCACCTTCGGGCTGCCCCTCTCGCTCCTCGCGCTCGCCTGCGCCGGCGCGACGCCGGCGGCGGTGGCGGCGCTCGCCGCGAATCTCGTGGCCCGCTTGGCCGGTTGGCACGTCACGCGGAGGACCGCCGGCATTCCTCGCTTGCCCGACGCGTGCCTCCTTCCGCTCCGGGACGTCCTCTCAGCGGCGATCTGGATCCTGTCCTTCTGCGGCCGCACCGTGCGGTGGTACGGACAATCCTTCACGATCGACCACCAGGGCCGCCTGCGGAGGGCCACCCCGTGAGCTACCTGCGGACACTCTTTCTGCATCCGCCGTCGTATCAGGGCTTCGACGGCGGCGCGGGATCACGCTACCAGGCGCGTCGCGAGGTGCGCTCCTTCTGGTATCCGACGTGGCTGGCCCAGCCGGCCGCCCTCGTGCCCGGATCGCGCCTCGTGGACGCGCCGCCCGACGGCGTGACGCTGGACGACGTCCGCCCGCTGGCGCGCCAGTACGAGCTGGCCGTCCTGCACACGAGCACGCCGTCGTTCGTCCAGGACGTCAGAGTGGCCGAGGCCCTCAGGGCCGAGAACCCTGCGCTTCGCATCGGCTTCGTCGGCGCTCACGTCGCCGTGCAGCGCGAGCGGGCGCTGGCGGCTTCCGAGGCGATCGACTTCGTCTGTCATGGCGAATTCGACTTCACGATCCAGGAGGTCGCCGAGGGGCGCCCGCTCGGTGAGGTCAGGGGGCTCGGCTATCGAGACGGCGCGGGGTTGTTGCGGGCGACGCCGCCGCGCCCGCCGATCGAGAACATGGACACGCTGCCCTTCGTGGTCCCCGTCTACGCGCGCGACCTCACCGTTGAGAACTACTACATCGGATACCTGCTCCACCCCTACGTCTCGCTCTATACCGGGCGCGGCTGCCGTTCCAAGTGCACGTTCTGCCTGTGGCCACAGACGGTGGGCGGCCAGCGTTATCGAACGCGGTCGGTGGACCACGTCATCGAAGAGATCGAGGTGGCGCGGCGCCACTTCCCCCAGGTGAAGGAGTACTTCTTCGACGACGACACCTTCACCGACGATCTCCCGCGGGCCGAGGAGATCGCGCGCCGGCTCGGCCGGCTCGGCGTCACGTGGTCCTGCAACGCCAAGGCGAATGTGCCGCGCGCCACGCTCGAAGTCATGAAGGACAACGGCCTCCGGCTGCTCCTCGTCGGGTACGAGTCGGGGAACCAATCGATCCTCAACAACATCAAGAAGGGGATCCGGCTCGACGGCGCGCGCCGGTTCACGCGTGACGCCAAGGACCTCGGCATCAAGATCCACGGGACGTTCATCCTCGGCCTTCCCGGCGAGACGCGGCAGACCATCGACGAGACGGTGCGCTTCGCCTGCGAGCTCGATCCGGACACGATCCAGGTGTCGCTGGCCGCGCCGTATCCCGGCACGGCGCTGTATGGCCAGGCCGTGGAGCAGGGCTGGCTCGTGCGCGACGCGCTGGTTGGAGAGGACGGCACGCAGCAGAGCCCGCTCGGGTATCCCGATCTTCCGCACACCGAGATCTTCGAGGCCGTTCCCAGGTTCTACCGGCGGTTTTACTTCCGCCCCGGCAAGCTCCTGTCGTTGGCGGGCGACATGATCCGAGACCGGGAAGTCATGAGGCGGCGGCTTCGCGAAGGCCGGGAGTTCCTGGAATTCCTGTCGCGGCGCCGGGCTCATGCCTAGAGGTTGGCCGGGACAGGTATGACGGCGGGGCCATCGCCCCCGACGCCTGTCTTCCCCATCGGTCGGCCGCTCCGCTGGCTGGTCGCGCTCTCGTCCCGGCGCCCCGCGCTGACGATCACGGCCTGGCTGGCCGTCGCCGTCGTCATGCTGGCGTGGGCGTTCGTCGCCCTGCGGTTCGAGACGTCGATGCTTCGCCTCCTGTCGCCGACCGCCCGATACGTGACGCTCTACGAGCAATATTCTCGGAACTTCGGCGAGCTCGACGACGTGATGATCATCGTGGAGAGCGGCGACGTTCGGCGCTCCGTTGCCTTCGCCGATCGCCTCGTCGGAGCTCTCCGGCGCGGGCCCGTGCGCTTTCACCGCCTCACGTACCGCGTCGATCCCGGGCACGACGCGGGACAGCGCCTCCTGTACCTCACGCTCGACGAGTTGACGAGCCTCCAGCGCACGCTGATCGATCAGCGTGACTTCATCGAACGGTTCGCGGCGCGACCGGGCCTGACCACGCTGCTCGCCGGCATCCGGCAACGCATCGACGCCGGCATCTTGCTCTCCCTGTTCGACCTCGGGCTCGACGACCGCACCAGCCGACAGGGCCTGGCGGTCCTCGGCGATCTGGTCGGACAGCTGCAGGCCGTCGCCGACGGGCACGACGGCGATCACTCGCCGTGGGCGGGGTTCTGGGGGCTCGGGCGCGACCGGGACGAAGGCCTGTTTCTCTCCGACGACAAGCGCCTCCTCTTCGTCTTCGCCGATCCGCTGAGCGGCGGCGGCGGGTTCGCGGCCGATCGTGACGCCGTCGAGGAGATACGACGGAGGATTGCCGAGCTGCACGTCGAGTTCCCGGACGTCTCCGCGGGCGTGACCGGCGGGCCGGCGCTGTCGGCCGACGAGATGACGAGCGCGTTCCGCGATAGCGGCATCGCCACCCTCGTGGCGGCCGTGCTCACGCTGGCCGTGCTCGTGCTCGCGTTCCGCCAGGTCGTCAAGCCGCTGGTGATGCTGGGCGTCCTCGCCACGAGCGTGATCGTGTCGATCGGCGTTATCACGCTGACCGTCGGCCATCTCACCATTTTCTCGGTCATGTTCATCTCGATGGTGGTCGGGCTCGGGATCGATTACGGCATCTACGTGCTCTACCGCTACGAGGCGGAACGCGCGGGCCGCGACCCGCGTGATGCAGTGGCGCTCGTCGCCGAGCGGAGCGGGCCAGGGATCGTGCTCGGCGCGCTCAGCGGGGCGGTGACGTTCTACGTGCTGATGCTGACGGACTTCCGCGGGATCCGGGAATTCGGCTTCGTCGCCGGAACCGCGCTGCTCATCGCGCTCCTGGCCATGCTGACGCTCTTTCCGGCCGCGCTCGTGCTGGTCGATGCGAGCCGCTTCGGCCGTCGCCGCGATCGTCGCCCCGGTCCGGACGGCGAATCACGGCTGCTCCGCTTCGCCGCCGAGCGCCGCGGTGTGGTCCTGACGCTGGCCGGCGTGGCGGCCGTTCTTGCGGCCGTCACGGCACAGGGCGTCGGGTTCGATTACAACCTGATGAACCTCCAGGCGCCCGGGACCGAGTCGGTGCGGTGGGAGAAGCGGATCATCGAGAGCGGGACGCGCTCGGTGTTCGGCGCCCTGGACACCGCCGGCTCGATCGCCGAGCTTCGTGCGAAGGCCGCGGCCTTCCGGCGCCTGCCTTCGGTTGCTGATGTCGACAGCGTCACGATGCTGATCCCCGACGATCAGCCGGCCAAGATCGACCTGCTGTCGGGCGTGCGCCCGCTCGTGTCCGGCCTCCGTGTCGAGCCGCGCCGGCGGCTCGACGGGGCGGAGATGGTCCGCGAGGTCGAGACGCTCGGACGCCGCCTGGCGTTCGTCGCCGAGCAGGCGCCCGCCGACGCCGGCGCGGAGGTGCGGGGACTCGAAGCGGGCGTCGACCGATTACGTACGACGCTGGCGCGCCTCGGCCCCGACGAGGTCGCGCGCCGCTTCACCGCATTCGACGCGCGCGTGTACGACGACTTCGGTGAGAGCGTCGGCGCGCTGCAGGCCGGCGTGGCCGCCGGGCCGATCACGCCCGAGAACGTTCCCGAGGAGCTGCGAAGGAAATTCGTCGGCCGCGACGGCCGGTACCTTCTCGAGATCTATCCGCGAGTCAACACGTGGGAGCGAGCGGGCGCCCGGCGTTTCGTCGACGAGCTGCGCTCGGTGACTCCGGACGTCACCGGGACGCCGATCATCACGCACGAGGCGATCGCCCTGATGGAGAGCGCGTACCGTGAGGGCACGCTCTACGCCTTCGTCTGCGTCGGCGCGCTGACGGCGCTCGTCCTCCGCCGCCCGCGCGCCATCCTGCTCGGGCTGGTTCCGTTCGTGCTCGGGACGCTGTGGGCCGTCGGCTCGATGCCGGCGCTCGGTCTGCGCTTCAATCTCTCGAACGTCTGGGGGCTGCCGCTGATGATCGGCGCATCCGCCGAGTACGGCATCAATCTGGTGATGCGATTCGTCGAGTCGCGCGCGCATGGCGGGCCGGCGTTCCCGCGGAGCACGGGGGCCGCTGTCTTTCTGAGCGGGCTCACCACCGTCGTCGGGTTCGGGAGCCTGCTCGTCGCGGACCATCGCGGCATCTGGAGTCTCGGTCTGCTGCTGACGCTCGGAAGCTGCACGGGGCTCGCGGCCGCGCTGGTCGTCCTGCCCGCCTTGCTGCGCCAGTTCGGACGCTAGCCGACGCTCAGAACGTCTTCGCGGCCTCCGGCCGCCAGCGCGTCAGCCGCGCCTCGACGGCCTGGACGGAGAAGGTCAGCACGAGTGAGAGCGCCATCAGGACGAGCACGCCGGCGAACATGACGTCCGGGCGGTAGCTGGACGCCGCCGAGGCGATCATGTAACCGAGCCCGCGGCTGGCGCCGAAGAACTCGCCGACGACGACGCCGAGGACGGCGCGCCCGATGGCGAGCCGCAATCCGGCGACGACGTACGGCAGCGCGCCCGGCAGCACGACGATCCTGGCCACCTGCCAGGAGCTCCCACCGAACGAGCGCACGACGTTCACCAGCACCCGGTCGGCGTTTCTCACGCCCTCGTAGGTGTTCACCAGCAGCGGGAACACCGCGCCGAGGAACACGATCAGCACCTTCGACCAGATCCCGAGGCCGAACCACAGGATGAGCAGCGGCAGCCACACGATCCTCGGCGTGGCGTTGAGCGCGGTGACGAAGGGATCGACCAGGTCGTCGAGCCAGGCTACCCGCCCGAACAGCACGCCGAGCGGCAGGCCCACCACGATGGACAGGCCGAGGCCGATCAGGAACTCGGTCGCGCTCACCGTGAAGTGCTGCTGGAGCTCGCCACTCTTCACCAGCCCCGCCAGCGCCACGACGATCTGGGACGGCGTCGCGATGAACAGCCGGACGCCGCGAGGCAGCGCGACGATCCGCGGAATCACTTCCCAGAGCACGAGCGGAAGGAGCAGCGCGGTCGAGCCAAGCACGAGGCGCTCGCGCACGGCTCAGCGCCGTCCGGCGCGCCAGGGCGCCACGCTGGCCTCGATCCGGCGCACCCCGCTCGTCAGCCCGACCGCCACGACGGCGAGGACGACGATGCCGGCGAACATCTCGGGCAGCCGGTACGTGTCACCGAAGCGCGAGATGGCGAAACCGAGGCCCTCCGATGCCGCGTAGAACTCACCGACGAGGATGCCGATGAGGCCGCGGCCGATGGCCAGTCGCGCCGCGGCGACGACGTAGGGAACGACCGACGGCAGGATGACCTTCACGTAGAGATCGCGGTCGGTGCCGCCGAACGAGCGCACGACGTTCACGAGCAGCGGATCGGTGCAGCGTACGCCCGCAAACGTGTTGAAGACGAACGGGAAGACCGCCAGCAGGAAGACCAGCAGCGCCCGCGCACCCAGCCCCACGCCGGCGGTGATGATGATCAGCGGCGCCAGTGCGATCAGGGGACTTGCGTAGAGCGCCGTCAGCAACGGATCGAGCGCGAACGCCGCCCGCCGGCGCCAGCCCATGACCAGGCCGATCGGGATGCCGACCACGACGGCCAGGCCGAGGCCGACGACGAACGCCTCGGCGCTCACGCCGATGTCGCGCCAGAGCCGGCCGCCGAGAAGCTGCTCGCGCAGCGCCGTGCCGATGTGCGACGGCGTGGTCATGAAGAACGGATCCCACCTGACGAGCGCGAGCACGACTTCCCACGTCACGACGAAGGTGACCACTGACAGCGTGCCGAGAGCGAGGCGACGCCAGGGTTTCATGCGCCCGCCTTCAGCTCTTCTTTGAGCGCGTTCCAGATGGCGAGCTTCAGCTCGTTGAACTCGGGGGACAGCCGCATCTCGTAATCGCGCGGTCGAGGCAGGCGGACGTCGATCTCGGCCTTCGAACGGCCCGGGCGCGCGCTCAGCACGATCACGCGGTCCGAGAGGTACGCGGCCTCCTCGATCGAGTGGGTGACGAAGAGCACGGTCTTCCGCGTGCGCTCCCACACGGCCAGCAGCTCGGCCTGCATCAGATCGCGCGTCTGGGCGTCGAGGGCCGCGAACGGCTCGTCCATCAACAAGATCTCGGGATTCGTCGCGAGCGCGCGCGCGAGCCCGACGCGCTGCTTCATGCCGCCGGACAGCTCGTGGGGATAGTGACGCTCGAAGCCGGTGAGGCCGACGAGCTGGATCAGCTCGGTCGCGCGCCGCCGGCGCTCGGCGCGGTCGGGCGCGGGGCCGTCGACGCGCCGGCCGTCGATGCGAACCTCACCGGCGTCCGCGCGCTGGAGCCCGAGGACGACGTTGAGGAACGTGCTCTTGCCGCAGCCCGAGGGGCCCACGAGGCTCACGAACTGTCCGCGAGCCACGCGCAGATCGAAGTCGGCCAGCGCCGCCACCGGCGCGCGATTGGCCGACCGGAACGTCACGCTCACGCCGTCGGCGGCGATGTACGGCGAGCCGCGCATGTCCGGCGCGGCGTCAGGCTCTTCCGGTGGAGCGCTCGACCGCTCTCTTCTCGCCGCTCACGTCGGCGTCGTAGCCGGGCAGCACGCGCGCGTCGATCACGCACACCTCGCCGTCCATCACCGCGCGCAGGCCGTCCTTGATCGCCTTGGCGAGCTGATCGGGATGAGTGACAGGCCCGATGCCCTTGGCGCCCTGAGCGACGGCCATCATCGCGAGGTCCATGTCGGGATCGCCGATGCGCTGGCCGATCCACTTGTTCTCGACGGGCCGGCTGCGCGTGATCGCCACGCGCTCCTGATGCGCCTCGTCGTTGTAGAAGGAGCGGTTGTTGCAAACGATGAACAGGCACGGGATGCCGTAGTGCGTCGCGGTCCACAGCGCGGTGACGCCCATCAGGTAATCGCCGTCGCCGCACAGCGCGACGGGCACGCGTCCGGAGCCGCGCAGCGCGAGCGCCGCGCCGACGGTCATGCCCGGCCCCGAACCCACGCCGGCGCCGCCGTCGGCGCCGAGGTAGTCGAGGGGATGCGCGAAGTGGCGATAGCCGCCGCGCCAGCCGAGCGGTAGCCGCGTGAGGCAGACGTCGATGCCGTCCGTCGCCTCGTTGAAGGCATCGGCGACGGCGCGCAGGTTCATCACGTCGTGGGCCCGCGTTGGCGCGTCCGCCGGCGCCGCGGCCGGCGGTGAGCTCCGCCGCGCGCGGCACGCCTCGAGGAGATGAGGCACCGTGATCTGCTCGCCGAACGCCTGCTTGAGCGTTCCCGCCAGGTCGATCCAGTCGAGCGAGAGGACGACGTCGGCTTCGCGCAGGACTTTCGTCGCCGCCTCGGCCAGGAAGCTTCCCGGCGGCCCGACGTGCAGCGGATGGCGGGTCGGGAACACGGCACCGGCCTTGAGATCGGTGATCACGCGGGCGTTGAGCTTTTCGGCGAGCGCGACACGTGCGCGCCAACTCTCGAGCGTGTGGTTGCCGCGGCCGGCGAGGATGACCGGCGCCGTGGCGTTGCTGAGGAGGTCGGCGGCGCGACGGACCAGGTCCGGCGACGGTTGCACCGATTCGGGCGCGCGGAAGCGCGAGACGTCGGGCAGCGGCGGAAGTTCCGTCAGCTTCGATTCCTGCAGCCCCGCGTCGAGGTTCACGTAGACGGGGCCGCGCGGCGCCGTCGTCGCCATCTGGGCCGCGCGCAGCAGCGCGTCGTACGCTGCCGGCACCGAGGCCGGCTGGTTGTCCCACTTCGTGAACGAGCGAATGAGCCCGCCCTGGTCCGACATCGTGTGGATCCAGTCGATCCACGGCCGCCGCCGGGCCGCGTCCCACGGGCCCGTCGCGCCGAGGATCAGCATGGGCACGCGGTCGCACCACGCGTTGAAGATGGCCATGCTCGCGTGCAGGAGGCCGACGTTCGAGTGGAGGATCGCGCCCATCATGCGGCCGCTCGCCTTGGCGTAGCCGTGGGCGATGGCGACGGCGCTCTCCTCGTGGATGCACGTCAGCATCTGCGGCGTCTTGTTACCGAGATCGTTCACCAGGCTGTCGTGCAGCCCGCGGAAGCTCGCGCCCGGCACCAGCGCGACGTACGGCACCTCGAGTCGGTGCAGCATGCGGGCGATCGCGTCGCTGCCCCAGACTTCGGAGCGCGCCGTCGACGGCGTGGGCGTTTCGGGAACGATGGGCGGGACGGGGTTGCTGGGCGTCATCGGTCGCCTCCTCGGGTCTGCGAGCGGAGGCAAGCGTACCCCCGCCGGGAGGCGAGTGGCAAGGCGGCTACAGATCTTCGAGTCGGACTCCGCGACCGCTCCGGAGAGCCTCTCGCGCCCTTGCGACTCGCCGCATGAACTCGGGATGGTGCTCCAGGCGGTAGTCGAACCAGTCTTCCTCGCCTTCGAACCCGATGAGGACACCGGCCGGCTTTCCGTGCCGCGTGATGAGGATCTCTTCGGACGCGGCCAAGCGGAGGAATCGTGAGAGGTCGTCCTTGACTTCAGCCAGGGCCACCCGGCGCATCGGGCGTCCCGTGCTCGGCGAGCCAGCGCGCCGCTTCGGCTTTCGTGACGATTGCAAGGACCTCGACAGCTTCGTCCGTGACGTCATAGAACACCCTCGCTTCCCCGACCCGGAGGCGATACTGCGGCTGGCTCAAGCCGCGCAAGCGCTTGATCCGGCTCTTGCTCACCCG
>WNGN01002308.1_pt1 | contig 18264 bp, 11 predicted proteins | sample 5400561 | NCBI WGS metagenome assembly WNGN01 (sample SAMN13153379, study PRJNA577476) | soil metagenome | isolation source: 115 cm soil or saprolite under Garry oak tree replicate 2 | place: USA:California | collected 2016-06-15
AGTCTTTCACAAGGAGGCGCAGAGATGCTGACTCTTCGCCAAAGAAGATGACGCCGCTGAGATAGACAACGATGACCCCATCTGACCTGCTGGTAGTGGTATTAAGGGCCATGAAAACCTCCTGCCACCATCGCGCGGGGCGCGGAAGTGACTGTCGGTTGAGCCAAGAGGGAAAGGGTGGATGCTCAAAACGTATCCCCCCTTGGGGCCGGATTGCAAGCCCCGAATTGCTGGCTCAGGTATTGCGCTCTTGTCGCCCGTCTTGCAACAGGCCATCCCTGCCGGAATGGAATCGCCACCAGCGCTGTCAAGCATTTATTTGCCTTAGCCAACTCCTTCCCTGAGAAGGCCGGTGTGAGTCAAGTCTGTTTTTCTTCTTCCTCCCTGTGGATTTTTTGCCTTTGAGCCGAGCCGCCTCTGTCGCCATCTTTCCATCCGCACTCTTTTGTTGAGCGATTCTCGGTGCAAGTTGGGCGTTCCCGTTTCAGCAGGTACCGCTACCTGATAATCGACGTCGGCTCCCGTCTCTTGGCACGGAAGTTGGGCTAGGAGTTAGTCGCAGTCGCCTGAACTCGGCGGTTGAGCTCGGCAGTCCAGATGCTCGTCTATCCGCCCATCCTCAGGACACCGAGTGGCGCACCTCAAGTTTGGGGAGGACCGGTGCGTTCACCCCCGTGCTCGCCAAGCACACCAAGCACCTGAGCCTCGTGGACATCCTCTCGGTCGGTGTGGACCGCATGCAGCGGAACTTCGAGCCGATGCGCCGGCAGGTTGAAGCTTGGCGCACAACCCAGGTTTCTGGATGAGGCCGCGAAGGTCATCATCTATCGAGCTTCTAGGACAACCACGGCGAAGTAAGTAGCAAATTTTTCTGCTTTGCTTCCGAAAAGAGAAGACCCTGCAATCGCCGCAGTCAGCAAGCCTATCTACGAATCAACCGGATTTGGCAAAGCTAGAAAGCTTTTCTTGACGCGATTCTGCGCACGAACTACTCTCAAGGAGACCATCGCGGGCTCTCATGCGTCCTTCAAACCTACGCGCGCTGCTGCGGATCGTGCGATTTCTGCTCTTGATGCTGCTTTGCTTCCTTTTGTCGCCGCTTCCGGCTCAGTGTCAGGACAGCGGCGATGAAGGAACGACGTTCCGCGGCAATCACGCTGAAATAGCCGTAACCGTACGCGACAGTTCGGGAGAGCCTATTTCCGTGTCGGCGATGGTTAAACTCTACCGAACCGGGGGAATTCCGAGCGGCCAAGGAGCTACGTCAAAAGGGCGTGCGTTTTTTATACTGCAGAGTCTGGGAGACTATACGCTGGTTGTAGATGCGGCCGGATACAAGACCGCGCAAAGAGAAGTGTCGGTGCCCGTGGCCGTGAGAGCCGAAGTTGATGTTTACATGAGCCGACAGTCGGCGTCGGAAGATAGCTCAGAAGTTCCCCGCAAACCACTGCTCGCCCCGAAAGCAAAACAAGCCTTCGATAAAGGATTGCAAGCGCTAAGTGAAGACAAGCTGGACGATGCGGAAAAATATGTGGACGAGGCGATGAAGCTGGCGCCAGGACATCCCGACGTATTGTACGCGCAGGGAGTGCTGGATCTCCGACGGCGCAATTGGGTGCAGGCACAAGGCGTTTTGGAAAAGGCCACGCGAATGGATCCGAGTCATGCTCGCGCCTTTGCCGCGCTGGGAATGTCGCTTTCGAACCAGGGGAAGTACGACGCAGCCATCGCGCCACTCGAGACGTCTCTGCAGTTGGACGCTGGTAGCTGGGAGACACGATGGACGTTAGCCAGCGCTTATTACCGTCACGAACAGTATGAGGCTGCCTTGAAAATGGCCCAGGAAGCACAAACCCAATCGAACGGAAAAGCCCCGGAAATCGATTTGTTGGTTGCGCAATCGCTCACCGCCGTGGGGCGTTATGAGGATTCAGCGCAGGTTCTGCGTGAATTTTTGAAGAATCACGGCGACCGCCCACAAGCCGCAACCGCTCGCCGCTGGTTGCGGCGTTTGAGCGCCGACGGGAAAATCCGGCCTGACTGATCCTCCCATAATTCCGTTTGGAAAAATCAAAAAAATTGCTTGACAATACAAGACCCTTGGATGGAAGCTCCCTCTAAATTAAGCCGTTACAAGATCGTTATTTGCAAGAGGTTGATGCAAAAGCTTTCGAAAGGGGTGGAGGCCTTATGTACATTCTTTCCTCATTGCTACCTCACAGCGTGATCCTTTCCCTGAAACGGTTCAGCATGCGCCACGCAGTGCTTCTCTGCGTGCTTGGTCTGGGCATCTCGTTTTCTGCATTTGGACAGGAAGCAACCATCGTTGGCACGGTTACGGACCCAAGCGGTTCGGTGATCGCCAACGTGAAGATTACCGCGACCCATATGGAGACCAGTCTGACGCACACGTTTACGACGAACGAAGCCGGCCAGTATGTGGCGGTCGATCTGCCAGTCGGCCACTACAACATCAAGGCCGAAGCGTCAGGATTCAAGGTTGCCGAGCAAAAGGGTCTGGTGCTGCAAGTTGGCGACCGCGCTCGTGTCGATTTCCAGATGGCTTTGGGGGCGGCATCGGAGACGGTGACCGTCGAAGCCAATGCCGTTAGCGTACAGACGGATTCCGGAGAGGTCAGCAACGTCATCACCGATCTGCAATTGTCACAGATCGCCGTGAACGGGCGCAGCATCTACCAGCTTGCTGCTCTGACGCCGGGAGCGTCGAGCCAGATCAACAGTTACGTCAACACGCCAGTCGGTGGGGACGCCCAGGTGGAGTTCAATGGCCTGCGTCAGAATCACAACATCTATTTGCTGGATGGCGGTGAAGATGACGACCGCGGCGGCGCCGGCGGCATGAGCATCGCGCCGTCGACGGACGCGATCGCTGAGTTCCGTGCGCTCACTTCCAACTACAGTGCCGATTTCGGGCTCTCTTCGGCGGCGACGATGACGATGGTTCTGAAGTCCGGAACGAGTTCGCTGCACGCTTCAGCGTGGGAATTCAATCGCAACGACGCTTTCGACGCGCGCAATTTCTTCAATCCGGCCACAAATCTAAGCGGTACCACGAACCAGGTGGCAAAACTACGCCTGAACGTATTCGGTTTTAACGTCGGCGGCCCCGTCACGTTCGGTAAGTTATATAACCCGGATAAGAAGAAGACTTTCTTCTTCTACAATATGGAGTGGCGCAGGCTGATCCAAGGCAATCTCAACAACAGCCAAACAGTGCCCGACCCGACTACGTATGGTGGTCAGTTTGCTGCCGGCCTAACCAGCACGGCACTCCATACGCCGTGCTCGAATCAAGTCTCCGCAGCAACTGCCAATCAGTATACGGCTAACGGCCAGACTCTCAGCACGGCAGATCCAACGACAGGAGCCTGTTCTGGGGCGGGAGCCACGCTAACGCCTTTCACCAACAATAAGATTCCTGCGGCATTGCTGGACGGCAATGCACAGGCTCTACTGACTGCTGGCATCTTCCCGAAACCTACTTCGGGAAACCAGTTCGCCGGAACCAGCAACACTCCGACGAACCTGAAGGAAGAGATCGTTCGCGTTGATCACAACTTCACCAGCAAGTTCTCCGTGTTCGGCCACTTCGTCGCTGAGCAGGTTAGCCAAGGCTTTGCCATAAGCCAGTGGAGCGGTGCCAACGTGCCCACCGTCGGCGATACCTTCGGAAATCCCTCGTACAGCGGAGTTATTCATACGACGTATGCCATTAGCCCAACTCTCCTCAACGAGGCCGCCTTCAACTACAACGGCAACCGCATCAATATTATTCCGTTTGCGGGCGCGGGCCTAACCAGCTTGGCGCTCCCCACCAGCTACGTCAGCACGAATTCCAGACTGTTCACCGGGCCAAACAACCTCAACCGCATCCCGAATATCGACCTGAACGGTTCGACCGGCACGCACTTCGAAATCGCCAGTTGGCCCTGGAAGAACAAGGCCGACGACTACCAGATTCGTGACGACATTTCGCTCACCAAGGGAGCGCACCAACTCAGGTTCGGAGCGAGTTGGGCGATCTACAAGAAAGTGCAGGATCTGTTCGGCACCACCCAGGGGTCATTCAACTTCGACGGCACGTTTACAGGAAATGACTTCGCGGATTTGTTGCTTGGCTATGCCAAGAGCTACGGCGAACTTGCCGTGCAGGACCACGGCTTCTGGAACAACGTATCCTGGGCCGCCTACGTCCAGGACAATTGGCGCGTCAACCACCGGCTGACCCTCAACCTTGGCTTGCGCTGGGATGGGGTGCCGCACACGTATGAAGCGAATGATCGCATGGGCAATTTCTACCCATCACTCTATGATCCGGCCAAGGCTGCGGTCATGCTCCCGAATGGAACCATAAGTCCTGCCAGCCCGGGCCTCGGCACAAGCCCCAACCCCATTCTCGCGGGCGTTCCGCTATACCTGAATGGCATCGGCGTTCCTGAAAAAAATGGCGTTCCGAAGGGGCTCGTGAACAACCACTGGGCGGCTTTCGGTCCGCGCGTAGGCTTTGCGTATGACCTGACCGGCACCGGCAAGACCGTGGTCCGCGGCGGCTTCGGCGGCATGTACGAGCGCATTCAGGGCAACGACATGTACGACGCCGGTCCAAATATTCCCTTCAGCTTGAACGTCGGCCTCCAAAGCGTCACTTTGGATAACCCGAGCATATCGCTCGCTACCGGTACGGCAGCGAGCCGGCCGATTAATCCCGCCGATATTACGGGCCTGGCCGTGAATAACTACAAACTTCCTACGAGCTACCAGTACAGCGTAGGCGTACAGCATTCGCTGAATGCAAGATCTGTTCTGTCGGTTTCCTACGTCGGAAACCAGAACCGTCATCAGAGTGACCGTAGCGAATACAATCTCCCGAATGCCAGCGCTCTGCCGGCCCTGATCGGGGGTTCTAAATACAGTTTGGCGCCCGGCCTGCCGTTTCCCGGTTTCCGTTCCATTCGGCTCACGGCCGCCGAGGCCAATACGCACTACAACGGACTGCAGATTGATCTGAACTCACAGGTAGGACGCGACCTTCAGCTTCGGGCGTTCTACACACTTTCGCGTGCGGAAGATCCGAGCAACGGCGGCACGGGCGGGGGAGACTTGAACAATGTCTCGAATCCTTACCTGGGCTGGAGATATGACATCGGGCCAAGTGGCTTTGACCGCACGCACGTCGCCGTGGTGAACTTCATCTATGACATTCCCCTTCTTCGCCACAGTCAAAGCCGGCTCGTGCGGTCCACGGTCGGCGGGTGGGAAGTTTCCGGCATCGTTACGATGGAGTCCGGGCTGCCGATTAACATCGGAATCAGCGGCGGGCGAGGCAGCAACGGCCTGCCCAATGCGACAAACCGGCCGGACCTAACCGGCAAAATCTCGTACCCACAGACGACCGTGCCGGGCAAGCAGCAAGGCATTCAATATATAGATCCCTCCGCCTTTTCTCTGCCGACGCTCGGCGCTTTTGGCAACCTGGGTCACAACGCCCTGCGTGCGCCTGGCCGCGACAACTGGAACCTCTCGCTCTTCAAGAGCTTTGTTTTCAGCGAAACACGCGGCAGCAAACTGGAGTTGCGCCTTGAGACTTTCAACACCTGGAACCATACCCACCCAGTTCAACGGCATCAGCAGGAACCTGGGTTCCAGCAACTTCGGCCAGTTCACTTCTGCCTTCGACCCACGAATCCTCCAACTCGGGGCCAAGCTGTACTTCTAAGCCTCTGCTGAAAGGTCGGGATCATGTCCTGCGCATGGTTTCGTTTATTGCCAGACGTGAGGGAGTGTCCTAGTCTAACTGCATGGATGGAAGGATTTTGCGGCCGCGCTTTTCCACCATGAGGATCTGGAAGCTAGAGGTGGCCTTTATCGCGCTGTTTCTGCCGGTGCATGCAAGCCCACAATCATCCACTCCTTCTGATGCAATCGCCCTCGAACAACAAGGAAAACTGCAAGAAGCCGCCCGGGTCTGGCGTGTGGTTACAACGCAGAATCCGAATGACGCGGCGGCTTTTGCCAGTCTGGGCGTGGTCCTCTCCAAGGAACAGAAGTACCAAGAGGCCGCTTCTGCTTACAAGAAGGCGATGGCGCTGAATCCTAAGCTGCCCGGAGTGCGACTGAATCTGGGCTTGGCGGAATTCAAGCAGGGACACTTCAACATGGCAATTCCAGCGCTACGTGCGGCCCTGGGAGCGGAGCCCCAAAATGCTCAAGCGCGCACCCTGCTCGGCCTGAGCTGCTACGGAGCCAAGCGATTTGCGGAAGCAGCCAAATATCTTGAAGTAGCTGCAAAGTTGGATCCATCCAATACGGAGTTGCACCGCGTGTTAGCGCAGAGCTGTCTTTGGTCAAAGAAATACTCCTGCGCGTTAGACGAATTTCGCCAGATCTTGCTGCAGGATCCGGATTCTCCGGCCACCCATATCCTGACCGGAGAAGCCTTGGACGGGTTGGGGAGAACGCCGGAGGCTATTGCAGAGTTTCAGTCCGCCGCGAAGGCCGCGCCGCGAGAGCTGGAAGTGAATTTCGGATTAGGCTATCTGTACTGGAAATCGCATCAATATGAAGAGGCGAAGAGCGCGTTCGAAAAGGAGCTCTCCGTCGATCCCAGCCATCCCCAATCACTGGCGTATCTTGGCGACATCGAGTTGAAAGCGAACCATCCAGAGGAGGCCCTCGCGTTGCTCAACAAAGCCGTGAAACTGAGAAACGACATTCGAATCGCCTACCTCGACATGGGCACCATTCTCATGCGGCAGAAACACTTTCAAGAAGCGCTGGCCGCGCTTCAGCGCGCCGAGAAACTGGATCCCGCTCAACCCGACGCTCACTACCGGCTCGCGCGTTTGTATCGCCACATGGGGAACGCCGCGGCCTCGCAAAGGGAATTTGCCAAGGTTCGCGCACTCCACGAGAAAGCGGAAAGTGACGTCTCCTCCAAAATGTCCACTCCTCCACCTAACTTACAGCCGTAGAGGCCACCTTGTGGAGTAGTTTCTCGGCTACAAGTCTTGCGCCGAGCAGTTACACGACTGTCACCTGCCTTCGAATTGTTGAACAGACTGCGGCTGCAGTTTGGAAATATTGTCTCAGGTGCGTTCACGCCCGTGCTCGCCAAGCACACGATACCGCGAAGCTCGTCATCTACCGGGCCTTCGTCGAGGGCGAGTTGGATGTTCCGAAGCACTTAGCCCGGCGAGTCCACGATTTCTATTTCAACCCACAGACCGAAGAATTCGCTCCAAGGACGACATGGAGTCTGTCGAATGCGTTCACGAGTGCGTTCAAGGAACTCGACCCAATCCCGCAGTTCAAGGCAACGGCAAAGTTTGCATCGTTTCTTAAGTTGGCGACTGCGGGCGGGAAGCAATAGTTAGTTAGAGGGCCAGAAACGTCGGTCGGACCTCAAGGGCCGCTGCTGGTGGCGGACTCCGCCGGACGGCCATGTGGGGTCTGGGAGCAAAGGGACGACTTAGGTCACAGAACGCGCGGAACTTCCGGAGTTTTCCGAGTTAGAAGTGAGATGAAGATGGCGACGGCTGCGCCAGCTACGATGGGAATCCAAAACACATCGGCAGGTCTGATCTCAGCGACGCGAGCGGCCAGCCTGGGCCCGGCCGCACCGCCAACCAAAGCGACGCTGAGGATGGCACCGAAGACCGTGCCTGTTTCTTTGGGAAAACGATCCGCGGCCAAACCGAGGACGGTAGGAAAGATTGCGGATAGTCCCAACCCTATAAACAGGATTCCCGCAGTCATCGGAGGAAACTGCCGACTGGCTAAGGCAAACGAACCGCCGAATATGGCCATTGTACAGCATAGCCAAATCGTGCCGCGGCTCCCCAGCCAGCGAAGCCACAGTACGGCAACCAAGCGGCCTACTCCAAACGCAGCGCTCAGGCCCGCGAGAGCGAGATTTGCTTGCTGCGGTCTGGCGCCCGTGACCAGGCTAGTAATTTTGCTGGACCAGACGAACATGCAGTTTTCGCTTCCGGATTCAAAAAACAGCAATGCCCCCAAAAGCCAAACCGTCGGATGAACAAGAACCGAGAGAAGAGAAGCTAACGAGGTTTCGGAGCGCTCGGAGCGTGGGAAACGTAGCAGCAAACTTGGTATCAGGATCGCAAGGGCCACGGCCGCGAGCACGGGGAGGGCTGTGGAAGCCGACATGCCACCACCCAGTGAGGACATCAGGAGAGGCGCAGCAATCGCTCCCAGGCTGAAAAACAATCCCAGTAGATTAAGTGCGGCGGCGCGGCTTGCGGCGGCCAAGTCCGCGACGAGGGCATTGGCAGCTGTATTGAGGAAGCCGCCGCCGAGACCGTAAACGAATGCCGAGGCGATGAGCGCTTCATAGCGGTGCAAAAAAGGAATCAGGCCGAGAGAAACTGCGATAAGCGCCAACCCGGAGGACAAAACGAGCTTCGCGCCGAACTTGTCCAGGATTGGGCCGACAATCACGGTGGCTGCCAGGATACCTACTAAAGGAACGGAGCCCAGATTGCCGGACTGCGCGTAATTGACTTGAAGGGATGGGAGCATCGAGCCCATGAGAAGCAGGACGACCCCAAAGAGGAACATGCATAGGCAGGCTACGGCGAGCAATCCTGCGCGATGGAGTTCGAGGTGTTTGGCCATGTTGAATCCATTTCTCTACAATCGAAAGTGATCCCAGGCAAGCTTGGCCGCGCCGAGCAATCCTGCATTCGCCTTCAAGGTACCGCGCACGATGCGCACTTGTCTGGCCGCTACAGGTTGAGCCCAACGCTTCATCTCTTGGCGAGCAGAACCAATTAACAAATCTCCTGCTTCGGCAACGCCTCCGCCGATCACAATCATTTCAGGATTGAGCGTGCTGACCAGGTTGGCGAGGGCCAGCCCCAGATAACGGCCTGCGTCGCGGAGAATTTCCCGCGCGACTTTGTCGCCGCGGCGCGCCAGTGTCGTGACTTCGCGCGCGGTGAGCTTCCGGTGCAGCCTGCGGCCAGCGGCGGCAGCAATGGCGGGGCCGGCGGCATGCGCTTCGAGGCACCCAGTCAACGCGTACTGAGGAAGAAAGGCATCCCGCACGGCCAACCATCCGATTGCGCCGGCAAGCTCGCCGTGGCCGCGAACGAGTCGGCTGTCTGAGAGAACACCTGCTCCAATGCCTGTTCCGACGATGAGGAAAACCACGTCGGAGCAACCGCGCGCTGCTCCCCGCCACGATTCTCCAACGACGAAGGCGTTGCGGTCGCTTTCGACCAAAACGGGTAGGTTAAACTGCGTGCGCAAAGTCTGGCCGAGCGGCCAACACTTCCATCCGCGAATGTTCGGAGCCCAGACTCTGCCGTCCGGCCAGGCCAAGCCGGGCACGTCCACGGCAACCGCACGCGCTTTTTGCTGAGGCAACTGCCGCAAAAGACGTGCGGCCACATCCACAACGGCACGGCCGCCTTCCGCCGGAGTGAGAGCTTCGCAGCGACAAGAGATTTTTCCGGATCGGCTGACCCGTGCGGCAGCGATCTTGGTTCCCCCGATATCGGCAGCCAGAATGCAATCAAACATGCTTGAGAACCCTCACCGCGCGACACTTAGCTTGCCGGCCCGATTTCGCGCGTCAGATTCAAAGAGAAAAATTCAGTGGCTCTCCAGCCCTTCCAGCTGAAAAACCCAAATCTCTTCCCCCGCCAATGATCTTTGGAGAGTGATTTTTTGTTCGCGGGATTGCAAGCTAATGGGGCGATCCTCTGTGAGGTCACGAGCTTGTCGAGGCACCCAGGGGAGGCGGAGAGTCAACGTCAGGTTGGCGGGTTCCTTCGAATGATTGAAGACGAAGACGGTCTGCAGGTCGTTAGCAAGGAGGCGCCGTACCTCAATTTCTGAAGTTCCGGGGCCGGAGACTTCGACTTCCGGCGTAACCCCGGTTGCTTGCGCCAGGGATAACAGCAGGCGTTTCGTCGAGGCGTCATGCTCTCTCTCATACGAGAGAGCCAAGAAGGATCCGAAGAGAATCGCCTTGCCCTTGCCAACCGCGTTTTGAACAATAGCAGCTTCACCGTCGCTGAAACGCGCAAGTACCCGCGCCCCCGGAAGGGGATCAAGGCCTTCCGCGAATGCGGCGCTGGTAACGGCAAGAGGAGTTGGCAAGCCCGGCAGGTTGGATGAGACCTCAGTTAAGAAAGAGGGTTTCTCGAGAGGGCGGATGAATTTTTCCCTGGCGCCAAAGATTTCGTCCAGACCAAAACCGGGAATGATCGAGCTGGCAAAACCGCGGTCGTCGTTCCAAGCCAAGCGAGCTTCGGCAAGTGCGGTGCCGCCGTTGCGCACGTAGCGGGCCACGGCATCGGCGACATCCTTCGAGAGCATGACTGGATAAGGAAGCAGGATGAGTTTGTATTGATCCAGTTTGTCGTGAATGAAGTCTTCAGGGTGGACGAAATCCACGGGAATCTGTTGCTCAAAAAAGACTTTATAAGCTCCCAGCAGGGAGTCCCGCTCCGCATTTCCGAGTTTCGAAAGCGATGGCTGGGAACCGCCCACCATGTAGGAAAGACGGTTATAGAGAATTGCCACCGGGGCAGGTGCGGGTTTCGCAAGCAGCAGTTCAGATCCGTGGTGCGCGAGAATCCCGGCCACTTTGCCCGCTGCACGCGCGCGGTCCGTGAGGGAACCATCGAGGTTGATGAGGCCGTATCCGTTCGATTCGAATCCCGAGCTCATCGGGTACCACGCGTAGATGGCAAGTGCGCGAGCGCCGTGGGAGACCACCTGCCACATCCAGAACTCCTCATCATGGGGAGTGACGGGTTCCGCGATGCGCATTCCGGTGACGCCCTGTCCGGCCTGAAGCTCGCCGATCCAGAAACCCTTGCCAGAGCTGTGCCCGGCGGAACGCGTGAAATCGAGCCCGGCGGCGAGCATCGGATAGGGCCACGGGCGAGTGGACTGCGAGTGTTTTGGGTAGATCGAAGTGCCGAAAAAATCAGCGGCCGCGGACATCTTCCAATCATCCGGATTGCCGTAACCATCTGTTGGCGAGGTGAAAAGGCTCGGAACGGCGGCATGGCTCGTGATGGGATGCAGAGAGTCAGCTTGCCGGATGGCGTCCACGCGCGTTTTTAAGTCGCCTGCCAGCTTATCATCGATGAAAGCACGCCAATCGAGGTAGTCCGTGTAGGAGAGTATGGTCGGGAAGCGGGGAGGGGAAACCTGATCCCAGGTGTCAAAGTTGCGGTACCAGGCGTGGTTCAGCGCTCCGAGGCTCTGATACTTCGTCTTCAGCCACTCGCGAAACCGTGCCTGCGTGTATTGGCAATAACAGAACTCTGGATTCGCAAGATAGGGGAACTCCGCCCAGTTGATGACGTGCGGCTCGCTCCAGACGTCCCAGCCATACAGAGCAGGAGAACGATTCGCCTCGCGGGAAAGTTGCCGGAGAAACTGGACAATCTCCCTGCGCACGCCGGAATGGTCTATGCAGAATCCCGGTGCAGACTGCGAATTGATGACCGCGCCACTGCGATCCACGAACCGGCCATCCGGGAATTTGAGGCCGACCCAGTCGGGAGCGGAGTCGAGATAGATTTGAACAATGACGCGAAGGCCCCGGTGCCGCGCTAGGCGCAGGAGAAGTTCCAGATTTACAAAAGAAAACTCACCGGGCTTAGGTTCCGCAGTCGCCCAATCCACCCACGTCTTGACCGTGTTGAACCCGGCCGCTTTGATGGCATCAAGATCCTTGCCCCATCGCTCGGCGCTGGACGCATCCACAGGTTCCAGCATGGGCGCCCGGGCCTTGCCGCCGCTGTACCAAACAGCCGCAGGATAAAAGGAGCTGTCGTCCTTCGCAACATCCTGAAGTCGGGCAGCCGCAGCCGCGGACGAGAATGCAAAAATCATCCAAGCAGCCACGGAAAGAGATTGCGACAATTTCATCTGCGGCGTTCTCCGAGAACAGTGCGCATATATTCCCGGTATACCTGTTCGTTGTGGTCGAGAGCCAATCCAACATTAGGTGAAACAAAGGTTGCGGGGCGCACACCGCTTTTTGCTAACCGAACGCCTACATCAGCGACCAGCGACATGGCGATCGAAACGGAGGCCACCGTTGAGCCCGCGGCAAACTTTTCCGGAATTCCATCCGCTCCGACTAAGGCATCTTCCGGAGGCACGCAATTGTCTATGGCAATGTCCGAGACATCAGGAAGTTTTTTGCCGCTGGAATGCGTTGCTGGCGCCTGGCGGTAATTCTGGAGAGAAGAAACGGAGACAACGGGCAAGCCCATGCCGCGGGCTTCCATTGCCATTTCCACCGGCGCAGCGTTGAGGCCGCCGTGCGAAAAAACCAGCATGGAATCGCGCCGTTCGAGGACGTAACTGGAAAGAACGATCCGGACGTAGCCTTCCTGGCGTTCCAGCCAGAGCAACTCCCGCGGCCCTCCCGGCCCGATGATGTTGAACCACATCAGGCGCGGATCGTAGATGGGATAGAAGCCGACGAAACTCCCATAGCGGGGGAAAATATCCAGGACGGGGATGACGGAGTGCCCGCTGCCGAATATATAGACTCGGCCGCCCGAAGCAATCGAGCGAGCAAACAGTTCTCCGGCACTTTCAATCTTATCCTTCTGCGTGGATTGAATGGTCGAGATGATGGCACTGATCTTGTTCAAATACTGTTCGGCGGACACTTCAGCGCATCCTCGTTTCATAGAAAGCGGCGAGATCAGGAGACCTTGGCAACCGGCAATAGTTCGCGATTGATGCGGGTCAACCGATTCACGATCTTATAACGGTCGGCCCGATAAACGGACGTCACAAACTCCACTGGCTGTCCGCTTTGCACAAACGAAGTCCGCGTAAAGTAGAAAACCGTGCTCTCCATCGGGATCTGGAGGAGGCGTGCCTCTTCTGATCCCGCGGGCCCCGCTTCCACAACCTCATCGGTCACGGCGATTTGTATCCCATACCGCTCGGCGAGGGTCTGATACAGGGAAGTACGCGGGTCGAACGTCTCAAGTAGATCGGGGCAAAGGCGCAACGGCAGGCAACTGCGCTCAACGCCCATCGGGAGCGAATTGGCGAGACGGATGCGGCGAAGGCTGACGACCTTCTCTCCGCGTGATAACTGAAGAGCGCCAGCCGTCTCTCGGTCGGGGCGGACGAGTTCGAAAGAAAGGACCTTCGAGCCCGGACGCGCTCCCCGCTCCTCCATTTCTTCCGTGAAGGAAAGGACGCGGCGAAAGCTCTTTTCGAGCTTGACGCCAGTCACAAAAGTGCCCTTGCCCACCTGGGTGTTAGCGACACCCAGATCGCAGAGTGACTTCAGCGCCTGGCGGACGGTCATCCGGCTAACACGCAACTGGGAAGCGATGTCGCCCTCGGAGGGCAGAGGTTCAGCCGGCTTGAGGGTGCCGGAACGGATCTGGTCGAGGAGGTGCTGGCGGATCTGGTAGTAGAGGGGAACGACGCTGGTGCGGTCGAGAGCAGGCAAGATCATTTTGAGAATTCCTTCTTGTCTAGACAACTAGCTATATAGTATGCTCCGGCCACCTTGTCAAGCCTTCACCGGGGGGAGGGAAACAAATGAGTAAGAAATGGATCGGGACTTTGTTCTTTGCCGTCGCGGCACTTTCCATCGGCACTTCGCGTACCTGTGCTCAGACAGTCACGGGAACCTTGAGTGGCCACGTCACCGACAAGAGCGGTGCCACGGCACCGCAGGCGAAAATCACCGCGGTCAATGAGCAGACGGGGGCGATTCGCGAGGCCACGACCAACAACGATGGCTTCTACCAGTTTAGCTTTCTCCCCATCGGAAGCTACCAGGTGACCACCGTTCTGGCCGGATTCCGCACGGTGGAAAAGCATGGCGTGGTTGTGGAACTGAACAAGAACACCGTTTCAGATTTCGTTCTGGAGCCGTCCTCCGTTTCGGCCACGGTGGAAGTCCTGGCCGGGGAAATCCCGCTGATCGATACAACCAGCGGCGAACTCAAGCTGACCCTCAACGAGCTACAGGTGGAAGCAACGCCGCTGCCCGGCCGTAACTATATTTCTTTGGTGGAGCAGGTCCCCGGCTTTCAGCCAGCCGCTTTCAACGGCTCTTCCAACAATCCAACGAATTCGACGGGATCCTACGCTGCTTTCAGCGGGCAGGGAACACGCTCGGCCACTTTTCAGATTGACGGGGTGAACAACGACGATTCTTCGGAGAACCAGAACCGCCAGAATGTGAACATCAGCACAATCAAGGAGTTTCAAGTTTTGACGAACGCTTATTCGGCGGAATTCGGACGCGCTGGCGGCGCTGTGGTTCTGGTACAGACCAAATCTGGCACAAACGAATTCCACGGGGACGCGTACGATTTCATCCAGAACGACATCTTTAACGCCAACGACTTTTTCCAGAACCAGGCCGGGGGCAAGAGGCCACCAGTGCGGCGGAACCAGTATGGCGGTACCATCGGCGGGCCGATCTTGAAAAACAAGCTCTTCTTCTTTGGAAGCGGCGAGAAAGTGGCCAATGTGGGCAAGGGAAGCATCTCGCGGTTCACGTGGCTGCCGACGGACGGCCCACGCGCCTGCAATCCGGGCGAAACACCGCAGCCAGGAGGCCCGTATTGCGTTGACCCGAACACGCACCCCAACCTGCAGCGCGACCTCGATTTTATCAAGTCTGTGATGAGTCTTTGGAACACGCCGGAACTCCAAGGGAAGACTCCCAATGATCCGGCGGCTTGCGCGCAGGTGATCCAGAGCGGGCGACCGGACCGCTGCGTGCTGGTTTCCGGTCTCGGTTTTACATTTCCTGACTCGGATTACACGGGGAGAATGGATTGGAACACGAATTCAAGTACGACCATGACTGGGCGTTACCAATACAGCCGGCAGAATCGGATTTCGCCGCGCGTGATCCTGGGCGATAATTTCGGCACAAACAACAACCGCCAGTACAACCTTGGCTATACGCTCACCCATGTGTACGGCCCACGGCAGACCGGGGAATTCCGGTATGGTTTCGGCAACCGAAACACCAACCAGAATGTTACCGATAGTAACGGAATTCCTATCATCCGCTTTGGGACGACGCTGGTGTCGCCTGGGGCCTCTAGCGACACAATACCCTTTGGTGGGACGATCATCGGCACGTCCACGAACGTGCCGATCAATCGCTTCCAGCGCGACCATCAGCTTGTTTACGACCACACGATCGTCTTCACGCGCCATACCTTGCGCATGGGCATCGATCAGCGTTTCCAGGCGCTCGATGATGTGGCGAGCGGCACGCAACGGGGTTTCCGGACATTTGGCAGCATCAATACAGGTGCTCAGGCATTGGCTGGAACGGGCTTTACCGGCTGGGAGGACTTTCTCGACGGCGTGCTCACCGGCTTCAACTTGGGGTACGGCCAGCCGAAAGCGGAAAACCGCTATGGCGAGGCCAATCTTTACGCCCAGGATGATTTCCGGTTGAGGCGCAATCTCACGCTGAATCTGGGTGTGCGCTGGGAAGGCGTCCGGCCGCCGCACGAAATCAAGGACCGCTTCAGTTACGGCTACGGCGGAGACTACAACAACATTGGCCCGCGCATCGGCTTTGCCTGGACGCCCGAGGCAAGTAGCTCGTTTCTAAGAAAAATTACGGGCGGACCGGGGGATTTCGTCATTCGCGGGGGCTATGGCATCTACTATGACCGCATATTTCAATCCATTTTTTCGCAGAGCGGCTTGAACTTCCGATTCCAACCGCCCAACGGCTTTTTACTGACTTCGTTCGCGAATCCCTGCTCGGCAAATCCCGGCGCGAATGTCACAAATCCAGCAGGAACGGTATTCGTCAACGGAGGCCAATTCGAAGTTTCTGATCCTTCTTGTGGTTTCCAATTCACTCCTGGCGCGGCCAGCCGGTCTGTGCAGGCTGCGTGCAGCACTACTGCTTCGGGTTGCAACGGTGTGAAAGAGTTGGGAGGCCAGTTGCAAACTTCCTTGTTGATCCCTGACAAGAATTTTCACTTGCCTTATGTTCAGCAGTGGAACCTGACGATCGAGCGCAGATTACCTTGGAACACAGCTCTGCAGATTGGCTACAGCGGAAACCGCGGGATAGGGCTGCCTTTCTTTAGTGGAATCAACGACGCGCGCTTCCCCATCACCTCGCCTCTGGTCACCGTGGACGTGGGCGGCGGGAACTTTCAGCCCGTGGTATTCGACCGTGCCTGCTCAGACTTCAGCGACCCCATCTGCGACACGTTTGATAGCAGTGGCAACGTGGTGCCGGGTTCGAGCGGTGCGCTGAGAGCATTCTCCTCGCTGACCAGCACGTCCGCCTCTTTGGCACAGAAAGGCATAGTTATCGTCAATGGCGTGCCGCACGGCTACGTTTCCCTGGGTAGTACTACGTCCGAACGCATTGCGGAGCGGCGACCCGACCCGACAAACGGCCGCAACGTCCTCTTGAGTAACTTTGCCTTCACCTACTACAACGCGATGGTGCTGAAGGTCACCAAGGCGACCAGCCACGGCCTGACACTCTCCGGCTGGTGGACGTGGAGCAAGACGATGGACACGGGCTCGGAAGCCACGTTCACGGGAACGGACGTGAATGCTCCGGTTGGCGCAGTCGACCCGCAGGCTTCTCTGCGCGGGCTATCCAGCTTTGATCAGACGCATCGCGTGGTGATTTCCGCAGCGTACGAATTGCCATGGATGAAGAATCAGCAGGGCGCTCTCGGGCATATCGTGGGAGGATGGACGATCAGCGGCACGGCAACCTTCGCATCCGGACTGCCGTTCACGGTCCTTTCCGGATATGACGCCAATTTCGACGGCGTGGGCGGTGACCGCCCCATACTCCTCAATCCTAGTTTGCTTTACTCTTCGGTTGACAACGGCCGGGCACAGACAAATTGTCCGACGCCCCTGGTTCCTCCGGGCCGGTGCTTAGACACCCAATCGGAGCTTCAGTTGCAAGGTACGGCCTTTCAGCCGTCTCAGGCAAACTTGAAGTCTGGGGATCAGTTTCCCGTTGCTCCCGGACAGGATTTTCCGGCAGGGGCGATACCGCGCAACTCCTTTTTCCAGCAGGGCCAGAAAAACGTGGACGCGGCATTGGCAAAGAGATTCAAAATCCGTGAGAGGATGGGCTTAGAGTTGCGAATGGAGCTCTACAATGCCTTCAACCGCGTGACCTTCGGAATTCCAGCACGAACTGTGAATAGCACAACTCCGCTAGGTCAAATTTCCGGCACCATTAACTTGCAGAACTATGTCAATTCGGCACGCAGCACGGGCGCGCGCATGGGCCAGTTCGCGGTGCGCTTCGTGTTTTAGCTTCTTGGTTCCGCTCGGTTGCATGCAAGCAGGTGCCCCGTTTCTTGTTTGATGGCACCGGCAGCACGGATTTCGACTGCCGCCCCTGCTCTCGACTTACAAAACGATCTTGAATTCTGAGTTTGGTCGACGTTCTCTCGATCGGGGATGGCCGGATTCAGCGGGATTTTGAGCCGATGAAAAAGCAAGTCGAAGTTTGGAAAGCACCACGGATTCCAGACGAAGCTGCGAAGCTGGTCATCTACCGGGTCTTTCTCGAGTGCGAGTCCCAGGAGAATGCTGGCCCCGCCCAAGAAGATGAGCAGACCCGACCCTCGATTCAACCACCGCTCACCCTCGTAGGCAAGCACACCGACCGGACATCTGAGCGATTCGTGGGAAGCAAGCACCGGGGTCGACACGTCTGGCTTGGAAATCGAGGCGAAAGCGTTCCCTTTCGGAGAACCTCTGACGATTCGCGGAAGGTCAAGCGATTCCTTGGCTACGACGCGGATCAGACCGTCGCGGCCTTAGCGAGGGGAAGTTTCTTGTTCAGCCCCACCTTCAGCAGTTCGGTTTCAAGCAGGCCACCGCTCACTGTAGTGTTCACTCGATCTGGGTCAATTTCAGATGGCAGCCCCACCACTCGGAAGATGTGTTTGGAGCGCCGTTCGGAATAGATGGTCGTTCCTTCCTTTTGATCTGATAACTCTTGCCGCTTACCGGTGATGCACAGGGAACGAGGGGCAACTCTCACTTCCAGATCCTTTTCGCCGAAACCCGGCACGTCAGCATGGATGGTGAATCCGGTTTCTGTCTCGGTAACGTCCACCGGAGCCTGCAGCAGGATTTCCGACTCCGCGCGGAGCCAGTCCTCGAGAGCATGATCGTGGGTGAACCCGCTGGATTCAAACAACTCGTAGGCACGGCGCGCGATCAGGTCATTAATCTCCA
>WNGN01002947.1_pt1 | contig 18263 bp, 19 predicted proteins | sample 5400561 | NCBI WGS metagenome assembly WNGN01 (sample SAMN13153379, study PRJNA577476) | soil metagenome | isolation source: 115 cm soil or saprolite under Garry oak tree replicate 2 | place: USA:California | collected 2016-06-15
TGGTGCCACTCGTCCTGTTTGGTATCAAGCTCCGCGAAAGGTCAGTTTTCGTCCCTTGGACCATCGCGTGCGGAATCGGGCTGGCGCTCTCAGTAATGCCGGGGCATGTTTTCCAAGATATTGGATATAGATGGGTCCTGCTCCTCTCATTACCGCTGCTGTTTCTGGCCTACGAGGGCTACTCTAGGTTGCGGGTCCAAAGCGCATTCGCGACCAGGAATTGGGGAAGCGTGCTAAGAGTAGTAATCATCGTCTCACTTTCTAGCTCTGCAATATCATATGCCATTCTTCCAGCTCAATCGGCGCTGACTATCTACACTGTGTTTCCCCAGTATGTTCCTACTTCGATGGTTCAGAGCAGCCTGCCGGTTTCTGATTATCCGAACGTTGTGAATGCGATGGTCTGGGTGGACTCGCACCTAGATTCGAATAGTGTCTTAATCACGCAGCAAGCGTTCTATGGCTGGGCGCGATCCTATCTCTCGCCCGACAAGCAAGTACTGAACAGTTATCTAAGCTCCCCAACTTCTGCGATCGAACAAACGGGATCCTATGCTCACGTCCTGACAGTCTGGTGGGTCGAAGGAGCTGGATGGTTCCCAGGGTCGTTTCCAGTCGGTGCTAAGCTAGTGGTGAGGTTTGGAGACCTTGCGGTCTATGAGTATCGCTAAGCCAATGGCGCAATTGGTTGGAGTATTTCGACAAAGCGGGATGCACCAACCAATACAATTAGCGTTATCAACCCTTCAACTTAGGGGTCAACAACTTTGATCCAGAGCACGGAGTCGGTAGGGCTGAGAGAGATGGTCGAAAAGAGGCTAGCCCTTGACCCTCAAACGGCTATTTCCCGAATAGTCGACTTCGTTCGGACATCGTTCACGTCTTCCGGATGTGCGGGAATCGTTGTAGGTCTCAGCGGTGGAATAGACAGTGCGCTAACAGCCACTCTCTGCGTTAGGGCAGTTGGGCCCGAGAAAGTGACAGGGGTCTTCATGTTCGAAGAGAGAATGCGAGACGGCATCGACGCTCGGCACGCTCGCGAGATTGCTAATAATCTCCACATCCGAACTCTTGACTTGACTCTGGATCCTCTTATCAAGCGTTTCTCTGAGACGTTTCCAATCAAAGTCGAACATCAAGTAGCGAGAGGCAATCTGAAAGCAAGAATGCGGATGATGAGCCTCTACTACCTCGCGAACGCGAAAAACCTCCTCGTCGCAGGTACCGGAGACAGGAGTGAGGACCTCATCGGTTACTTCACAAAGTACGGGGACGGGGGCGTGGACTTTCTTCCAATCGCCCACCTCTACAAATCACAGGTGAGATTCTTAGCAAAGCATGTAGGCATCTCGCCGGAAGTAGTTGAGAAGCCATCATCTCCGAACCTCTGGGAAGGCCATAAGGCCACCGACGAGATCCCGCTTGACTATGCAGAAATGGATAGAGCACTTGTCTGCCTCTTTGACTTGAAAGCATCCCCAGAAGAGACAGCGAAGAATCTAGGAATCGACGAACGGAAGGTCCGGGACATTTTGTCGAGATTTGAGAATTCGACGCACAAGAGATCGTATCCGCCCATGATCGGGAGCTGGTAACTTGAATCTCCAGAAGAGACTTCGCAGCCACAAGGCCAAGATCGCCGTCTGGGGAACCGGATACATTGGCCTCTCAACGATGGCCTACTATGCCAAGAATGGGATCAAGTGCGTCGGGTACGACATTGTTCCAGAAACGATCCGGAGCATCAACGCGGGCGAAATCTCGCTTGTTGGCCTTGGCCAATGGTTGGGCTTCTCTGCAGAACCACTCGTGAAGAACGGCCTCATGCACGCGACAAGTAAAGTGAAAGACATCATTGACGACTCGTCAATCAAAGTTCACTTCATTTCGATCCCAACAGAACGGAGAGGTAAGCCCTGGGACGGCGCACTGCAAGATGTGTCGAAGAAATTATCCGCGAAGAAGGTCGAAAACGGACCTGATCTAGTGATAGTCGAATCGACGCTCTCCCCCGGACAGTGTGACAAAGTGCTGGTCTCTACGCTCCGCAGGTCAGGACGAGACGTTCCGAATGAATTCCAGGTGGCCGTAGCTCCAAGGCGCGACTGGTTCGACAACCCGGGGCTCAACGTCCACACGATCCCACGGGTTGTCGGAGGCCTCGACGGAGAATCGAGAGCGGCCGCGATGGACGTGTTAGGGATAATCTGCTCCAAACTAGTCCCTGTTTCCGATCACAGAATTGCTGAACTGGTCAAGTCGACCGAGAACTCGTTCAGAGCCCTCAACATAGCCTTCGCCAACACTCTATCTCGCGCCTTCCCAGACATCGACACCATAGAACTGATCAACGCGGCCGCGACAAAATGGAACTATGTTGCTCACTATCCAGGACTGGGGACTGGAGGATACTGTATTCCCCTCGCTCCTGAATATCTCATCGAAGGGTCCCGAAGCAAAGGAGAGCACACTGACTTTCTGTCCCAGATCAATGAAGTCAATAGAGCACAGACCAGATTCGTGGGAGAACTCATTGCCAACAGCCTGTCCGGAAGTTCTGTTGGAATACTTGGCCTGAGCTACAAGCGTAATCTGAAAGTTCATGTTCTCTCGCCCACTATAGTGCTCGCCGAGGTTCTGAAGAAAGCGGGAAAGCACGTTGTGATTCAGGATCCGTTCTACTCTGCGAAGGAGATAGAGGAGATAGCCGGAGTTGGCACTTTCGGTTATCCAGAGGATCTGAAAAAATTCGATTCTGTCGTGGTGTCTGTTCCCCACCTTGAATATACCGAGACTCCTGTGCCAGCACTCCTGAAATCCATCAAGGCAGGCACCTTTGTGCTAGACGCAGAGGGTGCCTGGCAGAGTTACAGAGACTTCTTCCACCAGAAGAAGATCGACTACAGAAAAATTGGCGACGCTGGTTGGGCGATTCTGAGAATGAAGAAATGACGGGGCTTAAACCATACGTTTCAATCATAGTTCCATGCTTTAACGAACAGGATAACATTGGAACCTGTGTTGCTCAACTAGGCGAAACTTTTCGTCCTACTCAGATTCCCTATGAGATTCTACTCGTCAATGATGGTAGCACGGACGCGACCCTTGAGCGGGCACGACTTCTATCTAACTCCCATTCCTCAGTCCGAATCATCGACCTCGTTGAGAATTTCGGAAAGGCTGTCGCTCTAAGGGAAGGTGTTCGGCGAGCCAGGGGTGATATAGTCGCCTTCTTCGATGCGGATCTCCAATACACTCCGGGGGACCTTGTAACTATGGTCGCCCGACTGAAAGATGGAATAGACTTTGTGAATGGAAGCAGGGACTACAACGGTTATGGCGCGTCAAGAACGGCCTTCTCCCGTCTATACAACAGGGTTGTACGGCTGCTGTTCCGAATGCAACTTAGGGACTCGAATTGCGGCATCAAGGTGCTGAAGAAAGAGGCGGCTGGTGCTGGCACGATATTCGATTATGGCCTTCCGTTAGTTGTGCCACTCTTGAAGGTCCGAGGATTTGAATCAGCGGAGTTCCCCGTAACGCTGCATGAGAGGAAGAACGGAGAGTCAAAGTACTTCCAGAACGGTCATTTTCTCGGCGGCTCCAAGAACGTTCGAGACATAACTTATCATTCCATCATGCTCCTTAGCTTGCTAGCTCACAGACCTTTTGAATGGGGACGTGGTGACGAGAGCTCGCGCAACAAGACGGATTCTTAATGTTAGAGCACGGTGCGAAGTAAAAGATCAAATGGCGCGAGTCGTTATTCTAAGCCGCCGGAGCATCAGACACCCCTTGGGGGGCGGCGCATGTAGATACGTCCATGAGATATTCCGTCGCCTCACAGACCATCACTCCGTTACAATTCTCTCGTCAGGAGGCTCTCGTAGCAAACCCGTCGAGGAGATAGATGGCATAAGCTACCGGCATTTTCCCGAATCGACTCACCGGTCATTCTTGCCAGTGATGTACCTCGCAAAATTTGCCGGGAACACCGACCTCCTAATCGATAATTCTGATGTGGGAATACCGTGGCTAACTCCCTTATACGCTCGAACGCCACGCATAACGATAATCCATCAGCTTGTTCGCGAGATATTCTATCAAGAACTTCCGAGACCTATTTCCGACCTCGGCTTTGTTCTCGAACCATTGCTATACAGACTCTACTCTCGCTCCAAAATAGTGGCCGTTTCTAAGAGTACTTCTCGCGACCTCATGGATTGTGGCATCCCAGCGCAGAATATTAGTGTGGTCTCACCTGGCTGCCCGACATCGAATCTCCCGCGGAAGACTTTCCAGGAACGCTCCCCCAACAATATTGTGTGCATCACGCGATTGATGAAATACAAGGGAGTACAACTGGCACTGATCGCCATGAAGGGAATAACGAGCAAATTCCCTGAAGCTCGGATGTATATCGCAGGTTCGGGGCCCTATCAGAACGAATTGACAAATATGGCTGAGCAATCTAGAATAGCGAGAAACGTCACTTTTCTAGGAAGAATATCCGACCAGAGCAAGTTCAAATTATTCGGTGAGTCAAGGGTCGTGGTATCTCCCTCGCAGAGAGAAGGATTCGGAATGTCAGTGATTGAAGCCAATTCAGTGGGGACTCCGGTCGTTGGTTGGAACGTTCCTGGACTCAGAGACTCGATCCTTCACAACGAGACTGGTTTTTTGGCACCCTTCCCCAATCACCAAGCGCTGGCCGAAGAGATTCTGACTCTCCTGAGCGACAACTCCACTTGGGATCGACTTTCGCAAAATGCAAGGGATTGGTCCGCTGTCCATTCTTGGGATCGATCTGCTAAGGAATTCGAAACACTCATCGACCAGACAATCGAGTGAAGGCAAACGAAAAGGCATGCTTGAGAGTCTACGTCGTGCTCGAGACTCGCAGTCGGTTCAACCTTAAGGTCGAATGTCGAAACCGCGAACTCTGTAAACGACTTTGACGGGAATGAGGCCAACGAACTCCTTCGTTTCGGGACTGGGCTTGAAAATAAGGAGTATCTATCGCAATTACCACCTCATCTTGTTATCAGGGTTTGCTGTCGCATTTTGGTTCAGAGGGAATTATCTCATCTATTTTTGGGACCAGACTTTCCCTCTCAATCCTCTTTCCGGACTTGTAACTTATAGTCAATCATGGTACTCCACTGCAAGTCTGGGATTTCCAGCTGGTCAAACGCAAACCTTCATTCCGTATTTTATCCTCATATCGTTCTCGACGATTTTCGGTATACCATTGTGGACCTCGGAAGCTGTCGTCTATTACACTATTCTTGTTTCCGGTGGCGCTGGAATGACCTACTTGTTCAGAACTTTGTTCACGTCTCTCTCGAACAGATGGATTCCGCAGGTCTCCGGCCTCTTTTACATGTTCAACGTCTATGCGATGGTCTTCATGTGGCGCGTGTTCTCAACCAACGTTTTCGGATATTCGTTCATGCCCTGGGCATTAGGATTGTTTCTCAAAGGCCTTCGTCAAGACAACATGCGAGACCTTGTAAAATACATCCTACTTTTTGGGCTGGTAGGATTTCTATCAGTTCCTGGGTTCGAACTTTTTCCGATCGAAATCTTGGTCCTCTGTTCGTTTCTCCTCTATAGTTTCATTTCTAGGTTTCAGACGATCAAGAGACAGTCCTTCAATGCAGCTGCGATAATCACATCTTGGACGTTGCTAAATCTTTGGTGGATTCTGCCTCTTTATGCAGGATTGTCTGGAACAATATCCGAGTACCAGTCGTTTGGTACCACCTTTCTTTTCGTCTATAACAGCAACAATACGACAATACTGAACTTGCTCTTAATCTCGGGTTGGTCGCCTCTGTACCAAGCTCTTTCTTATCCTTCTACCTACATTTGGTCCAGCATCTACCAGCCAGAATCTCGAAGCGTCTTATCGCTGATTGCAATCCTAATACCTGTCACGATTTGTCTGTCATTCAAAATGAGATCATATTTCAAAGAAGTCATTACAATTTTCGGTATCATGTTGCTTGCTCTAGCTGGCGCGGAAGGGGCGCAACCTCCATTCTCCACTGTTAATCGGTTCTTCTACGACCACCTGCCGTATGCGCTTCAAATCGATTTTCGAGACGTGGGACTCCAATTTGGACTTGCTTTGGTTTTTGCTGTCTCGTTGCTCTTTGCACTAGGACTGCATTACGTTCAATCATGGCCTGGTTTCCCCTCAAACCGTCTGACCGCGAAATCAACCGGGAAAATTCTCGCTATCGGAATCGTAATTGCCGTTATCGGCGTTTATTTTTGGCCCATGTGGACTGGCGACGCGATGCCGCCGTTGTCCCGAGTTCAGATTCCTTCCGCCTACAGTCAAGCGGTGAGCTTTTTCAACGCGGACCAAACAAATTATAGAATTGTTTCTCTCCCAACTCAAAACGGTGTGCTTGAGCTGTACAATTGGCAACACGGGATCGTGGGGCCTCCAATATTCCAGCAGTTTGGTATCCCTACCATTTCTAGCGAAACTGGCGTCCCAGCCGAGGACGGGATCATAACCTCCGTGAATCGGGAACTCTACACCAACAATGCCTCCGCACTTGCCAAGGTATGGGGAATCATGAACGCAAAGTATGTTGTGCTTCAACAAGACAAGAACTGGACGTACAACACGTACGGGAATCAGACGACTACCTCTTTCCTAGTAAACCATTTGACAGGACTCGAACCAGTTTGGAGTGATGGCCCCATTACGATTTACAGGAATTCATTCTGGTATGATCAGATCTACGTGACAGGATCTGTCCTTACCGATAATTACAGCATGGCGCAACCTGCGCGAGTTTCAGAAATCTCGACATTCGACAACTGGTCAATTGAGGGCTCCAATCAAGCTGTAAACTTCACTGCAGTCTCGAGTGGATTTAGCATGGCAATGCAAGGAACTCCCGGTGCCTATTCCTACACTTACCTAACTTCACCCAAACCGCTCACAGTTCCCACAAACGCAGAGTATGTCGAAATGAGGTTCAAGACGAGTGACCTGGGCAGTGTATTATTGCAGGTGCAAGAGTCGAATGGTCAGAACGTGTGGCTGTACGCACTTAACCCTCCGCCAGACAGTTCGTCTAACCATTATGATAACACTGATTGGTATACGATTTTCTACGATCTTCCCGCTAACGGAGTTATCACTCCGATTGCGAATCTTTCGGTCTATTTGACCAACAAGATTGGGCTTTCAGGGCCCGCCCAGCTAAACGTCGACTATGTTCGATTTGACTCGGATATTGGCTCAACAAGCGACCAAATTCGTCTCATGATGGGCTCTAGTATTGAGCCGAATGAAACTACTTTCTTTTCAAGCCAGAATCAATTGGGACCGATACCAAGCTCACTATTGCCTGAATTGTCCGTTTTGGGACCTCATCCGGAAATGACTTGCAAAAAGATCGCTCCAACGGAGTACGCCGTGCAGATCACAAATGCAGCGAAACCATTTGCGCTCGTCCTCGGCCAGCTCTTCGACACAGGATGGCAGGCATGGATCGGGAACACACAAGTTTCGCAGCATTTTACTGTGAACTTGGGTATGAATGCATGGATAATTACGAAGCACGGATCCTTTACCATCGATGTGAGATTTGCTAACCAGTCAGTCGTCATTACTTCTGCCATAATCTCTGTATTGACTGCAGTTTTGCTGACAATGGTTTTCATTGCGATGTCAATCAGGCGATGGCCGAAAACACATCAGTGAGTAACACGAATTCTGATGCGTTCCCATGGGTAACCGTGATTATGATAAATTATAACGGGAAACATCACCTTCAAACATCTCTGCCACGACTCATGGCCACACGTTATCCACGTTTCGACGTAGTTTTAGTAGACGCGAATTCAGTCGATGGGAGCCAAGAGTTCCTTCAAGATCAGTGGGGGTCGGAACCTAGAATTTCTATACTCCTAGAGAAACAGTCGAGTGGACTCGGAGCAGCACAAAATCTGGCGACTCGGATCGCAAAGGGGGAACTCCTTGTCTTCCTGGACAATGACGCTCGAGTGACCGATGGCTGGTTGGGGCCACTAGTGAGAACTTTCCAAACAAATGCAACAATTCGTGCGGCTCAAAGCAAGCTTGTAAGGGACGATCTTCCTAGAATGGTAGACGGTGTTGGTGCTTTCATCAGCCCAATTGGTTTACTGATCGATCGTGCGAGGGCTGACAAATTCAGGGATGTCGGCCAATGGGAGAAGCTGGAAAACATTTTCAGCGTCAAAGGGGCAGCAATGATGTTCGGTAAGCAAGCTCTTCAAGAAGCTGGCGGTTTCGATCCCGATTTTTTCCTGTACAACGAGGAACCTGACTTGTGCTGGAGAATTTGGAGCCTTGGCTATGATGTGGTCTATGTTCCGACATCAGTTGTGTATCACAATTCTAGCGGCTCGATCGCCCCTCGAAGAAGCGAGTTGAGGTATTTTCACGGAACGAAAAACTATCTCTTTATGGTTCTCAAGAACATGCCCACCAGGCAACTTGTGGTGGCAATACCATGCCATGTTGCAGTCTGGACGCTAACATCGCTGTTCTTGCTGAAGAAAGGCAAGAAGCGAGACGCAATCTCTGTTATTCGTGGCTTTTTCTGGGTCTTCTCGCACTCACGGCTGATAATGGAGAGACGATCAAAGCGAATGCAAGCGAGTCGACGTGAAGTACCGCGTAGCGTTGTGCGAACGTTCACTATTAGCTACTTGATTCGCACCATGAAGGAGTATACAATTGACGACCCTAAGGAGCGCAGTTCCTATCTTCAATCATAGCCTTCCAATTTCTCACTGCGTTCCCGCTAACCAAGTTCACACTTATCATAAGTTTCGCTGTCGGAACTTCCCCTGGTCACAGACGCGTTGTAGTACCATCTAAAGAGACTCAATCGATCCCACATGGAGGACTGGTCACTGACTAGCAGAGTCATCACTTTCATCCAAAATGGCCTCGCCGACCCACAAGCAGGTTTGCGATTTCTCCTCCTTGGTCGCCGCGCAACCAGTCAGTTCGAGCTAGAGAAACTGTTGAAGCCTATGAGGATTAGTCGAGGAGAACTTGGTTCATATTATCAGAAATTAGACCTACATGTTGAATTCACGAGACATATCAATTCGATCCTAAACAATCATAAGGGATTAGGTCAAACAAGGGCAGGCCCCGAACTCTACGTGATAACTCGCGCCCTTCGACCGAGAACCGTGATGGAAACCGGCGTCGCAGCAGGAATATCCAGTGCGTACATCCTCCAAGCTATGGCAGACAACAGGTATGGGAATCTAGTGTCGTTAGACACTCTCAACTACGAAGTTGAGTACCTGCCTAAAATAGGACGAGCGCCGGTCGAGTTACTTCCTCGAGGTTTCCCAACTGGATTTGCTATCCCCAATGAGCTCAGGTCTCGGTGGTCGCCGCATCAAGAAAAAAACCAGGATTTGTTACCATCAGTTCTGGAAGGCCTTGGGACTCTAGATATCTTCTTTCATGACAGCGAACACACATACGCAAACATGCTCTTTGAATTCCGCATGGCATGGAAACATCTCAATTCGAAAGGGCTCTTGCTAGCGGATGATATATCTTGGAACAAGGCCTTCTTGCAATTTGCACGAGAGGTTCCCGCGCATGCTGAGAGAATCAGAACCGCGGCACTTGGAGCAATTATCAAATGAAATACGAACGACACTTGAAGCGGGCAAACTATCCAATGGATGCCGTCGTGGGGTGTTTCTACATAGAAGCAGATCGCAATCCGGTTGAATTCAGCAGAAACTGCAATCGTTTCGTATAAGTGTGATCCCTATGGGCCCTTTCCTGCCCCGCTGCGGCAATGTCTTTCCTTCCCGTATCGTCGTGTAAGTAACGATCGACAAGTTCCACGAGGTCGTCGGGCGTACTATAGCATGCGATTTCTCTTCCCGGAGCATAGAAATCTTCTAGTCCGCTGGGCGCATCTGTTATCAGGAATGACCCGCTTCCCGTAGCCTCGAAAATTCTCATGTTCAGTTTTCCAAGCGCCTGGAGGTCCGATTTATGATGGACATTTATTGTAATCTTCGATCGGTTCAGAATGTTCACTAGATTCATGCCATAAGAATCACTGCTCACGACGTGCCTGCGTAGGTTCTTGGGAACCCATGGTGATCGCCAGTATGGTCCCCAAATCCTGATGTTGTACCTGATCAGTTTGGAAAGCAGCCGCGCTCTATCTGGATAATAAGTGCCAACGAAACTGACTGGGTAAGTCTTACGCTGCTCAAGCGACTTGTGAATAGAGGGATCGCATGCAAAAGGCGAGTAAATTACTGACCTGATACCTTTGCGCTCGAGAATTGGAACGGTAGATCTCGAGGATACCACTACGTGGTCAAAGGACGGCGCGATTTGGATCAAGAGAGAATGGAGGTATCGGGGATCATCGGGAAACCACAATGCAACTCTCGCACCAAAGTCCCTGCGTATCGTTTCCGCTACCTTGGGAGGGAACAACTCACCTTTGAACACGAACAAAAGGTCCGGACGCGATTTTTTCACCGCCGAGATTATCTTGTCTTGAATAGACCAAAGACGGTCTACAAGCTTGTGAACCTCATTTGACCTCGCGGCTAGGAATCGAAGAGAGTTGTTAAGTCTGCTAGAATCTGTTATATGTTGGTACACATTGAACCTCTGAACATTCCAGCCAAGCTCTCGGAATGAGTTGGAAACAAATCCCTCAAGGTTAAAATCGCCTGCCTGACCTATGATAAGCACAGAGGGAGCAGATTGGTTTGGCGGTGCCATGGTTCTTTCTCTCTCTCGTCTAGATCCTGAAGAGCGGATGGAAAGGAGCTTCTAACGCGAGACAAATAATGGCGTCCTTGGATTCAAATGTCTTGACGCGCGAGACTCTCAAGCACAAGGACGAGACAATCATCTTCTTGGGGCAGAGAATTGTTTCTGATAACAAACCTCCGGTATGTGAGAAAACGCGGACGACCCTTGAATCAGCCTTGGGTCCTCAGCCAACGGCCCGTGCGATCTAGCCCTTCCTCCAACTCGACACTTGGACTCCAGTCTAGAATCATCTTAGCCTTCTTACCATCAGGAAGTCGCCTAACGTGGTCGCCGGGTGGAAATGATCGGAATTCAACCCTAGAATTGGAGGAGGAAACGTGTATAATTTTCGAGGCCAAGTCGATTATGCTCGTCTCACGCATGCTGCCAATATTAACAGCCTCTCCAGCCAACTTTTCCTTGCCAGCCAGACTTAGGAGACCGGTAACTGTATCTGACACATAACAGAACGATCTCGTCTGAGAACCGTTGCCAAAAACGGTGACACCCTCTCCCTTCAAAGATTGAAGGAAGAAGCGAGACACTGCCCTTCCATATGAGCCCTCAGCTCTTAGCCTCGGCCCATAACAGTGTCATGATATGCCTTGCAGAGGGCTTCTCCAAACCGCTTCCCTTCTTCATAGCACGATCGGGGGCCCAAAGGGTTGACTTTACCTTCATACGACTCCGGGGTCGGAAAGACCTCGGGATCTCCATAGACCTCGCTTGAGGACGCGTAGAAGAGCCGTGCGTCATTCTTCCTAGCCAAGTCCAGCATTTTGTCCGTGCCTGTGGCGTTAGCGAGTGCGGTCTCCACAGGATGTTTCTGGTAATCCTCGGGAGCCGGTCTACTGGCCAGATGGAAGACGATGTCAACCTTCGGGTTTCTAGAGTATGTGCAGACATCGGCTGTTTCGAATTCGAAACCCTTCACTGCTGTGAGATGTTCAATGTTCTCGAAGACCCCTGTCGAGAGATTGTCTACACAGATTATTCTCGAAGCTATCTGATTTAGTGCGTCACAGATCCAGCTACCTAAGAATCCGGATCCACCCGATATCAGTACACTCTTTCCACGAAACGGTTCGGGGTCAACGGATTTCTTGACCTGATCGACGTCCTCCTTAATGATCGGGTCCATCAATCCTGACACCGGCCCCTGGGGATCTAGCTAGGGTACTCGCTCGTGGGAGTAGGTGCTTGTGGGACAAGTACTGGGCTTCCCAGTACAGATCAGGTGAGCCGATGTCCAACCAGATCTCACTCGATGCAACCTCGGTCGTGTATACGCTAAGGTTCCAGTCTACCATCTTCTGGATGCCGTCAGTGAGTTGGAGCTCTCCCCCGAAACCCGCCTCAGTAGATTCTAGGGCTTTGAAGATATTATCGCTGAACACATACACCGGCATAATGGCCAGTTTCGAGGCCGGCTTCTCAGGCTTCTCGACAAGATGTTTCACCTTCAAGAGCCCGTTAGCACTCGTCTCGCCCTCCACTATCCCAAAACGAGTCGGATCCCCCACTTCCATTGACAGGAACAGCCCGTCCGCCTTTGACTCCTCACTCAACGCGATAACCCTGCGCAAATGGTCCGCATTTCTTGATATGAAGTGGCTATCGCCAGCGTGCACCATGAAACGATCATTACCTACGAAACTCTTAGCTTTCAAGACCGCATCCCCGAAGCCCCGCGGCTCCGGTTGATTTATCCAGACCACCGTCGAACCATCGACCATCTTGTAAAACGCCTCCAACTCCCCCGCCGGGCCATCCAAACCCTTACTGTCAAGCATCGAAACAAACGGGAAATCTGGAGTAAAGTGATCCTCAATAGCCCTCTTACCACGTCCCACAATAAAACAGAAATCGCGAAACCCTACCTGGTGTAGCTGTTCGAAGATGAGCTGAACAATCGGCTTCAAACACAACTCGCCATTCTTCGCCTTCGCAAACACCGGCAGCATCTCCTTCGGCTGCTCCTTGGTCACGGACAAGAGCCTCGTCCCCAGTCCTGCCGCGGGGATTACAGCCTTCTTGAGCACCTAGTTTTCTTCCTCAGGGTGGCAACTTTTCTGTTCGGTTTATAATTTCTTAGAATCCAGAGTCCTTTCAGAAATCTATCCTTTATTATTCGCTTACGGCGACTGGCTAACCGACTTGAAGAAGCAGTCGGAGATCATAATTCTGAAACCTGACAAGCTCGATGTGGAGTATGACAAGGAGAACGATGTTTTCTACATTTCCGCCGGTAAGCCTAGAAAGGCCGATGACAGCGTTGAACCTCAAGAAGGCATTGTAATTCGGACCAGAAAGGGCGGACTTGTCGGGATCACAATAATCGGACTCTAGAGACATCTCTCTTCCTAAACGACCACGCTCTTAATCAGAGCTCTTTATCGCACGGGTAGAGACCGAGGGCTCCAAGGCTGGTTTGGTCAATGTTGTATTCTTCCATCACGTGTTGTGTTTGTACAACGATGATCTATCGAAGCTCCTTCATACCCGCAATATAGCCTGCCATCGCATCGATAGTTAGATCAAGGGTACCGTCCTCCTTGACGTGTCGGCAGGGGCTAGGTCTTCCCGGCTGTGGAGTGTACTTGAGCCCACAGACTGAGCACATGCGCCTTGGAGGTCCCGCCGGTTGATTGTCGCAGGCCTTGGCCGGTCGTGGATAGTCCGGGTCGAACAAGAAGCTTCCAGGTCTTGGTTGTGACATTGGTTGGATCATGCACCTCCTAGTCTGGTGGTTTCTCGCATATGTGTGGGCGTGTGAGCACTGGTCTGCGGCAGAACCAGCACCATAGCTGGCCATGGACGACGACTCCTGCCGGGTCGCCGGGTCTCGGACTGTACGTGCTGGCTCCTGGTCTGAGGCGTCGCAGGTCGAAGCTGGGTCCGATGTAGTTCGGGTTTCTGCCTACGGCGGCTACGGGATGGTAGAGTTCAAGGTCGTGTCTTGCGCCGTAGACTGCGAGTGCGACGGCCCATAGCCTGTCGTCATGGGTTCCGGTCCGGTGGTAGAACTTTGTCTTCCCAGTTGTTGTTATTTCCGCGATCTCGCCGTTCATCTCATTTTCTAGCGGCTGGTCCTTTGGAAGGTGCAGTCTCTTCTCGAGCATGGTCTGTTTGAGACAGGTCATGACATCCATCTTCGCTGGCATTGTCAAGACGATCCCCTGTACGTTGTGCAATCCGTGTTTTCGAGCGTTCTCGACGAAGACCTCTCCCACGCCTGTCTGGTCAATGAAGAATCCACGAACTGTCCGGAACTTTTCCTGAACCGGCTTGAGATAGTCGAGTATTGTGTTGTACTCTGTTCCGAGGGGGAACCGTTTGACATGGCGTAGGGTGACGTGGCGGTCTCTCTTCTCGACAACCCCAACGACCGTGTAGTCTCGTTTCTGGCCCAGATCGACTCCGACATAATTGTCCTTCGTGGTCTGACTGGTCTTGAGCAGATTTCGAGGATCCGGATTCATTCCTGCTTCGTCCCCTTTTCCGGCCGGTCGAGATCAGGGACATACTCTAGCGACTCGTCCACGCAGCTGTCGATTAGCCGGTAGCTGAGCCAGGCTTCTTCGTCCGAGGAGAACTCGGCGCGCATTTCTCTGTCCCAGCGTGACGGGTCCTCACGCATCTGTTGTCTCAGTCTCTCAACTGTCGTTTTCTTGAGCGGACCTTTGGGTTCGAGTGCGTCGTGAAAGCTGACGTGGTGACGGGAGAAGTCACCATACTCTTCATCGTTTGTGCACATCTCGTAGAAGAGCGAGTCACGGGTCCCGGGAGTACTGGTAGCGATGAACCTGCCGTTGGTAGTGGCTAGAGCATAGACGACTGCATCGTAGAGTGCTTTGTCGTCTTCGATGTAGTTCGCCTCGTCTACTATCAACAGCCCCAGGGTCAATCCTCTGACTGTCTCAGGGCTGTTCGGAAAGGCCTCGATGCTGGACCCGTTGACGAAGCTGAGTCTTGTCTTGAGCACGCGCCCGTCTATCCATGACCTGGGGAGTTTTGGCAGGAACGAGGTTATCCGCCGGATCAACAGTCTGCCTTGTCTGAGGCTTGGCGCGAGAATCGCGATGGCTCTGTCTGGACCCGATAGTGCCGTGTGGAGGCATAGGACTGCGAGTGTTAATGACTTGCCTGTCTGTCGGGCCCATCTGGCTACGACGAACTGGTTCTGGTCGGTGAGGAACCGTTCTTGGTAGTCGGTGGGCTCGAGGCTTGTTGCATCCCGGAAGAACTGGACGATGTTAGCATTGACCAGTGGTCCTTTGCCAGTGTTCTTCCTCGTGCGGGATCTTGCGACCTTCCGGTATTGCCGGTCGATAGTGTTCCATAGCGACAGTGTCATCGGGGCTCCTCCTGGTTCTCGTTGTCGAGGATCGCCTGTAGTTTCCGCGTGTAGTCTTTGATCTGGGCATCCTTCAACAACCGGTTGAGAACCTCGACCGTGTTCGTGTAACGGCGGTGCCACGTCTCGCGCATTTTCATCGACATGCCCGGCTCCCGAGTGTTCTCGTAGGCCAGCTGGGCCAGCTCGACGAGCCGTTTGATCTCGACGTCTCGTAGCCTGTTCGGATCGTCCTCTTCCACGACCTGCTACTCCCCGTTCTCCGGCATTTGTTTTCGCAGCCTGCGTAGCTTCTCCTCCAGCGCCGGATCCTCGCCCTGTGGTGCTAGTGCTTTCATCCAGATGTGGTACGACCTCATCACAACGCTTCCCAGCATCCTGGTCTCCTTCTCGTCCATCATCCTCCCACTCGGACTCTCAGCCAACCGGTCCAGCAGTATGCCGATGAACCGTTCAATGCTCGCCACAAACCGATCCCGCGGATCCTCCCTCCCATTTTCCTGTTCCATCCTGGTCTTGCACGTTCCTGCCCGCCCGGGTGCGTCAACTTGCGTATCCCAGATCTTTTCCGAGAACATGCGAAAGCTCCGCCTACCGGGAGAACATGAATACTAAGGCCGGGTGTTCAGCAAAGGCTTTTCGGAACTCGACCGAGCCGTACGAGCGTTCTAGATCAGGCCGAGTAAGAAACAATCCAGGCCGTCAGCCTAGACTACGGAAATCTGATCAATTATGATCGCGGACCCCGTTCTAGATCCAGAAGTCTTTTTCTAGCAAAATCTTTTCAGACCCCCAAGGTCACAAAATCTCCAGACACACGGGGGCCTCCCGGCTATTCTCCGTCATGAAAGACATCGAGCTTAGAGCAGTCCGAAATCTACCAACTCCTAACTTTCGGCAACCATAATGGAATTGGACCAGAAGAAAGAGAATACATCGCTGATTCCATCATCAACTTCTTGAAGGTTGCCTCGAACGAATAGGCGGTAGAGAATCACTCTAGCTTCTTGCATGTCCGAGCCTTTACTGTCAGTCACGTCATCTTGAAGAAGGGCCAGGTGGCCCCAGCAAGCCTTCCAAGGCAGAATCTATGAGTCGGATATGGTGGCTGATCGTTTTCGGAGCGGCCTGCTATGGTTTCGGAGCGCTCTCAGTCACCGCGGACGAGCTCTTCGGTATCGCCCAGTTCTATGGACCCAGCGGTCTCTACTTCTTCCCAATCATAGGCCCGAGAGGACTCTGGGACTCATGGGTCTACGTATTCACAGGTCTAGCAGTCTGCCTCTTCCTCTCACTAGTCTCAATTCTAAAACTCCAGCGATCATAGCGCTCCAGCTAAGTCAATTGAGCAGATCAGAGCAAGTCATCGCCCAGTACGGAGCGCTCTCCACGGACGGCGGGATCCTCTCTCTATCAGGCGGAGTCTTCCCAAACATCCACTACGGCATGATTGTGCCAGGTCCGCTAGAGTAGTAGATCACAGAATCGAACCCGAGCCTTTAACCCGATTACACAGTAAATCCTAAAGAGTTCAATCTAGTTTTTTAATCCACCTCCTTGCAACCCAGCCCACGGAATAACACGACACTGGTGCTGAGCGCCGCGTTCTTCATCTCAGCAGCAATTGACTTCACGGTTTCAGGCCCGAACGCGACCATCACCCTGATCATAGAAGCTGGTGCGGGGATAATCTCACTCGCATACTGGGGGATTGCGGGACCCCGAGAGCCGACGAGCACTAGACCCATTGGCATAACAATACTCGCGGCCGAGAATCTGATCGGCGGACTCATCCTCGGACTGGGAGGAATACTGCTATTGTTTCTCCCGGTACTCGGAATAATCGGAGCGGGCGCAGTCGCAGCTGGCGTCGGGCTAGTCTATCTAGGCAGGGGACTCTGGAACGGGAGAGAGTGGGCCTTGACAGTTGAAACCGTTGTCACAGTCATAGCGATCATCTCGGGATTCGCAGCGGTAGCATTCCACCAAGGAAACCCCACACTCGCGATCTTTCAGCTCTGGTATCTCAGAAGACCATACGTAGAGGAATTCTTCCAAGACACCACCACAACGTGGAGCAGCGGTTTGAAGCAACCTGTATCGCGTACTGAGAATACATGTCTGGTTTGCGGAGCACGGAGCCAACGTGCGACTGCGAGCTGTTCGAATTGTGGGATCCGCATCTTTTCCAGCTCAGAGGGTATTCCCTTTGCGGGAGCAACGGAAACCGAGAACATTGTACGTCTCAAACTCGAACGAGTACAAGAAGAGCTTCAGAAAATGGACAGGATCAAACAGGAAGGCAGGGTCCCCGATCCAAGCACTTTCGACAAAGCGTACAGCGAGCGAGAATCTGAAAATAGAAGGCTGAAGGCCAAGCTCGAGACAATTACAACAACCAGATCGGCTTCCTAAGAGCCATAGTTGAAAGTAACTTAAGACCCGCGATTAGGGCGTGATGTTGACGGTTATTGTGACGGAGTGAGAGACTGAGCCGCTTGTTGCCGTCACTGTGATCGCACACGCGCCGATCGGGGTCTTCTGTTGCGCCTTCACGGTGAGCGTCGAAGCGCCCTGTCCTCCTGGTGACAGGGTGACTGACGAGCTACTGAGAGACTTCCTTGGACCCGAGGTCGGGGAGACTACTTTCGAGAGCGTTACGGTTCCTGCGAACCCGTTGAGACTAGTCAGCGTGATCAGGCTTGCCCCTGAGGTGCCACGCGGCAGACTCAGTGACGATAGGTTGATGGAGATTGAGAAATCCGACACGACGACAGTCACGGAGACAGAGCGCACCAGTCGCCCACTCGTTCCCGTAATTGTCCCCGACAGACCGCACCAGCCATGAAACACATACCTCACAGAGAAGCACTCCTCGCATCAATCCCCCGCACTGCTCGAACTAGCATACGCAAACGGTCAACGCCATATGACCTCGAAGTCCTCTGCTAAGAGCTCCGCGGGTAGCTGCGGAGGATCTCCAGCATTCTCCCAACTGTCACTATTCTTGTTCCCTCAAACTCTTTCAGCCCGAGGAGATGTCCGTCTCCGGACACTGCGTAGTCTGCCCTG
>WNGN01002741.1_pt1 | contig 18250 bp, 16 predicted proteins | sample 5400561 | NCBI WGS metagenome assembly WNGN01 (sample SAMN13153379, study PRJNA577476) | soil metagenome | isolation source: 115 cm soil or saprolite under Garry oak tree replicate 2 | place: USA:California | collected 2016-06-15
CCAGAGTGCCATCCTACATGGGCGGCAAGTTTCCGCTCTCGACCTACCTCGCCGAGCGCGTCCGCAAATTGCTCGACGACAAGCGCGCCTGGAATGCTCTGCCGGAGCAGGTGCGCGACTGGCTGTCGTTGCAACGGGATATTTCGCGGGTGCCCGGCGTGCGAGAGCTGCTGGTGGAGACCTTTCCGCGCGCCGACAAGCATTACCTCGTCTGCTATCCGTTCGAAGGGCGGCTCGCACATCAGACGCTCGGCATGCTGCTGACGCGGCGGATGGAACGGGCACGGGTGCGGCCGCTCGGGTTTGTCGCCAATGAATATGCGCTGGCGGTATGGGGGCTCGGCGACATGTCGTTCATGATCCGGCAGGGCCGGCTCGATCTCAACGCGCTGTTCGATCCGGACATGCTGGGCGACGATCTCGAAGCCTGGCTCGCGGAATCCGCGCTGATGAAGCGCACGTTCCGAACCTGCGCGGTGATTTCCGGATTGATCGCACGGCGGTTCACCGGCGAGGAAAAATCCCGGCGGCAGGTGCTGTTCTCGACCGATTTGATCTACGACGTGCTGCGCAAGCATCAGCCGGATCATGTGCTGTTGCGTGCCGCGCGCGCCGACGCCGCGACCGGCCTGCTCGATCTTCGCCGGCTCGGTGATATGCTGCTGCGAATCAAGGGACGCATTGTCCACAAGGAACTCGACAAGGTTTCGCCGCTGGCGGTGCCGGTGATGCTGGAAATCGGCCGTGAATCAGTTTATGGCGAAGCATCCGACGAGTTGCTGGCGGAGGCCGCCGATGAACTCGTCAAGGAGGCGATGTCGTAGAATAAAATGGCCATGACGAGAACTGCAATCGATATCGTTACTCGATCTTCGCTGGACGTCGCGGACGTGAGCCTGGTTGCCGATCTCTCTGGCGCCTTGTTCTGGGAAGAGCAGCGCCTGCTCGTGGTCTCGGATCTGCACCTGGAAAAAGGCTCCAGCTTCGCGGCGCGCGGCGTGCTGCTGCCGCCTTACGATACGGTGGCGACACTCGGTCGCCTTGCCGCTGTCATCGCGCGGCACGACCCGAGCATGGTGATTGCACTCGGCGACAGTTTTCATGACCGCACCGCCCATGAGCGGCTGTCCGAATCCGACCGCGATGCGCTCTCGGCGTTGCAAGTGCGGCGCGACTGGATCTGGATTTCGGGCAACCACGACCCCGCGCTGCCGTCCGATCTCGGAGGTGTGGTCGCCACCGAAGTCGCTATCGGCCCGATCGCGTTTCGTCACGAGCCGACCGGCGCATCAGGCGAAATCGCCGGACATCTGCATCCCAAAGCGCGGGTGTCGACACGCGGACGCTCGATGGAGCGGCGATGTTTTGCCTGCGACGGCGAGCGCGCCGTGATGCCGGCGTTCGGCGCTTACACCGGTGGCCTCAGTATCCGCGACGCGGCGTTCGCGAAAATATTCCAGACGCCGGGCTTCATGGCGCATGTGCTCGGCGATGTCAGGCTGTACACCATCGCCGCGTCGCGGTGTTATTGATCGTGGCTTAAGCCGCCTTCGCCTGCACCTTGTTGCAGAATTCGGCGAGGCGATCGGCGAGCCGCAATGTCGCGGGGCTGGCGTCGGGTGATGCCATCAGCGCCACCTCGGTCTTGTCGATCGGCGCGAAGCCGTCTTTTGCGGTGAGCATGCGATGGTCGGCCTGGATCGACATCTCGGAGAGGATGCTCAAGCCCAGTCCGGCGGCGACCGCGGCCTGGATACCGGCGAGGCCTGAACTGGCATAGGCCATGTGCCATGCACGTCCGGCGCTTTCGAGCGCATGGATCGCGCGCGCCCGATACAGGCAGCCGGGGGGAAAACCGATCAGGGGTACCGACCCGCTCGTTGTGTCGACCGGACGGCTCTTGCTGGTGACCCAATGCACGCGCTCGGGCCACACTGCGATGCCGCTTTTTTCGCCGGCGTTCCGTTTGAGCAACGCCAGATCGAGCTCGCCGCGATCGAGGTCGCGCCGCAAAAAGACGCTCTGGTCGGCCCGCACATCGAGCCGCAGGCCGGGGCGGGATCGCGAACAGCTCGCCAGCAATTTGGCCAGACGGTAGGCCGCGAAGTCCTCGGGGATTCCGAGCCTCACTGCGCCTTCATCGGTTGGCCGTGCCAGCACGTCGCGGGCTTCTTCCGCAAGCGCCAATAGCCGTCGCGCATAAGACAACAGCCGCTCGCCGGCTTCGGTCGGCGTCACGCTCTTGCCGGTGCGGTTCAAGAGCGGCTGGCCGATATCGTCTTCCAGCCGCTTGATCTGCTGGCTGACGGTGGACTGGGTGCGGTGAACGCGTTCGCCGGCCCGGGTGAAGCCGCCGGAATCAACCACCGAGACGAAACTGCGCAGCAGTTCGAGATCGAGCATGGAACGGTCCATTCAGATTTCCACTGGAGATCAGTTTATCATTTAATTTCCTAATATCAAGGCGCGGCCCTAGATCGGGGACACAGGAGGACTTCCCATGTCGCTTGCGCCACCGGTCGCGGTTTCCCGCGCCGCCTTCAATCCGCTGCCGATCTACATCGTGCTGTTCTGCCTGCTCTGGAGCTTCGCCTTCGTTGCGAGCAAGATCGGCGTCACCGATTGCCCGCCGCTCATCCTGCTTACGGCGCGGTGCTCGCTGGCGGGAATACTGATCCTCGGAATCTCAGCACTGCGCGGGGACAGGTGGTCGCTGTCATGGCGCGATGTCCTCGTATTCGCGGCTCTCGGCGTCGCCAACAACGCGCTGTTTCTGGGCCTCGGCTATGTCGGGCTGCAGACCGTGTCTGCTGGCCTTGGCGGTCTGATCGTCAGCGCCAATCCGGTGTTCACGGCGGGCCTCGCCGCGTTGCTGCTCGGGGAGGCGCTGAACTGGCGCAAGGTCGCAGGGCTGCTGCTCGGCATCGCCGGGGTCGGCCTCATCGTCTGGCATCGGATGTCGGTCGGCACCGACAGCCTGCATGGAATCCTGTTCTTGCTGGCATCGCTGGCGTCGATCGTCGCAGGCACCATCCTGTTCAAACTGCTGGCGCCGAAGGGCAGTCTGTGGATCGGCAACGGTGTCCAGAATCTGGCCGCGGGGATTGTGCTGCTCCCGATCGCGTTCACGTTCTCTGATGTCGGCGATATCGTGCCGAGTGCGCGGCTGTTGGGTGCATTCGCGTTTCTCGTGCTGGGCGGATCGATCCTGGCCTCTCTGCTGTGGTTTCATTTGCTCAAAGTGTGCGGCGCCACGGCCGCGAGCGCCTATCACTTCCTGATGCCGCCGCTCGGCATGCTGTTCGCCTGGATCGTGCTTGGCGAGCATGTCGAGGTCAGGGATTTGATGGGGATTGTTCCGGTGGCGCTCGGCATTTATCTGGTGACACGTCCCGCCGCGGCGTCGGCGCAGTAAAACAGCGAGGTCCCCATGAATTCGCTTCGGATTACACTGATCGGCGGCCCCACCGCGCTTATTGAGGTCGACGGCTTTCGGCTCCTCACCGATCCGACCTTTGATGCGCCCGGCGCTTATCAATTGCCGCATGTAACGCTTGAAAAATTGTCCGGCCCCGCGCTCGGCGCCGAGGCGATCGGCGAAGTCGATGCCGTGCTGCTCAGTCACGACCAGCACGCGGACAATCTCGATCATTCGGGTAAGGCGTTTCTCGCCAAGGCCAAACGCGTCCTGACAACGGTTGCAGGCGCCAAACGGCTCGGCGGCCATGCCGAAGGCCTCATGCCGTGGGCGACCACCGAATTGGACGGCAAGGATGGCCGTTCCCTGACCATCACCGCGACACCCGCGCGTCATGGTCCCGCCGGTATCGAACCGCTGTCTGGTGACGTCATCGGTTTCGTGCTGACCTCGAAAGACAAGAGCCCGCCGATCTACATCAGCGGCGACACCGTCTGGTACGACGGCGTGGCGGAAGTCGCGCGGCGGTTCAAGGCGGGTGTGGTACTGCCATTCGCGGGCGCGGCGCAGACCCGCGGCCCGTTCCATCTCACCATGGATACCAACGACACCATTGAAACCGCGCGCGCGTTTCCGGACGCCGTGATCGTACCCTTGCACACCGACGGCTGGGCGCACTTCCGTCAGAACGCAAAGGATCTGCGCGCGTCATTCGATACGCTTGGATTTGGCTCGCGTCTGAAAATCCTCGAGCCCGGCGTCGCCACCGTCATCGAGACGGCGCATCAGCCTTGAATGGCGTTGGCAACTGCCGGATAGTTGTTTTTCTGGCCGCCGCACCATTCAAGCCGCTTGCTTCCGCCGCTCAGAGTTTTCGCTGCTGGGCATTCCAGAAGCGCTCGAGATTGCTGACGAGCGCCGGTGAAAAGTGACAGTACGCCTGTTCGCGGGCGTATACCGCCATATAGGTCCTGAACACATCGAGCGGTTCCTGAACGACCCTGATGGCCTTGCGGTTACTTGATGCGTTTACCGCGCCCGAATTTGTCAGCAATTCGACGGCCTCGTCGATCGCCTGGTCCATCTGTTCCGGCTCGACGATACGGTCGCAGATCATCCGTCCGGTAGCACTGTCGCACTCCATTCGGAGTTCGCTCATGATGGCTTGACGCGTGACGCGATCTCCGACGAAGCGGGGCAGCCGCATGTTGGCGGCGCCAGGGATGATTCCTTCCTTGCGCGCCGGAAGCGTCATGTAGGCATCTTTCGCCGCAATGTTGTAGTCGGTCACAAGCAGGTACTGACATCCTCCTCCGATGGCGAACTTCTCCACCGCTGCGATCCAGGGCTTTTCAGTCGTCTCGCCATAGACTTCGTCGGGGGAAACATCGGGCTTTGCCAGGCCACGATAGATCTTGCTGACGAAGCCGATGTCGCGCACCAGATACCAGAGATAGGGCAGGCGGCCGTAGTAAATGTGCGTGAGGTTGATCCCGGTACAAAAGACGCGTTGACCTTGGTATTTCCCATCTTCGATCACACTGCCGCGAAGCACGCAGATCATCGTCTCGGGATCGAGCATGGCGAGATCGACGGCCGTTTCGACGTCCTTTAACGTGGTGTCGTCCTCGGCATTGAGATATCGCGAATTTTTCAGCGATACGATCGAGGCCTTGCCTTTTCGTTCGACGCTGGCATGGTCGAGATCGACTTTCCCGTGTCGCTTCAACTGGTCCAGTTTCTCGAAGGCCTCCTTTCGCGGAAGCAGCATCGCGTGGCAAAGGTGACGACCGCATGCTTGATCGCCAAGCACGTAGTTGAAGAACAATCCCTGATCGATCTCGTGACCGTCTTTCTCTGCTTGAACGAGCGGGGCTTCCTTGGCGAGGCGCTGGGAGGTCGGGCAAAGACCGGGGATCTTCTCCCCAGCCAGAATCGCCAATTCCTCGATCCGGCGGAACGCGCGTAACCCGTCGGTCCTGAAGCCAGAATGTCGAGAACGCTTTGACGTCCCGGTCGTAGTCGCCGGATAGAATCGGCGCGCTCGCCGTCCGGCCCACAATTGTCGAAGCGGTTTTCTCGTTTGCCTGGGAAGCGGGCATTGAACGACCTCCTGGATGTCTCGATGGCGCCGGCTTGGGGGCGTTACACTCAGTTCATTTATGGTAGTTGATTGCAAAAATGGCAACCGGCAATCCGGGCCATGGATCCGGACTGCCGTCACGCTAAAATCTCATGGCCAATTAGACGAAGGAATGGAAATCCACCATCTGGAATATTGAGCGTTCCCTGTGCCGACAGCGGGATATGACGAGGTCGCATTTTGCCTGAACCGGCAGGTTCTGTTGGAAGGTTGGCGGATGCCGCGCGCCGCCTCATTTCCACTTTCATACCTGAACCCGATATGGTCTATTTATTCTTCATCCTGGGCCAAAGCGCATGATCGAAAACGCAGCATCCGCGCTTCGATGATTTGAAAGCGCAACTAACAATAAAAATAGCGTGCGGGGGAATTTAGCGTGCCGGAAAGATCGTTCAGCGACGAAATTCACCAGCTTCGCAAAGCAAGCGGCGAAGATTTCGAAGGCGAGGGCATCCTCGCGGTAACGAAGGCCCTGCTTCAATCCGGAATTTCCTATGTCGGCGGCTACCAGGGAGCTCCCGTTTCGGCACTGGTCGATGTCCTGAGCGACGCCAATGAACTTCTTCAGGAGCTCGGCATTCATCTTGAAACCTGCGCGAACGAAGCCGGTGCGGCTTCGATGTTGAGCGCGTCGATAAACTATCCGATTCGCGGGGCAGTGACGTTCAAGTCGATCGTTGGAACCAACGTGGCTTCCGATGCGCTCTCCAATCTTTCGTCGGCCGGCGTGATGGGTGGTGCGCTCATTGTCGTCGGTGAGGACTACGGCGAGGGTTCGAGTATCATTCAGGAACGCAGCCACGCGGTTGCCATGAAATCGCAGATCTGGCTGATGGATCCTCGCCCCGACCTGCAAAAGATTGTCGATCTCGTCGAAACCTCGTTCGAGTTGTCGGAAATATCCAATACGCCTGTCATGATGGAATTGCGCATCCGCGCCTGCCATCTCAGCGGCCGCTTCCGACCCCGCGACAACAAGCGCGCGAGATACTCGCAGCGCGACTTGATCGCAAATCCGGTTTTCAACAAGGACCGCATCAGCCTGCCTCCCGCGACCTACATGCAGGAAAAGCATGTATAATCATGTCATCGCTGCACTTCGCGCGCTTGGGCTTGCGGACGATTTTGGCAACAGCCGTATCCCACTGCATGTTCTGAATTGCGTCTATCCGCTGGTGCCTGACGAACTGACGGCATTTTGCGCTGGTAAACGCGGTGTCCTCGTCATCGAGGAAGGTCAGCCCAATTTCATCGAGAACGATCTCAAAGCCATCCTGTCCGATGCCGGCGTGGACACGAAAATATCCGGCAAGAACTGCCTGCCGATGGCCGGCGAATATATTGCGGGCGTCCTGATCGAAGGCTTCAACAAGTTCTTCACCAAGGTAAGACCGAAAGAGATCGGCGCCTACGCGGCCACTCAATTGCTGAAAACGATTCAGGATAATCAAAGGACGGCGCTCGAAATTCTTGGCGCGCCTGTCCCGGCACGGCCGCCCGGATTTTGCACCGGCTGTCCGGAGCGTCCGGTGTTCGGAGCGATCAAGCTTGTTCAGGAACAGGTCGGCAAAGTGCATGTGAGCGCCGATATCGGCTGTCACAGCTTCGCAACGCTGGAACCCTTCAAGATCGGCAATACCATTCTTGGCTACGGTCTCGGACTCGCATCGTCGACCGGTCTTTCGTCGATGATGAAAAATCCGGTCGTCAGCATCATGGGCGATGGCGGATTCTGGCATCAGGGGCTGACGACAGGCGTCGCCAATCATGTCTTCAACAAAGACGAAGGTGTCCTTGTCATTCTCAAGAATGGATATTCGTCGGCGACTGGACATCAGCACATCCCTTCGACGGGCTCGAATTCGCGCGACCAGGCCAGCGAGATGGACCTGGAGAAAGCGCTGCGCGGCGTCGGCGTCAAATGGGTTGAAAATGTCGCCGCCTACCGCGTCGGCAAAGTCGTCAATTCGCTCAAGCGCGCGATCCTGGCTCGCGGCAAGGGACTTCGTGTCGTGATTGCCGACGGCGAGTGCATGTTGGCGCGTCAACGCCGCGAAAAGCCGATAACCACCGCCAAGCTCAAGCAGGGCGAGCGCGTGGTGCGAACCCGGTTCGGTGTGGATGAATCGACCTGCACCGGCGATCATTCCTGCATTCGACTGTCGGGCTGTCCTACGCTCACCATCAAATCCACCAGCGATCCGCTTCGCAAGAACCCCGTTGCCCATGTCACGAACGGCTGCGTCGGCTGCGGCAATTGCGGAGAAATCGCACACGCGGCTATCCTGTGCCCCTCGTTCTATAAGGCCGACATCATCCAGAATCCCTCCGGATGGGATCGGTTGGTGCACAAACTGCGCACCACCGTGATCGGCAAACTTCAAGACCTCCAGCAGGCGGCCACATGAACGCAGGTGGCTCCAGGACAAAGAGTATCCTTATCGCGGCTCTCGGCGGCGAAGGCGGCGGCGTCCTGTCGGATTGGACCCTGACCGCCATTCGCAATGCCGGCTATCTGGCGCAAAGTACATCGATCCCAGGCGTTGCGCAGAGAACCGGCGCAACAACGTATTACATTGAATATTCCGCTATTCCCCTGGCCGAACTCGGAACGCGGCGACCGGTCTTTGCACTGACCCCTGTGCCTGGTCAGGTGGACGTGATGATGGCTTCGGAATTGATCGAAGCCGCGCGCGCCGCCCAGATCGGCTACATTTCTCCTGATAGAACCACGATGATCGCATCGGCGCATCGTGTCTTTGCCACGTCTGAAAAAATCGCGATGAACGATGGCCGCTTCGACAGCGAAGCGGCCCTGAGGGCCGTCCATGCTCTGGCGCGCCGTGCGATTATCTTCGACATGGAAAAGGCGGCTGAGCAGGCCGGAACCGTCATCAACGCGGTCCTGTTCGGTGCGCTCGCCGGCGCCAATGTGCTCGAGATCGATCGCCGGCATTTCGAGCAAGCCATCGAGACATCGGGCAAATCGCTCGATGCGAACATGCGCGGGTTTGAACTTGGATTTGCCGCGGCCCGCGGGGACATGCCCGATGCGACGCCGATTGCGGAAGATGCGTCGTCCGATGCCATGGCCGTGTTCCCGGAATTTCCGGTCGAGACGCGTTATACGATCGAGAACGGGTTTCGACGATGCCAGGATTATCAAAGCCGTTCCTATGCCGAGGGATACATCGCCAAGGTGCGGGAACTGACCGCGCTCGACCGTTCGCTCGAAGGCGCGACCCGCGGCTGGAAATTGACGATCGAAGGCGCGCGCTATCTTGCCCTGCGCATGACCTATGAGGATGTGATCCGGGTTGCCGACCTGAAAACGCGGCGCGATCGGTTCGCGTCGGTGCGTAACGACGCCAGGGCCAAGGCAGATGAGCCGGTCTTGATCACGGAATATCTGAAGCCAGGCCCGGAAGAAATTTGCGCGCTGCTGCCGCCGCGGCTTGGCAACATCTTTCTCGACTTGCTGCGCCGGCGGGGCCTCGAACATCGATTCAACATCGGCCTCTATGTCAAATCCCATACCATCAGCGGCTTCCTGATGATGCGTGCACTGGCCCGCATGCGGTTCCTCCGGCTGAAATCCTGGCGCTATGCGGAAGAATTCGCGCTGACGTCGCGATGGTTCGACGCGGTCAAATCAGCGGCCCACATCGATTATCGATTCGGAGTGGAGGTGGCCGAATGCGCCGATCTCGTGAAGGGCTATAGCCAGACCTATCGCCGCGGAGTCAGAAATTTCAACGTGATCTTCACGCGCGTGATCGAGCCGGCGATAGCCGAGGCCAGGGCCGCCGCCGAAATCGTTCATGGCGCCAGATTAGCGGCTGTTTCCGATCCGGAAGGCGACGCCCTGGATAAATATCTTCTGCAAACAACTTCACCTGAGCCCGACACCATCGCAGCTTACGCATAAGGCAGACGCACAAATGACCAGCCTTTCGCTCTCTCACTCGTCGGGCATCTCGGATCAGCCACTTCTCGATTTTTCCATTGGCGCTGCATTGCGCGATGCTGCTGCACGCTTCCCGGATCGCGACGCGATCGTCAGCATTTTTCAGGGACAACGATACAGCTACGCGCAGCTCGACGAGGCGGCCGATACGGTGGCGGCTGCGCTTGTGGCGCTCGGGGTCAATGCCGGGGATCATGTGGCGATCTGGAGCGCGAATTGCGCCGAGTGGCTGATCGCTCACCATGGCGCGGTTCGTATTGGCGCTGTCGTCGTCACGGTCAACCCGGCTTTGCGACAGGGCGAGGCCGAATATATTCTCGGCAATTCGGAAGCGACCGTCATCATCGCAGCGAGAAATTTCCGGACATATTCCTTTGTCGATGCGCTGGCGGGGATGAAGGGAAACCTGCCGCATTTAAAGCAGCTGATCTATTTCGGTGACCAGCCTGCCGAAGCCGCGTTGAACTGGCCGGACTTTCTTGCCCTGGCGAACCCTGCCGCGCGCAGGCAGGCCGCGGCGCTGGAGTTGATGGTATCTTGCGACCAACCTTGCGGACTTCAATATACGTCCGGCACGACGGGGCGTCCAAAGGGCGCGCTTCTCACCCATCATGGGCTGCTCAATAATGGATTTTTCGTCGGTGAGCGTCAGTGCTTTACCGAGAAAGACCGCATCTGTCTGCCGGTTCCCTTTTTTCACTGTTACGGCCTCGTGCTCGGCGCCCTCGCGGCGGTTACCCACGGCAGTGCGTTGGTCCTTCCCGCCGAGGGTTTTGATACCAAAAGTGCATTGGCGTCGATTGCCGAAGAGCGCTGCACCGCCTTTTACGGCGTTCCGATGATGTACATCGCGCTCCTGAACGATCCCGATTTCGATCGTTACGACCTGACCAGCCTGCGGACCGGCTGCATGGGGGCTGCACCGTGCCCGACCGAGACGATGCGGCAAGCCGTTGGCCGGATGCACATGCGCGAAATCACGGTGGTCTACGGCATGACCGAGACCTCGCCGATTTCGCATCAATCGATGGCCGACGATGACAACGAAATACGCGTCTCCACTGTCGGCAAGATTCATCCGCATCTGCAAGCCAAAGTCGTCGATGTTTCATCGGGTGAAACACTGCCGGTCGGACAGGCGGGTGAATTGTGCATACGGGGATATTCGGTGATGCGAGGTTACTGGCGCGATCCCGGCGCCACCAGCGACGCGATCGATGCCCAGGGCTGGATGCATTCCGGCGATTTGGCGGTGATGTCGGAAGCCGGTTACGTCCAGATCGTCGGGCGTATCAAAGACACGGTCATTCGAGGCGGAGAGAATATCTATCCGCGCGAAGTCGAGGAATTCCTGAGCACTCTGCCGGATATTTCGGAAGCCTATGCCTTCGGCGTCCCCGACGAAAAATACGGTGAGGAGGTTTGCATCTGGGTGCGGGTCAGGCCGGGCGGCTCGCTCACGCCCGAGCAGATCCGGGTCGAGTGCCGCGGAAAAATCGCGTCCTATAAAGTGCCGCGCCACATCCGGATTGTCGATGAGTTCCCGGCGACGGCAAGCGGGAAGGTTCAGCGCTTCCGAATGCGGGAGTTTGAGATGGCGCGTCTCGAAGCCCCGGGCGTGACGAACCCTTGACCGGGGCACTGGCCTTCGCGATACGCGCCGCGTATCGCTCCATCCAAATATAGTATTGGCGGTCCGATCAGGCGTCGCCGAGGATCGCACTCGGATACCGATGCTGATCAGCCGGGTCGCAAGCCCCCCAAGTGAAGGGGGCGACCGGCGGTTCCGCGCGCGCGGCGGCAACGAGAATGGGGAGGAAGCGGGATGGCCGAGTATATGGCTGGCAAGGTCGCCGACTATGCCGACGGCGATCGCAAGGTGGTGGTGTGCGGAGATGCGGAAGTCGGCGTCTTCCAGATCGGCGGCGAATTCTACGCCTGGCATAACCGATGCGCGCATCGCGCCGGCCCGGTCTGCCAGGGCCGCATCATGAAGCGCGTGCTCGAGCCGGTCGCGAGCGACAAGACCACGCGGACGCAGCAATATGACGAAGCCGAGAGCCACATCGTCTGTCCCTGGCACGGCTACGAATTCAGCATCAAGACCGGATTTCATCAGGGCAACAGCCGGGTGCGGCTGCGCAAGGCCGAGCTAACGATCCGGAACGGAGAAATTTATGTCAGCGTCTGAACCCGACCGCAGGAACGATCTCTATGGCTGGATCGATTCCGTAGCGCCGGAATTGCTGCGGGCCTCGCGCGAACTTGTCGAGAAGGGCGAGGCGTCCCGCGTATCGGATGAAGCCGTCGCGCAAATCCTGACCGCGGCGATCCGCCTCTATGTCGCGAAATCGGACGGCGAAGAACGCACCTTTCCGCCGATCGCAGGTACCCGCGACAGCGAGATGACCCCGACCGAACTGCTTTCGGCGGTGTCCGAGATGCTGCGCGCGCTGCACCTCGGACCGATGGAGCTCGCGCTCTGGTATCGGCGGCGTCCGGACGAGGACACATATTTTGTGAAAGAAAGATCATGAATATCCAGGGCAAATTCGGGCCGCAATATTCGCCCGTCCAGCAGATCGACGTTCATACCGACACGCGCGACATCCTCGCGCATGCCAGGCGCAACGCGCTCAAGCGCGGCCTGCAGGATTGGTTCGTCTGCGACATCGACGCCCATCATGTTGAAACGGTGTCCTGGAAAGAGATCGTCACCTATATCGAGGATCCCGTCGTCCGGGACAACGCGATGCGATTTCAGGCGGAGCGGGTCGGCGCGCCTCCCTATGGGCTGAACGGCGACCTTGGACTTCGTTATCAGTCGGTCGGCGGGCGCATCCCGCATCAGGACGGTCAGCGGGAAATCGTCGAGGAAACCGATGTCCATCGCGACGTGATCCTGACCCGCCGGGCGATGGATTCGCTCGGCATCGACAACATGGTGGTGTTCCCGACACCGATGCTGTTTCTCGGCATGCATCCTCAGCCGGAGATGGAAGTCTGGCTTGGTGGCGCCTACAACCGCTGGCTCATCGAGCGAATCCTGTCCGGCGACGACAGGATAAAATCCCTGGTCTACCTGCCGTTCAACACGCCCGAGGAAGCCGAGCGGACCGTCGAGGAGTTAGGCGACAAGAAGGGCGTGATCGGCTTCTGCGTGACCAGTACCCGCAACAAGCCGGTGCACCACAACGACTATATGCGCCTCTACGCCATGATAGAGGAGCGCGGCAAGCCGCTGGCCTTTCACGCCGGCTATCATTGGCAGGATCCCTCGCTTGCGACCGTCAACCGGTTTCTCGGCATGCACGCGCTGGGCTTCGTCTGGTGCAACATGGTCCATATGACCAACTGGGTCCTGAACGGGATTCCAGAGCGGTTCCCGAAACTCAAGACGCTGTGGGTCGAAAGCGGATTGGCGTGGGTGCCGTTCCTGATGCAGCGGCTCGATGACCAGTACCTGATGCGTCCTTCCGAGGCGCCTCAGCTCAAGCGCATGCCGAGCGAGTACATGAATCATAATTGTTTCTATACGACGCAGCCGATGGAGACGACGCATCCGAAGGCGCTGGAAAACACCTTCGAGATGATCAAGGCCGAAACCCAGCTGATGTTCGCGTCGGACTGGCCGCATTTCGATTTCGATCTGCCGCAGGAAATCTGCGATCTGCCGTTCCTGACCGAACAGGCCAAGCGCAACATTCTCGGACTGAACGCGGCCCGCATTTTCAACCTCGATCCGACGCCCGTGAAGAAACTGATGGTTACCTGAGCCAGGCAAAGCTCGCCGCCCGAAGCGAGCTGGCTTGAGCGCGAACCTGAATTCGTTCGTGTTTTTCGGCTCGATCCGATAACCTGCGTGCGCTGCTGGAATTGAGGGACGCCGGGACAGAGCATGATCGAGTTGCGTCAGTTTCGACAGTTCATTGCCGTTGCAGAAGAGCTCAGTTTTCGCCGCGCCGCCGATCGTTTGCACATGGCCCAGCCGCCGCTCACGGTCACGATCAAGCAGATCGAGGAAGAATTGGGAACGCTGCTGATCGAGCGCACCAATCGGATCGCGCGATTGACCCCGGCGGGCCGGGTGTTTCTCGAGGAATGCAAACGCACGGTGATGCAGGCGGAGCGCGCCGTTCTCGCGGCACGCCGCGCCGGCGCGGGATTGAGCGGCGCGCTGCGGGTGACATTTGTGGCGAGTGCGGCCCGGGAAATACTGCCGCCCATCCTGCGCGCTTTTCGCGAGCAATATCCCGAAGTCGAGTTGATCCTCACGGAAGCACAGACGGCGCAGCAGATCGCCAAAATCCATGCCGATGAAGCCGACGTCGGCTTCGTGATTCCTCCGCTTCGCGATGCCGACGGACTAAGCGTCGAGGTGCTGGCCAAAAACCAGATGGTCGCAGCACTTCCCGAACACCATCCGCTCGCGGAGCTTCAATCGATTGCGTTGTCGGACCTCGCGTCCGAACCCTGGATCATTTTTCCGGCGCGGCAAGGGCCGGGCCTGCACGAACGCGTGCTCACAGCCTGCGCGCAGGCCGGCTTCGTGCCGCGGGTCGGCCAGGAAGCCTCGCAGATGGACACCATCGCCAGTCTCGTGGCCGGCGGCATGGGTGTCGCGCTCGTCACCCGCATCATCGCGACCGCCAACCGGCCCGGTGTGGTGTTTCGCGATCTCACCGGAACAGGCGCGCCGGTCGAATACGAACTCGCGATCGCCTACGGCCGCTCGACGCCGTTGCTGGATGCGTTCACGGCCGTGATCCGCTCCCGCCCGAGTTGGGCGCCGCCGGCCGCCAACTAGCGCGGGCTCGCCACAGGCGCGTACACCGTTTATGCGCCGACGGCTTGGCTTTTCTTGCCGCCCGGGGCAAGTTCCGATCCAGGAACCGATTTCGATCAGGGCCGTTGTCGCGGCGGCTGGATCCAGGCATGGCACATCGCAAACACACGAGTCCCAAGAACCGAAAAAAGGCCGATCAGCCAAAGCCGCCCTTGAGCGATCAGCGCCGGAAGCCGTTTCGCTTTCGCGACTTTCTGAGGACGCTCGGACCGGGATTGATTACCGGGGCGTCCGACGACGATCCGTCAGGCATTGGAACCTATAGCCAGGCCGGCGCGCAACTCGGCTACGGCATCGGCTGGACCATGCTGCTGACGTTTCCGCTGATGGCGGCGATCCAGGAAATTTCGGCGAGGGTCGGCCGCGTCACCGGGCACGGCATCGCCGGCAACGTTTGCCGACATTATTCGATGTGGCTGCTGAACGTGGTGGTCGCGCTGCTGTTCATCGCCAACACCATCAATATCGCGGCTGATCTCGGCGCGATGGCGGATGCCGCCAAGCTCCTGATCGGCGGGCACGGCATGCTTTATGTCGTTGCGTTCGGCGTGATCTCGGTCACCGCGGAGATTTTCCTCGACTACAAGCGCTATGTGTCGGTGCTGAAATGGCTGACGCTGAGCCTGTTCGCCTATGTCGGTGCGCTCGCCTTTGCTCACATTTCGTGGAGCCAGGCGCTGATGGGTGTCCTGGTGCCGCACATCGCCTGGAGCGCCGATTATTTCACCACCATCGTTGCCATCTTCGGCACCACGATCTCGCCGTACCTGTTCTTCTGGCAGGCGTCCCAGGAAGCCGAAGACCAACGTGTTGATGTCACCAAGCGGCCGCTGATCGACAAGCACTATGGCGCGCGAAAGGAATTCCATCGCATTCGTGCCGATACCATCGTCGGCATGGCGTTCTCGAACCTGATCGCGCTGTCGATCATGGTCACGGCGGCGGCGACGCTGCACGCCGCCGGCAAGACCGATATCCAGACCTCGGCGCAAGCCGCCGAAGCGCTGCGCCCGATCGCGGGCGCGTTCGCGGAAGTTATTTTTGCGCTCGGCATCGTGGGCACCGGGCTGTTGGCCATTCCGGTGCTCGCGGGTGCAACCGCTTACGCCGTCGGCGAGGGACGCCGATGGCCCGTGGGGCTCGCGCGCAAGCCGAAAGAGGCGGCGGCGTTCTATTCAGTGCTGACGCTGTCGGCAGCTATCGGGATCGCGCTCAATTTCAACTCGATCAATCCGATTTCGGCGCTGTACTGGAGCGCGGTGATCAACGGCGTGCTCGCCGTCCCGGTGATGGTGCTGCTGATGATCATGGCGCGCCGCAAGGACGTGATGGGCCATTTTGTCGTCGGCGGTCCGCTGCATTGGCTCGGCTGGCTCTCGACCGCGGCGATGTTGGTCAGCGTTCTGGCGATGGCTGTCGGTTTTTTTCTTGGAGGCAAATAATAACCCGCATACGCCGACCTCGTCCTGAGGCGCGCTCCTGGTTCGAGACGCGCTCCTCACCATGAGGGCCATCAATCCTTGCGGAAGACGATCGACGCCATCCAGCCGGTCATCAGCGCCATGAATGCCGTGACCACCCCATAGACAAAGCCATTCTGCCGCGCGGTGTTGGCGACGAATTGCTCGAAACCGACCTTGACGATTTCGAACGCGGTCTCGGTCTTCGTCACCAATACGCCATCGGAAAACAGCTTGATCTCGACGTCATAGGTCCCGATCGGCACCTCGGCCGGGAGTGGAATGCCGGTGCGAAACAGCGTCGGCGTCAAAAATGTCACCGCGGAAGTCGCCTCGCGATAGAGGCCATGTTGGGAGCGCAGCCGCACGAAGGCGCTGCGGAACGCGTCGTTCGGCACGACGTCGGCATAGTCGGGTCCGACGCGCTGGGTGAGCAGCACATTGTTGAGACCGAGCTGTTGCCGCCGCTCGACTTCCGGCGAAGCGATGGCGTCGAACGGCCGGTTGGAAAACAGCGCGAGATAGGTCGGCACTTTCAGAAATTGCCGGTAGTCGGTGTTGATCCAGATGCCGAACTTGCGCTCCTTGCGGCGCGTCACCATGTCGGCGCGCGGCCCGGAGACGGTCACCACCAGATCGTAACTGGTACGGGCGGCCGGTGTGGCGGCATCCTTTTCGACCGAGCCGAACAGCACGAGCTCTTCGCCGGAATAGTTCGGCGTCACCGTGACCCGGTGGTTCGAGACCGACACGATCAGCCGCTCGGCGCGCGCAGGCGGTGCGGCGAAAGCCGCGCCCAGCACGAGCACCAGGCCCAGTGCAGCGAGTGAGGCGCGTGCGGTCATCCGGCGCCTCCGGTTTCCCGGATGGTGAAGAGATCGTCGGGACGGATCACCAGTTCGATCGCAAAGCGGACGCCGACCGCCAAAATCAGCAGCCCAAGCAGCAGCCGCAGATGTTCGCCGCGAATCTTCTGGCCGGCGCGGGCGCCGAACTGCGCGCCGGTCACACCGCCGACCATCAGAATCAGCGCCAGCACCGCATCGACGAGATGGTTGGTGACCGCGTGCAGCATGGTGGCGAACACCATGGTGACCAGCGTCAGCACCATCGAGGTGCCGATCACGGTAGAGGTCGGCACCCGCAGCAGATAAATCATGATCGGGATCAAGATGAAGCCGCCGCCAATGCCCATCACCGCGCCGATGAAGCCGATGATGAGGCCGACCACAACGACCGGTATCACCGACAAATAGATCTTGGAGCGCTTGAAGCGCATCTTGAGCGGCAGTCCGTGAATCCAGCCGTGGCTGCCCGAGCGGCGCATCGGCACCGCGACGCCGCGCCGCGCCCGCAGGATCGCGCGCAGCCCCTCCCAGAACATCAGTCCGCCGACAGTGGACAGCAGGATGACGTAGGACAGCGCGATCAGCAGATCGAGCTGGCCAAGCGAGCGCAGCAGCGTGAAGGTCCAGACACCCAGCGCCGTGCCGATGGTGCCGCCACTCAATAGCACCAGCGCCAGGGCCGGATCGATGGCGCGGCGGCGCCAGTAGGATATGGCGCCGGAAAACGAAGACGCGGCGATGTGGCTGGCGACCGAGGCCACCGCGACCGCGGGCGCGATGCCGACGAAAATCAGCAGTGGCGTCATCAGAAACCCGCCGCCGATGCCGAACATGCCGGACACGAAACCGACCGCCGCGCCCATCGCCAGGATGAGGAAAACATTGACCGGGATGTCGGCGATCGGAAGGTAAAGCTGCACGCGCGTTTACTTTTTGGACTTTAGCCATGAGGCCGGCCGAAACCGCTCACGGCAAGGTTTCTTGATCGAGCAAGCGACGGAATGCGCGCGAACGCGGATCAACTGCCGCGCCCCTGCATAACCGAAATCGTCCATGGGAGGGACTAAAGATTCCGCCGGAGACGGCTTTTTTGTCGCGGCCTGCCGCGCACCTTCAAGCGTGGTGAAGAATTCAGATTAACGGGCGGCGGCCGTTAAGGCCTCCCGATGGGATCAGTGATGAGCTTCATCGCTGAGGCTTCCTCTGGGCCGAGCCAGCGGACCTCCTTGGTCGCAGACATAGCTTCCACGACAGCAGTGGAGACGCCCATCTTCGTCATATAGCTCAACAGGATCCCCGCAATGCGCTGGGTGGAAGCGACGGGATCGCGCATCGGAGCCGTTGCCTCAAACTGGTGGACCCCCAGCATAGAGCCCTCCACGCCATAGCGTATCTTGCCGCCGGCATAGGCGAGCACGCAGGCGCTGACACAATGGGCTGGGCGGACCTGACCCGATGCATCGGCGACACCGACCGCTGTCACCAGGCCGCGCGATCGAATGATTTCGCCCATGATGACGGCCCGATTCAAATCGCCGCCCGGAGAGGACAGCAACACGGCATCGCCG
>WNGN01007027.1_pt1 | contig 18196 bp, 15 predicted proteins | sample 5400561 | NCBI WGS metagenome assembly WNGN01 (sample SAMN13153379, study PRJNA577476) | soil metagenome | isolation source: 115 cm soil or saprolite under Garry oak tree replicate 2 | place: USA:California | collected 2016-06-15
GAGTGGGCGATGAGCTCCTTGCCGACGCCCGTCTCGCCGCAGATGAGCACGGTGACGTCGGCGCGGGCCGCCTGCTCGACGATGGACTGGACTTCGCGCATCGGCGGGCTGACGAGCAGGCCGAGCTCGCGTTCGAGCCGCGCACCGTTTTCGTCGCCGCCGGCCGGAGCCGCTGCCGTCGGCGCCGGCACCGGCCGGGGCCGGCCCGCCACGGCCTTGATCGCGTTCTCGAGGTCCTCGGCGGTGTACGGCCGGCGCATGAAATCGTCGGCGCCGGTTTGGATCGCTTCCACGATCTGCGAGCTGTGGCCGTTGTCGGCCACCATGATGACGTGGCCGGTGTCGCAGAGATCCTGGGCGCGCCGCAGGAAGTCGACGCCCGACATGCCGGGCAGGCGGATCGCGACCAGCGAGAAGGCGAAGTGCGCGTTGGCCACGAGTTCGATCGCCTCCTCACCGGAGCCAGCCGCGACGGGCGCGTATCCCCAGTTGGCGAGCTGCGCGGTCACGCGCCGCCGCTGATCGGCATCGCTCTCGACGACGAGGACGGGGCGATCCCCACCGCCAGTGGCGGGGACGGTCGCGGACGGGTCGAAGCTGGGAAACTTCATGACGACCTTCCCTGGTGGTTTCGCAAGAGACGTGCCGAACCTGCGCGGCGCCGTTTCCCGCCGCGCCGGCACCGCCGGCGCGAGAGCCGAGCACGTGATGGGTGCCCGGCTGCTGAATGTGTGGAAATGTTTGGTGTTCGTCATCCGGGCCGCTTCCCGCTGAGGACGAACTTCACCGTGTCGAAGAGGATGCGAAGATCGAACTGCGCGCACATGTGCTTGATGTAGTAGAGGTCGTAGCAGAGCTTCCGCGTGACCTCTTCCACGCTCATCGAGTATCCCGCGCGCACCTGGGCCCAGCCGGTGAGCCCCGGCCGCACCTCGTGACGCAGGTTGTAGTAGGGGATCACCGTCGAGAACGTCGCGACGTTTTCCGCCATCTCCGGCCGTGGGCCGACGAGGCTCATGTCGCCGCGCAGGATGTTGATGAACTGCGGGATCTCGTCGAGGCGATAGCGCCGGAGCACGGCGCCCAGCCGCGTGACGCGGCTGCGGTTGTCGCGCAGGACGGTGTCCGTCTCGCGCGCGTCGAGGACGCGCATGGTGCGGAACTTGACGAGACGGAAGAGGCGGCCGTGCAGGCCGACCCGCTCCTGGACGAAGAAGACGGGGCCGCGGCTCTCCAGCGTGATGCCGAGCGCCACCACCGCCATGAAGGGCGCCGTCAAGACGAGCGCGACGATCGCGATGGCCACGCTCATCACGCGCTTGACGAGGAGCTGGGCGCGCGTGACGCGGAAGCCGTCGCCGAAGATCAGCGCGCTCGGCGTCAACGACTCCACGGCGAGCCGGCGCGTGAAGCGCTCGAGGACCTGCGGGCCGTCTTCGATGCGCACGCCGCGCACGCGGCACGCCAGGAGCTGCGTCACCGGCAGGTGGCTTCGGCGGTCGGGCATGGCCACGATGATGCGATCGGGCCGGTGGCGACGGACGACGTCGGCCACGTCGTCGTAGCGTCCCAGGCGCGGCGCCGACAACGTCGTCGCGGTGACGCCGTCGCTGAGGACGCCGATGAGCCGGACCGCGAGATCCGGCCGCGTGCGAATCTGATCGGCGATCACCGTCGCCAGGCTGCCGACGCCCATGATCAGCACGCGCTCGGAAAACGGCGCGCGCTTGGCCATCGAGTACACGACGCTGCGGATGAGCAGCACGGCCACCAGGAGCAGCATCAAGGCGTGCGACACGAAGTTCCCGCGGACGATCGTGGTGGGGAATACCACGTACGTCGTGGCCAGCAGCAGGGCGCTCCAGCCGAGCGCCCGACACAGCCGGCCGAAGAGATCACCGAAGTCGTGGGGGTCCTCGAAGTTGTACAGGTCGCAGAAGTAGAAGCAGACGAAGCAGATCCCCATGATGATGAAAAAGCGCGGGAGGATCTGGGCGGCGGCCGCCGCGGTGGCCGTGGTCACGCCCATGCCGCCGATTCCTTCGGGCGGCACCGACGTCAGCATCACGGCGCTGAGGATTGCCAGCGTCGAGACGACTTCGAGCCAGGCCAAGCGCTGTGCGAGTGACATTCGTCAGTCGGCGTTTGTAACAACAGCCACCAGCGAGATAGCGCAAGCCAGGTGCCAACGGCTGCAATCGGCCGCAGAGAAGCGTCAGCGCGTGCGTTTTTCGCGCAAGCCGGCGTCGGTCAGCGCGCAACGGGGTTCGCAATTCGGGGACAAAAAACGTCGCGGTTCCCGCCGGCGTCAAGGCGCGGCTCTCCGAGCGCTGATGGAAGAACTGGTAGGCGGCGATGAGCGCGATGCCGGTTTGCAGACGGTAGGTCGCCTGGACCGGGAGCGTGAAGCCCTGGACGTCGATGCTGTGATTGGGCGACACCGACGAGTTGTAGCGTGGGCCCCCCTGCACGACCAGCCGCGGCATCAACGAGGTCAGCTGCACGGTCGCGCCGCCCGACTGGTTGTCGGAGGTGCCGCCGAGGCCGCCGGCGGTGCCCACCGCGCGCGTGTAATCAAGGCTGATGTTGCCCCACCCGTAGCGCTGGCTCAGCGACGCGATGACGGCCGGCGTGACCCGCGAGATGCTGCCGGTCTCGATCGTGGGCCCCGCCGAGAGCGTGCCGGTGATCGTCTCCGTGAACCGAAACCGCACGCCCAGGCGCGGCGTGTGCGTGGTCGTGTCGGGGAGGTTCTGGATGTCGAAAAACCGGTATTCGTACCCGATGGTGCCGGTGAACCGAGGCGTGAACGCGCGGTCGACGGCGAGATCGAGGCCGTACGTGTCCGAATCGAAGAGGTCCTCGCTCTGGAAGTGCTGGACGACCCAGAGCGCGCCGCCGCGCACCGTCGTCCGAGGATCGACCTGATAGGATGCGCCGCCCCCCATGTAATTGCTGTACGAGCGGTTGCGACCCGTGGCCACACTTTCCTGGTTCATCAGATTGGTGTCGGTGGTCAGCGTGAACGTGTCGAAGGCGTTGAGCGTGAGGAGTGGCGAAGCCTTCCAGACAGCGTCACCGATGAAGCTGTGAGCGTCGAACGCCTGGTTCAGCTCGGGATGACGGGCGTACAGATCGGCCGTGAAAAAGTACCCGGCGGCCAGGCGGTACGTCGGCTCGCCGACCTCGAAGGTGACGCCCGGGGTGATGCGCGTGATCATGTCCCACTCTTTGCGCGTGTTGTCGAGGAAGACGTTGTCGTTGAATTCCTCGCTCACCGTGACGCTGGGCGTGAGCGTCATCGGCGATTTCCGGGGCTGCTGAAGGTTCTGCGGGTCGGTAGGGGGACGCAGGAGCTGCCCGAACGTCGGGAACGCCACCGCGAGAACGGCCGCGGCGGCGACGATCGCCAGAGGCCGAGCGCTCAGGCGAAGGACGAACACGCGCAGTTCTCTATCACAGATCGGCCCGCCGACGAAAGCGCTTGCCCGCCGCGCTTCGCGTCGTTGGTCCCTCGGCGGTGCTCAGTGGATATCGAGCCGCTTCAGCGCGAGCTGATAGTGCGTGAGCGGTGCCGGCTTCTCGATCACGTCGACCGCGCCCATCTTCTTGACCTGCTCGACCTCGTCGGGCGTCGCGTGACCGGTAATGACGACGACGGGCAGCGAGGGACGGCGGCGCCGGACCTCGGCCAGGACGTCGAGGCCATTCATCCCGGGCATGGACACGTCGAGGAACAGCGCGTCGGGATCGTAGGTACCGACCAGTGAGAGCGCCTGCTCCCCCGAGGTGGCGATCGTGGCCTGGTGACCTTCGCGGCCGAGGGACTTGGCGAGGATCTCGGCGACCTGCGGCTCGTCATCCACGATGAGGATCTTCATACATCCTCCTTTGTAAAGTTGACTACGACTGGGCTTGAACTTCTTACAAAGTTACAAAGCTCTCGGGACGGCCAACCACGACAAATACTTGTAATGATTGCGTGCCGTAATAAGGAAACGAATGGCACTGTCCGTGCACTTGCGTTCATACGTATGCGACTTCATCTTCCTCGGGGGGTTGTACATGAGTGAGGGCCTGGACCTGTGCAGCAGCGCCAAGATGCAGCCGATCCGGGATCTGATCGCGAAGGTGGCCGCCACCAACACCACGCTGTTGCTGCGGGGTGAGAGTGGAGTCGGCAAGGAAGTGGTGGCCCGGGCGATCCACAAGGCGTCGCCTCGCGCCCATCGCCAGTTCTTGAAGGTGAACTGCGCCGCGCTTCCCGGTGAGCTGCTCGAGTCTGAGCTGTTCGGTCACGAGAAGGGCGCATTCACGGGCGCATATCGGCAGAAGCCGGGGAAGTTCGAGGCCGCCGATCAGGGCACGCTCCTTCTCGACGAGATCGGGGAGATGCCGCTGCGGCTCCAGGCCAAGCTCCTGCACGTGCTCCAGGACGGCGAGTTCTCCCGCGTCGGCGGCGAGAAGATCATCGGCACCGACGTGCGGCTCATCGCCTCCACCAATCGCGACCTCGAGACCGCCATGCGGGCGCACCAGTTCAGGGAAGACCTGTACTACCGCCTGAACGTCATCGAGATCCGGATCCCACCCCTTCGGGAGCGGCGCGAAGAGATCCCGGTGCTCGTCGATCATTTCCTCACCCAGTTCAACTCCCAGTACGGCCGCAAGATCGAGATCCCGTCCGAGACCATGCGCGTCTTCGTCGAGTATCACTGGCCTGGCAACATCCGCGAGCTCGAGAACGCGGTGAAGCGCGTCGTCGTGCTCGGCACCCATCGGACCGTTCACCAGGAAATCGCGGCCACGCTGGGCCGCGGCCCGCGGCCGGCCGTGACCACGGCGGCGGTGACGGCGACGATCAACCCCGAGCAGATGATCAGCCTCAAGGACATCGCGCGCCAGGCCGCGCGCGACGCCGAGCGCGTCGCCATCAAAGAAGTCCTCGACCGCGTGCACTGGAACCGCGCCAAGGCAGCCCGCCTCCTTCAGATCAGCTACAAGGCACTGCTCTACAAGATCGTTCAGTGCGGGCTCGTCACGCCGGAAGAGAAGCAGGGGATCGTGCCGGAGCCGATGTCGAGGAACGAGGTCGTCGCCTCCTAGCGACCCATGCGCAGGAGTGTACGCTCGCGCGCGGCAATCGCGCCGAGGAGGATCAGGTAGCGAAGGACTCGAAGAGCAGTCATGCGGTTCAGCACAGCAACATGTATGCCTGACGGGACCGCTCGCTAAGTCTGCGCCAGCGGTGCCGGTCAGCGGGCTCGCTGGGCAATTCTCTTCTGGGTTGGGGTAAACCGGGTTGCCCCGCCGTTTCGCCTCGGAGCCGCGTGTTACTCTACTTCCATGTTCGACATCGGACTTCAGGAGATGCTGGTCATCGGCGTCATCGCACTCCTGGTCTTCGGGCCATCCAGGCTGCCCGAGCTGGGACGGATGGTGGGCCGGGCCATGCGCGAGTTCCGCCGCGCGAGCGACGAATTCCGTAGCACCGTCGAGACGAACCTCAATCTCAACGACTCCGATCCGGTGATCCACACGACTCCGTCGACTCCGGAGCCGGCGACGACGGCGACCGCGACGACGCTCCCTTCCGAGCTCGAGCCGACTCATGCGAGCGGCGACGACAGCGTCGCGCCTGCTCCCGCGGTCGATATCGGCGAGCCCTATTGCGCCCAGCGCGGCTCGCGATTGTTTCACCGGCGAGAGTGCGCGTGGGTGCCGCGGATCAAGGAGGCCGATCGCGTCTATCTCAAGCGGGTTGCCGACGCCCGCGACCAGGGCTTCGTCGAGTGCCCGGTCTGTGTGCCCTGGGAGCCGGCCTGAGGGCCCCCTCTTTTTTTGCTGGACTCCCTCAACACGCGTTGAGTATAGTCACCGGCGAAACGAGGGAACGCCAGCATGCGAGAGCTCACGGACAAGCAGCGCGAGGTGCTGGGCTTCATCCGATCCTTCACGGCTCGGCACACCGTCCCGCCGACGGTCCGCGAGATCGGCGAGCGTTTCCGCGTCACGCCGCGCGCGGCGTTCGATCATCTCCGCGCGCTCGAGCGCAAGGGCGCGCTCCAGCGCCGGGCGAGCGCGCGACGGACGTCGCGCGCGCTCACGCCGACCGAGCCATCCCCCGCCAGCGCGTATCGTTCGATCCCGATTCTCGGACGCATCGCCGCCGGTGGGCCGCGGCTGGCCGAAGAGAACCGCGAGGGTGAGCTGCCGCTGGCGCCCTCGTCGCTCCCGGGGAACGGCGAGGACGTCTTCGCGCTGCGCGTGCGCGGCGACAGCATGATCGGCGCGCACATTTGCGATGGCGACCTCGTGCTGGTCCGGCGGCAGGACAGCGCCCAGCCGAACGACATCGTCGTCGCTCTCATCGACGCCGAGGGCGGGGAGGGCGAGGCCACGGTCAAGCGCTTCCTGCGCGACGGGCCGCGCATCGTCCTCAAACCCGAGAATCCCGCGCTCGCTCCCATCGTCATCGACACCCGGGAGCAGACCGTGCGCATCGTCGGGCGAGTCGTCGGATTGGTCCGCGGCATCGCCTGAGACGTATCCATATAAAGGAGGCCACCCATGATGCACGCCGCCACGTGCTACGGGTTCTTCGCCAGCCGCCGTCGTCGCGCCTTTTTTTTACTTCCCACTGCTCAACACGTGAGGAGCACGCGCACCGAGCGCATCGAGATCGCCCGTGAGCTCGCGCGCGGCCTCGCCGCGCTCGGCGCCGTTCTCGCGTGGGGGACGCTGTTCCTACTGCTCGCCGGCTGAAGGAGCCGACTCAGCGCGGTCGCGTGCGGTCGAAGATCCTGGCCGTGACGAAGAGGTCGAACAGCTCGCCGTCGAGCGTGCCCATGCGTCGCTCGCCGTCGAGGATGTCGAGCGCTTGCTCGAGGGGAACGGCTTTCTTGTACGGGCGGTCGGCCGCCGTGAGCGCGTCGTAGATGTCGGCGATCGCCATGATCTTCGACTGCAGCGGGATGTCGGGGGCCTTCATGCCGAGCGGATAGCCGGAGCCGTCGAGCTTTTCGTGATGGGCCCGGGCGATCTCCGGAATCCTGCGGAACTCCTTGGTCCACGGAATGCGCTTGAGGAATTCCCACGTGTGCACGACGTGCGAGCGCATCTCGTCCATCTCGGTGTCGGTGAGGCTGCCGCGTGGGATGGCGAGAATCCTGGCTTCCTCCGAGGTGATGACCGCCTGGTGGTTGCCCAGGTGGTCCTCGAAGGTCTGGAGAGCCAGGCCGCGCAAGTGCTCGACCACGTCGCTCGGTAAGACGCTCGGCTCGTTGGCCATCACGATGCGGTCGAGGTGGTCGTCGAGCTCTCCGAGGAATGCAGCGAGCTCGGCGTCGATGGCCTTGGCCTGGCGGTCGAACCCGCGACGGCCGCGGGCGAGCAGCGTCTCCAGCTTCTTGCCCGTGTACTTGAGCTCGAGCCCGCGCTTGATCAATGCCACGCGCTGGCGGATTCGGTCGAGCTCACCCGGGTAGAGCTTCTTGGCCTTCAGGAGAACGTGCTCGCGCACCCCGACCTTGCCGAAGTCGTGGAGGAGCGCCGCGTACCTGAGCTCCATCAGCTCGTCGGTGGTGAAGCGCGCGGTGGCGTAGGGCCCTTGCTCGCAGCGGTCGACGGCTTCGGCCAGGCCGACGGTCAGCTCGGAGACGCGGAAGGAATGGCCGGACGTGGTGGGATCCCGCGATTCGATCGCGGTGACGGCGGCCCCGACGAAGCCCTCGAAGAGCTGCCTGATGTTCTGGAAGAGACGACTGTTGGCCAGCGCCACGGCCGCCTGCGAGGCGAGCGATCCGGCCAGCGTTTCGTAGCGTGCGCCGAAGGGCTGCACGCGCAGCGCGACGTCGTCGGCATCGACGAGTCGCCCGCCCGCGCCGGGCTTGCAGTTGATGAGCTGCAGCACGCCGATCGTCTCGCCCTGCGGCGTGCGCATCGGCACGACGAGCATGGACTTCGTGCGGTAGCCGGTCTGCTCGTCGAACGATCGGTTGATGCTGAACGGCGAGCCCTCGGGTGGCGTGTAGGCGTCGGCCAGGTTGACCGGCGCGCCGGTCAGGGCCACATAGCCGGCCACGCTCGTGCGCGACAGTGGCAGCGTGGTGGCCCGGAAGGGCACCTCCAGGCTGTCGTTCTGGGCCAGGGCGAAGAAGAGCCGTGCGTTGCCGTCAGCCTCGTGCTCCACGAGGTAGAGCGAGCCGGCATCGCTGTTCGTGATCTCGCGCGCCTTGGTCAGGATCACCTCGAGGAGAGCCGCCGGGCTCCGCTCGGCAGACAGGCGGATCCCGATCGCGTTGAGCTCGCTCAGCTCGCGACCGAGGCGGGCGATCTCCTCGGCGGCGTCCAGATCGGCGAAGGCGTTGGCGATGGCGCGGACGAGGATGGCGCGACCCGGGTAGGCCGGGAGGAGCCCATACCAGTGCTCGGGCCAGGTGCCGGGCCGCCGCGGATCGACCAGACCGATGACCCTCACGTTGGAGCCGGGAGGGCGATCGGGGCCGTCGGCGTCGGCGAGGAAGACCAGCGGCACGGTCGAGGCTACGACCTCGTCAGGACCGAGCTTCCGCATGTCGAACTCATCTGCCAGGAGCGAGGCCGCCGCCCCTGCCGCCCCCGCATGTACGGGGTAAAAGACGGTCCGACGCATGAATTCGAGCGTAGGGCGGCCTCGCCGGCCAAGTCAAGATTCGCGGGGATTTGCGCATAATGGGTGGCCTATGACGGCTTTTGCCGACTTCACGACGCTCTGCGTCGAGCTAGTCAGGACGGCAAGCCGGCTGGGCAAGCGTCGGCTGGTCGCGGAGTTCCTGCGCACCCTGCCGGCAGACGAGGTCGCCAGCGCCGTCGCATTTATGACCGGACGCCCGTTCCCGGTGTCGGATCCCCGGGTGCTGAACGTCCGCGGTTTGCCGGCACCAGCCAGGGACGTGGGGCCGGCCACGGGCCCACCCCTCACCATCGCCGATGTCGAGGCCGCGTTCGTCGGGGTGGCCGAGGCCGGCGGCGCAGGGGCCCGCCGGCTCAAGGACCAGCGGCTGACCGCCCTGGCTGCCCGGGCCTCCGAGGCCGAGCGCGAGGTGATCGGTCGCATCATCGGCGGCGAGATGCGAACCGGCGTGTCGGACGGCCTCGTGCTCGAAGCCATCGCCGAGGCGGCCGGTGCGGATCAAGCCCGGACGCGGCGCGCCGCCCTCTTTCTCGGCGACCTGGCAACCGTCGCAGCGCTCGCGCTCACCGGAGGCCCCGACGCCCTCGCCGCCGTCACGCCGCGACTGTTCGTTCCCATGTTGCCGATGCTCGGCGAGATCACGTCGGATTTCGGCGAGGTCTTCGCCGCGCACGGCGGCGTGACCGCGCTCGAGTTCAAGTACGACGGCGCGCGAATCCAGGTTCACTTCGATGGCCAGCGCGTGGGGATCTGGAGCCGCCGACTGTCCGACGTCACCGCGAGCCTTCCCGATGTCGCCGAGATCGTCCGCCGCGACCTCGGCGGCGCGCCGTTCATCCTCGACGGCGAGGTCGTCGCCCTCGATGCGGCTGGCCGACCGTTGCCCTTCCAGGAGTTGATGCGTCGCTTCCGCCGCGTCCACGACGTCGAGGCGCTCCTCGGCCAGGTTCCGCTGGCCTTGCACTTCTTCGATTGCCTGGTCGCCGAGGGCCAGTCCCTCATCGACGAGCCCTCGGAGCGTCGATGGGGGGCCCTCCGACGCGTGACCAGCGGCCGCTATCTGGCCGAGCGCTCCGTGGTGACGACGGTGGCCGAGGCCGACGCGTTCCTCGCGCGTGCGCTGGCCGCCGGCCACGAGGGCGTGATGGCCAAGGACCTGCGCGCGGCCTACGAGCCGGGCGGGCGTGGCAAGCGCTGGTTCAAGCTGAAGGTGGCGGAGACGGTGGACTGCGCGCGTCGGCTGGCTCTCCAACTATCACCTGGCGGTCCGCGACGGCGACGGGTGGGCCGACGTCGGCAAGACCTTCAAGGGCCTCACCGACCAGGAGTTCACGGCCATGACCGAACGGTTGAAGTCGCTCGCCGTCGGCGACGACGGATACACCGTGCGCGTCACGCCGGAGATCGTCGTCGAGGTCGAGTACAACGAGATCCAGAAGAGCCCCACCTATCCGTCGGGGCTCGCGCTGCGCTTCGCCCGCATCGCACGCATCCGCGACGACAAGGCGCCGGGACAGGCGACCACGCTCGCGCAGTTGCGCGATCTCTACGAAGCTCAGTTCAGGACCAAGGGACGCGCCGGCTGACGCGTCGTGTAGAATCGCCCTTCGTGACTGCGCGCGTCTCGACCGGTCTTCCCAGGCTCGATGCGATGCTCGGTGGCGGCCTCTTGCCCGGCACGCTGACCGTCATCTACGGCGCGACTGGAATCGGGAAGACGCATCTCGGCCTCACCTTCGCCGACCACGGCCGGGCGGCCGACGGCGCGCGCGGGGTGATCCTCGACATGAACGGCCGCGGCGACTCGCAGCAGCACGACGAGTACGCGCGCCGGCTCTTCCACTGGGACCTGACCCCGTGGAGCCACAGCGTCACGCCGATGAGCGACCCGTATCCGCCGCCGGCCCAGATGGACGCCTTCTACTCGAACGCGTACACGTGGGTCGGGCGCACGCGGGATTTCCAGGTGCCGACGCCGGACGGTGGCTGGGAATTCGACTGGAACTGGAAGGCGACCTACAACCGCGCGCTCTATACCATCCGCCCGTTCCTCTACTTCCACTTCGCCGCGGGCAGCCGGCGCGTCGTCGTGGACGGTGTGGAGCCGATGGATTCACCGGCCGACTCCATCCAGTTCTTTCTTTTCGACGAGCTGTACCGCAAGGTGATCCATCGCGATGCCGAGACGCTGGGCATGGAGATCTGTCTTCCTGTCTGGCAGCACCGTGAGTTTATCGACGCCCACCTGTACGAGCACACGACGATCACGACGCTGCTGCTCGTCACGACGGAGGAGACGCGCCTGGAGGACCTGCTGGCCCGCAAGGTGGCCACCGGCGACATCGGCGCGACGGCCAACACGATCGTGGCTGCGGCCTTTGCGACCACGTGCTCGGCGGCGATGGACACGCCGCCTTTTTCCACCCACGCGTCGCGCATTGTTGACGTCGGCGGGGAACGGGTCTCACAAGGCCGCAGCCACCCGCTCCCCACGCGACCTACACGAAGTCCATCAGCGCTCACCCGAAGGTCGACGATGCATCGGCTTACGCGCAGGCGTTCGAGGTCAGACCTCCTGGGTGGGGACGAACTTGCGCTTTTCGATGAAGGACCGCGGCCCGTTCAGCGTGTCGGGGAGCGACAGGTTCGTGTTCCAGAGCGTGTTCTCCAGGCGGAGGCCCTCCTCGAGCGTCAGCCCGAGGCCACGGATGCACGCTTCCTTGTCGGTGCGCAGTGAGGACTGGGGGTATTCGCAGATCTGCTCGGCGAGCCGGGTGCACTCGTCCTTCAGCCTGGCGGCTTTCACGACCTTCGTGACGAAGTTGATGCGATAGGCTTCCTTGGCGTCGAACCACCGGCCCGTGATGAGCAGATCGAGCGCCACGCCGAGGCCGACGATGTGGGGTAGGCGCTGGGTCAGTCCCGACTCGGCGCCCACGTTCCAGCGGCGATTGACGACACCGAACCTGGCGTGGTCGGCCGCGATGCGGATGTCGCACGCCATCGCCAGCTCCATTCCTCCGGCCAGGCAGTAGCCGTTGATGGCGGCGATGATGGGCTTCCACACGTTGATGCCCTTCGTGATCCCGCCCAGGTTGGGGCCCTCGTGCGCGCGCCGGCGATTCCACTCCGGCGACCGCTTGGAGATGGTCTCGACGTACCAGCGCAGGTCCGAGCCCGCGCAGAACGACTTCCGTCCGGCACCGGTGAGGATGGCCACGTAGAGATTCTGATCGTCGCGGAAATCGTGCCAGACCTTCCACAGATCCTGATCGACGACCTCTTCCAGGCAGTTCTCGTGCTCGGCGTTGTCGATGGTGACATAGGCGATGTGGCCCTTCTTGTCGTACTTCACCTTGCGGAGCTTCAGCGCCATGCCAGTCTCCTCAGCGAAATCTTCACACCGATGCCGTTGATCAGGATGGTGAGGACAGAGGCCGCGAGCGTCGCCTGATAGAGATCGTCGCCGACCTGACCGGCGCTCCGGGCGACCTGGACCAGGACGAACGAGAACTCGCCGATCTGGCCGAGCCCGATCCCGACGCTCACGGCGGTCGCCCACGGGTAGCGGAACGCCCGCACGATGGGGGTCCAGATCACGAACTTGCCGATGACGATCATCGCCACCAGCACCGTCACCAGCCTCCAGTGGCTCACCAGCGCGGCGGGATCGATGAGCGCGCCGACGGTGACGAAGAAGAGGGCGACGAAGATGTCGCGAATCGGAAGGAGTCGCAGGAGCGTCTGGTGGGCATGGGCGGAGCCGTTGACGATGAGTCCAGCCAGGAACGCCCCCAGCGCGAACGACAGTCCCGCGGCATGCGTCACCGCGGCCGTGCCGAGCCCGATGGCGAGCGTGACCAGAAGGAAGAGCTCATCGTTGGCGGTGGCCACCACACGGGTCAGGAGTCTCGGCACGGCCCACGCGGCCAGGAAGACGAAGGGCACCATGATGACGCCGGCCCTGCCGAGTGCGAAGGCCAGGGCGAGCAGGCGATCCGCGGTGAGTGCGCTCAGTGTAGGCAGGACGACAGTCAGGATCACGACGATCAGATCCTCGACCAGCGTGATTCCGATCATGACCCGCCCGAGCGGCGTGTCGAGTGCCTGCTGGTCGAGCAGCAGGCGAGCCAGCACCATCGTGCTCGCGACCGAGACGATCGCGCCCACGGCGATCGCCTGAGGCCCCGGCCAGCCAAGGGCGCTGCCGACGACCAGGGACAGCGCGATCGACAGCACGATGCCGAGGGGGCCGCCCACCACGGCGATCCATTTGACACGCAGCAGGTCGCGTAACGAGAACTCGATGCCGATGGAGAACATCAGGAGCACGACCGCGACTTCGGCGAACAGCTCGAACGTGTGCACGTCCGACACGGTCGGTCCCGGCGTGAACGGCCCGATGATGATTCCGCCGACCACGTAACCGAGGATGAGGGGTTGACGCGCCAGCCAGGCCAGCACGCCGCCGACCAGTGCGGCGCCGATGACGTACGCGAGGTCACGGACGAAGAGCGGGTCGTCTACCATGCGATGGTTGGTGCGGGAACTCTAGCATGGCCACCCTGAGACTCGACGCCCTCGGGCTCACCGCCAACGCGCTGTTACGGATCGCCGTCAGCGCGGGAGGCAAGGACGCCGTGCTCGTGGGCGGTGCCGTACGCGATGCTGTACTGGGCCGCGTCCGCCGCGACGGTGTCGATCTCGATCTCGCGGTGCCACGCGGCGCGCTGGCGTTGGCCGGGCGAATCGCCGAGCGTGCGGGTGGCACGCTCGTGCCTCTGGACGACGAGCGGGGCACGGCGCGCATCGTCCTGGGCGCCGGGCGCATCGACGTCGCTGATTTTCGCGCGCCGACGCTCGAGGGCGACCTGACGGCGCGCGACTTCACGGTGAACGCGCTGGCGGTGTCGATCCGCGCGCTCGTGCGTGAGGGCCGCGCGGCCGTCGTCGATCCGACCGGTGGCCTCGCCGATCTTCGCGCGCGCCGCCTCCGGCTTCCGCATCCACGCGTGCTCGACGACGATCCGCTCCGCGGGTTGCGCGGCGTCCGGCTGGAGGCCACGCTCGGCCTTCGCCTGACGCCGACGAGCGCACGCGCGATCAAGGCGGCGGCGCCGCGGCTCGCCGGTGTCGCCGCCGAGCGGGTGAGGGAAGAGCTCCTCGACCTGCTGGCGCAGTCGCAGAGCGCCCGTGCCCTGCGACGGGCCGACGCCCTCGGCCTGCTCACCGTCATCCTGCCCGAGATCGAGCCGATGCGGGTCACGACGCAGCCGGCTCCGCATCGCTTTCCCGTGCTCGAGCATTCGCTGCGTGCCGTGGCCGGAGCCGATCACGTGGTGGCGCGCCCGGGCGATCTGGCGCCGTTCGGCGAGGAGCTCGGCGCCCACCTCATGGCGCCACTGACCGGCGGCGTCACGCGCGGCCAGGCGCTGAAGCTGGCGGCATTGCTCCACGACGTGTCGAAGCCGGAGACGCGTCGGGCCATTGGCGGCCGCGTGCGATTCTTCGAGCACGACCTGATCGGCGCCGCGCGCGTCCGCGACATCGGTGAGCGCCTCCGATTGCCGGCGGCCGTCACGGGACTCGTCGAGCGGCTCGTGCGCCACCATCTGCGGCCGATGCACCTGGCCTCGGCGCCCACCGTCACGCCCCGCGCCCGCTATCGCCTCTATCGCGACCTGGGTCCTGATACGCGCGACTTGCTGCTCCTGGTCCTGGTCGATGCGGCCGCGGTGCGCGGCGAGGCGCCGCGACGCGCCTGGCACCGAGCGTCCCTCGTGCGTGATCTGCTCGCCGGCTGGAGCGAGCAGCAGGAGATCGCGGCGGCGCCGCCGCTGCTCCGTGGCGACGACGTCATGCGCCACTTCGATCTGACGCCCGGCCCCGAGGTAGGCCGCCTCCTCCGGCGCGCCCGCGAGGCCCAGGATCTCGGGCGGGTCAGCACACGTGATGAGGCGCTGGCGTACCTTGACTCGTCGCGGAGGCGCTCATAAAGTACGGTTCACCACGACGCAGGCGTCCTATCGTTTTCCGAGAGGAGATCTCATGAAGGCGTGGCGTATCGTCGCGATCCTTTCCCTGTTGCTGCTTCCATCGGGGGCGATGGCGGCGCCGGCCGGCAAGGTGGTCATCGCCCAGGGCGTCGATCCCTCGACGCTCGACACGATGAACCAGCAAGAGACGCCGGCATCCGTGGTCGCCACGCATCTCTTCGACACCCTGGTCGAGCGTGATGCCAACCTCAAGATCGTGCCGGCGCTGGCCGCCGAATTGCCCCGGCTGGTGTCCGATCGCGTGTGGGAGCTGAAGCTGCGCAAGGGCGTCAAGTTCCACAACGGCGAGGAGTTCAACGCGGAGTCCGTGAAGTTCAGCCTGGAGCGCGTCAAGGACGCCAAGCTGCGGGCGTCGTCCAACTTCCGTCCCATCGACCACGTTGAGATCGTCGATCCCTACACGGCGCGCGTGCACACGAGCAAGCCGTGGCCGACCTTCACGACCATCATGACGTTCCGGCAGGCGTCGATGTACCCGCCCAAGGCTTACGCCGGCAAGGACACCGCATTCATCTCGAAGAACCCGATCGGGACCGGGCCCTACAAGCTCGTGCGGTGGTCGAAGGACGAGGAGATCGTGCTCGAGGCCGACCCCAACCACTGGCGGGGCGCGCCGCGCATCAAGACCGTCGTGTTCCGGCCCATTCCGGACGACGCCGTGCGGGTGGCGGCGCTTCAGAACGGCGAGGTCGACGTCGCCGTGAACATTCCGCCGCACCTCGCGAGCCCGATCGCCAATCATCCGCGGCTGTTCCTGTCCACGGCGCCGTCCATCCGGACCATCCAGCTGATGTTCCAGACGGCCGAGTACGACGAGCAGCACAAACTCCTCGGCCCGTACAAGGGCGTGACGGCCGACAAGCGCGTCCGGCAGGCCATCATCTCCGCCGTCGACGTGGACGAGATCATCAAGACGGTGCTGGACGGCAAGGCGATGCGGGTTGCGACGATGCTCACGCCGCTCCACTTCGGGTTCGATCCGTCCCTCAAGCCCGTGAAGCAGGACGTGGCGAAGGCCAAGAAGCTGCTCGCCGACGCCGGCTTTCCCAATGGCGTCGAGATCACGCTGAACGGGCCGCAGGGCCGCTACGTGCGCGACAAGGAAGTGGCCGAGGCGGTGACCGGGCAGCTCGCCAAGTCCGGGATCAAGGCGACGCTGCGCACGCACGAGTTCGTCGCCTATCTCAACAACCTGATTTACAAGCACAAGGGCGGACCGATCTGGTTGATCGGGTGGGGCACGCCCACCCTCGATGCCGAGACGATCTACGGACCGCTCTTCCGGACGGGCGCGAACCTCACCAGCTACAGCAATCCCGAGCTCGATCGCCTCTTCGACGAGGCGCAGGCGATCATGGACGAGAAGAAGCGGCTGGCCGAGTACCACCAGATCAACAAGCTGTGGGTCGAGGACGCCGCCGCGGTCCCGCTCTACCAGCAGCTCGACCTCTACGGCGCGTCCAAGCGTCTCAACTGGAAGGCGCGCAGCGACGAGCTCATCAAGGCCTACGACATGGCGCTCAAGGACGGGAAGTAGCGGAGGACGGTCGGTAGTAGAATAGGCAACGCCGGGCGGCCGTAATTCAGTGGCAGAATGCCAGCTTCCCAAGCTGGACGTCGCCGGTTCGAATCCGGTCGGCCGCTCCAATTCCTCAGGGGGTTACGGGGTCGCCCGTAGCCCCCTTGTCGTCTCGGGTCACCAAATGGTCACCACGAGGCAGCGGACGGCCGACGAAAACGCGACGATGACACCGACGGCGAACGCGATATTCGTCGCGTAGTACAACACGTCTTCGCATCTGCCAAGCGCTCTCAGGCGTGCCGTCCGCCGCGCCATATCAAGGTGCCGGTCGTTCATGATGTCGAGTAGGGTGTGGCCAAGTTCTTCCGCGTCAGGATTGCGTAGAAGCAGCGTCTCTACCGCCTGAATCTTCTGAACCGATAAGAACGCGTCTTTATTCGTGTGCTCGCGCGACACGACGCGACCAAGGATCGCGAACAGGATGCCGACTACCCAGATAGCACCAGCGATGCCGATCCACACCGCCTCCGTCGTAACGCACGGCGATTCGACAAGACGGGTCAACCCATAGAGCCCGCCGCCCATTAAGCCGATTTGCCAGATGAGAGATTGATCCGTGTGCTCGAAGCCTGCGCCAATGGCCGCGTCTCGCGCAGTCCCTCTCCCGCCAGCCACTGGATGCGAGATGTGGCGAGCGGTGTTCGGCGCGGCCATCGAGCGCGTGTGACTGTAGGCGCAAAAGGTCAAGAGGGCAAGCGGCCGGTGTCGCTTACTTCAGCACGTGGTCCCGGTAGTACAGGAACCAGTCCGTCGCGATGATCTGCTGCGCCTCGTGCAGTGTCCCCGCGCAGACCTCGATGCCGGATTCAGCCAGGCTGATGCCCAACATGCCCACCGAAGGCCGCAAAAGCCTGTGTCTCTGGACCTGCCCGTCGGCGTGATGGCCGGCTTTTGGAGGCGAGGATTCGCATCGGCCTGTGAGCATCAGCGATTCCGGAGTTGTCGCTCGGCTTCGAGCCAGTCTTCCACGTCTCGACCGGGCCACTCTCCACGCGACAGATAGATCTCGAAGGCGCGCTTGGCGATCTCGTCGTGACTCGGCCGCCGCGCTGCTTGGGTCCTGGGTTCGTCGAGATCTTGTGCGACGCCCGTGGTCTTGCGTTGGTTCGTACCCGCCATCAGAGTCCCCCTTAAGCTCGACTCGAAGCCCAGCTTTTCAGTCCATCCAAGGGTACCCTCCAGGCCGGTAGACCTCGAATTGAAAATTCTAGCGAGACCGAACCCGAAAGAGCCCCCGTCGCGGCAACGGGGTGGGTGCGCCAACACAGCGCGACTGCGCTGAAGGCAGCCGGAAAGGTCGCCCATGTGGAACTCCGACACAAAATCGCGCTCATTCAGGAATGTGAGAGGGTGCTCAGCGAACAGACTAGAAATGTCGTCCTGAACTATCTTGATCATCCGTCCCATGAGGTTCTCTGTCTCCATCGATCGGTTTGGGTGAACCTCCGTACGGGGATTCTCCGGCTTGCCAGAATTCTGGGATGACCATGTCACAAGGGGACTCGAACGCGTGATGCGCGCAATGCCTGCTGACCGCACTCACCGCAGAGCGCGGTCTGGGCCTGGGCGGGCGATGCGGCGAACAGCGTCGCGACCAAGAGCAGGGCTCGGAGCCCCTTTGGGACGCCGGCCGGAGTCCGCCGAGCTCACAAAGATGAACGCACCGACGAAGAAGCGCGACGAGCGCGACACAATTCGCTTTCGCTCGTGTCGTCATCAGAGGGTGCCCAGATGCCTGCAGGTGTCGTAGCAACAGCATAGAAAGGCACACCGGAGAAGAGCAATATGCCGAGCGATAGAGGCTGAGCGCAGACGAGGTAGGTCTGCGGCGAGGAGGAAGATACGTGGAACTGTTCGAAGAATCAGTCCTGGCTTATATAGCCG
>WNGN01005292.1_pt1 | contig 18182 bp, 15 predicted proteins | sample 5400561 | NCBI WGS metagenome assembly WNGN01 (sample SAMN13153379, study PRJNA577476) | soil metagenome | isolation source: 115 cm soil or saprolite under Garry oak tree replicate 2 | place: USA:California | collected 2016-06-15
AGATGTGTGAGAAACCGTTCTCGCGGGAAGGGGGAAACGGGAAACGGGAAATCGAGCAGACGATCCCACTGGGTCGCGTGGCGAGCCCCGAGGATATCGCCGGGCCGATCGTGTTTCTCTGCTCGGATCTGGCACGACACATCACTGGAGAGACCCTGAATGTCAACGGTGGCTCGGTATTGTGCAGCTAGGCCACGTTTCCCGTTTGCCGTTTCCCCTTTCCCGATGAAGTTCCCAGACCGTCTGCCCATCCCCGATGAGGTGCTGCGCATTGCACGGAAGCTCGAGTCCTCCGGCTTCGAAACGTGGTGCGTCGGCGGCGCGTTGCGCGACAATCTCCTGGGACTCGAGAACCACGACTTCGATCTCGCGACGGCCGCGCCCCCCGACGAGGTGCGCCGGCTGTTCTCCCACACGGTCCCCGTGGGGATCGAGCACGGCACCGTCGCCGTGCTGGACCGCCAGCATCGCCCGCACGAGGTCACCACCTTCCGCCGGGACATCCGCACCGATGGCCGGCACGCGGTGGTGGAGTTCGGCGTATCGCTGATGGACGACCTGGCACGGCGCGACTTCACGATCAACGCGCTGGCCTACCACCCACTGCGGCATGAGTGGCGCGACCCGTTCAAGGGAGCGGAGGACCTCGAGAAGAAGCTGATTCGCTCGGTGGGGGACGCGAACTGGCGGTTTCAGGAGGACTACCTGCGGATCCTGCGCGCCCTGCGCTTCAGCGCGCGCTTCGACTTCCGGATCCACGCACGCACGCTCGAGGCCGCGAAGGCGAACGTCGCCGGGCTGGCCCACCTGTCTGCGGAACGTGTGCGCGACGAGTGGTTCAAGGGAATCGCGACGGCGGGCCGCGTCTCGAAGCTGGTGGCGCTGTGGCTGGACGTCGGGGCGGCGAGGATATGGCTCCCGGAAATCGGGAAGGGGGAAGAGGGAAGGGGGAAGGGAACGCTCGACAAGCTGCCCCGCGATCCCGTCTTGATCACCGCGTGTCTCGCGTCCGATCCCGCGTCCCTCCTGACGCGCCTTAAGTGCTCCAACAAGGACATCGAGCGGGGCCGCGCCATCGGTCAATGGCGGGACACGTATCCTGACCCGAAGCATCTCCCGGAGGTGCGTCGCTGGTTATCGCAGGTGGGCGAGTATGGGGATGATCTGCTTACCCTTCCCTCTTCCCCCGTCCCCCTTCCCCGGGTTGTTGAATCGATCCGCGCCGCCAAGGACCCCCTGACCCTGAAGCATCTTGCCGTGACGGGCGACGACCTGCTCGCGGCCGGCGTGCGGCCTGGTCCCGACGTCGGAGCGACGCTCGAGCGGCTCCTCGCCGAGGTGCTCGAGGACCCGGCGCGCAACCGGAAGGACTATCTCCTGGCGCATGTCTAGCGCGTTGGCGTACGCCGTGCTCGCGGCGCTCGGGAACGTCTTCGGCGCGCTCGCCGTCTCGCACCGGTTGGCGCGGGGGCTCACTGTCATCGAGCATTCGGTCGCGTTCGGCGCGGGGTTCATGCTGGCGGTCGCCATCACCGAGATCCTGCCGGAGGCGTTCGCACGCAGCGGCCCGGGGGCACCGCTGCTCGTGCTCGCGGGCTACCTGGCGGTGCACCTCACGCAGCACACGGCGACGCCGCATTTTCACTTCGGCGAAGAGACCCACGTCGTGAACCCCGTGGCCGGGACCTCGGCGCTGGTGGGGCTGCTGCTGCATACGTTCTTCGACGGGGTCGCCATCGCGAGCGCCTTCCTCGTGGGGCCGCAGCTCGGCGTGATGGTCTTCCTCGCGATCCTGATTCACAAGTTCCCGGAGGGCGTGACGATCGCGAGCCTGATGATGGCGGCGGGCCGGTCGGGAGCGCAGGCCGTGGGCTCGGCGGCGCTGCTCGGCGCGGCGACGCTCGCGGGCGTGCTGCTCACCGATTCAGTGGGCTTCCTCGTGCGGCACGGCCTCGCCGTCTCGGCGGGGGTGACGCTCTACGTGGCGGCGTCGAACCTGGTGCCAGAATTCCAGGGCAAGCGAGGGTGGAAGCTGCCGGCGGCGTTTTTTGCGGGAGCGGGAAGCTTCTTCCTCACGAAGACGCTGTTGGAGGCGGTGCGTTAGTCGGGACACGAGACACGGGAAACGGGAAACGTGCACCCGTCCGGCGGGCGAGTGCTCGAAGGAGCCCGACGAGCATCGATATGACGCGCACACACAGGACGGCCGCCTGCGCCGTCGGCACGGCTTGCGCTAGGTTTAGACGACGGATGAGCTCGAGGTGACTACGCAGTTCGGACGCAGACCCGAGCGAGATCCGCAGGCAGCGCACGAATTGCATCGTGGTGCTCAAGGCGTAGCCTTCGGCAATGTTAGCAGGAATGGAGATCGCGGCACGCCGAACTTGGTCGACCAGCGCGAAATGGCGCTGGAGAGGTGCTTCCATCGTCAGGCGATACGCCACTTCAGCGAGGTCCAGCGCGCCGCGCCACACGTCCAGAGCTTCGAGCTGTCTCACGAGGCGAACATAAGTCGGCGCACGCGAGTGGTTCGTACCGCGATTCCGCGAAGTGGTGCTCTTTTCGTGCCGCTCGTTTCCCGTTTCCCACTTCCCGTTTCCCGTGTCTGACCCGACCCTCTTCTCCCGCTCCGCCGAGCCCCTCGCCGCGCGCATGCGCCCGCGGACCCTCGAGGAGTTCCTCGGCCAGGAGCATCTCCTCGGGCCCGGGAAGGCGCTCGGCGAGCTGATCCGCCGCGGCGACATCAGCTCGTGCGTCTTCTGGGGCCCCCCGGGCTCCGGTAAGACGACGCTGGCGCGCATCATCGCGCGCTACACCGCGCGTCACTTCGAGCCGTTCTCGGCGGTGACAGAAGGGGTCGGCCGGGTGCGCGAGATCATCAAGGCGGCCGAGGACCGCCTCAAGTACGAAGGGCGGGGCACGATCCTGTTCTGCGATGAGATCCACCGCTTCAACCGCGCGCAACAGGACGCTTTTCTCCCTTGGGTCGAGAACGGCGTCATCACGCTGATCGGCGCCACGACTGAGAACCCGAGCTTCGAGCTCACGGGCGCGCTATTGTCGCGCTGTCGGGTGTTCGTGCTCGAGCCGCTCACGCCGGAACACATCAAGACGCTGGTGCGCCGGGCCCTCGAGGACAAGGAGCGCGGCATTGGCACGTCGAGCCTGGAGATCGAGGATGATGCGCTTGCGTTGCTCGCGCGCGAGGCCGACGGCGATGCAAGACGCGCGCTCCAGGCGATCGAGGCAGCGGCGGAATACTTGGTCGCGCATCCCGGATCCCGCATCACGCATCCCGTCATCGTCGACGCGCTCCAGAAGCGCTTCGCGAAATCCGACAAGAGCGGCGAGGAGCACTTCAACCTCATCTCGGCGCTCCACAAGGCGGTGCGGGGGAGCGACGTCGAGGGGTCGCTCTACTGGCTCGCCCGGATGCTCGCGGGCGGGCAGGATCCGCTCTACATCGCGCGCCGGCTCGTGCGCATGGCCGCGGAGGACATCGGCCTCGCCGACCCGCGGGCGCTGTCGCTTGCCCTCGCCGCCAAGGACGCGTACCACTTCCTCGGCAGTCCCGAGGGGGAGCTGGCCCTGGCGGAAGCCACCATTTATCTCGCGACCGCACCCAAGTCGAACCGCGTGTACGAAGCGTTCGGCCGGGCGACCGACGCCGCCAGGGAGTATCCCGCCGAAGGCGTCCCCCTCCACATCAGAAACGCCCCCACGAAGCTCATGAAGGAGCTGGGCTACGGGGACGGGTACAAGTACGCGCACGCTTTCGAGCACGCCTATGCCCCGCAAGAGTATCTTCCAGACGCATTGCGCGGGGCGAGCTGGTACGAGCCGACGGAGTCCGGGTACGAGAAGACCGTGAGGGAGCGGATGGAGTTCTGGAAGACGTTGAAGGAGCGGGTTGTTCGGGAAACGGGAAGCGGGAAAGGGGAAACGTGATGCGGCGTGCGTTTCCCGTTCCCCGTTTCTCGTTTCCCGTGTGGGTGGTGGTGGTGTGTGGCTGTGCCACCGTCCGCGGCCTCGCGTTCCGTGAGCCCGACGTCGAGCTGAAACAGATCAACGTCACAGGATTCGGGCTGACGGGCGGCACGCTCGACCTGGTGTTCGACGTGTACAACCCCAACAGCTACCGGCTGCGCTCGACCAGGGTGGAGATCGGGCTCGACCTCGAGCAGCGGCATTTCGGTGACGCGCTGCTGGAGCGGCCGCTCGATCTTTCGCCCGAGAACCACAGCCGGGTGGTGGTTCCAGTGCGCTTCGAGTGGGCGGGAGTTGGCGCGGGGGCCCGGGCGCTGTTGGGACGCCAGGGAGTCGGTTACGGCGTCACCGGGCGCATCATTCTCGACACGCCGCTCGGCGACAAAGCGGTGACGGTTCACGGTAGCGGCGACGTGGCACTGCGGAAGCTGTTCTGAGGCTGCGAGGAGGGGCACGCGCTGGAGTGTAGCAGACATGCTACACCTCGAGGGAGTCTCGGAACCTCGCCACGGTCGCGCCTTCCACTGGTCTTGCCACAACTTTCAAGTGACCGTTGCAACCAGCAGTCCACCAACTAGTTGCCCTGAGTCGCGCGCGCAGCGGACGGCCTCGGTGGGGAGCCTATATCGAATGTGATCGGCGAGGAACTTGCGTGGCCGCCCCTTGGTGGACGACATCAACGGCGGGATCACTAGCCAGGGCGATTCTCCGGGCGTTCTCGTAGGCGTTCACAAGGGCCCCCGAGGTGGCTCGGGGTACGTCGAGCAGCCTATGCCCCTTGGCTCGTCCATTCGCTGGACGCCACGTGCGGGCGTGGGTCAGCGGGAGCCGCCCTTCAGCGTATTCATCACGCAACCAGCGTTCGTAGCGGTGCACGGCCATTTGTCCGCCCCGGACGGAGCTGGTGGGTGCGGCTTTCTCGCCGGGAGCCTGTTGCATTGCCCCGAGACGGGGCAGCCGTACGTGCTCGTCGATTCGACGATCCGGCTGCCCTGGCCGAGCGTCAGCCACGACGCAAAGCACCTGATCGCGCAAGGCTGGGCCCAGGCTGATGAGGAGTTGCGAGCCACACGACGCCACCTCGTCGGGTGGTACCACGGTCACCCGCCGACGGACACGACGCTGTCGCGCGCCGAGGCCGATGCACACCTGACGTTCTTCGATCGTCCCTGGCACGTTGCGCTGGTCGTCGCGCCGGGAGATGAGCCCGGCGGCGGATTCTTTTGCCATACCGCGAGCCCCGAGTGGCAGAAGGAGCATCTTCCGTTCTACGAAGTGCTAGGCGGCGATCCCCGCTCAGCGGACGCGCGTCAAGCGACGGCTGTGACTTGGGTGAACTACTGCAGGGCGGAAGACATAGTCGCTGCCGGTGACGTCGCGGTAGCTGCGGGAGCGGGGACCCAGACGCGAATCCTGTTTCCCGAAGAGTTCGCTGCCGAGGAGATTCCCGTGCCGTCTCCCGAGCCTCGCACGCTCCGGCGGGCTGCGCGCTACGGCATGTACGGACTCGCGGGCCTGTTGCCGGCAGCCGGCCTGGTCGGCTTGTATCTCGCCCGAGGCGCTGCGTGGCCCGTCGGACGCTCGGCCGGTGGCAATCCGACGCCAGCCGTCGCGGCCGAGCGGATCGACCGTCTCGCCGATAGCGTCGCAGCCGCTACGGCCGCCTTCGATGTGCGCGCCCGCCTGTTCGAGAGTCACCGGATGACCTGCTTTGACCTGGGGCGCGGCATGACGGACGTGGAAGTGCGCTGGATGGCCTACAACGTCGCGGGCGGGGGGGCCCCCGTGACCCGCGATTCAGCGCGGAGCGCGCGGGACCAGGCGCTGTACGGCGCAGTCGATGCGGTGGAGCGCCAGTTCGAAGGCTCCGCATGCCCGCGACCATGATAAGGCTTGTGCTTGGCTTGCTCGCTCTGCCGCTCCCGAGTCGCTTGACGGGTCAAGGCTCGGAACCCCTGCGCAAGACGGACCTCATTCGCCTGCTCTCAACCGCATTGATCAGCAGGGGTGAGATTGCGGGTCTGATCCGTCGGAATTGTCTTGCCTTTCGCCCGACCGAGCGGGACTGGGCGGACTTGCGCGATCTCGGTGCGGATGCAGATGTGATGAGTAGCGTCGGCGGCTGCACGGCTCGCACGTCGACGCCGCGCGGCGGGGCTGCACCCCGAGGACCGGCGCCCGAGCTGCTTCCGGTATCAGCCGCCCTCGAGGCCGTCCCCCTGGCCAGCCGCGTGACGGCGGCGGCCGGCAGCGACGTGGTGATTCGCGTCCAGGCACGGCGCGGCGAGACACCGGAGCCAGGGGTGCGGCTCGCCCTCCGCGGCGGCTCAGGGATCCCAGGCGCGCCGGCTCGCAACCCGGAAGCGGTCACAACCGACAGCGGCCTCGCTGTTTTTCACGTGGCCGCTGGGCCGCGCGTGCAGACCTACCGCCTGGAAGTGCTCACCGGCGGGGGGGCGGTGTTGCCTGGGCGACCCACAATCGCGCTCGCTGTCGTCGCCGCAGCGCCCGCCGGCGCCGACATCCAGCCGCAACGACTTGACTTGGGTCGGGAAGAGGGGGCCGTCACAGTTCAGGTGGACGTCCGCGACGCCTTCGGGAACCCGGTCCCGGACGAGCCCGTAGAGCTGCAACCCCAGAGCGCGCAGATGGGTCTCCCCCCGGACACACGGTCCACCGACTCGCTGTTCGAGTTCGCGGGCAAGCGCTCGGTCTCGTCGAGGCGTTTCTCGCCGGTCCCGTCTCGAGTGCGAGGAGCGGCTTCCTCGCCGGCAGCGAGCAGCGCGGCGTCGCGGGCACCAGCCTTCCGGCGCCACTCTTGTTCGAGGCACGCAGCCCCTCCGGGCGGCCGCTTCCGGGAAGACTGGTGGCTTTCCAGGCCCAGAATGCGCGGATCGCCCCCGACAGCGCCGTCACCGACTCGATGGGCCAGGCGAAAGTGGACGTGACGCTTGGGACGCGCGCGGGGAGCGCGGTGATCACGGCAACAGTGGAGGCCATCCAGCTGCCGGAGACAGTGCTGGTGCTGCCCGGTGTTCCCGTGGAGCTGTGGCTCGAGCGGGCCGGGACGCGAGTCGACCGTGGTCGCATCGCCGTGCAGCTGGGAGTCCCATTCGCACTGACCCTCAGGGCCCGTGACGAGTATGGCAACCTCGTCCCGACCGCACCGCTGTCGCGTACCCTGCAAGACGCGAGGCGGGCATTCAACACACCATGGCAATTGGTGAAGCTGGTCAGCGTCCTCAAGCCCATAGCGCTCGGCACTACGGACCTAACGATCGTGGCTGGACTCAGGGCGAGCGTGTCCGTCGAGGTGGTGCGGTCGGGCCACTGAGTCCAGGCGGTGGTGCGCCTGCCTCAAGGAACTCTGATCGCGATGCCCTGCCGCACGGTCGAGGTGATGGCGAACGTCTCGACCGCGAGCGCGACCGCGAGAAGCCACGGCCGGACGCGCCCGCCTACTGCTGCCGCCGTGCCCAGCACGGCTAAACCGGCGACTGCCGTGTAGGTATTTACTTGACCGACGCTCGGATGCGGCCCGAGGATTGGATTCGTCTCGCGGTAGCCGCGCCGCATAGCCTCGCGCGTCTGGCCAGCGTCGATCCACAGGGCAATGGAGAATGCGCTCGCGAGGGCGATATGCGACGTGTTCCAGGAGCGACCGTCCTTCTGGGCGCGCTGCGCAGCTATCCGTGGAGGGAACGCGGAGAATGCCACTGCCGCGACTAGCACTGCCGCCATGGGCGTCTACGCTACCAAGCGCCACGGGCAAAGGCGGTGCCACGCCGAGTCACGTCCCGGCTTCGCGGTGGGCTGAATTCTTGTCCCGACGTCTCGTGTCAACCAGTGGCCGGGACGTAACACTTGAACTCGACCTGTGGCTCAGGCGTTACACGCGGAGGGATGATGGGAGCAGTGGCAGTCGCCGGAGCGCCGCGCCGCTGCGGAGCCACGCGTCCCTCCCCCGCTGTAGTAAGACTGCAACAGCGGCAAGCGTCGCGTCGGGATACGGGATCAGACCTAACCCGCTCGCAGACAGTGAGATAGTTGCGAGGACCGGGGGCCGGCCATCAGCCCGGCTCTTGCGCGGGCGGTGCTCTTCAGCCGCGCGAGGACGCGCGTTCCAACTACGACGAGGCGCGGTGACATCGTCCACCCTAAGCCCGCCGAACTCCCCTGCTGCGGTGGGAACCGGGAGCGATCGCACCCGAACGACATTCGACGCGCTCGTCTTGAATGCGCGATTGCGGCAGTCGCTCGTAACCGTGCGGTCGCTCGGCCGTCGGGGCCTGAGCGTGGCGGCCGTCGAAACCGTCGACCAGGTTCCGACCTTCTCATCGCGCTGGTGCGAGCGAGCGTACGTGTTCCCGGTCGCCGACGGGACGGAGCCGTATCTCGCGCATCTGGAGGAAATGCTCGTTTCGGCAGGCACGCCGGTAGTCATTCCTTCGCACGACGGCACCATCGCCCTGCTCCGGCGTCATCGCGCCCGCTTTGACTCAGTCGCACGGCTTGCGCTTGCGAACGAGCCAGCCCTAGCGGTTGCCGTCAGTAAGAAGCGGACCCTGGAGATCGCCGCGCGCCTCGGCTTGCGTGCGCCCCGCAGCGCCGTCGTCCACGCCATCGGCGACGCACCCGTCGCGCTGAAGGAAATCGGACTGCCGGCGGTGATCAAGCCGTGTGAGTCGTGGCTGTGGCAGGGCGCGCAAGGGGCGTGGGCGGGTCCGCGGCTCGTTACGAGTGAAATTGAGGCAGCGCAGGCAGTCAGGGAGCTGACCCGCTTCGGCGGTGCGGCGCTGTGGCAGGAGCTGTTGATGGGGCAGCGGGAGGCGGTCAGCGTTCTGTACGCCAACGGGCGGATGCATGCTCGATTCGCGCAGCGGGCAACCCGAACGCGACCACCGTTGGGTGGGGAGTCGGTGTTGCGCCAGAGTATCGCCGTGCCGGATGACATCGGCTGCCAGGCGGAACGGCTCGTACGCGAAATCGACCTGCAGGGATACTCTGAGGTGGAGTTCCGACGCGACCGCGCGGGCGTGCCCTACCTGATGGAGATCAACCCCCGCCTGTCCGCCTCCGTCGAGATCGCGGTGCGCGCCGGCGTCGACTTTCCGTATCTGCTGTATCAGTGGGCGCGTGGTGGTCCCATCGACACGATCGCGGGCTACCGCGTCGGAGGCTGGATGCGCCACCTCGGGGGGGATATCGAGACGACGCTCCAGGCGCTGGGTGAGCGAGGCCGACCGGGCGTCACTCCGCCCGTTCGCGCGTTGCTCGATTTCGGCTTCACGTTCCTGCGCCCAATGAGCTACGACTACGCGGCGGGCGACGATCCGTTACCCGCAATCACCGCCACCGCGAACTTCACGCGGGATGGAATCGCGCGGATCGTCTCCCGGCTGAGAAAGGGCTTCTCATGAACGTTCGCTGGGATGTCGTGGTCGTTGGCGCGGGTCCGTACGGCCTGTCGACCGCCGCGCATCTCCTGGGTCGAGGACTGCGAGTGGCGGTCGTGGGTAAGCTCTTGGAGACCTGCAATCACACCATGAGAAGTGCTATCCCTTACCGATCCAAGCGTTCATCGATTATGGGTTGTGGTTCCAGAGCCGGGTGGTGCCGCAGGTCGAGGAGACGTACGTCGCGTCGATCGCGCGGCGCCAGGGCTACTTTCGCTTGGCGCTCGAGGATGGGCGCGAGCTCGACTCGTCCGCGGTGGTCATGGCCACGGGTCTGCATTACTACGCTTACCGACCGGCAGAGTACAACGGTCTCCCAGCGGCCATCGTCTCGCATTCCAGCGAGCACAGCGAATTCCAGCGCTTCCAGGGAAAACGAGTGGTCGTCATTGGCGGCGGACAGAGCGCGGTTGAATTCGCAGCTCTGCTCCACGAAGCCGGTGCGTTCGTCGACATAGTATCACGACGGGCGCTCCTATGGCTGCAACCCGATCGCACGAACGAGCGCACGCTCTTTGAGCGTCTCGCGGCGCCCAACGCGAGCATCGCGCCGGGGTGGCCCAACTGGGTCTTGGACCATTTCCCGTATTTCTTCTACCGCTTCCCGCAGCGACGCAAGGACGATTACAACAGCAACTACAGGTCGGGTGCGACCGATTGGCTCAGGAACAGAGTCGTCGGCAAGGCACGGGTGCACGAAGGTCACCAGGTGGTGAACCTCCAGCGGGCAGACGGCCGCGTGGCCGTGTCGATCTCGGACGGTGTCGATCTGCTGGCCGATCATGTGATGCTGGCCACGGGGTACAAGGTCGACGTGAACCGGCTCGGGATGCTCGACGAGTCGGTCAAGGCGGGGCTACGGACCGATGCCGGAATTCCGATCCTGAGCCATGGGTTCGAAAGCACCGTCCCCGGGCTGTACTTCGTGGGCTTCGCCTCGCTGCGTGCCTTCGGTCCCCTGTACCGCTTTGTGGCCGGTTGCGGAGCGACGGGTCGGCGCGTCGCGCGCTCGGTCGCGCGCGCTCTGGGCGGGCGATCCGGGGCCAAGGAGCCCCTGGTGGCGGAATTGGATCTCTCGTGTGGCAGCCTTGCCACACGTCCGCGCGAATAGAGCTGCGCTTCTCGTGGCTCCTGATAGCTCACACGGTGACCTTGGACCAGGCCTGCGACGTCCCCTCCTTGTCGCCGTCCTGCAGCAGTCAGGAAGGACAGCGGCGGCGTAGCCCGGGTACCTGCGGTCCTGCGCAACAGGTTGCCATGTAACGGGATAGTGCCTTCGCGGTGAGCGCGCTCCATCAGCCCGGCTCTTGCTCAGCGCCCGGGAGTGATGGAGCCCCTCGCACCCGATTCGCTCAACCCACCACGCAGGGCGGCCGTGGGCCACGCGCGAGCTCCGATCCCGTGACCCCGATGGAACGGCTGCGGCAGGTGCGGCGCACGCCCGAGCGGCTGCTTCACCCGCTCCGCCGCGCCGCCGTGCTACGTCGCCTCAGGCGGCGTCCTCCGCCAGGCGCCGTGCTGTTCGTGTGTCACGGCAACGTGTGCCGTAGTCCGTACGCGGCTGCGCTGCTACGCCGGCTGCTGCTTTCGTTCCTGCCGCGAGTCGTGCGAGTCGAATCGGCCGGATTCGTGGGGCCAGGCCGCCCCTGCCCAAGATGGGCGGTCGAGGTAGCGGCGGAGCGTGGCCTGGATCTCTCGCGACACCGCTCGCGCGTGCTGACTCCGCTCGAGGTGCAGTCCGCCGATCTCGTCGTCGTAATGGACAGCATGCAGCGCCGCGCGCTGCGAGTGCTGTTCGGCGGTGACGGACTGCTCCTGGGCGACCTCGATCCCGCGCACATCGAGCGCCGGGAGATCGAGGATCCCGTGGAGCAGCCGAAGGAGGTCTTCGAACGCAGCTATTCGCGGATCGATCGCTGCGTGCGCGCGCTCGTCGAAGCAGTGGCAGCCGGAGCGGTGCGACACACGCCGACCTTGGGCGTCGAGTCCGTGAGCCACATGGAAGGCGGAACGTGAGGTCACGCGGCGTGGGCGAACGGCCGGGCGACGCTCGTGTCGAGCACCACTTCACCGTGGATGTCGAAGAGTACTTCCAGGTCTCGGCGTTTGAGCGGTTCGTGTCACGGTCGGATTGGGGTCTGTTTGAAAGCCGGGTGACGGCAGGGGTGTATCGGTTGCTGGACCTGCTGGAGCGGCACGGAGCGCGGGCGACCTTCTTCATCCTGGGGTGGGTCGCCGAGCGTCACCCACTCCTGGTCAAAGCGATCGCGACCGCCCACCACGAGGTTGCATCGCACGGGTGGGATCATCGGCGTGTCACGGAGCAGAGTCTCAGCCAATTTCGGGAGTCGGTAAGGCGCACGAAAGCAGTGCTGGAAGCTGCGGTAGGAACCCCGGTGCTGGGGTACCGGGCTCCGAGCTTTTCCATCGTGCCCGGTCGCGAGTGGGCATTGGACGTGCTTGTCGAGGAAGGGTATGCCTACGACTCCAGTTTGTTTCCGGTCGCACGTCCCGGCTATGGCTACCCGGGTGGTGCGCGGGGTCCGCACTTGCTCACGTCGCCTGCCGGAACCCTGGTCGAGCTGCCGCCCGCCACGGTGCGCCGCTGGGGTGTGAACCTCCCGGCCGCCGGAGGCGCCTACTTCCGCCTGCTTCCGTACGCTCTCGCGAGCGCTGCGCTGAAGGACTGCGAGCGGGGCAAAGTGCCCGGAACGTTCTACATCCACCCGTGGGAAGTCGACACCCACCAACCCCGGCTCCGCGTCTCTTGGCCGGCCCGTATCCGCCACTACGGCGGTCTGGGACGCACCGTGCCGCGGCTCGAGCGGCTGTTGACGGAATTCCGCTTCAACTCGGTGCAGGGAGCGGGCACCGTGGCCCGATTGCTCCCATGCCCGCTCGAGGCATCGGCGGGCTGCCCATGACGATCACCGTCGAGCGATTCACGGGTTCCCCGCCGGACTGGGATACGTTCGTGCTCGCTGCCGATGGAGCGACCCATTGCCATCTCTGGGGATGGAAATCGATCGTCGAGCGCGAGCTCGGTCACGAGTGCATTTACCTCGCGGCGCGATCGTCGGACGGTCAGCTGGCCGGAGTGTTGCCGATCGTCCGGGTCCAAAGCCGACTCTTCGGCCACTACCTCATCTCGATGCCCTTTCTCAACGCCGGCGGCCCCCTCGGTGAAGAGCGCGCCGTGCGGCAACTGGTCGACCGCGCCGTCGAGCTAGCTGAGGGCCAACGCGTCGACCTGCTGGAACTGCGCAGCACGAAGCCACGTCCGCTCGATCTCCCCGTGTCCCACCGCAAGATCACCGTCGTACTCGATCTGCCGGCGCAGCAACCCCGCCGGCTGTGGGACGGTCTCGCGGCCAAGGTCCGGAATCAGGTTCGCAAGCCCCAGAAGGAAGGGATCAGCGTGCGCTTCGGACGCGACCAGCTAGGGGCCTTCTTCGAGGTGTTCTCCCGTCACATGCGCGACCTGGGCACGCCCACTCAAGCCCGAGGCCTGTTCGAGGCCATCGCGGACACGTTTCCCGCCGGCGACGTGTGGTTCGGTTGCGCGTACCTCGGCCCGCGAGCTATCGCGGCCGGTTGCGGCTTCCGGTGGGGAACAGCGTTCGAGATGACCTGGGCGTCCGCGCTTGCCGCGTACAAGACAAGCGCGGCCAACATGCTCCTGTACTGGGCCTTTCTGGAGCGCGCGACCGAAGCAGGCCTCCAGGTCTTTGATTTCGGCCGCTGCACGCCGGGGAGCCGTACACACCGGTTCAAGCGGCAGTGGGGCGGCGTCGACGTTCCGCTGTGGTGGTACCAGCGCGTCGCCGGACAACGCGCCGCGACGCCTTCGCCTGACGATCGCGCGTTCTCGTGGGGTCCGCGCCTGTGGAAGCGGCTGCCGCTGCCCATCGCGAACCTCCTCGGACCCCGGGTCGTGCGTCTGATCCCGTGATCCCGCGGTATCAGCTCCCCGCCTACTCCCCGCTGAGCGCGGGTGCCATCCAGCGCGCGATCGTGCACGGGTTCGGCGCTGCGATGAACGGCCACGCCTCCCTCGCCGCTGCCCTGGAGCGGGAGTATTCCGCGGACCAGGCGATCCTGCTCGGAAGCGGCACCGCAGCGCTCCGAGTCGCCATTCGGTTGGCCATGCGCAGGGTTGGTCACACGGCCGTGGCCCTCCCCGCTTTCACGTGCTTTGCCGTGGCGGCGGCCGCGGTCGGCGAGCGAGCAAGACTCAGGTTTTATGATCTCGAGCCCGGCACGCTCGCGCCCGACTTGGAGTCGCTGGAGCGCGTTCTGGAGCGGGGCACCCGCATCGCGGTCATCACCCCCCAATACGGCTTTCCGGTCGATTGGGATGCGATCGCGGACCTCGTAGCGCGGTACGGCGCGATCGCGGTCGAAGACGCGGCGCAGGGAGATCACGCCACCTGGCGTGGCCGGCCGCTCGGGAGTCTTGGCGCGATCAGCGTCCTGAGCTTCGGGAGGGGCAAGGGGTGGACCGGAGGACGTGGTGGGGCGTTGCTGGTGCGGGATCAGGGGCCGTGGGATGGGCTGTCAGAAGTCCTGCTGGAGCTTTCCGATGGAAGCAGGCGGCGGGGGGCAGAGCTGAGGGTGGTGGGTGGACTGGCAGCGCAGTGGGCACTGGGGCGGCCGGCGTGCTACGCGATTCCCCGGGCGGTGCCGTGGCTCCGCCTCGGCGAAACCGTGTATCGCGACGCGGGAACGCCGCAGCCCATGACGCATGCGGCCTCCGCCTGTCTGGCAGCCACGCGCTCGGCGGCTGCGCGCGAAGCCGCGATTCGGCGTGCCACGGCAGCGGCACTCATTGTGGCAATTGGCGCGGGGTCGGCGGTCCGGCCCGTGCGGCCGCTGCCTGGGGCGACACCGGGGTACCTGCGGTTGCCGCTCCGCCTGGTGCACGGCCTGGCAGGCTTCCCGCATCCGGCGGCGGCGGTCCGCCTGGGACTCGCGCCGAGCTACCCGTCCGTCCTCGCCGCGATCCCGCAAGTGCGCCCGCTGGTCGACGACCCGACCCCTTGCTGGCCGGGGGCCGACGAGCTCGTCCGGACTCTCTGGACCGCGCCCACACACTCCCAGCTGACCGATGGTGAACGGGCCAGGTTGGCCGCGGCCCTCCAAGCCTATGAGCAGCGCGTCGTCCTCGAGGACATGGAGCGCGAATGACTCGGCCCATCACTCTCCTCGTGTCGATCGATGCGGAGGAGGACAACTGGACGCCCGCGCGGACCGGGCTAACCGCGGAGAATATTCGCGAGCTGCCGCGCCTCCACCGCGTGCTGGGGCGTCTCGGGGTCCGGCCCACGTACTTCGTCACCTATCAGGTCGCGCTGCGACCATGGGCGGCCGACATCTTGCGAGGGATTAGCGCCGACGGAAACGGGGAGATCGGGGCGCATCTGCATCCGTGGAACACGCCCCCGCTTACCGACGAGCTGGTTCCGCGCAATACGATGCTCCTGAACCTCCCGGCGCCACTTCAGGCGGTCAAGATCGCAAGCCTAACGAACGCCTTACAAGCCGCCACCGGTGAACGGCCCCGGTCGTTCCGAGCGGGCCGGTGGGGATTCGGCGCGAGCACGGCGGCCGCGCTGCTCAAATGTGGATACCGTGTCGACAGCAGCGTCACGCCGTTCGAGAGCTGGGCGCGATACGACGACGGTCCATCGCATGTCGGAGCACCGCTGGACGTCTACCGCCTCGATGGGCTCGGCGACCCACGCGTGCCGGTGCCCGAGGGAGCGCTCGTCGAGGTGCCCGTGACGTGCGGGTACAGCCGGGGCCCAATCCACAGCTGGGCCCGGCTGCACGGCCTGCTCAACTCCCCAGTCGCGCGAGGGCTTCGGCTCGGTGCCATGGCGTCGCGCGCGGGCGTGATCCGACACATCGTCCTGACCCCGGAAGTGGAACCCGTCGAGAACATGCTCACGCTGTCCCGACACCTGATCGGGCAGGGGGTGCGGCATCTGCACGTGTCGTTGCACAGCCCCAGCCTGCGTCCGGGTCTAACCCCCTTCGCGTCAACCCGCGCGGATGTGGACCGACTGTACCGCGCGCTCGACACGTACGTCGACCGGCTGTCGGCGTTCGTGGCGTTCGACTGTGCGACCGTGGCAGAGGCGGCTCAGACCTTGGCTGAGCCGGTCGCCACGGCGGAGCCCCCGGAGCGACGCCTCGTGGTCATCAGCTACCACCACCCCCCGGATGGCTCGATCGGTGGCATGCGTTGGGCTGGACTGACGAAATACCTGCGTCCACTGGGGTGGAGGAGCTGGATCGTCACGGCGGCGGCGTCGCCTGCTCCGACGAACGGGGCGGGAACAGTCGTCGTTTCCTGTCCGCCACGCACGACGCTGAACGACCGCTATCGCAGGTTCCGCATTCGCAATACCGTGGTCGGGGCGGCGTCGGCGGGCGAGGGCCGGGATACGCCGATGTCGAACGGGGGCGTGTTGGCCCAGCTTCGGCTGGATGCGGCGATGGCGCTGTCGCTGCCCGATGAGGGGCGCGGCTGGGTGCTGCGGGCCGCCATTCGAACCCGGAGGCTAATCGCTCAGCTGCGGCCTGACGCGGTTGTGAGCAGCGGTCCACCGCACTCCGCCCACCTCGTGGCGTGGCTTGCCACGCGGGGCTTACGCACGCGCTGGGTCGCGGACCTGCGCGACCCGTGGGCTGGGCCGGTGACCGCCGCGTGGCGCGCGTCCGTCCTTTACCGCAGCGGCCTTTCGCGTTGGGTGATCACGTGGCTCGAACGCTTGGTCCTCAGGTCTGCGAGCGGAGCGCTGTGCAACACGCGGGAATTCGCAGACGCGCTTGCCGCTCGGTATCCGGGTGTCAGCGTTGGCTGGGTGCCCAACGGCGTCGATCGGGAACTATTGCCGGCGCCTGCGATCGAGCGCTTCGCCGGTTTGGCGATGGCGTACGTCGGAACGGTGTACGGGGGTCGCGACCTGCGGGTAGTGTTGCAGGCGGTGCGCGACTTTCTCGACCGCCATCCGAGTGCCGCGGACGCGAGTCCCCTGTTTCGTCTGGCAGGCTCCATCAACAGGGAGGGGCGCCGGGAGTTTGCGCGCGAGGTGTCGGCCCTAGGGTTGGACGGCAAAGTGGAGTATCTAGGGATCCTCTCCCGAGCGGGCGCGCTCGAAGTGCTCGCGCGCTCGCGGCTTGCGGTTGTGCTTGCTCAGGGGCAGGAGTACCAGGTCCCCGCCAAGCTGTACGAGCTCGTCGGTATGGGCATTCCGACGCTCGTGATCGCTCCGAGCGGCAGCGCGTCGAGCTCGGAGGCTGAGCGCCTGGGTGCAGCGACCATTGCGCCCGGGGACGTCCGGGCCTTGGTGGGTCAGATGGAAGACGTCTGGCAACGCCAGGGGGAGGGGAGCGGCGCGCGCTGCCCGGACGCCGCCCTGGATTATCAGCAGCTCGCCCCAAGCGTCAGCGCACTGCTCTCCCGGGACTCGGGGTGGCTAGGGCCCGCGCGACCCGTCGAAGAATGTGTGGTGGACCTGCCACACTCGATCCTGTAGACCCGAGGGCGCTGCCGGCTGTCGCCTCAGGCGCTAGTCCGCTAGGTTTAAAGCAGTTAAGGGCGGGTTCCCCTAGGTTGGTCCGGAGCCCATGTCTTGCGTCTCGGCCCGCTGCCCAGCGTCCCGAAGGCGCCCACTCCTGGCATGATCCCGACACATGTCTTAGGCATCTCGGCATTCTATCACGACAGCGCAGCTTGCCTGCTTCGTGACGGAGCGATCGACGCAGCTGCGCAGGAAGAGCGGTTCACCAGGAAGAAGGGTGACGCGAGCTTCCCCGCCCACGCTGTGCGGTACTGCCTGCAAAGCGCTGGCATCAGCGCTGCCGATCTAGCTTACGTCGGCTTCTATGACAAGCCCCTGCTCAAGTTCGAGCGCATTCTCGAGACCTATCTTGGCGTGGCGCCGCGCGGCTTCCGATCGTTTCTCCTCTCCGCACCGGTCTGGCTCAAGGACAAGTTGTACCTGGACCGACAGGTTCGCGACGCCTTGCGGTACGGCGGCCAGATCTTGTACGCCGAGCATCACGAGTCCCATGCCGCGAGCGCCTTCTTTCCGTCTCCGTTCGAAGAAGCGGCCGTGCTCACGATGGATGGGGTAGGGGAGTGGGCAACCGCGTCGTACGGGGTGGGCCGCGGGAGCGACATCGAGGTCCTGAAGGAGCTCCATTGGCCCGACTCGTTGGGCCTCCTGTACTCCGCGTTCACGTATTACACCGGCTTCAAGGTGAATTCGGGCGAGTACAAGGTGATGGGGCTCGCGCCGTACGGCGAGCCGAAGTACGTCGACGTGATCCTCACCAAGCTCGTCGACCTGCGGGAAGACGGCTCGTTCACGCTTAACCAGGAGTACTTCAACTATCTCACCGGCCTCACGATGACGAACGGCGCGTTCGATCGCCTGTTCGGCGGTCCGCCCCGCGTACCTGAGAGCAAGCTGACGCAGCGCGAGATGGACCTCGCGCGCTCGGTTCAAGTCGTATGCGAGGAAGTGATGCTGCGCATGGCGCGCACCGTCCACCGCGAGACCGGGCTCGACAACCTGTGTCTCGCGGGTGGCGTGGCGCTGAACTGCGTGGGGAATGGACGGCTGCTGCGGGAAGGGCCGTTCAAACGACTGTGGATCCAGCCCGCTGCGGGTGACGCGGGTGGGGCGTTGGGCGTCGCGGAACTGATCTGGCACCGTCACTGCAAGC
>WNGN01001000.1_pt1 | contig 18178 bp, 19 predicted proteins | sample 5400561 | NCBI WGS metagenome assembly WNGN01 (sample SAMN13153379, study PRJNA577476) | soil metagenome | isolation source: 115 cm soil or saprolite under Garry oak tree replicate 2 | place: USA:California | collected 2016-06-15
CTGGAAAGTTAGATTCAGCGATCAGGGTTTGGAATCAGGACAGTTGTAAATTGATTGTTAGAGAATTGTCTGCAGTGACAGATTATTCGGTCCCAACTGAGGTTGTCGCGCCACGTCGGAGTTGTCGCTGGTTATATCCGGCCAGAATGCCGACCGCACTTTCTCAGTTTCACATAAAGCAAAATCATTATTGGAGACATCACGTCCTCTGCGTCCGTGAGCGGCTCACCAGCCAAGCCACTCCGATGCTCATTCCGTAGAGCCCGACCATCGGTGCAGCAAAAAGGCACATATTCAAAATGTCCGTGGTAGGTGTGACGATTGCTGCAAGAACAAAAATGGCAAGTATGGAATATCGCAGATTTCGCCACATCCAGCGCGCCGTAATCACCCGCATCAGAGCGAGGAAGAACACGAGAATGGGCATTTCGAAAATCAGCCCGAGTCCGATGATGATCGTTAGAAACAGCCTTGTGTATTCCCCAATCGTGATCATCGGTTGGAAGCGTTGGCCGTAACCGATTAAGAAATCGAGCGATGCCGGGTAGACCATCCTGTAACCAAACAAGCCTCCGGCTAGAAACAATGCGACGGTACCGACAAGAAAGGGCAGAACATAACGCTTCTCTTTGCGATACAGCCCGGGAGCAATGAACAACCACAGTTGATAGAACACGAATGGCGAGGCCACAAAAAGTCCAGCGACGAAGCCTACCTCCATGTAGAGATTGAATGGCTCAGTTGGGTTCAAGTACACCAGCCCGCCGCTCAGCCCGTGGTGGCGCAGTGCTTGAATAATGGGTTGCTGCATCAAGGCGAAAATACGGTCAGCAAACGACCAGCACGAGAAAAATCCGACGACTACCCCCACAACTGAAAGGATGATCCGTTTCCTCAACTCCTCCAGATGCGCAAGGAGCGGCATCGAGTCCAGGTTTTGAGCCAGTGCGGACGCAATCCGATCAGCCATGGAAAGCCTCGACACGCCCTTGTTCATCTCGCGAAGTGTCTTTATCTAGAACGCCCGGACGTGTTTCAGCAGGCAGCATTAAGGACACGGGCGCGGTTTCCTCTTGCTTACCCCCTACCTCCATCTGAATTTCGAGTTGCGACCTGAAGCCAGTGGTCACAGATTTCAATTCGGTGAGCATCCGGCCAATTTGCTTGGCAACGTGCGGCAGTTTCTTAGGCCCAAATACAATCAGGGCCAAGAATGTTAGGAACAGCATTCCCGAGAAGCTCATAGGGTCTCCTTAATATTGTCGCTGTTCTTGTCCTCGCTCCCGGCACGCTCCGATGCCGCGTCACTCTGTTTTAGGGCTGACTTCAAGTTCTAATGCCATCCCCGAGGCCGTTCCGAAATCCGCGAATTCTCTCGGCCTGAAACACAACAACGCAATCCCAACGATGAGTAACAGGTGTAGAGGTTGAAGCAATCCTTCGAACATCGGTGCTCCCCTTAACCGTGAGACAAAAGTCGAACAACGTGGTGTGAAAACAACGGGCGTGCCCGTACAGACGGCACCGCATCCTCTTAAACCAACGACAGAGCAGATTATTCCCAAAATTAGCGAGGCGCCAAAGTTCAAAGCTACACGAGGCTACTAACATTATTTTGCGTAATCACAGGTCTGGGGGGGAATATTTGCCTCGGTCCTGAGTTTTCGACAATGGCGAGAGTGTCTGACGCGGCCGTTTTGTTACTCAACCGGCTCCGCCATTCTCTCCTACCCCAAACAACGAGGATAAGTCGCGATGGCAAAAAGCTTGATCACGCTCGTACTACTTTGCGCCAGTCTGTCGGCCCGGGTCACCGGGTCCGCCACTGCCACGGCAGACGATGAAGGTAATCCAGGAGCTTCGTCTGCTCAGTCGGTCAACCCAGTCATTGAGTGGAACAGGACTCTTCTGCTGATCGTACGGACTCCTGGTGCCCAACCACCCACTATTCATTCGACTCGCAGCTTCGCCATTCTGCATGCTGCCATCTATGATGCCGTCAACAATATCGATCGAATCTTTAATCCATACCTGGTTCGCCTCCCAGATGTCTCGCGGCATGCTTCCCGACCAGCTACGGCAGACCAAGCCGCCCATGACGTACTGGTTGCGCTCTACCCAGCTTTTCAGGCGACACTCGACTCTGAGCTTCAGCAGGACTTGGCGCAAATTCCGGATGGGCAGAATAAGGCTGATGGCATCGCGATAGGACAAACCGTTGCGGCTCAGATCTTGTCCTTGCGAAGCAACGATGGATCGGGCGTTACGCCGCCTCCGTTCATTCCGCGAAACCAGCCTGGAGACTACCAACTGACGCCACCCAATTTCGCAGCAGCGGATTTCACGCAATGGCCACAGGTCACCCCGTTTGCCCTGGCGCGTGCCGACGAGTTTCGTCCCGGCCCGCCGCCCGAGTTGACAAGCGACGAGTACACTAGTGTTTTTGACGAAGTCAAAAGTCTGGGATTCATCCTCAGCACAACTCGTACCCCGGAGCAGACCCTGATTGGAACCTTCTGGAATGGCAATATTCAGGACTTCTGGAACGAGATCGCGCAGACCGCAGCTTTGAGACATCACCTTAACCTGGCACAAAGCGCGCGCTTGTTCGCACTGCTCAACATCAGCCTTGCCGATACCACGATTGCCCTCTTTGACGCTAAGTACACTTACCAGTTCTGGCGGCCAGTCACTGCCATTCAAATGGCGGGCAGTGACGGCAATCCCAGTACGGATCCCAATCCGGCGTGGCTTCCGTTAACGACAAAAACCGCTCCAGACCCTGCGTACCCGGGTGCCCACAGTGCTATCAGTTCTGCCGGGGCCGAGGTGCTGCGATTCTACTTCGGTAAGCGGTTCACTTTTGATGTTACGTCCGAGTCCTTGGCGGGAGTGACACGGCACTTCACGAGCTTCTCAGCGGCGGCGCAGGAAGCGGGATTGAGCCGGATTTACGCTGGGCAGCATTTCCGCTCCGACCACATCGCTGGCAAAGCTCTGGGCCGTCAGGTGGCGGAGTTTATCGACGAGACCATTCTGCTTCCTAGGTAAATCGCAGTTGTGCAGTTGACCAAGTGTGATTCACCCGGGACGCAGGTTTTGCGAAGCTAATAATGCCGGCGCGCCGCAGTAGGCATGCCGGCATTTTCGCTGGCGAAGCAGGCACATGGCCACACTCCCTAGTAAGCCAAGGCCGCCCCTCGTTTTCCAGAGCTTTGAACTGCTTCTCGGCTTTGTGATACAGAACGAGTGCATCGGAGCCACACCGCGCGCTCAAAAGGCTTGCGTGTTGCCGGGACGGAGGAATGGGAAACGAAACTGTCCCTAGTTGGTCGCTCGCTTCGAAGTGTTGATGGCCTCGTCCGCCAGCAGTCTGGGTGAGCACAGAGATGCTTCATAAATTTACCTGGCTACGCACCGGCGGCGTGTTTCAGCAATTCAGCAAGATTGCTGATATCAGCTGTGGCCGCATCGCCGAGTATGCAGTACCGAAGGCTGCCCTGGCTCCATGTTTCCATGTTGAACGAAAGTTCCTTTGTCACTGGAGACTCTTCGTCCCATCTGCCCCGAAGCGATCCCTCTTGAAAGATGAATACAGAAATCTTGTGCTTCCGTACCTCATAGATCAGGTGCGCCCCTGGTGTTTGGCCAAGATAGGTAATGCGGCCGCCCAGCAGCGAAAATTCGGAGTTCTGAAGTTCAGGCAAATCAAAGGTGAAGGGAATCTTCCCCTGGAACCATGGCTTCACCGTGTGCCGATCTGTGGAAACTACATCTACTGGCGATGAGCCGGCCAGCGTCGCTACGTGCAGGTCTGCCAGTTCGCTGTAGACCTGTTCTCGGCCGGCTCGCTGCCGTCCCAGGTAGGTTGCGGCCAAACCCGCGACTAAGAGAAAGCCGATCATAGCTGTTGCAATCATCCAACTGAACCGCGCAATGCCTCGTCGCGGTTTCGCAGCAATGCTCTGTTGCACGCGTCTGCGAAACTCTGCACTGGGAGTAAACCGCTTTCCGGCGGCCTGGATACTGCGCTTCAGCTGCACGCTCACGAGGGCATCCGTCGCACAGAAGCCGCAGCTCTGCACATGAGTGCCGAAGGCGCGCATCTCCTCCGACGGGAGCTCACCGTCCAGGTAGTTGTCGAGTTTTGCCCTCCAAGACTCACAAACCATAGTTCATCCCCTTACAACTTTCGCCATCTCGTCCCTTTGCAACTTTCGCCGTAGACAGTCGCGTAACCCGTTTCGGGCACGCGATAAACGTGACATCACAGTGCCGATCGGAATCGAAAGAGTTTCCGCGATCTCCTGGTACGACATTTCTTCCACTTCGCAAAGAAGGAGGATCTCGCGGAAATGCACCGGCAGTTGGTCGATGGCACTGTGAACCAGTTGCCAGTTCGAGCGCTCGATCAAGATCGTTTCCGGCGTCTCACGCTCAAGCGCTAGTCCCGGTTCATCCTCCTCCGAATCAAGAGGCACAGTCATTGTCGCTTTCAATCCGGTGCGCGAGGTCAAGAACGTGTTTCGCAAGATGCGATACATCCATGCCCGGAAATTAGTCCCTAGCCGGAACGATGAGAACCCTTTCAAAGCCTTGGCGTAGGTTTCCTGAACCAGGTCTTCGGCTTCGTCGCGATTCCGTGTCAGCCAGTGCGCGAAATTGTACAGCTGATCGAAGAGCGGCATTGCCAGTTCTTCGAACGAACCGGATTGAGGATCCGTCCCTGACACGTACACAGGATGAAACTACCGTGTAGCCTATTTATTCCTTCACAGAACAATAATTTTGCGGGAATAAGATGCCGTCTGAGCGGTTTTCAAGTCAGAGGTGACCTTCCCGGTTTATGACGGGAAAAACGGCAACCGTAAGGCCGTGTCCTCCCACCACATGCTGGACAAAAAATTAGCATGACCAGTCGCTCCTTCATATCGTCCGGCGCCTGGGCAGCCTGCGTACTCCTTGCCGCTTGGGGGCTTGGGCCCGCTGCCTGGGCGCAAGGTTCCGCGGAGGACGTGCACGTGACTCCGCGTGTTCAGCAGCCGCAGACCAATAATAATCAGTCGGCGGAGGATCCGGGGCTGAAAACCCACGCCAAGCCCATCAAGGTGGACGTAAATCTCGTGCTCGTCTCAGTGTCAATCGTGGATCCCCTGAACCGCCAAGTCACTGGGCTGGATAAAGAGAACTTCGAGCTGTTCGAGGGCAAGGAAAGGCAAGAAATTCGGCACTTCTCGAGTGAGGACGCTCCCGTTTCGGTGGGCGCGATCTTCGACGTCAGCGGCAGCATGGCCGGCAAGATCGATCGAGCACGCGAGGCGGTGTTGGAATTCTTCAAGATAGCGAACCCTCAAGACGAGTTTTTCATGATCGCATTTGCAGATAAGCCTGAGGAAATCACCGACTTTACACAGTCGGTTGAGGACATCGAGGGTAGGCTACTGTACACAGTTCCGAAAGGGCGCACGGCCCTGCTGGATGCGATCTATCTTAGCCTTCACAAAATGAGCCAGGCCAGGTACGAGAAGAAAGCATTGCTGATCATCTCGGACGGCGGAGACAACCACAGCCGGTACACGGAAAGCGAGATTAAGAACCTCGTAAAGGAATCGGACGTACAAATCTATGCGATCGGCCTCTACGACCACTACTTTCCGACCGAAGAAGAACGCCTCGGCCCACAGTTATTGACCGACATCACGGAGCTCACGGGTGGGCGCGCATTTTCGATTGACAATCCAAACGACTTGGCGGACGTCGCTACAAACATTGGAATCGAGTTACGCAACCAGTATGTGCTCGGATATCGGCCAACCAAGCCGGCAAACGACGGAAAATGGCATAAGATACGAGTAAAGTTGGTTCCGCCCAAAGGACTGCCGCCGCTCCAAGTTCATGCCAAGGCTGGGTATTATGCCCGTTCGGAATGACCACGTTCCGCTGCTTGGTTTGGGATGCGGGAACAGCTGCGCACCAAGAAGTGTTTCCTCTGCCCAATGACAAACAACCACAGCATGTTACGGGGCGAATTGGTGGCTCCTCTACTTCCCCCAAGCTCGCAATGACCTGAGCAACGGCGATCAGTACCCATACACAATTACGGGCGTCAAAATAAACAGCGTAATAACGGCAACTTGTTCCAACAAACCCTTCGTAAGAACCTTGAGCAATCATTGATTATCCGATGAGAACTAGCGTCCCAAGCCAATATACCATTGAATAATCAATTCCTGCGCCGCTCGATAATCGCATTGTCGAGGAGGAATAGAGTAACGGCGGTTGTTTGCGCGCTGCCGAACCGATCGCGGAGTACACCAACTTCCGGTGGCTACATTTCCGCCGCGCCCACATTTTCAGGGTCTTCGCGCCTTCGATTGATTTCGTGTCGATAGACCCGATATCTGGGTCCGGGTTAGGACTTTGGTGAAGTCGTTCACTCTCCAGGCTTGCTGAGCCTAGCCCAAACAATCTCTCTCGCAAAAGGCCGTCATATCCTCAAAGTCAAGAATTCCTGCGTAGAGCCGGAAGAGATTACATGGGTACCCTCGGTCAATTGTCGAGATTAGCGAGACAGTCAACTGGCAAAACCTGCGACAAAGCTGTTTACTTTGGCGTGTACAGTGTATGTTAATGCGAGAGCAGCTCTGTGGAAGGTACTACGGTCCTCCGTACCTCATCGCGTTAACCAGGAGCGTGCCCGTACAGTGAAGGCGGCATAAGGAAAAATCCAGGAGAGCGCGACGAGTGCAAAATAGGAATACAAAATGCCGTAGCAGAAGTCGGGTGATCGCTCGATGCGTAAATAGTATGTCATGTTGAACAGAGATATCAGCCCGATGGCGACCAGGATGCGGGCCAGTATCCACGGGTGATGCAACATCAGCGATGCCCCTAGAAATAGGCTCGTATAGTGCACCGGATAACGAAAATTGGTAATAATCCGGTCGCAAAGGGCAATCACGCGTGCCTTCAATGGCCGTTTCCACACGATAGTCAAGAACCGCAATTCCTCGCGCACATAGCTGCGGTTCCAGCGAATAAACATTTTGCAGAGCTTGGAATAAGTCACCGGTACCACCGTCTGCACAAGCGCACTACGCTGATAGACCGTGTCGTAACCCGATTCCAGGATTAGATTCGTCATGGCGCGATCTTCTCCAAAAGTGCACGGCGATCCCAAGAAGGTCTGCTCCATCCAATCATCGAGCACGTTTTGTACGATTGAGGTCCTGTATGCGGTGAGCGCCCCGGGACAGCAATACACGTTTCCGTAAGCAGATTCGACCGCGCGCTGCAGGTCAAAAGAAAGAACAAACTGCACGTGGAGCATGCGGGGAATGAGTCCTTGGCGGTTATATACGGCGACCTTACCGACGCCGTGCTCAAATCAGTGAGAAACGAAAACCACCCCTGCAAGGAACTCTCCGGCTCCATTCTCCGAATTCACCCTTTCGATTGCCGTGCCAGGCCATCTTCCGTCCAGCAATAGGTACGTGAACGCGCGTGGTCGTGCGGGAAATATTCCCACGCGTCGTGAGTACTGTAGTCCTCGCGGACGGTACCCCAGGCACGTTCGGTAAGATACGGTCCCCAGTGCTTCCAGTGCTTCTTTCGGTCCGCGACTCGGCAATCCGGACCTCTTCTCTTGTCATGGAGATTGCCTGGTCGCTAAGAGTCACTATCCGGCAAGGCTAAGAGTTCTCGGTTTGGGCCCCCTAAAGGCTGGGCTTCTCGAGGATCGGGTGTTTGCGGTCCGACGTTTTTTGGAGCGGGGCAGCGCGGATCGCGGTAGGCCAACTCGAGGGGTAATTTCGTGGTCAAAGCCGAGTTGAAGAATGAAAATGCTTTTGGCTGGTTTCTGCATGTTGATTTCTTTCTTCTTTCAACCTGAACGGGCTCTCGCTTCATGGGAGCGCTGCTCAGTCGGAACGACCCTCTTGCCGTAGGACGTGCAGGAGGGGCAGCAGGGGGGCGTCGGAGTATCTTCATTCGTTTGCTTTCTCCTTTACTTGTCCGTGGTTACTGTAGAACTCAGGATTGCCCCGTGGTCATCGAGAGGACTCTGTGCATCGTGTTGGTCTCCCCGCCCGTTCTTCTGCCTCCGCTTGGATGAGGCTGACTCATCTTTATTAATCTGTTGTTGGCTCTTGACGCCGTTGCAGTCCTGCGGTTGCGTAGTGGTCGTATTTCCGTCGTCAGTCACCAAAGGGGAATCGGCTGGATTGTCAGCGAAAGCGAGCGAACTGGCCAAGCACGCGATGAAGGGTAAACTTAAGAGTCCATTTTTCATGTTTCTGTTCCTTTTCTTGTTCTCATCTAACCTGACCTCAGTTAATGGAAGGCAGTCGCGCAATCTTTGCCAAGCGATGAGAGCTTTATTTCCTTCTTTTGTTGCGCTGTTTCGGCAAATGCACTTGCAGAACTCCATCCACCGCGTCCACTGCGGTCTGTTCGGGATGGATGTTTTCCGGCAAGAGATGAACAGCTATTAGTTCGGGATTATGGGCAGCCATGGCGCGGCTCTGAAATACCAGAAGGCTGCGACTGGTGACGCTGAGAATTGTGATTATGCCCGGGTCTCGTGGACAGTCGACGAGGATACAGAATCCGGAGCTATTCCCGTTCAGATTGTGGTGGACAAGCTCTTGCTCGGCGATTACCCAATCCTCTAGATGGAGTCCGTGTTCGCGCCCGCGCAATTCGAACAGCTCATAGGCTCGTTTCGCGAGTGTCGCCCTGATCATCTTCTGGTGTTGCTCCAAGCTGCCGTTGACGGTGAGTACCCAGTTGTCTAAGCACTTGCGGGCAAAATTGGCCATGGCTCGCACCCCTTGACTGTAGTCGCTAGCGTGTCTGCTATTGCTAACCACGCCGATCATGTTTTATTCCAAAAGTGCGATCTGAGCGATTGGGAGAAATATTTCAGCTCGAGCGCAAGAACAGATCTATTTTCAAAATAATTGGGGGAATTAAACATCCGAAAGCTACGGTGGACTGCTGTCCTTGTTACTCGACATGCGATTTCGGAGGCATCGACCGGGTAGCCTGAAGCGGAGGCTCCCTCAACGGAAGCGTTTTCTCGTCTGCCACCAAATACTGAGGGGTGGTCGTCACCCAGTGTGTCGGAATCGCCGCCCTCGCCAACCATCGTAGTTCGTCACTTCTTGTGGCTGGGCGTTAGAACTCGAAAATTATCTGATTTCAAAGTCATGCGAGATCTCGACTCCCCCCGTCCTCTGTGGCATAGCACGTGCTCCCTAGTGTGAACAAGGAAAGAACGGAAGGCTGATGCCGCCCGGACTCGCCAACTGGCGAGTGCAACGCGAGCACGACGGGAGTCGAACCTGCTCCCACGTTTCGACGGCTCGGTTGCATTCGGGGCAGATGCTGGGAACTGCCTCATGCTGAAGATCATCTGGCGTAATCCGAACAGACTTGAGGGGACGAGAGTTTCCGTGGTGAAGGCCTTGCACTATGAACCGTGGATCGAGAGGTCCAAGGTATCAATCGTTTGATATCGGCACTGGATAACCCTGAGGTGAAGTATGAACTTGGCTGAATCATACATGGTCAGACGTACTTGGTTCGACCAACAAGGTAAGGGCCAAGCCTCGGCACCCTCCCAGCACGACAATCCTTCGACGCTATTCCAAGAATTGGCCATCCCCCTGTTCGATTCGCTGTACAACTTCGCACGCTGGCTCACGCAAAATCAGGAAGACGCAGAGGACCTCGTACAAGAGACTTACGTCAAGGCCCTGAAAGGTTTCGAATCATTCCAACTTGGTACCAATTTCCGCGCGTGGATATTTCAAATTCTGAGGAACACTTTCTTGAGTTCTCGATCGAGACTTGAGATGCGTATGACTGTTCCCCTCAGCTCCGAAGACGATTCGCGTGGGCAGCCCGTAAATTCCAATACCGCTGAGTCGCTTCTCATTGGACGCTCTGATCTTCATTCGGTGCGCTGCACAATTGAGCAACTACCGGTCGTTTTCCGGGAAGCCATATTGCTGTGCGATGTCGAGGACATGTCTTACCGGGAAATTGCAGACGTACTATCGATCCCGATTGGCACGGTGATGTCACGCATCGCCAGGGCCAGAAAAGCGGTCCGGGACGCGCTCGGCAAGACCAGCAGCATTCAGGGTCCGGCTGGAACGGAGATGGCGGCCGAACTTAAGTGAGACAGGGTTGTTGGTGTTGGGAGCTTCTAAGCTGATGTTATTGCGGTGCTTCCGGTGAGGAACAGCACGATTTCGACCGAAAGGAAGCTTCTACAGGGAGGTAAACATGAATAAGTGGTTGAGATTGGGGATCGTGGTCCTGAGCCTGGCGACGCCATGTTTAGCGCAGGAGGGATTGACGATTCATAGCAAGGCGAAGCAGAAGTGGCCGGCAGCGGAAGCCGAGAAGATTTACCTTTCGGCATGCTCAGCAGTTCAACGGGAATTCGGCAGCAATCGTGCGGTTCGGCCGCAAGTGACAGTAGTTTTGGGTGCCGACAAGGACGCGGTTTTGTTTGATGAACGAGAAATTATGCTTACCAAATGGGATCGTCACCTCTTCGCTCAGGGAGTGGTGGTGTTCGCCTTTGAGGATCTCATGCCGGTCGAGCAGAGACTGATACTGGCAAAGCGGGCGGTAAACTGGGCTGACGCGACTGTCGAAATAGAACGAGTTGAAAAATAGTGTGGCAACCCAGACGCGTATGCCCTCCATATTACAATGCACTGACATCGCTTCTGACATCGGCACGTCAGGAAGGGAGGCCAATGCGGCGCACAAGGTCTTGGAATCTCGGGTCGGAGCGCAGAGGGTCGAATGCCGGCCGCAGAAGGATCGACGGGTTAAAGCGCTGCTCGTAGGCTTTTTCCAGCCAGGTCATTGCCTGATCCTTTTCGTCCAGACCTACATACATCAAAGCAATCTCGGAAGCATTTTGTTTGGATCGATTCTTCAGATCACTCAGTATCTTTACGGCTTCCTTTCTCCTGCCTGATGCTGCATAGGCGAAAGCTAGATTGGATGTGCATGTCGTGCTGCCTCCGGACAGCTCGATCGCCTTTTGAAGTTCTGCGATGGCTTCTTTGTACATATGCTTTTGTACGAGCGCCTGGCCTAGTTCGTAATGCGCGACCGCAAAGTTAGGGTCCATGTCTACGGTCTTTCGACTTTGTTCTATCGCTTGGTCATATGAATGTGCAACGAGAAGGATCTCTGCCACATCGGCGCTAATGATGAGGGAAAGCGGATCCAGGTTTTGCGCTTTTCTCATTTCGGCGATAGCTTCCCTATTCCGCCCCATCTCGCTTAAATGCCAGGCATACCAATGGTGAGCGGTTGCGTAGCCGGGGTTAAGCTCAATGGCTCTCCTGAACTCTCTTTCCGCAGACGCCCAATCCCAGTCGAAGAGATCTAAGGAAAACGCAAGCGAGGTGTGAGCTTCGCCGAGAGTGTTGTCCAGCTCCAGGGCTTTGGTCGCCGCCGCCTTGGCTCTTGGGAACGCCTCCTTGGGAGCTAGAATCCCATACTCCCAATCTCCCAACAAGGCGTAAGAGTCGGCTAACCCGGTGTAAGCTTGGGCGTAGTTCGGATCCTTTTCGATTGCCTGGTTGAAATAATCGATTGCCTTTTTCAAGCCATCCGCGGTTCGCTTATTCCAAAAGTATCGTCCCTTGAGATAGGCCTCATAGGCTTCCGGATTCACCACCTTCACGTTTTTCAGCACGGCCTGTTCCTGTGGAGTCAAGTTGATCCGGATCTGCTCGGCAATGGCGCGGGCAACCTTCTTCTGGAGAGCCAAGGTGTCGCGCAAATCGCCCTCATAGCTCTCAGCCCACAAGTGTTTGTCGGCAGACGCCTGGATCAACTGCGCCGTGATTCGAACCTGCTCGCCGGAGCGCAGCACAGTGCCTTCCACTACGGCATCGACGCTCAACTCACGCGCGATCTGCGGTAAAGACTTGCGCACGCGTTTGTACGGCATCACGGAGGTACGGGAGATCACACGCAGTGCGCTGATCTTCCCCAGGTCAGTGATCAACTCGTCGGTCATGCCGTCAGCGAAGTAATCCTGCGACGCATCACCGGAGAGGCTTTCCAGTGGAAGCACTGCCAAGGATCGGATATTAGAGGACGGACGGCTGGCCGAGTGAACTATCCAGGCCATGAGAATGACCAACGCGGGGACCAGGGCGAAGCCGGATATCTTCCAAGCACGCGCCCACGGCTGGGGTTTGGGTACTTCGGCCTTGCTAGCAAGCTCAACCTGACCATGATCTTCTGCCCTCGGAATATCTCGGGTTGCAGGTTGTACCTTGTTAAGAGGATCTGCGCTGAGAACTGTCACGTTCGCAATGAAGCGGTACCCGCGTCGGGGGAGAGTTTCAATGTATCGGGGATTGTCCGCGGAGTCGCCTAGTGCCTCCCGGATTTTGCCGATTGCGGTCGCTAGGCTGTGTTCGAAATCGACGAAGGTATCAGCCGGCCACAACTTGTTGCACAGCTCCTCCCGTGTTATTACCTCGCCTGGGTGTTCCAGCAGTATCGACAGAACCTGAAAGGGTTGTTCTCCGCGGAGCTTAATCCTGATTCCGTGTTTGCGCAGTTCTCCCGCCGCGAAATCGACTTCGAAAACACCAAAGCGGACTGCCCGCCGAGGCTGCATGGAAGGTTCCATGGCGAGCACCTTATTTGTCCTAGATTTGTCCTGGGCCAGAGATTAGCACCTTCGCACAGTCCGGTCAAAACCAGCCTGAGCAGACCATCTCGTTGAACACCTTCGGTAAGCCTCGAGGATTCAGCAGATTAGGTGGTGATAAACATTTGAAACTCTGTGCATTGATCCAAATCGCTAGCTCAGTCAAAGTGTGCCCAGCGTGCGGAGCGACTGCATCTGCTGCGGATGCATCGGGACCCGTTGTGGCTCCTGATGAGTGCTCCTAAGTCTACTCTGGCTTAAGGACTCGGTGGATCGATGCTAGGGCTGTCCAATGCGCCGGTGCCGGACGAACTCTTGGGACTGGATCGCGCGCTCACCATAGACCATCCGCTATCAACTGTGAGGAGAGCGTGCCGCGATTCTATAATGCCCTCCGAAAACATTGGTGATCGAAAGCAGGCGCAAGAAGCACTTCGCAAGAGCGAGGAGCGATGGCGCGCCGTCTTTGAGAATTCCGCCATCGGCGTTGCGCTGACCGACCACAAAGGCCAGTTCCTGGCCACCAATCCCGTCTACCAAAAAATGCTGGGTTACAGCGAAGCGGAACTCCAAGCGCTTTCTTTTCTCGACATAACACATGAGGGCTACCGCGAATCCAACTGGGCGCTCGTCGCCGAGCTGCTGGAAGGAAAACGACGACAGTTTCAGATCGAGAAGCAGTATCGGCGCAGGGATGGCAGTTTGATCTGGGTGAGCAACAACGTCTCTCTAGTTCCGGGGACGGAGAGAGTGCCGCGATTCATTATGGCGCTCTCCGAAGACATTAGTGAGCGAAAACAGGCGCAAGAAGCACTGCGCCAGAGCGAGGACTTTAAGCGGCGCTTAATCGCCTGTAGCCGCGATTGCATCAAGGTGCTCGACTTGGAGGGCCGCCTCCTGTCCATGAACGAAGGCGGCATGCAACAGCTGGAAATTTGCGGGTTGGGCCCATTCGTGAACAGTTCTTGGTTTGATTTCTGGGAAGGCGAGGACCGAGAAGCAGCGCAAACCGCTGTAGAATCGGCCCGGAACGGCGGCACTGGCCGCTTCATTGGATACTTCGCTACAAGGATTACTAAAACGCCAAGGTGGTGGGACGTTGTGGTTAGCCCCATTCCGGAATCTGGAGGCAAGCCGGAACGACTGCTAGCTGTCTCACGCGACGTCACGGAACGGAAACATGCGCAAGAAGCGCTACAGAAAAGTGAGGACCGCTCTCGCACGCTCCTCGAGATCAATAACGCAATTATCACTTGCCTCACCGAGGAAACTCTCCTGCACTCCATTTCCCGGGCTTTGCACCGCGTTGTGCCGTTCGACGCGGCGGCCATCACACTGTATGTGCCCGAGATAGACAAGTTCCGTTTCTTCGCTGTCGAGGGAACTCTTGTTTGTTTCCACGTGGGGCGGGAAATCGAGCACAAGGACACGAGTGTGGGGTGGGTTTTCGATCATCAGCGGCCAATGGTGCGTCGGAATCTTGAAAAGGAGAAGCGATACTCAAACGAAATGCAGCTCGTGGCCGAGGGCATGCGGTCGCACTGCGTGGTCCCACTCATTACGCGCGGCAACAGCATCGGAACTCTAAACGTGGGCAGTAGAACAACCCACCAGTATTCCGAGCACGATGCAGAGTTCCTGCAAGAAGTCGCAAACCAAGTTGCGCTGGCCCTGGAAAACATGAAGGCCTACGAAGAAATCAGAAGTTTGAAGACCAGACTCGAGGCCGAGAATGTCTATCTTCAGGAAGAACTGCTCAAGGAGCACAATTTCGACGAGATTGTAGGTAATAGCCCAGCCCTGATGGAGGTTTTGCAAAAGGTGGAAATGGCAGCCCCCACCGACGCCACCGTTCTCCTCCATGGGGAAACCGGTACGGGAAAAGAGGTGATAGCTCGGGCGATTCACTCGCGCAGCGCCCGCAAGGCCCGCGCCATGGTCACTGTAAACTGTGGAGCAATTCCCGCGGGACTGATGGAGAGCGAGCTTTTCGGTCATGTAAAAGGAGCCTTCACGGGTGCTCTCCACAATGTCCACGGACGCTTCGAAGTGGCCGACGGCAGCACGCTTTTCTTGGATGAAGTTGGGGAACTTCCGGCGGAAACCCAAATCAAGCTGCTGCGTGTTCTCCAGGAACATGAGTTTCAACCGGTGGGCAGCAGCAAAACCACACGAGTCGATGTCCGGATCATCGCAGCGACGAATCGAAATTTGGAGGAGGACGTCCGCACCGGCCGCTTTCGTTCGGACCTCTTCTATCGGCTTAACGTACTCCCGCTCAACGTGCCACCGCTGAGGGAGCGCCGTTCCGATATTCCGCAACTTGTCCTTTTCTTCTTGGAACGCTCGTGCCAGAAATTTGGGAAGAAAATCGAGGCCGTATCTCAGGACACCATGGATCAACTGATGAGCTACGACTGGCCGGGGAACATTCGCGAGCTGCAGAACATAGTTGAGCGGGGGGTGGTGCTCTCAAATCGTCCGGTCCTCACACTCGACAAGGGCCTGTTTCCCGTGGCACAGCACAAGGCAACATCGGCTGCGTCTGAACCGATTCCCGAGCCCGCAGCTATAAGGCCCGACTCTGGAACTCCCTCCGGGCGGCCCACCAAAGAGGTGCCTAGCCCTCCCCGCCCGCTTGAAGAAGTGGAAAGAGACCACATCATAGCAGCGCTAGAGCACACCGTGGGAATAATCGACGGGCCGAAGGGTGCGGCGAAGATTCTTGAACTCCATCCTAGTACGCTCCGTGCACGAATGAAGAAGCTCGGCATAGAGCGCCTCCCCCACTGAATGTTGTGGCCGCACATTCATAAAACTACGCCCTGCGTCTCCGACTCACCAACTATGGTGGTGCGTCCCATCCGGCTGGCAAAGGTTCGACTCCAAGACCCTGGTTTCAGCGTTATGCGGAATCACTGACTCTCTCTGCGCCTGGCACGCTGCATGCTCTACATCCAGATGCGGGAGCAAGCAGTGCCGCAATGCACACGCTGGATAGTGCGAGCCAAATTGACATTGCGGGGGGCCTGCTTGCATGCAATGCCTGCGCGCTCGCCTGATGCGCACGCGGCGGAGGTTCCTTATGTTGGAGATCGTTTGGCGTAATCCGAAGAGACTGGTTCGAGCCAGAGTGTGCGTGGACAAGACTTGGCGCAATAACCCGGTGACCGGGCAGGCACAGACTGTCTATCGCACAAGAGCGGCGATGGGGAGCCCCGAGGTTGAGTATGAGCTTGTGGTGAACCGGAGGGAAACGGTCTGTGCTGCGTAGCGACTGCCATCTCGAACTAGGTGACGTTTATTCAAGATAGGAGTTCTTCGTGGAAGCCCGCATGCTCAGGATCTCGGTCGAAGGATTGTCCAATCGCCACGAGACCCTGCGCCTGGAAGGTCACCTGGTTGGGCCTTGGGTCGCACAACTACAGCTGTCGTGCGAGCAGGTTCTCGATGAGAGTAAGCGGCTCACCCTGGATTTGACGGCGGTCTCTTTTGTGGATCGAGACGGTGTCGCCCTCTTGCGGGAACTCAAAGTGAGGGGCGTGGCTATTACAAATTGTTCACCATTCATTCTACATCAGCTCAAAGATGAGGGTATTTAAGCCCGCCATGGAACTGTAGCTTTGGAAGCGGTGCACGGCGCAGGGTAGAAATTTGTACCGTAGCGAATCTGGCGCCAGCGAATCTGGGCAAATTCCACAGTCTGCTAAATGCCGACGATTCGGGAATAAAAACACTCCAAGGCCACTTCTACTAGCAATGAGATACCCAAAGCTTCTCGACTGGAGCAGATTCGTGTGAGTGAAAACTCGCCACAACGCGCGATGATGGCAGCGGCAATTGACGATGTGACGCTTGTGCATGCCAGCAAGACCGGCGATATTGCTGCGTTCGAGGAGCTGGTTAAACGATATGACAGCAAACTCCTTCGAATTGCTCAACACGTCACCCATAACCGGGAAGACGCTCAAGACGCGGTGCAGGAAGCTTTTCTGAAAGCTTTTCAAAAGCTGGAACAGTTCCAGGAAAATTCAAAATTCTCAACCTGGCTGGTTCGCATCGCCATAAACCAGTCGCTCATGAAGTTACGCAAGCAGCATAGAAAAAGCGAGGTATCCATCGATCAGGGCTTTCAGACGGAGGAGGACGTGCTCTCCCCGGAAATAGCCGATTGGGCACCGAATCCTGAGGAACGCTACAAGGCATCGGAGTTGAGGCAGATCCTGATCAACACACTTCAAGAGCTGCGACCGAGCTTGAGCGTGGTCTTCGTGTTACGAGATATAGAAGGACTCTCAACCGAGCAGACCGCCGAAGCCCTGAATCTGAGCCAAGCCGCAGTCAAGACGCGGCTCTTGCGCGCTCGGCTGCAGCTTCGCGAAGGGTTGAGCAAGTACTTCAGGAAGACAGGAGAATTTGCAGGCGTTGGGAGAAATATCTCAGCTCTGTGGAATAAAAGCCTAACCCGCTCGTTATCAATCTCGATGGAACCATAACTTCGCTTGTGGCGCGCATCATCACCGTGTGTTGCGACCCACACTGATGGCAAGGCCGCAAAAGCGAGGAAACTTAGAGGAGAACAATGGCAGACGAAAGGCGCAAAGGCGATTTTATCGAGGGTGGCCCCAGCCAGGATGGCGTGGACCGCAGGGGTTTTCTTAAGTGCATGGCTTGGGCCGGCACCGGATTGGTATGGACACTATCCGGGGGTATCCCGACGTCCCGTCTTTTTGGGGCAACGGGCCACGAAGCTCACCATGGTGATAATGGATTTAGCTTCGTACAAATCAGCGATAGCCACATCGGCTTCAACAAGGGGGCGAATCCGGATGTGACCGGAACCTTTCAGGCTGCGATCGACAAGATCAATTCACTTCCTGCTGTTCCGGACCTGATCATACATACCGGGGATCTTAGCCAGATCTCCAAGCCCGGCGAGTTCGACACCGTCGACCAGGTGCTAAGGGGAGCTAAGGCTAAACCAGTATTCTATGTACCGGGCGAGCATGACTTCGCAGTAGACAACGGTCAGCAGTTTCTGCAGCGTTACGGGAAAGGTACGAAAGGAGCGGGCTGGCAAAGCTTTGACCACAAAGGAGTTCACTTTATCGGTCTCGTAAACGTGGCGAATCTGAAGGCCGGTGGCATGGGCTCACTCGGCGCGGACCAACTTGAATGGGTGGAGGACGATGTAAAAGGGTTGTCAGCGAGCACCCCGATCGTGGTATTCGCCCATATTCCGCTCTGGGCCGTCTACCCTGAATGGGGCTGGGGCACACAGGACAGTGCCCAGGCGCTTGGGTACTTAAAACGCTTTGGTTCCGTAACCGTGCTGAACGGGCACATTCACCAAATCATGCAAAAGGTGGAAGGAAACGTCAGTTTCCACACCGCAATGGCTACGGCCTTCCCGCAACCGGTACCTGGCACCGCTCCTTCTGCAGGGCCGTTGGCTGTTCCTGCCGACGAATTGCG
>WNGN01001852.1_pt1 | contig 18176 bp, 17 predicted proteins | sample 5400561 | NCBI WGS metagenome assembly WNGN01 (sample SAMN13153379, study PRJNA577476) | soil metagenome | isolation source: 115 cm soil or saprolite under Garry oak tree replicate 2 | place: USA:California | collected 2016-06-15
AAGCGACGCTGAATTGTTTGCCGACCGGCCTGACTGTCAATTAATTATATAGGTGAAACCCGCGCGCAGGCCGAGCGCCTGTCACCTGTTTGTCACCCGCCCGTCACCGGGTGGAAACTGACCGCACGGTCACGGCACAGGTAGCATCGCCCGGATGTCCATCACGCTCGACCAGGTCACCAAGCACTACGGCGGCGTGCCGGTGGTCAACGACGTCTCGCTCGACATCGGCGACGGGGAGTTCTTCGTGCTGCTCGGGCCGAGCGGCAGCGGCAAGAGCACGCTGCTACGCGCCATCGCGGGGCTCACCGGCGTCGACCATGGGCGGATCGCGCTCCACGGCCGCGACGTGACCCACGTCGCGGCCCGCAAGCGGGGCGTCGGCCTGGTGTTCCAGAATTACGCGCTCTTTCGCCACATGACGGTGGCGGAGAACATCGAGTTTGCGCTCCGCGTGCGGCACGTGCGCGCCCGCGAGCGCCGCCGCCGCCGCCAGGAGCTGCTGCGGCTGGTCGCGCTCGAGGGCCTCGACCAGCGCCTGCCGGCGCAGCTCTCCGGCGGCCAGCAGCAGCGGGTGGCGGTCGCGCGCGCCCTCGCCCACAAGCCGGAGGTGCTGCTGCTCGATGAGCCCTTCGGGGCGCTCGACGCCAAGATCCGCGAGGAGTTGCGGCGCACCATTCGCCAGGTGCAGCGCGAGCTCGGCATCACCACCGTGCTCGTGACCCACGACCAGGAAGAGGCCTTCGCGATGGCCGACCGGATCGGGATCATGAATCACGGCCGGCTGCTCGAGATGGGGGCGCCGCACGATCTGTACTCGCGTCCGGCCACCCGCTTCGTCGCCACCTTCCTCGGCGCCGCCAACCTGCTCCTGGCGCGCCGCACGCCCGACGGCATCCAGATGGGCGTCAGCACTGTGGCCGCGGCCGAGCGATCACCCGATCTCGGCGAGCACGAGGTGGTCGCGGTGGTGCGTCCGGAGGAGCTCGAGCTCGCAGCCTCGCGCGATGCGCTGAAGTCCGGTTACCTCGCGCGCGGCGTGGTAGACGAGGTGATGTTCAGCGGCGCCCTCGAGAGCCTGCGCGTGCGGCTCGCGAACGGAGCCCAGGCGCCGCTCCTCGCGCACGCCAACGGGGCGGCCGGCGCATCGCTTCAGGTGACGCGCACCCAGCCCGAGCAGCGCGGCTTCGAGGTGCGCCCCGGGCAGGAGGTCGCAATCGGCGTCCGCCGTGTGCACGTTCTGCCGACACCGCTCTCGAGCTTCACGGCGTGCGCGGTGAGCGCCGCGCTCGCCGAGGCGCTCAGCCGCCAGCCGCTGCTCGCGGAGCTGGCGGCGCGCATGCATACGCGGATTGCGCTGCGCGTCGAGCCGCACCTCGGCGTGCCGGACGCACCCAGCGCGACCGACGAGCCGAGCGTCGGCGCCACGGCGATCGCCGGCGGCAGCGATTGCTCGCGCCGCGCCGAGTGGCTGTTGCGCCGCGGCGCGCGCGAGGTCCTGGTGTTGCCGGAGCAGCCGGCCGTGCCGCAGCGAGTGCTGATTCACTGGATGGGCGATGCGTCGCGCAGCGGCGACGCTCGCGGTGTCGGCGAGCGTGCTGCGCCACGTCGCCGCCGAAGCGGTCTACGTGGGCATCTTCCCCGAGGAGCGCGCCGGCGAGCAGCGCCCTGGCCTCAGGGAGCTGCTCGATGCGCGCTCGGAGGCGCAGCTCGCCCACGGACTCGAGATGCGCACCGAGCTGCGCTTCGGGGACGTCGCCTCCGAGCTGGCGCGGCGCCTTGCCGAGGCGCCGGCGCAGATGCTGATCGTGGGCTTGAGTGACCTCGCCGGCTTCGCCGCGAGCTTCCGCGTCCTCCTCGAGACCGGTCAGTGGCCGGTGCTCATCGTGTACCGCGCATCCCCATGAGCTTCCGCAAGGCGAGCATCCTGCCCGGTTTCGGGCTGACCTTCGGCTTCACGACGTTCTTCCTGAGCGTCATCGTGCTGCTGCCGCTCGCCGCGCTCACCCTGGCCGCGGCCTCGATGCACTGGAGCGACTTCGTGCATGTCGTGCTGAGCCCGCGGGCGCTCGGGTCGTATCGCCTTTCCTTCGGCGCCTCGTTCCTCGCCGCCGCAATCAATCTCGTGTTCGGCCTCATCATCGCCTGGACTCTGGTGCGCTACGAGTTCCCGGGGCGCAATCTGATCGATGCGCTCATCGACATGCCCTTCGCGCTGCCGACCGCGGTCTCGGGCATCGCGCTCACCACGGTGTTCGCGCACAACGGCTGGATCGGCCGCTATCTCGAGCCGTGGGGCGTGAGGATCGCGTACACCTGGCTCGGCGTCACGCTCGCCCTGACGCTGATCACCATGCCGTTCGTCGTGCGCGCGGTGCAGCCGGCGCTGCTCGAGGTGCAGCGCGATCTGGAGGATGCCGCCGAGACGCTCGGGGCGGGGCGCATCTACGCGGCCCGGCGCATCATCCTGCCGACGGTGCTGCCCTCGCTCCTCACGGGCTTCACGCTGGCGTTCGCCCGCGCGCTGGGCGAGTACGGCTCGGTGATCTTCATCGCGGGAAATCTCCCGATGAAGACCGAGATCACCCCGCTCCTCATCGTCATCCACCTCGAGGAGTTCGATTACCAGGGCGCCGCCGCTCTCGGAGTCGTGATGCTCGTCATCTCCTTCGTGGTGCTGTTCGCGATCAACCTGCTGCAGGCGTGGGGTCGCCGCCAGCAGGTCCGGGCGGCGCACTGATGGCCGCAGCGCTCCCTGCCGCCCACGGTGGCGACCTCACCCGGCCCGGACAGCACACCTGGCTGCACGCCATCGTGCGCTGGGTGTTCATCGCCACTTCGCTCGCCTTTCTCGCGGCGCTGCTGCTCGCGCCGCTCGCGACGGTCTTCGCCATGGCCTGCCAGCGGGGGCTGCACGCCTACCTCGAGAGCTTCGCCGACCCGGACACCGCCGCCGCGATCCGCCTCACCCTCACCACCGCGGCGGTGGCGGTGCCGATCAACACGGCGTTCGGGCTCGCGGCGGCGTGGGCGATCGCCAAGTTCGAGTTCCGCGGCAAGAGCATTCTCATCACGCTCATCGACCTGCCGCTCGCGATCTCGCCGGTGATCTCGGGGATGGTGTTCGTGCTGCTCTTCGGCCTGCACGGCTGGTTCGGGGCGTGGCTGCGCGATCACGACTTGAGCATCGTCTTCGCCCTGCCGGGCATCATGCTGGCCACCATGTTCGTGACCTTCCCGTACGTGGCGCGCGAGCTCATCCCGCTCATGCAGCAGCTGGGCAACGACGAGGAGGAAGCGGCCATCACGCTCGGTGCCGGCGGCTGGATGACCTTCTTCCATGTCACGCTGCCGAAGATCCGCTGGGGCCTGGTGTACGGGGTGGTGCTCTGCAATGCGCGCGCCATGGGCGAGTTCGGCGCAGTGTCGGTGGTGTCGGGGCACATCCGCGGGCTGACCAACACCATGCCGCTGCACATCGAGATCCTCTACAACGAATACAACTTCGTGGGCGCCTTCGCAGTCGCCTCGCTCCTCACCCTGCTCGCGGGCCTGACGCTCGTGATCAAGACGGCGATCGAGCGCACGGGTTACCGGCGGCGGCGATGACGGCCATGAGCTCGTTGCCGGCCATGAGAGCGTCCCTCGCGCGGCTCCGGAGCACACTGTGGCCCGACCCGGCGAGCACCAGCCTCGGCTGGTGGCTGGTGGCGATCCACCTCCTCCTGGTGCTGGTGGTGGCCGGCGGCATTTCCTGGTACGCGCGCGGCATGTTGCGGGACCTGGCGGACGAGCAGGCCAAGGCGCGCGTGCAGCTCGCGGCCACCACCGCGCGCGAGGATCTGCGCCGCATGGGCGAGGACGCGCTCGCCGCGGCGCGCGCGCTCGCCGAGCGGCCGACGCTGCAGCGTCTTACGGCCGAAGGGCAGAGCGATGCGCTGCCGCCGTTCCTGCGCCGCGCCTGCGAGGCGAGCGGCATGGACGCCTGCGCGCTGCTCTCGGGCAAGACCGTGATCGCCGTCTCGGGGCCGGGACTCGACTGGCCGCAGCTCGTCACGGCGAGCGCCGAGCAGCCGCTTCTCGGCGCCCGTGCCCCGTTCGGCCAGACGGGCCAGCATGTCTACGTCGTGCGCCGGCTCGATCAGAGGCTCGAGCGCGCCTTGAGCGCCCAGGTGGGGGCCGACATCCGGCTCATCGACTACCGCGCCTACACCGCGAGCTCCGTGGACGCCTTCACACCGCTCTACTCCGCGGCGCTCGCCGACGGCCACTCCGCGGTGCAGCGCATCGCCTCTCAGGAGGTGTATGCGTGCGCGGTGCCGGTCTTCGCCTCGAGCGGCGAGGCGATCGCGCTCATCGAGGCCTTGCTGCCGACCGATGCGGTGGACGCGCCCACCCGTCATCTGGTGAGGAAGCTGGTGGTGATGGCGCTGATCCTCGCGGCTCTCGCCGTGTTTGCCGGGGCGATCCTGGCCGAGCGGGTCGCAGGCCCGGTACGCGCACTCACCGCCGCCGCCACCCGCCTCGCCGCCGGCGACTTCTCCGCTTCGATCCCACCCGGAGGCGCGGCCGAGGTCGGCGCGCTCGCGCGCACCATGGAGACCATGCGGCGCAACCTCATCGACCTCACCACGACGCTCAGGCGTCGCGAAGCCGAGGCCCAGGCTGTGCTCGGCGGCATCGTGGAGGGCGTGTACGCGGTCGACAGGAACCGGATGATCCGTTACCTCAATCCACAGGCGGCGCGCTTGCTCGGCGTGACGACCGAGCAGGCGGTCGGCCGCTTCTGCGGCGATGTGCTAAAGCCCCGCGAGGCAGACGGCCGTCGGCCGTGCGACGTGCGCTGCCCGATCCTCGAGGCGCGCACCGCGGGCAGCGCCAGGGCCATCGAGCACCTCCTCGGCGCAGGCGCAGGCGAGCCGCGTACCGCGGTGATCACGAGCGCCGCGCCCGTCGAGGGTCTGCAGGTGCAGGTGATGCGCGACGAGAGCGAGCTCGAGGCGGTGCGCCGGGCCCGCGACTCGGTGCTCGCCAACATCTCGCACGAGTTCCGCACGCCGCTCGCCGCCCAGCTCGCCTCCATCGAGCTGCTGCTCGAGGGCATGGAGAAGATGCCGCCCGAGAAGCGCCGCGAGCTCGTGACCTCGCTCGAGCGCGGCACGCGCCGCCTGACGCAGCTCATCGACAACCTCCTCGAGAGCGTGCGCATCGAATCCGGCCAGCTCGCGATCCGCCGCCAGACCGTGGCGATCGCCGACGTGGTCTCGGATGCCGCCGCCATGGTCGCCTCGCTCCTCGCGCAGCGCCGCCAGACGCTCGCGGTCGCGGTTCCCGAGGAGCTGCCGCTGCTCGCGGGCGACCGCACGCGGCTCACCCAGGTGTTCGTCAACCTGCTGGCCAACGCCAACAAGTTCGCCCCCGAGGACAGCGTGGTGCGCATCGGCGCCGAGGCGCAGCCGGGTAAGCTCATCGCCTGGGTGGAGGACGAGGGTCCGGGGCCGGCGGGCCGTGACGATGCCGCACTCTTTGCGCGCTTCCAGCGCGGGGGCGGCGCGGAGCCCGAGCCGGCGGGACTCGGCTTGGGCCTGTGGCTGGTGAAGTCGATCATCGAGCGGCACGCGGGCAGCGTCGCCTTCGAGCGCACGGCTGCCGGCCGCACCCGCTTCACGCTCACGCTTCCCGTGGAGTCTCCCCCATGAAGGTGCTGGTCGCGGACGACGATGCGGATCTGCGCGAGCTCATCGCCTTCACGCTGATGCAGGCGGGGCATCTCGTGGTCAAGGCCGGCGACGGTCCGGCGGCGCTCCGGCACTTCGGGGCGGAAGGGCCGGATCTGGTGCTGCTCGACATCAACATGCCGGGCCTCTCCGGCTTTCAGGTGTGCGAGACGATCCGCGCCCGCTCGCGTGTCCCGGTGATGATGCTGACCGTGCGCGGCGAGGAGGAGGACCTGGTGCGCGCCCTCGGCCTCGGCGCCGACGACTATCTCACCAAGCCCTTCAGTCCGCGCACCCTCCTCGCGCGCGTCAAGGCGCTGCTGCGCCGTGCGGGAATGGAGAGCACCGCGCCGCTCGCCGCCGGGCGCATCAGCCTCGACCTCGAGGAGCACACCGTACGCATCGGCGCGGCTGAGCCGGTGCGCCTCACGAAGCTCGAGCTGCGGCTACTTCAGATGCTGCTCGCGAACGCGGGCCACGCGGTCAATCCGGAGCGGCTGCTCACTCAGGTGTGGGGGCATCGCAGCGGCGGCGACCGCCAGCTGCTCAAGCAGCTGGTGCATCGGCTGCGGCAGAAGATCGAGACGGATCCGGCGGCGCCGGCGGTGCTGCGCACGGCCGCGGCAGGCTACAAGCTGGTGGTCGAGTGAGGCGCTAGTGCGCCGAGATCTGATCGAACACGCCGCCGTCGCCGAAGTGCGTGCGCTGCACGCTGGCCCAGCCGCCGAAGTCCGCGATGGTCGCGAGCTTGAGGGGCGGGAAGCTGGCCGCGTAGCGCGCGGCAACTTGGCCGTCGCGCGGCCGGTAGAAGTGGCGCGCGACGATCTCCTGGCCTTCCTTGCTGTAGAGATAGTTGAGGTACGCCATCGCCACCTCGCGCGTGCCCCGCCGCAGCGCCACCTTGTCGACCACCGCCACCGGCGGCTCGGCGAGGACGCTCACCGACGGGACGACGATCTCGAATCTGTCCGCACCGAGCTCGCGCACCGCGAGCATGGCCTCGTTCTCCCAGGCGATGAGCACATCACCGAGTTCCCGCTGCACGAAGGTCGTGGTTGCCCCGCGGGCTCCGGTGTCCAGCACCGGCACGTTGAGGTACAGCCGCCGCACGAACTCGCGCGCGCTCGCCTCGTCGGCGCCCGGCTGCGCGCGCGCCCACGCCCACGCGGCGAGGTAGTTCCAGCGTGCGCCGCCCGAGGTCTTGGGGTTCGGCGTGATCACGGCGACGCCTGGCCGCACCAGATCGCCCCAGTCGCGAATCGACTTCGGATTGCCCTTGCGCACCAGGAAAACGATGGTGGAGGTGTAGGGAGAGCTGTTGTCGGGAAGCAGGCTCTGCCAGTTGAGGGGCAGGAGCTTACCCATGCTCGCGATGGCGTCGATGTCGGCCGCGAGCGCGAGGGTCACCACATCCGCGGCCAGCCCGTCGATCACCGACCGTGCCTGCTTGCCCGAGCCGCCGTGCGACTGGTCGACCCTCACCACCTGGCCGGTCTTTGCCTTCCAGTAGCGGGCGAACGCCGCGTTGAATTCGACGTAGAGCTCCCGCGTCGGGTCGTAGGAGACATTGAGGAGCGTCACGCGCGCAGCGCTCGTGCCGGGACGCTGCCGACAGGCCGCCAGCCAGGCGAGCGGCCCGACGCCGAGCGCAGCGACCGTCACCGCGAGGAACGCGCGGCGCCTGCGGAAAGCGGATGTCATCCGGGCATGCTAGCCGCGCCGCGCCGCGATGTCAGTCGCAGGGCGGTTACGAATCGCTCGCCGGATACCCGAGGGCGCGCAGCAGGTGCGGCTCGAGCGCGTCGGCGCAGTCTGCGACGCTGCGGGGACCGCCGAGCTCCGCCAGCTGCGTCATCTCGAGCCCCTGAAACCCGCAGGGGTTGATGCGGGCGAAGGGCTCGAGATCGAGCGCCACGTTGAGTGCCAGGCCGTGATAGCTCGCGCCACGGCGCACGCGCACCCCGACGCTCGCGAGCTTGCGGCCCGACACGTACACGCCCGGCGCGTCGCGCCGTCCTTCGGCGAGGATGCCGAACTCTCCCGCGAGCTCTATCACGGCGCGCTCGAGCGCCGAGACGTAATCGCGGATGCCGAGGCGCACGCGCGTGAGATCAACCAGCGGGTAGACGACGAGCTGTCCCGGTCCGTGATAGGTCACCTGGCCGCCGCGGTCGACCTGCACCACCGGAATCTCGCCCGGGGCGATGAGGTGCGCGCGGCTCGCATTGAGCCCGAGGGTGAAGACCGGCGGGTGCTCGAGAAACCAGATCTCGTCAGGGGTCGCCGCATCGCGCTCGCCGGTGAAGCGCTGCATCGCGCGCCAGGTCGGCTCGTACTCGCAAAGCCCGAGGCGGCGGATCACGGGCGGGGGCGGCGTCGTTCGCGCCGGCGCTGCACGCGGCGCCGGCGCTGCACGCGGCGCGGGCGCTGCGCGGGGCACGTGCGCCGCAAGTGCGCCGCCGGCGGGAGTCATGTCGCGAGACGCCGGTTGTCGAGGCCGGCGTTGTTGCGCTGAAGCGCGCGCTCGGCGCGATAGCTCGAGCGCACGAGCGGTCCGGAGACGCATTCGAGGAAGCCGAGCGCGAGCGAGCGCTCGCGATAGCGATCGAACTCCTCGGGTCTCACGAAGCGCCGGACGGGCAGGTGATTCACGGTCGGGCGCAGGTACTGTCCGAGGGTCACGATGTCGACGCCGGCGGTGCGGAGGTCAGCGAGTGTCTCGTCGATCTCGGCATCGCTCTCACCGAGCCCTAACATCAGGCTGCTCTTGGTGAGAACCTCGGGACGGCGTCGCTTGGCGATCTCGAGGACTTCGAGAGTCTGCTCGTAGCCCGCGCGCGGATCGCGCACCGGATGAGTGAGGCGCCGCACTGTCTCGACGTTCTGCGCAAACACCTCGATCCCGGAGTCGACCACCGTCTCGACGTCCGCGCGCACGCCCTGGAAGTCCGGCGTCAGCGCCTCGACGGCGGTATGGGGGCTGCGGCGCTTGATGGCGCGCACGCACGCGGCATAGTGCGCCGCGCCGCCGTCGGCGAGGTCGTCGCGGTCGACGGAGGTGAGCACGACATAGCGGAGCTTCATGAGTTCCACGGTGCGCGCGGCGTTCTCGGGCTCCTCCGGATCGAGCCAGCCGTGCGGGTTACCGGTGTCGACGGAGCAGAAGCGGCAGGCGCGCGTGCACACCGATCCCATCAGCATCAGGGTCGCCGTCCCTGCGTTCCAGCACTCCCCGATGTTGGGGCACTTGGCTTCCTCGCAGACCGTGGCGAGCCGATGCTCACGCACCAGGCCCCTGACGCGGGCGAACCCGGCACCCGAGGGCGCCCGGGCCTTCAGCCACGGCGGCAACCGCCCGGCGACGACCGCGGCGCCGGCGCCGCCGGCGGCACGCTTGATGCCATTACGTATGGCGGTAAAGCCTTGAGGCGTCAGGTATTTCTCGCCGCTCCCCGGGCGGGCCGGTGCGGCGACGACTAGGGGCTTGCCCTTGAGATCCGACACCCCGTCATTGTACCGCACGCACGCGCGCGTCCAGGCACGCGAGGCGCTCCGCGGTGCCGACATCGCACCACTCGCCGCGATGCACCTGAGCGCGCACGAGACGCGCGGCGATGGCGCGATTCAGGAGCGGCAGCAGCGGAAACTTCCCGGCGGTGCAGCCGTCGAAGAATTCCGGGCGGTACACGCCGACGCCGGAGTAGGTGTAGCGATCGGTCTCGCGGCCGACGACCAGATCGCCCTCGAGCCCGAAGTCACCGCGCGGATGATGGGCCGGGTTGGGGATCAGCACGAGACGCGCGTGCGCGCCCTGCTCGAGCGCGAGCGTGGTGAAGTCGATGTCGGTCCAGATGTCCGCATTCACCACGAGGAATGGCCCGGGGCCGAGCCGCGGCACGGCCTTGAAGATCCCGCCGCCGGTCTCGAGCGGCACCGGCCCTTCGTCGCTGTAGTGGATCAACACGCCGTAGGCGCGGCCGTCGCCGAGCGCCGCGGGTACCTGATCGCCGAGCCACGAGAGATTGATGACCACTTCGCGGATGCCGGCGCGCGCAAGCGCGAGCAGATGCCAGACGATCAGCGGCTTGCCGCCCACGCGGACGAGGGGCTTCGGTAACGCATCGGTGATCGGGCGCATGCGCTCGCCGCGTCCGGCCGCCAGCAGCATCGCCTTCATGCGTAGGTCCCCGCGCCGCGCTCGACGCCCGCCGCCTCGCACGCGTTGGCGCGCGCGAGCTGCGCGACCGCGCGCTGCTCGATGAAACGCCCGAGCGCGGCGAGCTCCGCGTAGCGCGCGCAGGTGTCGCGCACATAACCCAGGGTGCGCGGCAGGTCCGGCAGGTAGCCGGGCTTGCCGTCGCGGTACCACAGGCGGCAGAAGATGCCGAGCACCTTGATGTGCCGCTGCACCCCGATCAGATCGAACCAGCGCAGGAACTGCCCCTCGCTCGCGCCGGTGTCGCCGCCCTGCGAGCCGAGCTCCCGGCGATAGCCGCTCACCCAGCTCACCACCCGCTCGCGCGGCCAGGCGATGTAGCAGTCCTTGAGGAGCGAGACCAGGTCGTAGCCCACGGGCCCGCGCAGCGCGTCCTGGAAGTCGATGATGCCGGGATTGCGCTCGCTCACCACCATGAGATTGCGGGCGTGATAGTCGCGGTGCACGAACACCTGGGGCTGCGTGAGCGCCTCGACGATCAGGAACTCGAACGCGCTCGCGAGCAGCTGCGTCTCCTCGCCCGTGAGCGCGAGCGAGAGATGCCGCGTCAGGAACCACTCCGGCATCAGCGCCATCTCGCGCAGCAGCTCGTTGCGGTCGTAGGGCGCGAGCTCCCCGCACAGCGGCCGGCCGCGCACCTGGACGGCAGCGAGCACGGCGAGCGCATCCTGGTAGAGCGGCTCGGGGTCATCGCCCGCCTCGAGCCGCTCGAGATACAGCGTCCTGCCGAGATCCTCGAGCAGCACGAGCCCGCGCGCGACGTCGGTCTCGTGCACGTGCGGGACGTGCGCCCCGAGCGACGCGAGCAGCCGCGACACCTTCAGGTACGGCCGCACGTCCTCCTTGTCGGGCGGCGCATCCATCACGACGTAGGTGCCCCCGTTGCAGAACGCGCGGAAGTAGCGCCGGAAGCTCGCATCGCTCGATGCGGGCTCGATGCGCGCTACCTTCAGGCGGAGCTCGCGCGACAACCAATCCCTTATCAGCGCAACTCGCGCGTCGGTCTCAAGCATGTGAGAGTAATGGGGTTTCCGGGGCGCTCGGGCTGGAGGCGACATTATAATGCCGCCCTTCATGCGGGGTTCGAGCCCATTCCGGATCGTGATCGTCGTCTCGCTCGGCGGCGTTCTGCCGGCCGCCGCCTGGGCCGAAGAGCCTCCCTGCCCGACCCGGAGCGGGCAGCCGGGCACGCTCGCCGCGGCGAGCGGCGGCGTGGCGGCATCCGCGGGCGCGCCACGCGCGCAAGCACCCTCGGGTGGGGGCGGCATCGACCTGAGCAGCGACCGGGCAAGCTTCGGCGCCGATGGCAAGGCGACGCTCGAGGGGAACGTGCTCGTGCGCCAGGGCGAGCGCGAGATCCGCGCCGATGAGGTGCAGTACGACGCGCGCGACACCTCGTTGAGCACCGCCGGCCATATCGACTACCGCGATCCGATCGTGCACGTGAGCGGCGCCGGCGGCAGCTACTCGGCGTCAGCCGGCGCCGACTTCAAGTCGGCCGAGTTCGATCTGATCCAGCGCGCCGCGCGCGGCAGCGCCAAGGATATGAGGCTCACGCCGCAGGGCGTGTTCCGCCTGCGCGGAGTCACCTTCACGACCTGCCCGCCTCGCGACAGCAGCTGGGAGCTGAAGGCCAACACCATCACGCTCGATACGCGCGACCGGATCGGCACCGGCCGCGGCGCGCGGGTCGACTTCAAGGGCGTGCCCCTCGTGTATCTGCCGTGGGTGTCCTTTCCGCTCGGCAGCGAGCGCAAGAGCGGCTTCCTGTTTCCCTCCATCGGCAACACCTCCTACGGCGGGCTGCAGCTCGCGGTCCCCTACTACTGGAACATTGCGCCGAATGCGGACTTCACCTTCCAGCCCGTCGAGTACAGCCGCGCCGGCGCGGACCTCGGCGGCGATCTGCGCTTCCTCACGCACAGCCAGCGCGGCGAGATCGACTGGAACTATCTTCCCTACGACGGCTCCTTCCACGCCAGCCGCAGCCGCGTACGGCTCACCGAGGTCGCCGAGCTCGCGGACGACCTGCGCCTCACGGCGAACGCGGAGAACGTGAGCGACCCCTTCTACTTCGAGAATTTCTCGCTGGGCCCGGAGGGCACCAGCACCGCGTTCGTCGAGCGGCGCGCCGCGCTCACCTACCGCGGCACGCACTGGCGGATCGACGGCGAAGCACAGCAGTTTCAGACCATCGACTACACGCTGCCGGTCAGCGAGCGGCCCTATGCGCGCGTGCCGCGCATCGCGGTGAGCGCCGACTACGGGCTGGGAGCGGCCGGACTCGTGCGCTACGGTTTCGACTCCGAGGTCGTCGACTTCCAGCGGCCCGCCGGGGCGACCGGAGTCACCGGCTGGCGGGCGGACCTGCGGCCCACCGTCTCCCTCGATCTCACCGGTCCCGGATACTTCGTGCGCCCCGCGCTCGCCTGGCGCGCGACCGGCTATCAGCTCGATCACGCCTCCCCCGGCCAGCCGCGCTCGCCCTCGCGCAAGCTCCCGGTCGCCAGCTTCGACACGGGCCTCCTGTTCGAGCGCGACAGCGGCTCGCACGCCAAACGCAAGCTGACGCTCGAGCCGCGGATCCTGTACCTCGAGGTGCCGTACCGCAATCAGGAGCAGCTGCCGGTGTTCGACACGGCCCTGCCGGACTTGAATCCCGTCGAGCTCTTCCGCACCAACCGTTATGTCGGCGCCGACCGCGTGAGCGACGCCAATCAGGTGAGCGCCGGTATCACGAGCCGCCTGCTCGATGCGCGCGACGGGCGGCAGTTCCTCGCCGCCACCATCGGCCAGACCTACTACTTCGTGACCCCGCGCGTGAAGCTGCCGGGCGAGATCCCCACTACCGGCAAGCGCTCCGACTTCGTGGCGCAGCTGGCATTGACGGCCTTCCGTCACTGGAGCGCGGATGCCGCCGTACAGTGGGATCCCCAGATCAAGAGCAGCGAGCGTGCGCAGGTGAACCTGCAGTACAAGTCCGCCAACAACGCGGTGGTGAACCTCGCCTACCGCTACGAGCGCTCGATACCGCTGCTCGACACGGTCGAGTCCGGATTCGAGCAGGTCGAGGCGTCCGGCGCCTGGCCGATCAGGCGCAGCTGGAACCTGTTCGCCCGCGAGGTCTACTCGCTGCGCGATCACGAGCCGCTGGAGCGTTTCGCCGGGTTCGAGTACCGTGCGTGCTGCTGGCGGGTCAGGCTCGGTGCCCGCCGGTACGTGAGCAGCCACGTGCCCGGGGCCGGCCAGGACACCGGGGTCTGGCTGCAGCTGGAACTCGCGGGCCTCGCCAGTGTCGGATCGGCGTCGGACGCCTCGCTCACCGAGGTGATCCGCGGCTACGCACCCGCCGAAGCGACGGCTTTCAAGATCCAGGGGCCGCTCAGGGGCGTCTGGTGAGGGAATGACAATCGACATGCAGCGCACGTTCTCTTCAGCCCTGATGCAGCCGGCCTGGGTGGCGGTCGCAGTCCTCGCCCTGCCCGGGCAGGCAAGCGCGCAGACCCGCGAGCTCGCAACCCGCGGCGAGCTGCTCGACCGCGTGGCGGCGATCGTCAACGACGGCGTGGTGCTCGAGAGCGAGCTCGACGCCCAGGTCCAAGTGATCGGCGAGCGGCTGCGCCAGCAGAAGCTCGAGCTTCCGCCGCAGAACGTGCTGCGCCAGCAGGTGCTCGAGCGGCTGGTGCTGCAGGAGATCCAGATGCAGCGCGCCAACCGCGCCGGCATCAAGGTATCCGACGAGCAAGTGAACTCGGCGCTGCAGGACGTTGCGCGCCGCAACGGTCTCACGCTCTCGCAACTGCCGGACGCACTCGCCCAGCAGGGCGAGGACTATGCCCCCTACCGCGAGGACCTGCGCCGCGAGATCACGCTCTCGCTGCTGCGCCAGCGCGACGTGCTGCAGCGAATCAGCGTCACCCCGCGCGAGATCGATCAGTTCCTCGAGAAGCAGGCCAAGACGCCGTCCGAGCGCAGCGAGTACAACGTCGCGCACATCCTCATCGCCGTGGCCCAGGAAGCGAGCCCCGCACAGCTCGAGCAGGCAGGCAAGCGCGCGACCGACGTGTATCAGCGCGCGAAGGCGGGCGAGGACTTCGCCAAGCTCGCGGTGGCCTATTCAAACAGCCAGACCGCCCTCGAGGGCGGCGCGCTCGGCTGGCGCAAGGGCAGCGAGCTGCCGACGTTCCTGACGGACGTGGTGGCGCGACTGAAGCCCGGCGAGGTGAGCGAGCCGCTGCGTACGCCGACCGGATACCACATCGTGAAGCTCAACGAGGTGCGTGGCGCGAGCGACAACAAGGCCGTGGAGGATCAGGTCCACGTGCGCCACATCCTCATGAAGACCAACGAGCTCGCCGACGATGCGACCGTGCGCGGCAAGCTCCTGGCGCTGCGCGAGCGGATCCTGAAGGGTGAGGACTTCGCCGGCCTTGCCCAGACCTCCTCCGAGGACCCGGGATCCGCCGCCGACGGGGGCGACCTCGGCTGGGCGGGCCCTGGCACCTTCGCGCCGGAGTTCGAGCAGGCGATCGCGGGACTCAAGGACAACGAGCTCAGCCAGCCCTTTCACACGCAGTTCGGCTGGCACCTGGTGCAGGTGCTCGGCCACCGCCGCTTCGATAACACCGACGAGCTCAGGCGCCGCCAGGCCATGGAAGCGATCCGCGCGAGCAAGGCGGACGAGGAGACGGAGCTCTGGCTGCGGCGCATGCGCGACGAGGCGTTCGTCGAATATAAGTCGTAGCATAGCCGCGGGTGATCGCGACACCACGCATCGCACTGACCTCGGGTGAGCCGGCGGGCATTGGCCCCGAGCTGTGTCTGGCCCTGGCTCTCGAGGAGCTGCCTTGCGAGCTGGTGTGCCTCGCCGATGAGTCGCTGCTCGCCGAGCGCGCCCGGCAGTTGCAGCTCCCGGTCGCGTTGCGCCCTTACGCGCAGGCAAGCGGCGCGGCGGCCGTATCCCACAAGGCCAGCATCCTGCTCGTCGAGCATCGGCCCCTCGCGCGAGCGAGCGTGCCGGGACGCCCCGACACCGCCAACGTGCCCTACGTGCTCGCGCTCCTCGAGCGTGCGGTCGCGGGCGCGCTCGCCGGAGAGTTCGACGCGATCGTCACCGCTCCGGTGCACAAGCAGATCATCAACGACGCCGGGGTGCGCTTCAGCGGCCACACGGAATTCCTCGCCGAGCGCACCGCGAGCCCCCGGGTGCTGATGCTCCTCACCACGGGGGAGCTGCGCGTGGCGCTGGCGACCACCCACCTGCCGCTGCGCGCGGTGAGCGACGCCATCACCGTCGACTCCCTCCTGGAAGCGGGCGTGATCCTCGCGCGCGAGCTCAAACGCTCCTGGGCAATCCCCGAGCCGCGCATCGCCGTGTGCGGCCTCAACCCCCATGCCGGGGAAGGCGGCTACCTGGGCGACGAGGAGCTGCGCGTGATCACTCCGGCCATCGAGCGCATGCGCTCCGGCGGCATCCGCGCGAGCGGGCCATTGCCGGCCGACACCGTATTCGTGCCGCACCTTCTCGCGCGCTTCGACGCGGTGCTTGCCATGTATCACGACCAGGGGCTGCCGGTCGTGAAGCACGCGGGCTTCGAGCGTGCGGTCAACGTGACGCTGGGACTCCCGATCGTGCGCACCTCGCCCGACCACGGCACCGCGCTCGATCTCGCCGGCAGCGGTCGCGCGGACTCTCGCAGTCTGAGCGCCGCGGTCCGACTCGCGAGCCGTCTCGCGGCGCAGCGGCGCTGATGCCGCGCCTGCCGCGCGCCGCCGCCGCCGCCGTCGCCGCGGGCCGCCGGCCGCCGCGCCGCAAGCGCTTCGGCCAGCACTTCCTCCACGACCCCGCGGTGATCCTGCGCATCGTGCGCTCGCTCTCGCCCCGGGTCGGGGATCATCTGGTGGAGATCGGGCCCGGGCGCGGCGCGCTCACCGCGACGCTGCTCGAATGCGGCGACTGCACGCTCGATGCCATCGAGATCGACCGTGATCTCGCGGCGCTGCTGCGTGATCGCTTCGAGCCGCCGCGCTCCGTGCTGCACACCGCGGATGCGCTCGAATTCGACTTCACCGCCCTCTCGCGCGAGCGTGGCGGGCGGCTGCGGATCGCGGGCAACCTCCCCTACAACATCTCGACGCCGCTCCTGTTCCGGCTGCTGCACCACGGTCCCGCGATCCAGGACCTCCACCTGATGTTGCAGCGTGAGGTGGTGGCGCGGCTCGCCGCGCAGCCCGGTGACTCCGACTACGGCCGCCTCGCCGTGATGCTCGCCCCCCGGGTCGAGATCGAGCGGCTGTTCGATGTGGGTCCCGGCGCCTTTCAGCCGCCCCCTAGGGTCTGGTCCGCGGTGGTGCGCCTCACCATGCGGGCGGAACCGCCCTTCGCAGTGAGCCCGCACTATGGCGCGGTCGTGGCTGCCGCTTTCGCGCACCGCCGCAAGACGCTGCGCAACGCCCTCGCGGGCCTCCTCACCGGGGCCGAGATCGGCGCCTGCGCCGTCGATCCGGGCGTGCGCCCGGAGAGGCTCACGCCGCAGGCCTTCAACGCGCTGGCCCAGGCCCTCGACCGCACGCGCCGGTGAAGCTAGTCTTTCCGGCAGCGGCGTGCTGCAGGGGGATTCGTCATGGGCGTTTATCGTCGCATCCTGCTGGTCGTTGACCTGACGGAAGGCAGTCTCGCGATCGGACGCAAGGCGCAGGCGCTCGCCGCTGCCCTCGGCGCCGAAGTCGAGCTGTTGCACGTCGTGGAATTCGTGCCGGTCGAGCCGATGGGTGAAACCCTCATGCCCTCGGTACAGATCGAAGAAGAGCTGCTCGAGCGCGCGCGGCAGCGCCTCGCGGGACTCTGCGCCGAGCTCGGGCTGAGCGGCTCTCCGTGCTGGGTGGAGAGCGGCAATGTCAAATCCGAGATCGTGCGCGTGGCGCGGGACCGCCGTGCGGATCTCATCATTCTCGGCAGCCGCGAGCGGCATGGATTGTCGATTCTGGTAAATCTCACCGAGGATACGGTGCTCCACGCCGCGCCCTGCGACGTGCTCGCCATGCGGCCCGCGGCAGCTGAAAGCCGGTCAGTCCGGTAGAATGAGGTCCATGAGCCCCCCCGAGCACAAGATCCGGGTGGAGGTCGAGACCAGCTACCTGGACGAGCAGTCCGACCCGCGCGAGAGCCGCTACGTCTTTTCCTACACCATCACCATCCGCAACGAGGGGAAGGTCCCGGCGCGACTGCTGACGCGCCATTGGGTGATCACAGACGCCAACGGCAAGGTGGAGGAAGTGCGCGGCGACGGCGTGGTGGGCGAGCAACCGTACCTCAAGCCCGGACAGGGTTTCCGTTACTCGAGCGGCGCGGTGCTCGAGACCCCCGTTGGCTCGATGCAGGGCAGCTATCAGATGCTCGCCGACAACGGCGCGCAGTTTGACGCGACCATCCGGCCGTTCCGGCTCGCGATGCCCGGAATCCTGCAGTGACCCGCTATGCGGTGGGAGACATACAAGGCTGTGACGAGGAGCTGCAGACTCTCCTCGAGCGGCTGAAGTTCTCGGCCGATCGCGATCAAGTCTGGTTCGTCGGCGACCTCGTGAACCGCGGCCCCGGCTCGCTCCCGGCGCTCCGCCGCGTGCGCTCACTCGGCGACAACGCAGTAGTGGTGCTCGGCAACCACGATCTGCATCTGCTCGCGGTCGCCCACGGCGCCCGCCGCCCCCGCCCGTCCGACACGCTCGAGGAGGTGCTCGCCGCCCCCGACCGGGACGCGCTCCTCGAGTGGCTCATCACGCGTCCCTTGGCTCACGCCGAGGGCGCCGATCTCATGGTGCACGCCGGCCTCGTGCCGCAGTGGACCGTCGCGGGCACCCTGGCGCTCGCGCGCGAGGTCGGGGAGGCGCTGCGCCACGACCCGCGGTCGCTCTTCGAGCACATGTACGGCAACGAGCCCGACCGCTGGGACGAGCGGCTCGCCGGCATGGGAAGGCTCCGCTTTGCGATCAACGTGCTGACGCGGCTGCGCGTGTGCACGGCGGACGGGCGGGTGGATCTGGCGATCAAGGGCGAGCCGCCATCACCGCCCTAGCCTCTTCGGCCGTGGTTCGCGCATGCCGATCGTGCGAGCCGCGAGGCGCGCGTGATCTTCGGGCACTGGTCGGCGCTCGGACTGGTGCGCGAGCACGGCGTCATCGGCCTCGACACGGGATGCGTGTGGGGCGGCGCGCTCAGCGCCGTGGACCTCGACTCCGAGTGCGCG
>WNGN01004577.1_pt1 | contig 18176 bp, 16 predicted proteins | sample 5400561 | NCBI WGS metagenome assembly WNGN01 (sample SAMN13153379, study PRJNA577476) | soil metagenome | isolation source: 115 cm soil or saprolite under Garry oak tree replicate 2 | place: USA:California | collected 2016-06-15
TTTACGGTTCGCTAACGGTCTGATGGCCGCTCTCATCATTTTTGAGATTGTCTACGGGATTCTTGTAATTGTCTATCTCCACCGCCGTGAATTGCGGTTGTCGAGCATTTCGTTACCACCAACCAAACGCGATGCGTTGCGTGCCTTAGGAGTTTTTATTGTTGGCTATCTTGTTTACATCGGTAGTGTTTTATTCGCATCGTTCTTCCTCTCGACCCAAGCCGCCGCCGTAGCTAACATGCGGGTCAGCGGTGCGGTAGGGTTCCCGTTGGTGATTCTCCTAGCGATCATTAATCCAGTGTTCGAGGAAGGGCTTTGGCTGGCATACTGCGTTAACGGGCCGGCGCGTGATAAGCCAGCAATGACGTATATATTTAGTGTTGGAATCCGAACGTTTGTCCACGGCTATCAAGGATGGCTGGCCGTCTTCGGCATCGCCCCACTTGGGGCGTGGTTTCTTTACTACTATCTCCAAACCCGACGATTGACACCCGTTTTGATTGCCCACGGGCTCTATGATCTGACTTCCATAATTATTCTCAAATATACTGGGTACATCGGCTAACGTTACCATATTTCTCTGGGCTCTATCCGTCTTTTCTGTTCTGTGCCGCACGCCGGTCTATGGATGGGGGGCTAGAGCCGGGCTCCGCGCGAATAGCCTGAGTATGAGAAATCCCATAACAATAGGTATTTAATTTCCGTATAAATCTGACACAGGGATGGCCGAACTATGCACAGAGCCAAAATGGTCGGCACGCCCTTCTGTTGTAATGGACGGCTGGACCCCACTATAGCTACGGCACGTTTGCACGAGTTCAAAAACTCGGCCCTCAACACTGAAACTCTAGGAGGAATCATGTCGAAGCCAAAGGTTCGCAAGGGTATGCCCAGCGTTCAATTAACCAAAGAGGAATTCTCAAAGCGCGCCCGCGAGCGGTTCTACGATCCGACCTTCACTACGGTCACTGCGGAAATAGACAGAATAATTGACGTGGCATGGAAGAATTATACGGAATACCACAAGAGTCCCCGCACGCGGCGGGCTGGCCGTGGCTTCAACGATCCTGGGACAATTAAAGGGGTCGGGAGTCTTTTCTCATCGTAAAGTCCACTACGATCCGCAAGCGCGCAAACCCGAATTCTTGCAAGCGTGAGGTCGAACCTGCACAAGATATTGATTCGGCGACGTAACATTAGATAAATTACGTGCTTAGAGGCTTAACCTTCGCTTTTTACATGAACTGCCGTGGGCTACATCCCATCACCCCCTTTAAAGTACCTGTCTTCTATTTCATCACGCTGAGCCTTTTCTATTTCCTCGTCTAGCTGGCGTCCGATCCACTCAGCTTCGGCGAGGAACTCGGTTGGCGTTATTTTGCCGCTCAATACAGTTTGGATTTGCGAGCGAATTTTTCTTCCGGGATCCCAGTAAATTCCCTGGTAAGGGCTGGTCGATAGGCTCTCCAGTGTGGCGTAGATCCTTTTTAGTCCAGTCTCGACCTCGCGGCGCCCGGAATCCTGATCGCCGCCGCGCAACCGCAGCAACCCGAGGTAGAAACCAGCCATGTAGTCCTCTTTGTCGTTCGCCAGCGCTTTCTCGAGAACGGTTCGGGCTTCGGCAAGATTCCCCGTCTCGTAATAGGCGCGCCCAAGATAGGTCAAGACGCTTCCATGGAAGGGGTCGGGCGCATGGTAATTGGGATCCAGATCAGCCGCGCTGCGCAAGTAACTCACGGCGGTCGCCGGCTTGCCGGCACGGAGAGCGTTGCGGCCTTGTTGAAGGTACCCGCTAACCTGGAGGCCGGCGCAACCGGCAAAAAGGATTAACGCCGAGAAACACGCTGCAGGGACCGGCAAGTTTCGTGGATTCATGAAACGCCTCCTTCGGTGCGCTCGTTAAAGACGAACAACTAAGAAGTGATTGGCGGGTCCGGCTTTGCCTTCTTGACAATCTTATCCGTTGGCTGCTTTAAGGATCAAGAGAGCTAGTCAGTTAGTTAATTGTAGACAATCTTAGCTAAGAACGAATCGCGAGGGCGGCTGATGCCGAATCATATTCATCCTATTGGTCGAGAGCTCGCCTCCCAGGTAGTGTTACTTTCTCGCCGCGAAAAAAACGGCCCGGACGCGTTGACCCTCCAGGCCGTTTCGTCGTTACGGTCGTAGCCGATAGCGTGGACTCAAATTCCCCCGAATCTCTCCATTCTTGTTTTCCGCGCTATGCACGTTGACGTAAAGATTCCCGGCCTGGAAATCCTTGTATTGCTCATCGGTGAGCTTCGCTCCGGCGGGCACCGTCCAGATATCGCGAGAAATGGGCTGCGGAATGGGGACCGCGAAAGGCTAGCGCCCTGAACGCGGAACTAAAGTGGCCAAAAGATGTTACGGATTCGAATGCAGTGACGTCCTTTTCGCGTACGCTTTAACTATTTGTCGCTTGTATCCATCATAAATCAGGTAAAGGAGTCCGCCGAGAAAAGTCACAATCGTCCAGGTAATTCCAAAGCTAGATGAACCGCAAGCAGAATACCAAGCGGCGCGTGCGCAGGTCAGTGAGTGGTAAAGTCTTCTCAATGGCATAGCCGGTGGTCCTGTCCAGTCGACGTACCTTGAGCAAGCCGGATGCCAAAAAGTAACCATTGAATTTTACTACGTAGAGCTTAATAGGCCAGTCAATCTGAGTGGCGGTCTATGCCGCAAACCGACCAAAGCAGTACAAAAATGCGGCGGGTACGAGATCGCCTGGCCTCAGGAATTAGGTTGCGACTGAGAGGGATGCCGCATGAGGGCATGGTGGCCAAGTTCCCACAGATCGTGCACGGAATTGAGTCGGAGCAGCCGATTGGGAGATAGATTTTGAAGCACGTTTGGCATTCTACACTAGTCGTCCGGGTAGTGTGGCTAGGCGGCGACTCTTAAATTGATCTTGAGTTTCTCCGATGAAAAGCCAAACGAGTCATTGCTACTTGGCCTCATAAGGTCGCGCTGTACCTACCTGGAGAACCGAGGTAGTAAAAATGTCCTCGCTTCGTAATTTTGCAGACAACCTCACCGCCCATCGCTCCTCTTAGGGTTCGCATTATCACAGTTACACCTTGGCATATATGCTGCTGCGGTAGCCGCCTGTACGGCTGCAAGGCGTGATAAGGAGAACAAGGAAGATAGGACTATAGGAAAGCACACTGGATTTCGACACTAAAGCAATTGCCGGTTCTGATAGTCACCTGCGTCTTAGCACACCCGCAGATACGACACTGAATGACCACCAAGCAGCAAAAGAATTTAATCCTTAAGGGCGTAATATTTTCCTTGTTTATTGCGCTGATCTTCTTAGTGAGCCGGTATAGCGCTAGGCCATTTAGCGTCTTGGGACCCTGGGGCGAAGATCTGGGAAAATTCTATACGCGCAGAAGACGATTAGCGAGATTTCTGAGTTCTCTTGGCCCCTATTCGGCTGCGGTCTTTATGCTGCTACAGGCTCTACAGGTCGTAATTTCACCCCTACCAGGCGAGTTGACCGGGGTGGTAGGTGGATATGTTTACGGAGTCAATGTCGGATTTTTATTTTCAACCTTGGGACTCACATTGGGCTCTTGGATTGCATTTGAGCTTGCCAGCATCTTTGGACGGCCTCTGGTAGAGAAGTTTGTTGCCAAAAACATATTAGACAAATTCCACTTCCTCCCAACTAACGCAGGAGCAGTAATTTCGTTTCTCCTTTTCATTATACCCGGATTCCCGAAAGACTATCTCTGCTATATCCTGGGTCTTACGGGCATGAATCTTGGTACCTTCTTGATCGTCTCGACGCTTGGTCGTATGCCGGGGACGTACCTCCTTACAATGCAGGGCGCGAGTATCGGAAGCGGCCAATATGAGACGGCCATTATTATCGCTGCGATTTCTGGGTTTCTTGTCTTGACTGCATACTTTTACCGATCCGAACTTTACCACTGGGTAAGAGGCATTCAGTGAAAAGACATCACTCGATGAGTGATAATCGTTCGCCTGATTGTCTCACTGCGATCCGTTACTTCGGCTGCTTAGCAATAATCTGATCTTTAACCTTATCGTAGGTCGCCTGCGGGATGATCTTCTTTTTCACAAGCTCATCTTTCCGCTTGTAGGGACGGTTCTCCGCGATCTTTTTCGCATACGCATCGCCGATTCCAGGAACCGCTTTCAGCTCGTCAACGGACGCAGTGTTGATGTCCAGCGGTTCCTTTTTCGCGGGAGCCTTTTTGGTTTCGGATGTAGTAGCGGCTTTGTCCTTAGTGTCGGCTGACTGTACCCAAACCGGCGAAGACCCTATGAGTGTGATAGCAAAGACGGCTGCGATGAGTGTCTTGATTAACTTCATTTCTAGAACCTCCGATGAAATTGGATTTTGTCTAACATAACACAAGAACGAATGAACGGTAGTAGCTCTTTAGAGCTATTGACGAGTGTTTCTCGACACGTGGTGAGGTGTAGGTGGTGGCAGGCTTTCGTGTTGGTGTGTTCCAGATGAAGCGTTAGCTCTTATCCTCCCTAGTCTTTACCGCCGCCTGTTGTCGCACGAATCCCGATATACCGTCCATAGAGCGAGCTTCCAACCAACCATCACGGGAATTGCTAACATTGATTTTCGTTCCAGCCGCAAGAGTGCGGATTAGTGCCGACTCTTCGCTTGGCCCATTGAAAAGCCCGGTTGGGCGGACCGTTTCAAATGTGCCCCTGAGGCGCGGCGCGGATGTTGTCGCCGGTGTTTGTTTTACAACTTCCGTTATCTTCGACTCCGTCTCCTTTATCGCTTCTGCAATGCCCGGCTCGGTGGAAGTTTCCCGGATGGTCACTCGCGACTCAGCCACTGATGGACTTGGTCCTTGAGGCACATTTGCGGCACCGTTATCGGAGCTTGTGCGCACAAAGCCAATGGCGATGGCGCCCACAATTGCAATCGCAGCGGTGGCCGGAATTATTCCGACGGGCCGGTTTCGCTTACCTGAACTCCGAAGCGCCAGTTTTCTTGGCGGTTGAAAGTTGCTATCGAGTGGCGCTGCCTTCTTTTGTAGTGGGTCAATCTGCTCTCCGAGCGAGCTCACCTGTTTCTCGTTGTCATCGTGGAGAGCAAGTTTTTCTTGCAAGTGTTGCGAAATCTCCTTTGTCGTCGCTGCGCTTTGGCCAGCTCCCCGTGTTGGCTCGGGAAGCTCAGTTTGTCGCGTTGCATGACATTCTGCGCTGCGCTGATTCTGGCTGGCCAGTTCATTAAATCGATGCTCGCTTGTTTGCAATTGATCTTTAACAGTTGTGATTTCGGCTTGAGGTTCCTGATGATCTGCTTGGAACTGCTGGGTGTCGGAATTTCTGCCATTTTGCGGGGTCTGGAGTTCGTCTACGGTCTTTTGGCTGCCAGCGAGCTTGGGTGAAATTGAGTCAATCTTCGTCGACTTGGTCGCTTGGAGCTGGTTGAGCAATTCCTGTTGCTTGGCCTGACTTGCTTTCAGTTGCTGCTTTAGATTGGTAACTTCCGTTTGCAGTTTCGAATTTTGATGGCCAATCCTTTGAATCTCCCTGGCGGATTCGCTGAGCCGCCTCTCGTTCGCGTGGAGCTGCTTTAGCAGATTTACAATTTTCCCTTGGAGCTCATGATTGTCGCAGCCAGTGCCTGCGAGTTGACGTTGCCCGGTCTGAAGCTCCTCGACCATTCTTTGCCCCTCTTCATGCTGCCGGCTCAAGAGGGAAGGGATTTTTTCCAGGAGTTCCTCGTTAGTCGGCATCAATCTGGCGGGCGAGCGTATTTCGGAGGGCTGAGATTCAGAGAATTGATGTTTAGGTCGGCTCGCATCGACCAGGCGGCGGTGTTTTCTAAAATTCCGATCCGAAGCGAAAAGAAATATCCCCAGGAGTAACAGGCTTGCGCCGGCGAAAATTAGCAACCAGATGTACATGGTTTCCATAAAATCCTTCTTTGGCAAAGACGGTACCAGTAAGGTAGTGGCGTGAAACAGGCCAAGCGGCCGGAGGATTACTCAAAAAGACCAATGAGAACAGGGATAAAACGGGCGATTCTCTAGCGAATCTATGACCCTGGGCAGGAACGCCCGCTCGGTTTTTAGTCCGGAGACGGTTCTGCGGGTCATCCATAAGAGCCTCACTTGTCCATGGGGTCGAAAAATTAAAGAGGTCTTTTCACATCGTGGGCTCAGCGCTGTGCGGGCTCCAGTGTCTATGAGGTGTGAATCCTCTATGGAAGAACAGGCGTGTCACGACATCTCACTCGCGGCGGTGGATCTTAGAGTTTCATGACTATCTATCCGACTGCCCGCACCAACTGTCCCTCAACTTGTGAACCAGCCGCCTTCCTGAAGTCCTCCTCCTTAAAAGCGTAGAGTCCAGCGCCTCCAAGAAAGATCTTCGCAGCTATCTCTCTGGGCACGTTCTGAAGGAGATTACTGGAGACGTTGGGGAAATTGGAGTCGAAGTGGGGATAGTCCGTCGAAATACACATGTGATCGGCGCCAATGAGGCTGGCCGTGGACGCGATCTCGGGTTCGCTGCCCTCGACCCCAGCCCAGCAGTTGCGCTGAAAGTACTCCTTGGGTGTCAAGGACAGGTAGGGCGCATGGGAATCCCGGTAGTTCGCATAGTCCCACTCGATGCGGCTGAGCAAGCCGGGGACCCACGAGTTCTGGGCCTCCAGATAGCCCACCCGGAGCTTGGGGTGGAACTCGAAAACGCCGGAGATGATCTGGGCGATCAGGGCCTGCTGCATTTCGATCCAATGACTGGCGACGTGCCGGTAAAACCGGTTCTCCCCGTAGAGCACGTTCATGTGGGAGTACCAGGCGCCTGTTCCTTCATGGAAGCACCAGGCGACATCCAGTTCCTCATGCAGGCTGTATAGAGGGTCCCAGTAGTTCGAATGCCAGTAGTGCCCGTTTACCAGGTTGGGGCGAATAAACGAAGCCACGGCGCCCAGCTCACGAACACACCGGACCAGTTCCTGGCCTGCCAAGTTGACATCATGTAGAGGAAGCATGGCAGCGAATTTCAATTGGTTGGGACTGTGCTGGCAGAACTCGTGGATCCAGTTGTTGTAGGCCTGGCTCAGGGCCAGAGAGAGTTGTGGGTCCATTCCGTCGCGGGAGAGCAGGCTGAGACCAGCGGTAGGGAACAGGACAGCGAGATCGATTCCTTCCATTTGCATCGCCATGATTTGGGCTTCAGCGTCGTAATCTCGTTCAATGGCGAAGCGCAACCGCCCGGTCGCAGCCGAGCGGGAGGCCGACAACTGACCCGTCGCACTCCCGAGAATAGGGCCACTGGCACGCGATGATGCGGGCTTTTTACGGTGTTGCTGCAGCTCCACGTCCATGGAGGCGGGCAAGCCATCTATGATCCACGACCGGCCGCTTAGCTTCCCGTCCGCGCGTACTCCCGTCGTGACCCGGGGCTTGAAGGCCGGGTCCAGGTACTTCTCAAAAAGGTCGCCCGGCTCCTGAACGTGCATGTCACTGTCGACAAACCTCAGTCCTTCTTTCATGGCATCCTCCGTTTCTCCCTATCACTGCGTTACAAACTCACGGCAACTTCAGTCCCGCGAAACATCGTCTTGACGAAATCATGCCGCAGCAGAAAGTCAACGAGCACGAGCCGCTTGCCGCTTAAGAGCGAAGTCGGCAAGGAAAGTCCCCGCCAAACCGATCCCCGCACTCACTGTAGTCCTACCTTCTCCTTTCCACCTTTTTCTACGATCTGGACTCTCCAACCGTGGCGTCAGCCTAATCAAAATTATATGACTTGGCGCGTTATCCCCCAGGATCTTCCGCCTCGACTCTTCAGAAATGCCCGGCAGTGATTCAATCAATAAGGTGGTCTTATGTCAACCTATTACAAATAACACGGTGGTAAAGCCCATGGTTCCTCCAAGGTGGGTCCGGGCGAAGTCTAAGATACAAAGGAGTATTCATTATGAAAGGTCAAACAATCGACTTAGGAAAGCCCAGTTTTTGGCAGCTTGTCTTTTTACAAAGCAAAGTGAATGGTACACTATACGCTGAGGAATGGCTGTCGTCGCGCAGCTGGAAGTGGCCGGAGAATACCTATCTCCAACGTCGACTGAACCATCTAAGACGATATCGATCCTCTGACTTTGATGATCACATCAACTTGCGGCTGACATAACCGCTTCGAACATACAGCCATCCTCCACGACCCTGAAGAAAATCTGTGTTACCGGGACGATCTCCAGTTTTCGGGGTGACAGACTATTTTAGGCTATGAAGAAAACGATTCTTCAGGTTGCGACGATTTCATCGCTTTTAGTTGGGATCTCGGCATGTGCGAGTCAGAGGCCTGTGCTCTCTTCCAATGCGCATCTAATGCGTGTAGGACCTGATGTCGGGGAACGGGACATCGACGAGTGTATAGCACGGAAAGAAGCGGCATCAACCGAAGGTCGGGCGACTTCTAATGAGAATGTGGTCGCCGGTACCGCGACGAGTAGTGTTGTGGGCGCAGCTGCCGGTGGTGCCGGAGGCGCAATCGTTGGTCAGGCGGGTCAGGGTGCCGCAGCAGGCGCAGTTGGAGGCGTAGTCGCGAGTCTTATGCATGCGCTTTTGGAGGGGCTGTTCCGCTCTAAGCCGCCAGATCTATCCAATCGGCAATTCGTCGACCGCTGCCTCCGCGAAAAAGGCTACGAGCCAGCTGGGTGGAAATAACTGCCCAGATAGAGACCGGGTGCTAGCCGTCAGCGATCAGCTGTCGTAGATGGATTGGGGTAGACACAAGCGGTCCTTGATAAGTGCTTTTGATGTTTTGCCCCGTGAATGCCTGACACCAATTTTTTTGTTTGCGCTTGAGGGCCGTGGCCGCTCGGTATCATGCGAATGGATTCTCTGTGTACGCAATCATCATCCCTATAAAATATAAGGTTTATCCTCTCAGTCTGGGAGGAGTAGTAAGGCAAAGAAACTAGGTTGATCAACTTTCATTTTTCGCTACCTCCGCTGATAAATTCATGGATTCAGGATCGAATTGAATTCTCCATCGAATAAGTCTTCGCAAGATCCACCGAAGCGTCGTTCAAATTGGATCTTCAGGTGAGGTAGAATCTCATTGACAATCTTTCCCTATGTGACATTTGTGGCGTCGTAACCAGCCTCCCCCATCATTGAGAAGGCCACCGTAATGTGAGGCCAAACCCGAGGAACACAAACTGTTCCTCGGAGGGGGAAATGAAGAGAAGAGTTTAGAGCCAGCCGCTCGGGCAATTCAGGCCAGGGTGCGCTGGCCTTTTTTGTTCCCTAGGACGATTGCATCGGGAAGTCGCCATTGCATAGCTTGAAGCGTAATATCTTCGTTTCGGAAGCGCGGATTGCTGACCCTCATTACAAGTAAAATGCCATCGGCACCGGCGAGGAGTTAGTCAACTCCCTGATGCTCCCTCCGGAACCAATCGCTCTATGATCTCCGCGCGGCTGGCAGCGACCTCTTCCGGCCTTTCAGGTCGTCGAAACTGAGGCTCGCATCCGGGTGTCGATACAATGCTTATGAATATGATCAATGCTGAAACCAGCTTAATCATGACGACCTCGCGATTTGCGTTCACGTCTCTTCTCATCCGAGGACCTATGCACTGCCAACCGGCCCGGTTCATCTTTGGGGCTCCCATCGCCTCTGCACCGACTTTCAGCGCTCGAATGTGAGCGAGTACCCTGTCATTCGATATCGACTATAGTTCGCCGGCAATCGGCTGCTGTTCCACGGATACATTTCGTTCCTGAAGGACATTACCCCTCCCTGCTGCCCATGTTCGATAATACTCTGTTAGCATTCAAGCGAATTCCTATCAAGTAAAAAGCCGTCTCCCGATTTGAAGCCAGCCTGTTGACTCGATGGGGTCGCCTGCATGCCGTCTGGAGCGCGTTATCGGCAGAGCGGGCGACAAAAGGGGACGCGAACCTTTTCGCCTCTTAGAATTATGCAGACCTTATCAATCGCGACAAGGCCAGACTCGACATCTTCTGACTCAGAGACGAAAGCCTGGAAGAATCCGATAATCTCCCCGATGTGCTTAGCGAGAAAGATCAATAGATGAGGATTGTAAGCTTTAGAAGATCTTCGAAACTTTGGAATTGCTCCGCTAACTCGCCGTTACCGTTTACAATGGCTCTGCACTTTGTCTTGACTGCGCCGAAGCGCCGTTCTAAACAATGGCAGCGGTATCGGCGAGCGAAGTGACTCTGAAACGCCGAACGTTGTTGGAGGGAGCCGACTAGGCTGAACGGCTGCCAGCGCCATGGGGCGGAGACATTGTGGAGACATTCTGTTCGAAGTCGTTTTCTTTGCTCAGGTTTTTAACATCTCTCAAGGCAGGAATCTGAGAGTTGGCTGATCGAGTTTGTAGCAGTCGACCGAAATTGAATAGGCCTGATCATTCGATTTTCGAGCCAAGCAAAAAGGCCGACCTGCCGGCCGCTGATCTCTTCCGCCGACATCACTTATCCGACAGCGGTACTTGCGAGCCTCGCCTCAGGCCTCGAGGGGTGGGAAAAGAGAGAGGGGTCATCCAAGGGAATACTGCACGACTCCGAAGTTCATCGGTATTGCGGTCGTTCCACGAACGAGCCGAACCGAAAGTAAAAGCCACTTCATTCGTATAGTGCCCGTGGTTAATCGTTAACTTTGGATACACGCCCGTATACAAAGTTACGTCTGTTTTGTACCCGCCTACTTAACCACTCATGACTTGTCATTGAATGTTTACGGCCTTTGTTGCGACTGCCGTCTGGCATCACTGTTGCTGACTCGAAGGTAACGAATCGCCAAAAACAGATATAGGCGCCTGAACTATTCAAGATGAATGTGGCCGTAAAGAACTTTAGCGAATCGCAAAGCTTTCCGAATTAATCGCTTCGGATATACTCTGAATACTGGCCTAGCGCACAGCCGCCATCTCCGTTACGACCGCCGTGTTCGCAGCTTGAGTATCTACCGGGGGAGTATTAGCGCCGGGGTAATCGTGGGCTCGAGCTGATTATTCAGATGGATCGAGGAACGCAGTGCGCCTGCGTAAAAAACACTTGTGCAGGGCACGTCTGGCTTAGCCTACATGCGTCACCTCAATACCAACCTCACATGGCTGGTACCAAGACAGCGCTTTATGTCAATTGGGTCGCGAGCGGCAATCTTGCGGAGATGTCGATCAGCGAGTTCTGAGGCCCGGCGCCAGTGTACCAAAGCTTCATGAAGCGCATCGTAGGTATATGTGACGAGCAAACGATGGCCGAAAAGGTTAGTAACTAAACGGCCGTAACGAATGGAGGAATCACCATGGCAATGCAGAAAGTGGAGATTCAATTCATCACCGGTCTGAAGCGGGCGACCTTTCGCAACCCCCGCTTACGCGGCAGTTGGGACCGCGGAGGAGCTGGGGGAAGATGGCTGCCCAATCTTCAAAGCCCCAATCTCCCTTGAACTTGCCGATCGCGACAAGACCTTCAAATGGGGCGTCGTACTCGATGGACCGCAGGGCAGCAACTTTTGGGGCATCCCGACTGAACTGCAGGATGTCAATTCCGTTGAGCGCTACCGGCAGTTTCGAGTCAGCAGTGACGGCGGACGGCAAGTCGAACGTTACTACTTCACTTATGGGCGTTACTTAGGCGCCAATAAGCACTTCGCGGCAGGAAGCGCGGCACCCGGCCTCCGTTTTGCCGTTTGGGCGCCCAATGCCCGAAAAGTCGAAGTAGTCTTCGGTCGTCCGGACCGCGGCTACATTGCCGATGATGGCACCGGCAGAGATCCCGCACGGCCGGTGGTTACTCTTTCGCCCTCGGCTGGCGGCATTTGGGAAGGCAAGCCACAGGGGAATTTCCAAGACTTCAAGAGCTTGCCTTACATGTATCGTATCGTCAACGCCCAAGGAAAAACCGTCTTTCGCACAGATATTTTCTCCCGCAGCCAGATCGGCAGAGGCGCCATCAATCCGGTCAAGGCCACTTGGCCGGGAACGGTGGACACTTTGGACGGCACCGTAAGCTGCAGCGTGGTCATTGATCCCGATGTGGTGCGCCGCAGTTTCGAATCCGCGGCTCCGGGAGAACAGCCGGATCTCATCCCGGCAGAGGAATTCTGGGCTACGGAATTCACGTTCGGGCGGCCAGTTCCCTCCCGCATCGAAGACCTGGTGATCTACGAGTTGCACATCGCTTCGCTCGGCTTCGGCAAATCCGGTCCCGGTGATTTGAGTGATGCGATGGCGCTGCTGGATTACTTAGTCGATCTCGGCGTAAATGCCGTGGAACTGTTGCCGATGGCGGAATTCTCAGGAAACGCCAGCTGGGGGTATGGCGATAGCCACCATCTCTGCATCGAATCGAGTTCCGGCGGTCGCGACAAATATCGCCATTTCGTACGGGAGTGCCATCGCCGAGGCATCGCAGTCATTCAAGACGTGGTCTACAAGCACTATGACAATGAAGCGGAGCGTGCCCAGTGGGAATACGACTCGACCGCTCCCGAGCAGAACATCTATTACTGGTATGAAGGCCATCCGAGTGACTATCCAGACTACGAACGCGCAGCGCACGATCTCTCGTTGCCGTCCGAGAAGCGTCCCACTCCAGGACATGGTGGTTATCTGGACAACGGATCCACCGGCTACAGCCCGCGATTCTGGGAAGAGATCGTGCGCCAGCAGTTCATCAGCAGTGCCACTTTTCTCGTTGAAGAAATGCATGTGGACGGGCTGCGCGTCGACCTCACTCAGGCGATTCACCGCGATAACAGGCTGCACGCCGATGGGCGCTCAATCGGCAGCGCCAACATCTTCGGACAAAAGTTGCTTCGCGAATGGAGCCGCACGCTCCATATGATCCGTCCCAGCGTCATGTTGATCGCGGAAGATCATACCGAGTGGGATGCGGTCACCAAACCCCCAGCTCAAGGTGGGTTGGGGTTTGATGCCACCTGGGACGTGGCTTTCTACCACAATCTGATCGGCGATTCGAAGATGGCAGGAGATCGCGCGCATCTGCTGAAACGAGCTGGGTTCGGTGGCAATGAGCCGCTCCAGATGGACCGGTTCTCCGGTGCTCTCTACGCCAGCCAATACAGACGGGTCGTTTTCCACGAATCCCACGACGAGGCCGGCAACGCCGAAGGCACGGCACGGACAATAGTAGTAGCGGTCGATCACGCGCCTCTCATTGATGCCACGCGGGTCTCGGCCGAGGCACGTTCTCGCGTGTGCTTCGGTCTGTCCGTCCTCTCGGCTGGTACCCCCATGTTCTTCATGGGTGAAGAGATCGGGGCGCAAAAGCGTTATACGTTCGATCACTTTCTTGCCAGTCGCGAAGATATTTTCGGTGAGCGGGCCGGGAACGGAAACGCGCTGTTTCGTTTCTACAAGGATGTCATCACGCTCAGCCGGCGACTCCGCTCGATCCGTAGCCAGAACATTGACATCCTCCATCAGTCGAACGCGAATCGCGTTATTGTCTTCAAGCGGTGGAGCGCCGACGAGGAAGTGATTATCTTCGCGAGTCTCAACAACACGCCGTTCGCAAACGGTTACGTCATCGAGAAGGATCTGCTAGCTATTCCCACGGGGGGGTGGAAGGAAATCTTCAACAGCAATGCTGCAAGCTACGGCGGCCAGAACATAGGTAATCGGGGTGCCGCTATCGCCTCTAACCAAGGCCGCCTCGATGTGGTGATCCCCTCCAGCGGATTTGTGGTATTCGCGAAGCAATGACGCCGAGCAGCCACATGCAGCCGACTAAGCGCGCAGCTTCGAGCAAGCCTGGTGGCCGGATTGATTGCACGTGAAGAGCGCGCAGAAACGCCTCGCTGCGCTGCGCGAGATCTGTTCGCTGCTATGCGAAGAACTTACCAATCTTGAGCGCGAGGTCGCGAAACATGTCAAGACAAGTAGAAAAGGTTCCTGACCCTTTTTTTGGTCCCTACGTGGACGGATCCTGAAAGGCGCCAAGCCCGCTGAGTTACCGGTGGAACAACCAACCAAGTTCGAGCTGGTGATCAATTTTGAAAACCGCGAAGCAGATCGGCGTTACGATTCCGCAGTCCGTGCTTTACCGGGCGGATAAGGTGATCAAGTGAGACGATTTTGGATTAAGGAGAAATGACATGGATAAGAAATGGGCTGGGTTTCTTGCAATCCTCCTCTTGCACGTAGGCTGTTTGGGAATCGCCGAAGCAGAGCAGCCGAAGAAGGTTCCGCGCGTAGGCTATTTGGCGGCCGTTTCGGCTTCAGCTGATGCGCCCCGTCTGGAGGCATTCCGGCAAGCGCTACGTGATCTCGGGTATGTTGAGGGGCAGAACATTATCATTGAGTATCGTCATGAGGGCGGCGGTTTCGAGCGACTTCCCGAGCTTGCGGCCGAGCTGGTCCGGTTAAAGATTGACGTTCTTGTCGCCGTCACGACCAACGCTGCTCTGGTTGCGAAGAAAACCACCACTACAATTCCCATTGTTTTTATGGGCGTAACTGATCCGGTTACCGCTGGACTGGTGGAAAGTCTTCCGCGTCCTGGTGGGAACAGCACGGGAATCACCAATATGGCGGCGATTTTAACCGGCAAAAGACTCGAGTTGCTCAAGGAAACTATTCCCAAGGTCTCCCGGGTTGCAGTGCTGTGGGATCCACAGGCCCCAGGCTCTACTCCGCAATGGGAAGAAAGCCAGCTGCCGGCACGGGAACTGGGTCTTCAGCTTTATTCAATGGGGGTGAGCAGCGTCGATAAGTACGAGAGCGCGTTCAAAGAAGCAATTAAGGCGCGTAATGCGGCTATCTGGGTAACATTGAACCCCCTGGCCAATTCTAACCAAAAAAAGATTGCAGACCTGGCCATCAATAATCGATTACCATCGATATGCGCTCGGTCGGACTATGCAGAAAACGGTTGCTTGATGGCCTACGGACCCGGTTACAGTACTGAGGGTCGAGACGGAGCTCGATATGTGGACAAGATTTTAAAGGGCGCCAAGCCTAGCGAGCTTCCCGTGGAGCAGCCGATGAAGTTTGAGCTGGTGATCAATCTCCAAACGACGAAAAAGCTAGGACTTACGATTCCGCAGTCGGTACTGTATCGGGCAGACCAAGTGATTAAATGATTTTAGATGCTGATACACAGATAGGTACCGAGAGAGACTGTTCTTAGGGCTACGATTAAACTGAATTCTCCCACTGTTCACTTCCGCAATTCGGGCAAAGCATCGCTGAATCCACGCGTCACAGTAACTTTACGTCGTTCACAAGCGCGACTAGCCGTCTTTCCGGGTAAGACCTACCCATTTGGCCGATACCGGCGGCATCTAAAAATGTTTATGTTCAAGCAGGCGGGGGATTCGGCGTTCCGCCTAATTTAGAAATACTGGAGGACTCCAATGGAAAGCATATCCGAACCTAAAAACATGTTGAACGCTTTGTCGCATGATCTGGCTCATGTCGTCGAGCAAGTCAGTCCATCTGTGGTTGCAGTTAACGCCCGGCGTCATTTGTCTTCGAGCGGAGTTTACTGGCGTGATGGCATTATCGTCACGGCCGCTCATACGATAAGACGGACTGATGAAATTTCCGTGATTGTAGCGAGCGGTCAGTCGGTAGTAGCCACTCTGGCAGGCGTTGATCCGAGTACGGACCTAGCTGTGCTTAAAATCGACAACCCGGAACTCTCTCCGCCGCTTTTCGGCGACAGTTCACAGCTTAAAGTGGGCCACGTAGTTCTTGCCGTCGGCCGTGGTGTGCAGAGAGGTCTTAACGCCACTCTGGGTATCGTGGGTGTTTTGAGCGGTAGCTGGCGTACCTGGCGCGGCGGCCTTATCGATCAATTCATTGGTTTGGACCTCGTGCTCCACCCTGGTGCAGCGGGTGGTCCGCTGACAGATTCACACGGGCGTGTCTTGGGTATTAACACCTTAGGGCTGTCGCGTAGTATGGCGTTAACCATTCCAGTTTCCACAGTGAATCGTGTAGTCACGCATCTACTGGAAAAGGGACACATGGGTTTGGGGTATCTTGGCCTGGGCATGCGCCCCATACCGCTTCCGGAAAACTTGAAGAGCACGCTGAACTTATCGGCAGATTCCGGGTTAATCGTCGTGACCGTGGAGCCGGATGGGCCCGGCAGCAAGGCCGGTGTGCTGTTCGGCGATGTGATAGTAGCTCTGGAAGGTACAGCCGTGAGTAACATTCGTGATTTGCAAGCCTTTCTCGAACCGGAATCTGTGGGCAAAACAATACCCGTATCGATAATCCGGGGTGGCAAACCCATTGAGATCAACGTTACCATCGGCGAACGGAGACGAAGAAATGACTGAGACCAGCGAGTAAGGTAAGTCTCGCGTGACACGTGTTCTTATAGGAGCAAGTTCGGAAGTCGTACGGGCGGGACTCGCGTCTCTGCTGACTGCGGACCGTATGTTTCAAGTCGTTGGGGCTTTTTCGATCGACAATGCCTTGACTCGGTTTGAGGATTTACGACCGGATGTTGTGCTTTTGGATCTAGAGTCTCCACCAGATGAGTCGATGTCAGCCGCGATGGAATCGGGCGGAGTGCCGGTTACTTCGGCCTTAGTTATCCTAACTGAGGATCCCGAGAACTTGGCGGCTGACCTTCTGAGTTCAGGCGTGCGGGCGATACTCCCGCGAGATGCGACGCCTGAAGAAATTGTTGCCGCGATTCAAGCAGCGGCAACGGGATTGGTTGCGTTACACCCTGATGTTTTTGACTCCATGCTGTCCCGGATTCGTCCTGGGCAACAATCAGAACTCGATCCTTCGGGTCATATTCTTACTCCGCGAGAGATCGAAGTCCTGCGCATGATAGCCGAGGGGTTGGGTAACAAGGAGATCGCATCTCGACTAAGAATTTCAGACCATACGGTTAAGTTTCACATTAGTTCAATCTTCGCCAAACTCGGCGTCTCCAGCCGCACCGAGGCTGTTATCGTCGGTATCCGACAGGGTCTAATTATGCTTTAGGGATCCAACGGCCATGGCCACGCTTTAATGTGGCTGCACTTGCTGCGTTTGGGTGTTAGTTCACCAACTAGCGAATTATCGAAAAGTGTTCTCTAAACGGCTGCCGATCATTTGCAAAACACTGCGCCTGAAAACAGGCAGCTCATCACGCAAAACAATAGATAGACCGATTTTGGTGTTGAGGGTCTCGGTCCGACCACGGTAATACAAATCATGCCGTAACGGATTGAGCTGACGCGTCGATCAGTTAATCCTATGGTTTCTATTCCACCCAACGATGCCGAGAGCGCGCCGCGACGGGCAAAACTCAAACATAGCTCGCTGCCGAGTAGAAAAGCGTCGCTAGCAATGGCGCCAGTCGCGGCGACAACCATCCCTTAGGTTCACAGTTGATTCCGATAAAGAGCTGAGACGTTTTCCCAATTGATGTTATTCATGAAGGCATCGACGTAAGCTGCGGCCTTTGCGCCATAATCCATGTGGTAGGAATGCTCGTACATATCCAGAGCAAGAATCGGACTTGCCCCAGCCAGACAGCAGGTGTGGTCCGCATTCTTGTCTCGATGCGAGTAAGTCAGCAACACCCAGCCTGAACCACCTCCGAGCGCCTTGCCCATCGCCGCAAATTGAGCTTGCCATTTTTCCACGCTGCCAAAGTCTTGAGCCAGTGCACGCTGCAAACCTCCATCCGGTTGGCTCTCGGCACCAAGACTGTCGAAATAGAGTTCATGCAGGATCATGGAATTGCTCGCGATGAGTTCTTCGCGCTTTAAGCCGTTAATCAAAAAAACTGGCGCGGTTGCAAAGTCGAGTGAATCCAATTGAGCCGTGATTGCATTGAGACGTTTTACCGCACCGCTATAGTTGTTCTCATAATGGCTCACGATGAGTTTTTCCGACAGTCCTTTTAATTGTGTCGGATTGCAGGATAGCGGCTTGATTTCGTATGTCATGGCATCCTCTTTTCGTGAATGGGGTCTCTAAGGCTTCGCTGATTCTTGAGACTGACAGTAGGCATAAAGCGCGTCGTAAACGGACAACTCTCGTTCCAGTAGCTCGTGGTCATCGCTGTAAACGAGCCTAAAACCCTCGGCGATCGCCTCCAGACCCCGTGATTCGGGCGTTAGGTCCTTCGCTTCCGTATCGGCCCCTCTGACGATCACCGCAAGTCGTTGAAGCGCGC
>WNGN01001001.1_pt1 | contig 18175 bp, 12 predicted proteins | sample 5400561 | NCBI WGS metagenome assembly WNGN01 (sample SAMN13153379, study PRJNA577476) | soil metagenome | isolation source: 115 cm soil or saprolite under Garry oak tree replicate 2 | place: USA:California | collected 2016-06-15
GAAAACAAGCATGCAGAATAACGAAAACAGCACACTCCAGACTACACCACAATTTCACATGAAGGCAGATGACCGGCGCCCATTGGAGGGCCTCCCCTGGCAGGTCCCCCTGGCGGAATGGCCGGAACATGGTGTCGTGTCGCTTTCGATCCGCAAGGGCGAATCGCGCCATCCTGTGATCTTTGTCGAGCGCGCAGGCTCCCGCTACGCTATTAAAGAGACGACTCCTCACATGGCAGAACGCGAGATAAACAATCTACGTGAGGTCGAACGGCGCGGTATTCCTGCTTTGAGCCCGGTCGGCAGCGTAACTGTCAGGGAAGCGTCGGTACTGCTGGAGGAGCCCGGACCAGGAGGTATACCTCAATACATCAGCGGAGATCGCGGCTATACGGTGACGAGATTGGCTCCGCGCGTCGTGCCGCACGCCCTGCTCTACCGTATTCCCTTCACCAGGCGCAACAAGCAGCGCATCTGGTCGGCCGTGGCGGTTCTGATGATCGAGTTGCACGAACATGGCGTGTACTGGGGTGACCCTTCGCTGGCAAACGTACTGATCCGTATCGATGGGCGGCGTATCCTGGCAATTATGGCCGACGCGGAAACTGCGGAACTCTTTCCCGGCACGATCAGTGAAGGTCTGCGAGAACAGGACCTGGCTCTATTTAACGAGTCGCTGCTGTGGCAGGCGGAAGACTTGCGCACGGCGCGCGGACTGCCCGAAGAAGAGGAAATCATGGGCGAGGCAGATTTTCGCTATTTTGAACGGCGCTATCGCTGGCTGCGCCGCGAGCACGCCCGCCTGGCAACCCCATCGTCATCGACCTCCTTCTTCCAGGTAGAAGGTCTACTGCACGATTTGAACCGCTGGGGCTTCTCCCTGCTGGATATCGGCGGACATGCCTTACAGGAGTTCGTCACCATACTGCCTGGCTGGCACCAGCGCCGCATCCAGGAACTGCTGGGGATTACAGTGCCGCGCCCTTATGCGCGCCGCTTCTACAATACAATCCTGGGACACCAGGCCATCATGAGCAACTTCGAGAAGCGCCATGTGAGCATCGAGGAGGCTGCCAGGGACTGGTATACGCGCTATCACTTGCCCACTATTCTTCTATTGCGCCAGAACCTTACAAAGGAGCAAGATCCGATGCGCGCCTACTTCTCGCTTTTGCGCCACAAGTGGAATCTCAGCGTCAAAGCCGGCTACGAGATTCCCCTCGATGAAGCTGCTTTAAGCTGGTCCATGCAGCAGGCAGAAACAGGCAAACTCGGCTCCATTGACCCTGCCATGCTGGCAAAATGGTGGCACGAGCTTGAACCTGTCTCGCAAGTACTTGAGCCCCCCATGATAGAAAGCCAGAAGCTGGAGCCACTGCTCTCCAAGCCCGAGCAGCCACTTGTCCACCTTCCCACGCCGGAACTGGAGCACGAGCTAAACGAGATGCTGGGTCAGGGGGAAGCAGAGGATTAGACCTCTTCTAAGGCCTCTTCTTCCTCTTGATTGCCCTCGCTCTCGGCAGCCTTGAAGGAGAGGATATTGCCGCGGATCTGCTCTTCAATGGCGGAGGCAACATCACTGTTCTGCCGCAAGAACTCCTTCGCGTTCTCGCGCCCCTGGCCCAGGCGAATATCGCCGACGGTGAACCAGGCGCCACTCTTCTTCACCAACCCCATCTCCAGCCCGAGGTCGATCAGGCCGCCTTCGCGGGAAATGCCCTCGCTGTACATGATGTCGAATTCGGCAACACGGAACGGGGGGGCAACCTTATTTTTGACCACCTTGACACGTGTGCGATTTCCCATCACGTCCTGTCCCTGCTTGATAGAGTCAATACGGCGAATATCCAGGCGCACAGAGGCGTAGAACTTCAGCGCTCTACCACCGGAGGTCGTCTCGGGATTCCCAAACATAACACCGACCTTCTCACGCAGTTGATTGGTGAAGACAACAGCGGTGTTGGAACTGCTAATAGCGCTGGTGAGCTTGCGCATGGCCTGGCTCATGAGACGCGCCTGCAAGCCAACATGCGAGTCGCCCATCTCACCTTCGATCTCGGCGCGTGGTACAAGCGCCGCCACAGAGTCAATGACCACCACATCGATGGCGTTACTGCGCACCAGCGAGTCTACAATCTCCAGCGCCTGCTCACCCGTGTCCGGCTGGGAAATCAGCAGATTCTCGGTGTCAACGCCGCAGTGTGCGGCATACGTGCGGTCCATCGCGTGTTCAGCGTCAATAAAGGCTGCATAGCCACCAGACCGTTGGGCACTGGCAATGATGTGCTGGCAGAGCGTCGTCTTACCAGAAGCCTCGGGGCCATAGATCTCCGTAACACGCCCTCTCGGTACACCCCCCACGCCCAGCGCCAGGTCTAACGCAATTGATCCCGTGGAGATCACTTCAACATGCACCTTCGCGGCCTCGCCCAGCTTCATAACTGCACCTTTTCCAAAGCGTCGTTCAATCTGCTGCAGCGCCAGTTCTATAGCCTTTTCACGTTCGCTATTGCCAACAGGTACTATGGTGCTGCTTCGTTCCGTCGTCGTTTTTTCCTTTTTCGTCGTTGCCATACCTCTGTTTCACAGGGTGCAGGATATAGACAGGGTTGTTGCTCTCCCGCTTCACCAGCCCTGCATTCCTCCTTCTTTAAAATGACAATGAAATAGTAACTAATCTGATTCCCTCGTTGGGTATATTCTCTGCCAGGGTTGAAAAAGCGGAAACAGGCACCTCTCCCTGCGCCCATTTCCCGAGTGTAGAACAAGCGTACCACAAGCACAGGCATATGTCAAGGACATCTCTTACATGTCCCGCCGCCCCTCGAGGGCGCGGCTGAGCGTACCTTCATCGGCATATTCCAGGTCACCGCCGGTGGGCAGGCCGCGCGCCAGTCCCGTGATACGTACGTCTAGTGACTTCAATTTATCCTTGATAAAGGTGGCCGTATACTCGCCTTCGAAGTTCGGATTCGTCGCCAGAATCACTTCGCGTACCTTGCCGCCACGCACGCGCAGCAGCAGCTCGTCGATACGCAGGTCCTTCGGTCCGATACCTTCCACGGGCGAGAGCGCGCCATGCAGCACGTGATAGAGCCCCTTGTAATACCCGGTCTTCTCCAGGGCCAGCACATCAAGTGGCTCCTCCACGACACAAATAATCTCCTGGTCGCGGGTCCTGTCGCTGCAGGTTGCACAGGGATCGACTTCAGTGATATTGAAACAGCGCGAGCAGTAGATAATGCTCTCCTTCACGCGCAGGATAGCTTCAGCCAGGCGACGGGCCTGGTCGGACGGGCTGCGTAAAATGAAAAATGTCAGGCGCTGCGCCGTCTTCACGCCCACACCGGGCAGTTTCGAGAACTCTTCTATCAGTTCCGCCACTGGTGATGCAATGTTGCTCATGATTTTTAGAACATTCCTGGAATCCTCATACCGCCGGTGACATTACTGAGCATCTTTTGTTGCGCCTCGGTGGCCCGGTTAAAGGCATCCCTGGCTGCTGCCAGCACCATCACCTCGAGTTCGGCAATATCTTCCGCGTTAAAGGCCTCGGGATCGATCTTGACAGCTGTGACCTCAAACTTCCCGCTCATGGTGATCGTTACTGCGCCACCACCAGCGGTACCGACGAACTCACTGGCCTCCAGTTCCTCCTGCATTTTCACCATCTTCTGCTGCATTTTTTGCAGTTCACGCATATTCATAGCCGGTGTAGCTCCTTACTTTGGGCGAACATCCCTGATGCGCGCCATAAACGTTCTCACAACTTCCTGCACTACCGGGTCTTGCCGGGCCTTCTGCTCAATAGTCTCCTGGAATGATGTCCTTGTAATATTCTCGCTCACCTCGCTCATAGTGGCAAGAGGTGGTGAATGGGCAGGGCCGGTCGAGCCGGCATAGGAAACTTGCTCCTCCTGCATCTGCTGGATCTGGGCCTCCTGCTCAACTCGCTCGGGCTGTTCGGGAGGGGTACTGGCAGGCCGCTCGACACGCGCCGCCTTTGGTAGTGCAATGGTTGAGTTTGCCCTGGTCGGGCGCTGGCTGGCCTCCCGGGATGAAGCGCCTGGCAGAGGCTGGCCGGGCGGCAGCAGGCGTACCCGGCAGTTCTGACCAAACTCCACATTCAGGGCCCACTCTATATCCTTAGAGCGGTCATTTACAATCTTGTAATGCGCCTCGCTGGCAAGATGCAGTACGATGATGGGCTCTTCGTCCGTACCCTCAATAGCTATTATCCTACAATGAGTCAACGTCGCGGCTGCCAGTCCATTCCTTTGCTTCGTGCGCTTTTTAACCTTCTCCCACGCATCCTTCACCTGCTGCACCGTCAGCGATGGCACAGGCGCATCACCGACCTCGTCTTCCGCTAACGGAACTGCTCCATCCGCGCGGCTGGGAGCAGTATCTTTGGCTGCTGGTTTACCTGGAGCAGGTAGAGGTTCAGGTATATACTCTTCCTCCTCGAGAGAGGGTAGATCATCCCAGTCGGGCAGCGCAGCAGGCACTTCCTCAACCGGCTTTTTTTGTGCCGCAGGTGGGGGTCTTTCCTGGTCTGTCGCAAGGCGGGTAGAGGATGCAGCCTGTAGGGCCGCAGAGCGCGACTGGACTGCAGCAGGGCGCGGCTGCGCTGCCGGAGCAGGGGCAACAACAGGCGCCTGGCTCTTGCGATGTAGCTCGACACACGTGAGGAAAGCCAGTTCCAGGCCGAGCTGCGGCGTCCCCTGGTTCTTCTGCATCAAATCGTTCTGCGCGAAAGTGCGAGCGCACTCGGTCAACTCTTCCAGCCCAAATTGCCGGGCTACCTGCATAACATCGCCGGTCTCGTCCTCGGTCAGGTCCAGGATAGTCGCAACGTCCGCGCCCGCTTTGGCAAGCAGCAGCGCACGCCAGTACTCCACCACCTGGGCATTGACCTGGCGCAGGTCCGCGCCAGCCTCCGCGAGTTCGTGGATCAGGTGCAGGCCACCTGAGCCATCAAGGGTAGCGACATAGGTGATGAGCCTGGAGATGAAGCGCGGGTCTGCCACGCCGAGCATCGCCTGCACTTGCGCCAGCGCAATATCTTCTCCACAGTAGGCAATCGCCTGGTCTAGCAGGCTTAACGCGTCGCGCATGCCCCCGGCAGCGGCCCTGGCTATCAGTTCGGCAGCCGCCCGCTCCAGCTGGATGTGCTCCTGCCCAGCAACAAAATTCAAATGCTCGACAATCTGCCGCGTCGTAATGCGTTTGAAGTCGAAGCGCTGGCAGCGCGAGAGTACGGTGGGCAACATTTTATGCACATCCGTCGTCGCCAGCACAAAAATGGCATAGCCCGGCGGCTCCTCCAGCGTCTTGAGCAGCGCGTTGAACGCCTCCGGGGTGAGCATGTGGGCTTCGTCAAGCACGTATACCTTGTATTTGCCCGTCGCAGGCGGCATCATCACCTTTTCACGCAGGTCGCGGATGCTATCGATGCCCCGGTTAGAGGCGGCGTCGATCTCGATGACATTGAACGAAGTTCCGGCTGTAATCTCGCGACACTGCTGGCACACGTTGCACGGCTCGCCATTGATCGGATTGGCACAGTTGACAGTTTTGGCAAGCAGGCGGGCGGTGCTGGTCTTGCCAGTGCCGCGTGGTCCGGTGAAAAGATAGGCATGTGCTGGTTTGCCGCTGCTGAGCGCATTTTTGAGCGTGCGGGTTATTGGCTCTTGCCCGACCAGCTCACCAAACTTTTGCGAACGCCATTTGCGGTAGAGTGCTTGTGAGGTCATAGTGCTAATCCCGCCTACCCTTGCCGGTAAGTCACACCAGAGTCGAAAGCTGAAAAAAGAGAGCCGCTTTTCGCCCGGTCCTGCCGATCAGCGCAATCAGGCTGCCCTGCGGCACCCAGAGAGGTCGTCGTACCGTTGCTTCCTCACAGACCTGGCGGGGTTCAGAGACATCTGCCGCGCAGGACCCGATTACGCCGATCGGCAGGACCGGAGAAAACCGGCCCGTTCATTTGAAACCATCGTGGGAAGCAAGCCTGAAGCGCCTTGCCCCCGAACAGAACATAGCAATTGTACTACTACTTAGAGCGCTTTGTCAAGGAAGATACCTGCCTATCAGCAGGCTATATTTCTCTTTGACCGCGGCGGGAATCCTTGCCGGATCGGTCAGAATCGAGTTTGCCAGTGCGCTCGGGCAGCCGCAGGTATTGGTGCCGCGCTCGGCAGGTATCTTGCTGGCGACACTGCGCAGGATGCGCTGGGCATTGGCGACGTTGGCGCTCAGGTTGCTGATCACCATCTCGACCGTCACCGGCTCTTTCGACTCGTGCCAACTGTCATAATCGGTGGCGCAGGCAATGGTGGCGTAGCACAGCTCGGCCTCGCGCGCCAGCTTCGCCTCCGGTAGAGCCGTCATGCCGATGATGTCCATGCCCCAGCTGCGATAGGTGAGCGATTCAGCCTTCGTAGAGAAGAGCGGACCTTCCATACAGACGTAGGCGCCACCTTCGTGTACCTTTACATCGCCCAGTTCGCGCGCCGACTCCAGCAGCAGCCTGCTGAGTGTCGAGCAGAAAGGCTCTGCGAAGGTGCAATGCACGACGATGCCGCCTTCAAAGAAGCTGTTGACGCGGCTCTTCGTGCGGTCAAACAACTGGTTGGGAATGACCAGGTCACGCGGGGCGATATGCTCGCGCAGACTGCCCACTGCGCTGACCGAAATCACCCATTCGACTCCCAGGCTTTTGAGCGCCCAGATGTTGGCGCGCACAGGTATCTCCGTCGGGCTGATGCGATGCCCTCGCCCGTGGCGCGGCAAGAAGGCCATGGAGACGCCTTCCACCTTGCCCACCGTGATCACGTCGCTCGGATCTCCAAAGGGTGTCTGTACTGCAATCTCTTCGACGTCGCTCATGCCCTCCATACGGTAGAGCCCGCTGCCGCCGATAACACCAATATGTGCTTGTGGCATAGGTCATTTTCTCCCAGGCCGCCGCCTGCCGGGCGACCGCCGTTGTAGCTCCCCGCTTCATCGAGGGAGCGATTGATCGAGCACGTGGTCGCCCCTACATTTCTATTTTTTAATTCTGATGTATTGCCTCTTCCCCACCTTAAGAATAGCCCCATCAATAACTGGCACGCTAAACCCGGTATCCTCAATCGGCTGCGATCTCACCTCGCTCCCATCTGGGAAGAACGTGACACCCCCCTGCTGCACCAGGCGGCGTGCCTCGCTCTTGCTCGACGCCAGTTTTGCATCCACCAGCAAATTGAGGATGTTCGCGGGCTCGTCCAGCCGGTAGTCGGGAATGCCGGCCGGCAGCTTGCCCTTAGAGAACTGCTCGATAAAAGCCGCCTCAGCCTCTTCGGCTGCCGCGGCATTGTGAAACTCGGTCACAATCTCCCGCGCCATGCGCCGCTTGACCACCACCGGATTTAGCAAGCCGTCCGCCATCCTGCGGCTAAACTCGTCCAGCTCGGCCTGTGGGACATCCGTCAATGCCTCGAAGTAGCTCATCATCACGTGATCCGGCAGCGACATGAGCTTCCCATACATGTCATTGGCAGGCGCGGTGAGCGCGATGTAGTTGCTCAGAGACTTCCCCATCTTTTGCGCGCCGTCGAGGCCAACGATCAGGTGACAGGTCAGGATCTGCTGCGGAGCCTGCCCGAAGATCGGCTGCAGCTCGCGCCCGACAAACAGGTTAAAGGTCTGGTCCGTGCCGCCAATTTCCACGTCGGCATGCAGGGCCACCGAGTCATACCCCTGCAGCAGCGGGTACATAAATTCAGAGAGGTATATTTCAACGCCGCTCTTATAGCGTTTGGAGAAATCATCGCGCTCCAGCATACGCGCCACGGTCTTATGGCTGAGCAGCTTGATGGCGTCGCCCAGGGTAAAGTCATCGAACCATTCGCTCTGCCGGCGTACCTCGGTCTGTTGCGGGTCGACGATGCGGTAGAACTGTTCAAAGTAGGTCGCGGAGTAGGCCTCGACCTGCTCAGCGCTCAATGCTTTGCGTGCCTCCACCCGGTCGCTGGGGTCGCCCAGGCGGGCCGTCCAGTCACCCACGAGAGCCACCGCCTTGTGCCCCAGTTGTTGAAATTGGCGCAATTTGCGCAAGACGACCGCGTGCCCAAGCGTCAGGTCATAATGGCTGGGGTCTATGCCCAGCTTGACGCGCAGCGGCTCTCCCTTGTTGCCCTCCAGCAATAGGCGGCGCAGTTCCTCTTCCTTTTCGATTTGCGCGACACCTCGTGTCAATACGTATTCCACCGATTCGCGCGTTGGCTGCTGTTTCACCGTCACAACAAGGCCCTCCCGGATTGAATTGAATAATCTCTTTGCCGCATTGTAGCAGAATCGGCGGCAGCCGTCGAGGGGATAAAACCTCTCACATCCTGAAGACGCCGAACGGTGTATCAGGCATAGGAGCGTTGAGCGATGCCGCAATGCCCAGCGCGAGCACCGTGCGCGTATCGCGGGGATCGATAATGCCATCGTCCCACAGCCGCGCGGTGCTATAGTAAGGATTGCCTTCCGCCTCGTACTTGTCGAGAATAGGCTGTTTGAGCGCGGCCTCCTCTTCCTCGCTCATGCTCTTACCCTGGGCAGCCAGGCCCTCCTGCCGCACGGTTGCCAGCACGCTCGCGGCCTGTTCGCCGCCCATGACCGAGATGCGGGCGTTGGGCCACATCCACAACTGGCGGGGCGAGTAGGCGCGCCCGCACATGCCATAGTTGCCCGCGCCGAATGAGCCGCCTATGATGACGGTGAAGCGCGGCACCGACGCGTTGGCCACGGCCATCACCATCTTCGCGCCATCTTTGGCGATGCCACCGTTCTCGTACTGTCGCCCAACCATGAAGCCAGTGATGTTCTGCAGGAAGATGAGCGGGGTCTGGCGCTGCCCGCACAACTCGATGAAATGGGTTGCCTTGAGCGCGCTCTCCGAGAAGAGGATGCCGTTGTTGGCAATGATGCCTGCAGGATAGCCCATAATATGGGCGAAGCCGCACACGAGGGTTGTGCCGTAGAGTTCTTTGAATTCGTGGAACTGGCTGCCGTCGACGATGCGGGCAATGACTTCATGCACATCGTAGCTCCTGCGGCTATCCCTGGGGACAACTCCGTAGAGTTCGCCGGGGTCGTAGCGCGGCGGCTCGGGCGGGCGGATGTCCCAGGGGATATATTTACGCCGGTTAAGGTTGGAGACGATGCTGCGGCAGATGGCGAGGGCGTGTTCATCGTTCAGGGCATAGTGATCGGTGACGCCGGAGATACGGCAGTGCACGTCGGCGCCGCCCAGCTCTTCCGCGCTGACCTCCTCGCCCGTCGCAGCTTTGACCAGCGGTGGACCGGCCAGGAAGATGGTGCCGTTGCCGCGCACGATGACCGTTTCATCGCTCATGGCGGGAACGTAGGCCCCACCAGCGGTACAGGAGCCCATTACGGCGGCAATCTGCGGGATGCGCTTGCTCGACATGCGGGCCTGATTGTAGAAGATACGCCCGAAATGCTCGCGATCGGGAAAGACGTCAGCCTGGAGAGGGAGGAATGCCCCCCCTGAGTCAACAAGATAGATGCAGGGCAGGTGGTTCTGCTCGGCAATTTCCTGGGCGCGCAGGTGTTTCTTGACGGTCATGGGATAGTAGGTGCCGCCTTTGACGGTAGCATCATTGGCGACGATCATACACTCCTGTCCCTCGACTACGCCGATACCGGTGACGATACCGGCCGCTGGCGCCTCGTTTTCGTACATATCCCACGCCGCCAGTGGGCTGAGTTCCAGAAAGGGCGTGTCGGGGTCGCAGAGTAGTTGAATGCGTTCGCGGGCCAGCAGCTTATTGCGCTGGCGATGCCTGGCGATGGCCTTCTCGCCTCCACCCTGCTGCACCTGTTTGATGCGCTGGTCAAGCTGCTCGAGCAGTTCCTGGAAGTAGCGCGCGTTCTCTTGAAATGTGGAGCTGTCGCGATCTATGTGAGTTTCGATGATGCCCATGTGTATATGTTCCTCTCGGTGACTAGCGGTGGTAGGATTGCAGGGCGGCCGCAAGGGTCATCACCATCCGTAGGGGCGGGAGTGGGGACGATGCGGGGAGGGGGCCTTTATGGCCGCCCGCGTTGTCCACCGCCAGGGCCGTCCCCGGCGCCACCAACGATCACGCTCGTACAGGGGTCAGACGGGCGACCATAAAGGCCTGCACACCATCTCCCAGATGGCGTCCCCCACTACTCCTCACCACCCTCGCCCCTACAGAATCCTGGGCTGGCGTCTTAGGTTGATACCTATTGGACGGTCCTTGCATTCGCCCCGGTTATAATCATTGTTTTTACATGTTTGCAGCATAGCACCGCATATGAAGGAGCGTCAAGTGATCAATCGCGCTGCTTATCTGATTCGTTGTGTTCTTGTTCTTTCACTGATTTCTGCCGAGCTTCTTCAATATGCGATGTTAAACAGGGATTGCAGATAGTGTCGAAGATTCAGAAGGGCAAGAGGATGTTATCTCCAACTCTTGCCGACAGGGGAAATGAGGACCTATTGAGCATATAGTCTACGACCTGCGGCGGTTTATCAAGTTCCTGGCAGCTCACTCGGAACTGCTCAGCCGAAGGTGTCTTGCAATCAACAGGTGTGTCGTGTAGAATTCTTCTAGTAGTGCCGTAACAAGTTAAAACCCCATACAATTTTCTCACATTGCACGTGGAGGTTAAGCCATGAGTATTGCCACCCGCAGCGGTTCCCCCCAGTTTCCTGCCGTCTCAGGAAGTATGCCGCCGTCCAGCCAGGACGCAATGGATAGCGCCATAGAAACACTGCGAGCGCATAAAGATGCATGGGTGAAACTGCCCATCAGCAAACGTGTTGCGATAGTAGATGAACTGATCAAAGATTTTGCAGCCATTGCCCAGCGCTGGGTCGACGCGTGTCTCCTGGCCAAGGGTATCGCGCCCGGTGCTCCTGCCTCGGGCGAAGAGTGGGCCGCTGGCGCGTGGCCAATGATCAGAAACCTGAGCCAGCTGCGGCAGGCGCTTGTCGACATCGAAGCTCACGGGCGACCTCGCATTCCAGGCCCTGTAGTAACAGGGCCGGACGGCCAGGTAGTCGCGCAGGTATTTCCGCAGTCGATATATGATCGCCTCTTCTTCTTTGGCATTACCGCAGAGGTCTGGATGGAGCCAGGCGTGACCGTGAAGGAGCTGCCCAGCACGCAGGCAGTTGTCTACACGGACAAGCAGCACGAGGGCAAGGTCGCGCTGGTACTGGGCGCGGGAAACGTCGCGAGTATCGGTCCCATGGACATATTGTACAAGTTGTTCGTGGAAGACCAGGTCGTGCTGTTCAAAGCCAACCCGGTGAACGCGTACCTGGGTCCCCTGATCGAAGAGAGCTTCCGCGCACTGATCGAACCGGGATTCCTGCGCGTGGTCTACGGTGGAGCGGCAGAAGGTGCCTACCTCTGCAACCACGCGGGCATTGACGAAATTCATATTACGGGTTCGGACAAGACATTTGAAGCGATCGTTTTCGGCCCGGGTTCCGAGGGGGCGGCGCGCAAGGCGGAGCACCAACCACTACTGACCAAGCGCGTCACGGCCGAACTGGGCAATGTCAGCCCGGTGATTGTGGTACCTGGTCCCTGGAGCGAAAGCGATATCGCGTACCATGCCGAACACCTCGTGACTATGCTTACCAACAACGCCGGCTTCAATTGTAATGCCACGCGGGTGATCATCCAGCACTCGGCATGGGCGCAGCGCGATCAACTGCTGCGAGAAGTACGCCATGTCTTATCCAGGGTACCCCCGCGCTCAGCCTACTACCCAGGCGCGCAGGAGCGCCAGCAGAGCTTTGTCGCGGCGCATCCAGGCGCCGAGCAGTTTGGTACGGCCGCCCGCGGGCAGCTTCCCTGGACGCTGGTCACAGGCGTTGACCCGCGCAGCGAAGACGATGTATGCTTCACCACCGAAGCCTTCTGCGGCCTCTTCGCGGAGACGAATATCGATGGGGCAGGCGTGGCCGAGTACCTGGACCGTGCCGTTGCCTTCGCCAATGAGCATCTCTGGGGCACGCTTAACGCCACCCTCCTTGTTCACCCGGCATCGCTCAAGGACCCGGCAGCAGCTGCGGCAGTAGACCGTGCCATCACAAACCTGCGCTACGGCACGGTTGCTGTTAACTGCTGGGCAGCAGCGGGCTACACCCTGTGTACATCGACCTGGGGCGCCTTCCCCGGCCACGATATCTATGATATCCAGTCAGGCACGGGCGTGGTACACAATACGTTGATGTTCGACCGCCCACAAAAAACCGTAATACGCGCGCCCTTCCGCATCATGCCGACACCGTCATGGTTCGTGACCCATGGCAACACGGCGCGCAAGCTCTTCCCGAAGCTCACGATGCTGGAGGCATCGCCATCTCCATGGAAGATTCCGGGCATTATGTGGACGGCATTGCAAGGATAAGGATAAACCATGCTTAAAAAACTCAGTTTTGATGATAACGCGCCGTGGAAGCAGCGTTTTCGGGCTCCCACGATTTTATGGACGCAGCTCGCAAAGGCTGCACCGGCACGCGGCCTGGCGGCAAGCAACAAATCTGGCGTTATTCAACTGTATGCGTGGCAAGTTCCCACGGGCGAATTGCAGCAGTTGACGCACCAGACCGATGGTAAAATATTCGGCGCTCTCTCGCCGGATGGACGCTACGTGTACTACCACGAAGATAAGCAGGGCAACGAGATTGGACATTATGTGCGGGTCCCATTCGAGGGAGGCGCGGCGGAAGATGTCACGCCGCTCCTGCCGCCCTACTCGTCGTTTGGCCTGGCTATCAGCCGCTCCGGCAACCTGCTCGCGTTCACCGCGGCGACCGCGCAGGGCTTCGACGTCTACCATATGGACATAGGACCCGGCGGGCAAATTGAGGCGCCACGACAGGTATACCACACCACCAGCCTTCTCATGGGGCCTGTCCTCTCGCATAGCGGTGAGGTGATGGTGCTGGGTTCCACAGAACGCTCCGGCACCTTGCAGAGCAGTCTGCTGGCACTGGAAACGGCCGGTAGCCAACAGGTTGGAGAGTTGTGGGATGACCAGGGTGGTAGTTTTGAACCAGGCGCCTTCTCCCCTGTGGCCAGTGACTTTCGCATGCTGGCGACAAGCGATCATGCAGGTGTCAAGCGGCCCTTCATCTGGAACCCGCTCACGGGAGAGCGCACCGAATTGGAGCTTGACGGCCTGCAAGGCGAGGTCCAGCCCCTCGACTGGTCGCCTGATGGGAAGCGTGTCTTGCTCTGCCAGTTCGCCGAGGCAGTCCAGCAGTTGTATGTCTACGACGTTGCGAACAAAGCGCTCAAAGGCCTACAGCACCCCGGCGGCTCGTTTTTTACCTTTGCCGGGACATACTTTGGGCCGGATGGTGAGATCTTCGCTCAATGGTCGGACTCTACACATCCCTCCCAGGTAATCGCGCTCGATGGGGAAACAGGAGTACAGACACGCACAGTTTTGAAGGCGGGCGAGGTGCCAGCGAGTCACCGCTGGCGGTCCGTCAGCTTCGCATCATCCGATGACCAGATGATCCAGGGCTGGCTGGCCGTCCCCGCTGGACCGGGACCATTCCCTACCATCCTGGAGACGCACGGCGGTCCCACGGCCGTCGAGACCGAGACGTTTTCTGCCGGGAGCCAGGCCTGGTTGGATGTCGGCTTTGCCTTCCTCACTATCAACTATCGCGGTTCAACCACCTTTGGACGCGCGTTCGAGCGCAAGATCTGGGGTGACCTGGGCCACTGGGAAGTGGACGATATGGCGGCGGCGCGCGACTGGTTGATCGAGCAGGGTATAGCCCGCCCCGATGCCATTCTGCTCACCGGCTGGTCCTATGGCGGCTACCTGACGCTGCTGGGGCTGGGCAAACGACCTGAGCTGTGGGCAGGCGGCATGGCAGGTATTGCGATCGCCGACTGGGCAGTGCAGTACGAGGACTCGGCGGATACGCTGCGGGGATATCAACGGGCGCTCTTCGAAGGGACGCCGGAGGAGAAACCGGAACAGTACGCGGCCAGTTCGCCCATTACCTACGCCGAGCGCGTCAGTGCCCCGGTGCTGATCATCCAGGGGCGCAACGATACACGCACTCCGGCACGGCCAATTGAGATGTACGAGCAGAGGATGAAAGCCATCGGCAAAGATATCGACGTGCGCTGGTTCGACTCCGGGCACCTCGGCTCGTTCGCGCAGGTTGAGCAGTCTATCCAATTTCAAGAATGGATGCTCCGCTTCGCCTATCGCATCTTGGGCCAGGGCTGATCTTGAACGAACCACGTCTTTATATCCTTTGCGGATTGCCCTTCGCAGGCAAAACAACCCTTGCCAGAGCGCTGGAACGGCAACTCGGCATTGTCCTTGTCGAGCTAGACGACATCAACAGGGTAAGAGGCGTTGGCCTGCACGGAAAAGCGATCTCGCCGGAAGAATGGCACAGGACCTACACAGAAGCGTACAGGCAACTTGACGCTTTTCTGGCAGCAGGGCAATCCGTTCTCTTCGATGCCACGAACTTCACAAAAGTGCAGCGTGCTTCCCTGCGCGCCCTGGCGGGCAAGCAGGGAGCACGCGCCCTGGTCATCTACCTGGATGTTTCCGAGGTGGAAGCAAGACAGCGCTGGCTGCAAAACAGGGCCACAGGCGCGCGCTACGATGTGCGTGACGAAGATTTCGCACAGGTTGTCAACTTCTTTGAGCCGCCCACGCCAGAAGAGCAGGCGGTGTACTACCGCCCATCGCAGCCTGTTGACGAGTGGATACAGCAGGTGTTTTTAGAAGGGGATAATGCTGTTGTTGCCGTATCACTTCGTTACTGCGCACTGACTTCGCTTCCCGAGTCACTCGGTCAGTTAACTCATCTTCAACGATTAGATGTGACCGGTAATCAGTTGACAGCTCTCCCCGAGTCGCTCGGAAACCTACTTCATCTTAAAAAATTGTTTTTAGATGAAAACCAGTTGGCGGCTCTCCCCGAGTCGCTTGGCAACTTACTTCATCTTGAAGAAATGCATGCAGATAGGAACCAGCTGACCACTCTTCCCGCGACTCTAAGCCAGCTCACGAACCTCGAAACATTACGTGTATACGGCAATCAATTGGCTTCGCTCCCCGCGAATATCGACCAATTAACACGTCTCAAAGACGTCAGTGTAGGCCGAAACCAGTTGATTTCTCTCCCCGAGTCGTTGTGGCAGTTGATCCACCTCCAATCATTAAATGTAGCAGAAAACCAGCTTTCTTCTCTGTCCGAGAGTATTGGCAATCTGACAGATCTTCATACACTGGACCTGGGTCACAATGAGTTGACGACTCTCCCCGATTCACTCGGCAAGCTGAGCAATCTCACTTTTTTTCTCTATATAAGTCATAATCGATTGACGGCTCTCCCCGATTCACTATTTAAGAATCTGAGCAACCTGGCGTACCTCAATGTAACTGATAATCACTTGACGGCTCTGCCCGGGAACATTGGAAACCTCACCAACCTCAAAGAACTGAGAGTATACAACAATGAGTTGACGGCTCTGCCCGAGTCACTCGGCAAGCTGACAAACCTGAAAGAATTGCATGCAATGAACAACAGGTTAGTCGCTCTCCCCGAGTCGATTGGTCACCTGAAGAGTCTCAAAGAGTTACATGTGTCTAATAACAGATTGACGGCTCTGCCCGGGTCACTCGCCAATCTGACACGTCTTACACACCTCGACTTGAGAAATAATTACTTGACGGCTCTGCCCGGGTCACTCGGCAGACTGAGGAATCTTACGCATCTCGATGTGAGGGCAAACAGGTTGATTTCGCTGCCCGCAAGTATCGGTGACCTCGCGCATCTTGAAAAATTAGATGTGCGATGGAACAAGTTATCTTCTCTCCCCGAGTGGCTGCAACGACTTGAACAGCGTGGGTGTACTGTTTTCACATAAATTAGCGTCTTGTGCTGTCTTCCGTTGTTACATCGATGGCGGCTTACCACACCGCGTAAGTCCTGTGAATGATTGCTAGCCTTGGCCCTGGAGAGGAAAAGTGCAAAAGCCGATTTCATGTTATAATTGAGTAGTGTTAAAGCACTATCTCTACTCCTGCGTATTGCGATAACTCATCTTTCTATAAGGCTCGACTATATGAAGGCGAGATATAGATTTACCAAACCGGTGATTTCCAATGAGGAAAAACAGTTCGCTCAAGAAAAATGGCACGCCCTGGCCTTCATCATAGATTTACCTTTTACCTTCATAGGTATGATACTTTTAGCTGTATTCCCGCCTGGAGTGCCGTTAATGATGGTGTGCCTGATCACCCTGGCTGCTATCGTGGTGTATCGCGATAGAAAAAAGTTGAAGCCCCAAAGGTGGGCTGACCGAAGCATAAGGGAACTGCGCCAGCTGGTACAGCAAGCGTCCCTGCCAAAAGAGGCGCGCGAGGTGTCGTGGGATTAGCAGTCCTCCATTGAAGGGAATTGCCAAGGGATGACAAGATGAACAAAAACTGGCAAAAAAACTCCTGGATTATTGCTACTGTGCTCCTTGTACAGGGCGCGTCAGGCATCTTTCAAGCCTATATCTATTCTCAAGAACAACCGGAAGCTGTTTTTTTGTGCCTGTGCTTGTTGCATCGAGCTTTATCTTTGTTATATCCCTGCTTCTCCTCGTAGTGTTCGTAATGAGTGCGAGGAGGGCCAGGAGGCTGGAAGGTAAAACTGGGGAAGCTGCACCCGGTCGTCGTGACAGCGCCAGTTCTGCGCTGCCAGGAGCCGGTCAGGATGACAGGGTAATCAGGTGGTTTTTGGGAGACGGGATCATATTAGTCTTTGCCATCCTCGGCTTTCTAATAGGAATATCGCGGCTGGGTGGAGGCATACATAGCTTACTTCCCTACAGTGCGTCATATTCGACAGTAATAGCTTCAATGATCATAGCGGGACTCTATCTTGGCTGCTCTGTGCTATTTTTCGCCGTATACGTGCATTAGGAAGAAGAAGCCGAGGAGCATGGAGGCTCCGCCTCGCCTTGCCAGATCTCGTGGCCAGCCGATGGAGGCGAGGGAGGAGTGAGCAGGATGTTCTGCTCGCCGTACATGCGTCTCACGGATCGGTGTCCTGACCCCAGATCGATCACTTCCTCCGCCTAGTCAAATTGCCCTTCCTTGTGTCACGGGACCTCCCAGAATCGCTAAATGCTTTTAACTCATTACCTTCATGAGTTCGATAAGGGCCGCAGCCACGGCGAGGGGATCGACCAGCATGTGAAAATGCCCCGCATGAAAAGTTCGGCTCGGCCACCCTGCTCTCTGCGCTTGCTCCAGAAAGTGGCGATATGCCTGAGTGAACAATATATAGCCGCCGGGAGCATCGGGCCACCCGGCTACGACAGGCATAACTTCCTCAAAAAAGCTGAGGGAACGCGGCTGCACTTCTGCCAGCAGATGCTGGCGAGCAAGCTCATCGGAAAGGTCTTCGCTCAGGTCCTCGTCGCTCCAGTTTGGAAAACGCTCCCCAGAGGCCAGATACTGGTACAGCTCTTGAGCAAATTCCGGAACACTGGCCTCCATCTCATCTAGCTGGCTCTGACCCGGATGGGGCAGACCCGCATCGACAAAGACGTATGCTTTGACTGGATGTCGGGCTGCACGGGCGATGACAGGCAGCAAGGAACCAGCTCCACTATGACCAACCAGCGCCAGGGGGCGCTCTTCCGGGATTGACGTAAGTGCTCGCTGCACGGACTCGGCGTGCTGCTGCCAGTACGGAGGGGGCGTCTCTCTGCTATCGGTGAGCATCGGCACCAGCACATCGAAACCGCCTGCTTGCAGATGCCGCGCAACCAGAGACCAGGTGAAAGGACCCACCAGGGGACTGTGAACAAGGACCACCAGGGCATCCATACGTCATACCTCCATTTTATATCGTTCGGCATCGTTCGCTTCTTACGCTCAGCATAGTAGATTTTGGGGGCGTAGGGAAGAGAAAAAGTATGCTGTGAGCATAGACGAAGAAATTGGATTTGCCGATTAACCACTAATTCAGGCGCATTTCAGCTTCATTTCAGTTCTATGCCTCATACTACAAAAAATAGCAATTAGAGGCACTACTGAGCAAGAAACGGAGATGCTATATGCACGACATTGAGCAGAAGCCTTCACAGGA
>WNGN01001321.1_pt1 | contig 18160 bp, 17 predicted proteins | sample 5400561 | NCBI WGS metagenome assembly WNGN01 (sample SAMN13153379, study PRJNA577476) | soil metagenome | isolation source: 115 cm soil or saprolite under Garry oak tree replicate 2 | place: USA:California | collected 2016-06-15
TTATCTAAGCTCCCCAACTTCTGCGATCGAACAAACGGGATCCTATGCTCACGTCCTGACAGTCTGGTGGGTCGAAGGAGCTGGATGGTTCCCAGGGTCGTTTCCAGTCGTTGCTAAGCTAGTGGTGAGGTTTGGAGACCTTGCGGTCTATGAGTATCGCTAAGCCAATGGCGCAATTGGTTGGAGTATTTCGACAAAGCGGGATGCACCAACCAATACAATTAGCGTTATCAACCCTGCAACTTAGGGGTCAACAACTTTGATCCAGAGCACGGAGTCGGTAGGGCTGAGAGAGATGGTCGAAAAGAGGCTAGCCCTTGACCCTCAAACGGCTATTTCCCGAATAGTCGACTTCGTTCGGACATCATTCACGTCTTCCGGATGTGCGGGAATCGTTGTAGGTCTCAGCGGTGGAATAGACAGTGCGCTAACAGCTACTCTCTGCGTCAAGGCTGTTGGACCGGAGAAAGTGACTGGAGTCTTCATGTTCGAGGAGAGAATGCAGGACGGAATCGATGCACGGCACGCTCGCGAGATCGCGAATAACCTCCGCGTCCGGACTGTTGATTTGACTCTGGATCCTCTCATCAAGCGTTTCTCAGAGACGTTTCCCATCAAGATCGAACATCAATTGGCGAGAGGCAATCTAAAGGCAAGAATGCGGATGATGAGCCTCTACTATCTAGCGAACGCGAAAAACCTCCTCGTCGCAGGTACAGGGGATAGGAGCGAGGACCTCATCGGTTATTTCACAAAGTACGGGGATGGGGGCGTGGACTTTCTTCCAATCGCGCACCTTTACAAATCACAGGTCAGGTTCCTAGCGAAGTACGCAGGCATATCCCCGGAAGTAGTCGAGAAGCCTTCGTCTCCGAACCTCTGGGAAGGCCACAGGGCTACAGACGAGATCCCGCTTGACTATGCAGAAATGGATAGAGCACTGGTCTGCCTCTTCGACCTGAAGGCGACCCTAGAAGAGACGGCGAAGAATCTGGGAATCGACGAACGGAAGGTCCGTGACATTTTGTCGAGATTTCAGAATTCAGCGCACAAGAGATCCTATCCGCCTATGATCGGGAGCTGGTAGCTTGAATCTCCAGAAGAGACTTCGCAGTCACAAGGCCAAAATCGCCGTCTGGGGAACCGGATACATTGGCCTCTCAACGATGGCCTACTATGCAAAGAATGGGATCAAGTGCGTCGGGTACGACATTGTCCCAGAAACGATCCGGAGTATCAACGCCGGTGAAATTACGCTCGCGGGACTTGGCCAATGGTTAGGCTTCTCCGCGGTACCACTCGTCAAGAACGGTCTCATGCACGGGACAAGCAAGGTGAAAGACGTCATTGACGACCCTTCGATCAAAGTGCACTTCATTTCGATTCCCACAGAGCGGAAGGGTAAGCCGTGGGACGGTGCGTTGCAAGACGTTTCCAAGAAATTATCGGCGAAGAAGGTCGAAAACGGGCCGGATCTAGTGATAATCGAGTCCACTCTCTCACCCGGACAGTGCGACAAAATCCTGGTCTCTACGCTGCGCAGGTCAGGACGGGATGTTCCAGACGATTTCCAGGTAGCCGTGGCTCCAAGGCGTGACTGGTTCGACAACCCCGGGCTCAACGTCCACACGATCCCACGGGTGGTCGGAGGCCTAGACGAAGAGTCGAGAGGGGCCGCCATGGACGTGTTAGGAATCATCTGCTCCAAACTAGTCCCTGTTTCCGATCATAGAATTGCTGAACTGGTTAAGTCGACGGAGAACTCGTTCAGAGCCCTCAACATAGCCTTCGCCAACACTCTATCTCGAGCGTTTCCAGACATCGACACGATAGAACTGATCGACGCGGCGGCGACGAAATGGAACTACGTTGCACACTATCCGGGACTGGGGACCGGAGGATACTGCATTCCCCTGGCTCCTGAGTATCTAATTGAAGGGTCCCGGAGCAAAGGGGAACACATCGACCTTCTGTCACAGATCAACCAAGTCAATAGATCACAGACCAGGTTCGTGGGAGAACTCATTGCGAAGAGCCTCTCCGGAAGCTCGGTTGGAATACTTGGCCTTAGCTACAAGCGTAATCTGAAAGTCCACGTTCTCTCGCCGACAATAGTGCTCGCCGGGGTTCTGAAGAAAGCAGGAAAGCACGTTGTGATTCAGGATCCATTCTACTCCTCTAAGGAGATAGAGGACATTGCTGGAGTTGGCACTTTCAATTACCCGGAGGATCTGAAAAAATTCGATTCTGTCGTGGTGTCTGTTCCCCACCTTGAATATACAGAGACCCCCGTTCCAGCTCTTCTGAAATCCATCAGGCGGGGTACTTTCGTGCTTGACGCAGAGGGTGCCTGGCAGAGTTACAGAGAGTTCTTCCAGCAGAAGCGAATCGACTACAGAAAAATTGGCGATGCTGGTTGGGCGATTCCGAGAATGAAGAAATGAAAGGGCCTAAACCACACGTTTCGGTCATAGTTCCGTGTTATAACGAACAGGACAACGTCGAAAGATGTGTAGAGCAGATTGGAGAGACGCTCAGCGCGGCTCGAATCTCCTTCGAGATTCTCGTTGTGAATGATGGCAGCACAGACGACACGCTAGAGCGAGCTAGTTCCCTGTCAACCTCCCGCTCCTTCGTGCGAGTTGTTGATCTTGGAAAAAACTGTGGAAAGGCCGTCGCACTAAGGGAAGGCATTCGTAGAGCCAACGGAGACGTCGTGGCTTTTTTCGATGCTGATCTCCAGTATAGTCCGAAGGACCTTGTCACCATGATCACGAAATTGGGAATGGGTATTGATTTCGTGAATGGAAACAGAGACTACAATGGATATGGTGCCTCCAGAACCGCCTTTTCGAAACTCTACAATCGAATTGTTCGACTGGTCTTTCGAATGGAGATCAGAGACTCAAACTGTGGGGTAAAGGTGCTTACAAAGAGAGCAGCTGACCCGAGTTCCCTTTTCGATTATGGGCTTCCTCTTATCGTTCCTTTGCTGAGAGTCCGAGGATTCAAGTCACGCGAGCTAGATGTTTCTCTTCGAGAGCGAAAGAATGGAGAGTCGAAGTATTTTGAAGAGGGACGATTTCTTGGCGGACCCAAGAATGTCTGGGACATCACCTACCATTCGATAATGCTTCTCAATTTGCTTGCTCACGCTCCCCTCGAATCAAGCAGAGGAAGACGGGTTCTTGGAGAAACGTAGCCCCATAACCGCGCGGCCTCTGAGAAGCAAAAGCTAGAATGATTCGAATCACCGTCCTCAGCAGGCGCGGTATAGGACATCCTCTGAGTGGAGGTGCTGGAAGATACGTTCACGAGATATTCCGTCGTTTGACATCATATTACTCAGTTACCATTCTGTCCTCAGGTTGGGCTAGAGGTCCCTCAGAACAAGAGTTAGATGGCATAACATATCGTCACTTTCCCGGAGCCTTTCACCGTCTCTCTCTGCCGGCCAGATATTTGGTGAAGTTTGCGGGGAAAACGGATCTACTGGTGGACAACGCGGATGTTGGAATACCTTGGTTCTCGCCCTTGTATTCTCGAAAGCCACGCATCACCATTGTTCATCAGCTAGTTCGCGAAATATTCTACGATGAACTTCCCAGACCCTTGTCTGACGTCGGCTACGCATTGGAGCCTCTTCTCTACAGACTTTATTCTACTTCTAGGATCGTCGCTGCGTCCCAAAGTACTGCACGAGACCTACTGTCCTGCGGCATTCCGGAAAAAAATATCAACGTGGTCTCGCCCGGTTGCTCGAACCCCGGCGTTGTTCGAACGCCCTTGACAGACCGTTTCCCCAAAACAATCGGATGCGTCAGTAGGCTAATGAAGTACAAGGGATTACAGCTGGCCTTCAGGGCGTTTTCTAAGGTTGTAAGTAAATCCCCCGATGCGAAATTGCTCGTTGCGGGGTCAGGACCATACCAGCAACAATTGGCCAAGATGGCTCATGACCTTGGAATATCTGAGAACGTGAAGTTCCTTGGCAGGGTTTCCGAAAGTAGCAAGTTCAAATTGTATAGCGAGAGCAGAGTAGCGATTTCTCCCTCACACAGAGAAGGATTTGGAATATCAGTAATAGAAGCCAACTCTGTTGGGACCCCGGTGGTGGGCTGGGACGTCCCAGGATCGAGAGATTCGATTGTCGATGAAACAACTGGACTACTGGCACCGTTCCCTGACGAAACGGCATTCGCAGACCGAATTTCCACGCTCCTAACTGACGATCAAACTTGGGGCAATCTCTCTGAAAGTGCCTGGAAATGGGCTCTTGATCACTCTTGGGATAGATCAGCAAAGGATTTTGAAAAAGTTGTAGAAGACGTTCTCGCCGGACAACAATAACGAGGGAATTTTCTTGTCGATTAGCGTGATAATTCCGACTTACAATTCAATGAAGACATTTCCACACTGTCTTGAGTCAGCCAAACATCAATCTTCGGAGTGCAAACAGATTATCGTTGTGGACCGATTTAGTCAAGATGGCGTCGCTTCGTTCGCAAAGGCGAATGGTGCGACCGTGATCCAATCAAATGTCAACAGAAGTGGGGCGAGAAACATTGGGTTAGAGAGTGCCTCTTCGAAGGGGGTGCTCTTCGTCGACGCGGATATGATCCTTCCCATAACCCTAGTTGAGGAATGTGAACGCGGACTGGATACACGAGAAGCCCTAATTGTACCAGAGGAGTCGATAGGGGTTGGGTTCTGGGCAGAATGCAAGGCCGCGGAAAGAAAATTGTACATTGGGGACGACACAATGGAAGCCGCTAGATGCTTTGGGAGAAGCTCGCTCCTTCAGCTAGGGGGCTATGACCCCCAACTGGAAGCAGGGGAGGATTGGGACCTCCACTCTAGGGTGGTTGCACATCATCTGAGGGTTGGACGAGTAAGGGCTATCATTATTCATGATGAGGGCCAACTCTCACTGTCATCGATTACTAGGAAAAAGTATCTCTACGGGAAATCCTTTGCGAAATACATGCGGCGAAACATGAAGATGGGAACGAGACAGGTTAATCCGCTTCGTCGTATAATCGTTCCAAGCCTGAAAGTGCTGCCGTCTAGCCCGAAGCTTGCTGCGGGAGTCACAATCATGAAGTCTCTTGAATTTGCCTCCGCGGGATTTGGCCACTTAGTCGGAAATCTTTAGGCAGACAGCCTTTGTCGGTCATCGGACATCCGAATCGCTACTCATTAGAAGATTTTCGCCATGGAGCAGAAACCGAGTGAGTTTGAGAGATTGGCCAAACTGAGCATCAGACCACCGTTCACCGTACTCAAAATTGCGGTCCGCTTTGGATTCGGAATGTCTCTTATCGTTCTCTCAATAAGAGCCTTCCTGTTTGGAAATGGACTATTCGTTTACCGCGATTGGAGTTGGCCACTCTCGACCCAAAGGACTCCGACCGCCGCATTTGCGCCGAGTGGTATCTCCAATGGAGTCCCAGACCCTTTCGGTTTCACTAGGATGTTCTTGACATGGCCAGTCTATGTAATCGATAAACTGACTTCTGATCCGATAATCGCTGAGAAGTGGTTCATCATCTACCTTTGGGGCGTATTCGTCTTTCTATCGTTTCTTCTCGCCGAATTATTGTCACGTCTGCTGAATCGATACAGTTCAGAACCCTTGACAAGTTGGAAGAAAGAAACCCTGGTCCTATTCGTAGTATCATTTTCGTTCGCCAACTTCTGGTCGCTAGAGCAACTATCAGGCATGTATTACACTTACTTCATCGAATTCATGTTGGTAGGCATATCTACTGTCATGATTCTTCTGATGAATTCAGGCCTTAAGGCTGTGGTCCTTGCGGGCGTTGCCCTTTCGTTTTGTATTCTACTTGATCCGAACATCTACTTGTTCGGACTCATAGCGAATGGAATTACCGTCATGATTTCTTCACTTAAGCGAGCGTCGTTGCTAGCTTCTGCAAAAAAGACCGTGGTCAGATTGTCTCTGCTCATAAGCACCTCGCTTCCCGCTCTGTTGACTGTCGTTTACGCTCTTGAACAAGCGACCGGCACGAACCTAAGGGCACCGGGCACATATCTGTCCAGCAGCGTCAATCTTTCCTTTGACAATGCTATCAGGTTGCTGGGATACTCCTGGTCGTTGATAGTCTACGCACCTCCTACGATACTTGTAACAAAAAGTGCGATGGTGTCTGCCGCGGTTTTGGGAACCCCCCCTCTTGTCTTGTTGCCATCTGGATTGATGGCTGACCTCTGGCTGGCCGCAACATGGTTCGTGCCATTTTTTGCATTCGCAAGCATCTACTTCAAGCCGTATAGAAGAGTCTCAGTAGTCTACCTTGCCACGGCTCTCGTTGGACTGCTGCTGACCCAACCATCGATCTTTCCCCTTCCATACCAACTTGAAGGGCCTCTGGGGGCAATCCCGCTAGTGGGTGGCGCCTACTCAACAGTGTTCGCCATACCCGACCATATCTTGATCATAGTTGCCTTGGGCTACCTGATGCTCGTCGCAATAGGCGTTCACTTCTTGCTCAGCAAGTTCCCTAGAAGAATCGAGCTTTACAAAAATGATACGCGCAAAGAGCGCCAAAACAAGCGGTCGTATAGGACTAAGCTTCTCGCCGGACTGATCTTAGGCCTAGTGATGTTTATGTTACTGTTTCCTAGCTGGCAGTTCTTTTCTGGATCATTTTTCCCGAGCAGCTTCACGCCGGGTGAGCCGGGAAATGGGATACCTCAAACAGGTGCTTTTTCCGCTTCCCAACCTCCCCAGAACATGCTGGATACGTACAACTGGTTGTTTGAGCTACCTGGCGATTTCAATGTCTATTGGCCTGGACCTGACGGTGCAACCTATCCTTGGAATGTAAAATCAACCCCTAGCATAGCATGGATTGACTCTCCCAAACCCACCTATCTCACATCGAGCGCGATCCCTGGAATGTTCCCAGCCGGGTTGCAATATCTTCTAGCGTCGAACCTCACGGGAAGCGTCGCTGAATATCTTGCAGCACTCAACATAAAGTATCTGATAGCCCAGCCGTATTCACCAGCTGGACTAGCTTACTCATGGGGAATAGGTGACTATGCAGCCCTGACAAGGACCCTACAGGGTTCTAGTGGGATCTACCTCGCGAGATCCGAAGGTGACATATCTGTTTACGCGGTAAATGACACTTGGGGCTCAATTTATTCCCCTGACATAGTTCTGAATTACGAGGCAACTGATCCAGGGTTTTCAGTAGCATATTCGGCCCTCTCGGCGTTAGGAACACACTTGGCCCTAACAAGCTCGGGCGGAGCAATTGGAAAATTGTGTATTGACAAGGTCGGTTGCACCGTTTCGATCTTTTCTCCGCAGTATCTTTCCAGTATTTCCAGCAACGAAAGTCTTCAAGTTCTAAGCGGAACTGGATACAATCGTTCAAGTTATGCCCTAACTCAGTCGACGACCGTCAATCTTCCAGCGCCTTTGGCCCCATGGACTCTTGCAAACTGGGGACCAAGTGAGGTCAATGCGACTATCGACGAATCGATGCGATGGACCTTCGCTGGAAACTCTGTGATTTCTTTGAGCTATAATGGTACGGTTACGGATCACAAACCTGGTGGTATTTCCATACCAAATGGATATCAGGCAATTGTCGACATTGCATTCTCGTATAGGACCTCTGGCACGAATCCGTCTCTGCGGCTAGTGATTCCTCTGCTTAATGATCAACTCGCAACAACGTCCACTCCGGTATCTCCAGACTTCATCGGTTCACAAGATTGGAGGTTCGCCAACTACAAGTTGTTGCTTCCCCGCGATACAGCCATGTTTACCGTCCGCCTTCAAGGAACAGGTTCCAATGGGTGGATAGACTTGCAGGACGTGAGCATGAAAGTCGCTCAGATCAGAGTCGATAACGGGGCACCCTTTGGAGCGCTTCTCCCGATCAACGGCGTGATCCCTAAAAACCTAGGCATATACTCGGGCTATTCTTACCTTCAGGTTAGAGGAAATGGGTATGTTTCCTATGGCAACCGCAACATTACAATCGAGGCTTTGAATGGGCCCGTCTGGATAGAATTGGACTCTCATATCGATTCTCCTTTTTTGACGAAGGGAAATATCGAGATCCGTGAATTGGTCGTGAGCGCCGTTGCACTTCAGGCAAGCAGACCCAACTCAGGGGCCGCAATTGGACTTCACGGTTTTATCAGGACTGACTCGCAAGGCGACATCGTGTTTGCTCAGATGTTTAACGCTGGTTACTCCCTCAAAGGGAACGCACCACCTCTGTCACCTATCCCCACCATAGATGGCATGAATCTCTTCGTTGGAGCTACAGCTGGAGATCATAGCATCATTCTAGCGTCCGCCGCTCCGTTGATATTATTGTATTCACTGACTTTGTTGTTTAATGTATCAACCATTGCCTTGATCCTCCGTCACAAGATGCCCCCTCTCCTTCGAAGAATAAGAATAGACCCATTCCAAGTGTGAGCTTTTTCTAGGTGGCAAACGCAGAGGAAACCTTCCGAGGCATCGTTGAGGATGGTGTCGAATGATGGAATAAGAGGCAGTAGCTTAGGTGGGGACAAGTTTTGGGTTGGGAAAAGGGTTGTGGTCACAGGTGGGGCAGGCTTCATTGGGTCCCATCTGGTTGAGGAACTTATCAGAGTTGGCGCTCAGGCTAGAGTCGCTGACTCCTTCACCACCGGTTCACTCGACAACTTGCAGGGCGTCGCCAACCAGATAGAGATTAGTCGCGTCGATCTTAGCGACTTCGATGACTGTATCAAGGCATGCAGTAACGCAGACATAATCATGAACCTAGCGGCCAAAGTTGCGGGCGTGGCCTATAACTCCCTTCACTCATCAGAGATGTTCTCAATGAATGTCAGAATAGGCATGAACATGTTGGAAGCTGCTAGAGCAAGCAATGTGGATCGGTTCTTGTGTGTTAGTTCGGCTTGTGTCTACAGTAGAGAAGCAAAAGTCCCAACTCCAGAGGAACAGGGATTCTTCAAGGAACCCGAACCTTCCAATTTGGGGTATGGGTGGGCCAAAAGGGTCCTTGAAGTTCAAGCAAGACTTTACGCGGAACAGTACGGAATGAAGATCGCAATTGTTCGACCCTTCAACACTTATGGGCCGCGCGACCATTTTGCCTCAAACAACAACCACGTTATTCCTTCACTCTTGACAAGGGTCTTGGCAGAGGAGGATCCTCTAACAGTCTGGGGCAATGGCAAACAAACCAGATCTTTTGTCTATGTTGCAGACATGGTGCGAGGTTTGATGCTCGCCACTGAGAAATACGCGGAGGCAGATCCTCTCAATTTGGGAAGCAGTGAAGAGATATCAATCGAAGGCCTATCCCGAATGATTGTTGACCTCGCCAGACCGGGAACGAGAATAAAGTTCGATGAGTCGAAGCCTCAGGGGCAACCACGTCGTTGCCCTGATGTCAGCAAGGCTAAAGCAAAACTTGGCTTCGAGTCCTCTGCTGGAATCAAAACCGGGTTGAGACAGACATTAGAGTGGCTTAGAGAGCATGAAAGAATCCATGGCGTGATGCCCCTTGAAACAAATGCTTTCGAAACTTAGCGTAATCACTTGCTCGAACTTCTTCACAACCGGCCCGGCAAATGCATTGGAGCAATTCCTCAGTTCAAGGACGAGCTTTCTCGCCTGCGCCTTTCACCCATTTTACTATTCGAAACTCCGACATAGTTTTGTCAATATCTATGAGGACGGTTTCCCGCTTCGAACACGGTACTTTCGAACACTTCCAAGGTTTGGAGTCTTGAGTTACCTCAGAGACTACGCACTTTCGTTTATGTTGCCAATCTTTCTCAGGAAGAAATTCGACTATTTCATCGGCTCTAATCCACTTAATGCGCTCGCTGGGATTACTCTTCGAAAGTTGGGTTTCGTTCGAAAGGTTATTTTTTACAAAATCGACTATGTACCGACCAGATTCACTAACCCCGTATTGAATTTCTTCTATGATCAGTTGGATAGGATTTCTTCGGAACTATCTGATTGGACATGGAATCTAGCACAACCTATGATCAGTGAACGAGTCAAGCGTGGGATTCGACTGGGACCACAACTCATCGTGCCGATTGGAAGCAATTTTGAGAGAATCCAGCGTAGGCCTCCGTCGCAAGTCTACCGGAATAGGATAGTATACATGGGATCGTTGAGGCAAGGTCAAGGAATCCAAATGGCGGTCGAAGCTTTCGATAAAGTCCGTTCTATTTTGCCTCATGCGGAATTTGTCATAGTTGGTACAGGGCCTTTAGCAAAAGAACTCAAAAAACACGTTAACAAGCTGGGTCTTGACGATTTTGTGACCTTCAAGGGCGAGGTCCCAAACCACGAAGAAGTGGAGAAGATCCTTACCACATGTGGAATAGGACTAGCTCCCTACGAGCCTTCACCGAACAATTTTACGAGATATACTGAGCCTGGCAAAGTGAAAGTATACCTCGCTTGTGGGCTTCCTGTGATTATCACCCGAGTCCCTGAAATAGCAAATGAAATTGAAGCGCGAGGTGCGGGGATCGTTTCTGACTATACGATCGACGGTCTAGCTTCAACAATTGTCAAACTCATTCAAGATGAAACGGCTTACATGGATGCAAGGTCGGCGGCTATTGCATTTGCGTCACAATTCACGTGGGATAACGTCTTTGACAGAGCATTCAATTCAATGCTTGAAATCGGCATTCAATGACATCAATGAGACGGAGTGCCAGCTCTTTGCTACCGTCCGGATCGCTCGAGAGTTGATTCTGTACTCAACAGAGAAGGCTAACAACTCATGAACTATCACGTCAGTGTTGACGCAATCGTCGAACAGGGGGTCGTTTAGTGGCAACGCTGAGTCGAACTATTTCCGTTTTAGCTTCAAGTAGGATCGCGCGGAAGTTTTTTGGGGTCTCTCTCAGTATTACGAGCAGGCTTGCCTCTGGGTTGAGATGGGATCCAGTTGTCGAAATTCAACTAAGACCGTTCGGGACCGACGCACGAATAATATTTCACTTGCTCAATAGAGACCTAGCTAATCTTATCGAAGTGTTTGTCAACCGCGTTTATGACAAGTGGTGCCCCATCGCGTCTGGTGATTTGGTGATAGACTGTGGCGCGTATGTCGGAGAGTTCACCATTCAAGCTGCCAAGAGTGTTGGCGAAAGAGGTCTAGTATTGGCTTTCGAACCAAATCCGTCAAGTCTTCGTTTCTGCAAAGCGAACGTCAAGCGGAACGGTATTATCAACGTCAAGCTGTTTGAAAACGCACTGGGAGATACAGATGGCCGTGAGTATTTCCAAGTCAATCATGTGAACCTCGGTGCCAGCAAGATAGTCCAAAAGGAGACTCAGAGTTCAGTGCGCTTGGTTAGTGTAAAGATGCTCTCGCAATTTCTTCCCTATTTCGAGGGAAGACCGGTCAAGCTCCTGAAAATTGATGCCGAAGGGTCGGCAGTTCAAATTGTACGCGGAGCAAAGGACCTGTTTGACAGAAAACTGGTTCAGAACGTCAGTGCCGAAATACATCCAGGGGAGGAAGGTCTTCAGAACCTTCTCGAATCCTACGGATTCAGATGTTCACAGGACAAGAGCTATCTTTACGCCAAACTCTGAACCACTACCGAATTGGTAGACCAATCCACAACAAATCTCTCAGAACATCAACATTGAGAGTAGCGGTCGGGAAAATACGGACATTCGAATTTCGTCGGGAACGGACAAAGGTCCGGAACATTCGCAGCTCTTAGTGTCAGGGAAACCTTATCACTCCAGTCTAGGAAAGCTCGACCTTCGAGACGACCCGGAGTGTCAAAGAGTGCTCTTGACGAACCTTTCTGGAATGACAAGAGCGTTCTTGTCACTGGCTCCAGCGGATTTGCCGGGCGAAACTTATCAAATCTTCTCTCGCGCTTGGGTTCAAATGTTCGTTGCTTTGTTAGGTCCAAGAGCGATTTCTCGGCGAATAAGCCAGGCGCTAGCCCTGTTGTCGGTGATGTTCAAGACTATCAGAGCATACTAGATTCCCTGAAAGGCGTCGATGTGGCATTTCATCTTGCCGCCATCACCCTCATACCCGAAACGAGGGCTAAGACGTTCAACACCTTCGCCACCAACGCTCTCGGAACCCTCAATTTTCTGATGGCCGCCAAAGCGCAAGACGTTCCGAAGCTAGTTTACGTGAGCACCTGCCATGTCTACGGAAAGCAGGAGAGGCTTCCAATAACTGAAGACATGACTCCCAAACCGATCGATATCTACTCGGCCAGCAAACTCTCGGGTGAGAGCCTTGCGCTCTCGTTCGCGGAAATGCATGGAATGGACATCTCCATCTCTCGCGCCTTCAACCACTACGGACCATACCAGAGACCCGACTTCCTTGTTCCGTCGATTATCCTCAGATTGTTGAGAGGAGAGAGACTCGCAATGGGCAATCCCACCCCTACCAGAGACTTCAGCTACGTCGAAGACATTGTCCGAGGCTACGCCCTCCTCGCCGAAAAAGGCCGTTCTTCAGAGATCTACCACTTCAGCAGTGGAGAAGAAAGATCAGTCAAGGAGATAGTTGAGACCATCATGAAGATCAGCGGCGTCAAATCTGAAATATACTGGAATCCTGAGGCCCGGCGAGTCGACATTCCAAGATCGGTCGGAGATTACTCCAAAGCGAAGAAAGAACTCGGCTGGACGCCACGTGTCGATTTCGAGGACGGGATGAAGAAGACCGTGGCTTGGTACAGGTCCCAGCTAGATTCGCGGAATCCTGAGATGATCCATGTCCCAAACACTTGACCGAATAAGGCCCTACCTCCGAAAACACTTCCAGCTCAACAAGACAGAATTCGTCCCAGGCAAGACCCGAATTCCTCTCACAGTACCCACCTACGGCTCGGAAGAGGTTGAGGAAGCCGTTGACAGTCTACTCTCAACATGGGTGACGATGGGGGCTAAGGTGAAGAAGTTCGAAGAAGCGTTCGCCGAATACAACGGCTCGAAACACGCAGTAATGGTCAATTCCGGCAGCTCCGCGAACCTCCTAGCCCTCTCAGTCCTCACTAACCCAATTCTTCCCGACCATATCGAAAACGGAAGCGAGATTATCACGCCCGCAGTCACATGGGCGACGACCGTCTATCCTATCGCCAACGTTGGGTGCACACCAGTCTTGGTCGACGTGGACCCTCATACCTTCAACATTCTACCTGAAGAAATGGAGAAAGCACTTACCTCAAAGACGCGTGCAGTGGTCCCAGTCCATCTCCTTGGCGGGCCATGCGAACTAGACAAAATCAGTCGGATCGCTGAAGACGATGACCTCTTTGTCGTCGAGGACGCATGCGAGTCCACCGGCGCTGAGATTCAAGGCAAGAAAGTCGGCAGCTTAGGCGATATGGGAACATTCAGCTTCTTCATCAGTCACCATATTTCGACCGTCGAAGGTGGCATGGTCGTCACCAACGATGACGACCTCTACGAATATCTCAAGGCTATGCGAGCCTTCGGCTGGGTAAGAGATCTAAAAGAGAAAACAAGTTACTCCTTGGCGAACAAGGGAATAGACCCAAGGTTCCTCTTCGTAACGCATGGCTACAACCTCCGTCCCACCGAAATCCAGGGTGCTTTTGGAATCCATCAGATCCGCAAGCTGGACACTTTCATCAACCAAAGGCGCGAGAATGCGGATTACTGGACAAGAAAACTCTCAGGCTATGAAGACCAGCTGATCCTGCCCACCGAACCAGAACACGCCAAGCATGTCTACTTTGGATATCCTATAACAGTGAAACCGGACGCAGGGTTCACCCGAGAAGAACTCGTGAATCATTTGGAGGAGAAGCTCATCGAAACCCGGCCCATCATGGCCGGTAACATGGCGGAACAACCAGCAATGAAACACATTGACCATAGAACAGTCGGACAACTACCAAACTCTCAGATGATAATGCGATGTTCATTCTTCTTCGGAAATCACAACGGAATCGGACATGAAGAAAGAGAATACATCGCTGATACAGTCATCGAATTCATAGACCACGCTTCGAAGTGCTAGTAAACCGCAACCTGTGACAGCCAGATTGCAATTATTGCGGGGTCGGGACCTATGAATCCTTAATGCGGAGCAAGACCGACGCTCAGTTAACGTTGCACATTTCTATCCCGTTTGAGCGAAGGCATGCATTTGCGGGGTTTATTCTCCTCATCTCTCTCCTCTCCGCCGCCATCGTAGTGAGTACTCAATCGAGCCCGGCTTTTGCCCAGCCTGTCTCCTCCAGTCTTATCGACCAGAAGATGCAGGCTGCTTGTTCTTTTCTCAAGAGCCCCTACAACCAGTCTCTCGGGCTGGTGAGAAGCACCTCAAACAGTAACATCTACTATATTGCCAGTGACAACCTACTCGTTGAGAAAGCGTTCTCGTCATGCGATCCCACTACTAGCCAGGGAATCAATCAATCGATCAGTTCCTGTTGCGACAGCGGCTACGATCAGATGCACGAAGCACTACTTGGAGTAAGGATCCATCTTCCAATCAACAACGGTGGAATCTACACTGTCGCGAACTCCACCGCGGGCAAACTTTTCCGCGGAACCTCTCCAACCACCACAGGTGGCAACTACACTGTTCTCTGGGAGGTTCACAATGCTACTGGAACTTTTCCTGACTGCACATACGCGGACGTCACCGTCTACACGGCCCTAGAACTGAGACTGGAGGGCAATAGCACTGGTGCGCAGCACGAGATAGACTGCCTCACTACCATGTTTGACGGTCGGGGCCTGGTGGACGAAGCATACAAGGATGGCTCAGCAATGGAGCATGGGATCTACCAGACCTACAAGCTCGCACTCTACATCTACGCCCTCCAGAAAGTCTCAGGAACGTACTTTTACGGAGAAGAGAATCTCTTCCGACTGCAAGGCCCCGACGGAGGCTTCCACACCGGCTACGACCAGATCGGAACATACGCCGGAACCGAGGAGAACGTCGAGACAACCGCAATCGCTATGATAGCCATCTCCAACCTGTCCGCGACAAACCCCTTCCCGTTCCCGCTCTTCTCCATTCCCTCGTGGGTAGTCTACTTCTTCGCCGCATGGGCCGTGATCGGTGTAGGGATAGTTGTGATCGTCCTCGTCTTGGAACGGAAGAAGCGAAAACAATCCTTCTGAAGTAGCACTGAACCCCATCTTGGCAGAGTCGCTCGCCTCCTGTGATCAGACTTCTCCTTGAGGAAGCGGTTCGAGATACTTTAGTTGGGTTCTGATCTGTGAGACAAATCTCTCAGCGTCTCTGAGGAGAGCCTCTGCCCGTCACCAAACCCTCACTTGATCATGCGACGCTCATTCTTCTTCGGCAACCATAATGGAATTGGACCGGAAGAAAGAGAATACATCGCTGATTCCATCATCAACTTCTTGAAGGTGGCTTCGAACAAATAGGCCGTAGAGAATCACCCTAGCTTCTTGAATGTCCGAGCCTTTACTGTCAGTCACGTCATCTTGAAGAAGGGCCGGGTGGCCCCAGCAAGCCTTCCAAGGCAGAATCTATGAGTCGGATATGGTGGCTGATCGTTTTCGGAGCCGCGTGCTACGGTTTCGGGGCACTCTCAGTCACCGCGGACGAGCTCTTCGGTATCGCCCAGTTCTACGGACCCAGCGGTCTCTACTTCTTCCCCATCATAGGCCCGAGAGGACTCTGGGACTCATGGGTCTACGTATTCACAGGTCTAGCAGTCTGCCTCTTCCCCTCACTCGTCTCAATCCTAAAGCTCCAGCGACATGGGCCCCTCTAGCTAGGAGGATCTCGGTTAGAGCCACTGGCTCATCGGCTCAACTCGGTTAAGAATCGGACCAGGACCCGAATCCGGAACACTGCCAGGTTCTAGCCGAAAACATTTCATGGAGAGCCTGTTTGCATTTCTCACGGCTGCATGATGAAGCCGTACTGTCTGAAGTCTGCGTCGCAGACAAAGGCGTTCTTGATTGCGTCGACGCCCATGAACGCGGAGCTTGTACAGTCCAATGAAACTACAGGGCTTGTCCCGGCGAACCTTTGAAGGTCCTTGCTGCCGCTAGATCTTCAGGCTTGATATAGCTTGGGACTCTACTTCAGTAATTTCCTTGAAGTGTCGCTCCCGGTCGAGGATCACCACAGGGACCTTCTCCCTGTCCGATAATCGCATGGAGAGAGCCGCGGAAGAGAGGTCGCCCCAAGGGACACCTTTGTACTTCGACTTGAGAATGCCTAGGTTCAACGTGGTCGTCTCGTCCTGAACCACCCTCAGAGTTGCGTATGCGGAACACCATGACATTGTAGGCTTCTGAGAGACAGTTGGGGTGAATGAAAATCTCCGATCGACCCCCCTCATGCTGGAGGACAGCCTTCCTCGCCAGCTCACTACCCTGCTCCCTTGTAAAGAGAAGAATGAAAGGGCCAGCGTCGAAAACGAACCTCTTCAAGAATGGTCTCTACGAAGGGAAGAGTTCCGAGAGTCTCTCATCGTCTCTCTGAGTCTCTGACCCTCTATCGTCCAGGAGCAGAGAGGCTCCGCGGGCTCTTCCCATGAACTTGAAAAGCTGGGACAGTCTCGGAACCTTCTCCAAGAGCAGTCTGTTCTCGTCAAGAGGAATCAGAGTAAGACCGCTCTCGACCCATCAACCATCTTGTAGTGTCGAATACTGCCCTAAGCCTCGGATTCGAGCCGCTCGAGTTCCCTCAGAACCTTCCTAGCGGGCAGCCTCTTCCCCGTTCTCCGAATCTCGGACTGCAATCTCATCCAAGCCTCCTCAGTTGGTGAGACTATTCCGAACTCCTGGCCCAGCCTGACAACTGCCGCCCTAAGAGCTTAGGACTTTGTGCTGTAGTAGCCCTTCTCTACTAGCTTCGAATGCACGCTCGCAGGAACTCCCTTAAGATTGATCAGAACTTTCGTTTCAGCCATTCCTCGTCGAGAAATACGACTTATGAAGAAATCTTGAACCTTTCTTATAGGACGTCGCGTGGGATCTTTTTCCGATTGAATGATACGCATTTGGATATGCGACATTCTTCCTCCGGCAAACGTAATCGTCGTTCGCCTGAGACTCCACTCAGACGGACAGAAACCTGTTACGAAAAATGAACGGGTTATCGTGCGGCCTTGAGCTGTTTGGCCACTGTCGAGAGGAAGGGTCTTGCCAGTTTCTTCCTAGCGTTTGCAATCTCGATCCCGACGATACTACCCTTGTGATCAAACTCGACCCTCACGTCATCGTCCAGCTCCTTGCTATCGGTTATCGGACCTCGTCTGATTGTGAGGTACAGAATGTCGGCCTCTGCATCATAGTGGGTTCTCAAACAGGGCTCGCCTAGCCCAGATTTACCCATCTACCCGAATTAACCTTTCGTCTCATCTCTCCCCGAAAATCTCTCACAGGATAGACGGTGATCACGCGTATTCCGTCCTTGTCAACAACAAATGCGACGACGAGCCCTACTTTCTCGCTGTTCAGACTGACAACAGCGATAGAGACGTTCGCGGCACTCGCGACATCATAGAACTTGTATTCTGGATTCCGAAGAACGAGTCGGACGCTGGACCGAGGAATCAGCCTGATCCGAATCTTCTCCTCAGCGTGCGCTGAATATCGAACCCTCATTCTCATTCATAAGTGGTCGACTCGCAACCTTATAATTTCTCAGACCAGACCACTTGTGACTTGAAAAGACAAGGCCCGATTGTCTCAGTGGTCGGACTACCCCCTTTCCTTCTGTCGACCTCGAGTGACTTTACACTCTCTAGAAATTCGACCAGTCTTCTTCTGCACAGCTCAAGCCGCTCGTTAGGTATCGTTCCGAAGGGTCCGTGAAGGCTATCACGAAAGGTCTTGGATTGTACGTCCCGCATGATAGCATGACTCCTCTCCCCCCATCAACTTACGGTCGCACTTCGCCCAGAGCAATTCTGTAACAAGGTCCCAGTCAAGGTTCGCTCTTGCCAGCATGAACATGTCGCGGATATCCTGCCTCCTGGCCGAGACGAATTTCATCGCGAACAGTAGCTCCGGGTCTGCTATTCTCATCTTGATTCTTGTCGGCACCGACCTGCCGACGGTTGTTCTCTCTGCCGAGTGTTTCTTGAAGAGCTCATTCTCGAAGACTATCCTCGTGTCTCTGTC
>WNGN01001009.1_pt1 | contig 18135 bp, 16 predicted proteins | sample 5400561 | NCBI WGS metagenome assembly WNGN01 (sample SAMN13153379, study PRJNA577476) | soil metagenome | isolation source: 115 cm soil or saprolite under Garry oak tree replicate 2 | place: USA:California | collected 2016-06-15
CGATGTTCAGGCTGTCCGCGTCGAACGCCTCCTCGCCCATGACGTAGCGCACCGCTTCGTACTCGTTCGGCACGTGCAGCCACTTGACCACGATCTCGACCGATTTCTCGTAATCGAGGCCTTCGGCGTAGCGCTCGCCGTGCGTGTCGATTCTGAGCGCGAGCTGGCGCGCCCCGCTCTCGTCCCGCGGCAGCGTGTCGCGGTACCACCAGCGGCACACCTCGAGGGCGTCCGAATACTCCCGGCCGAAATAATCGATCAGGACGGTGAGGTGGTCCTGCGGGTGCGTCTCGACGAACATCTGCGCGGCCCGCAGGGTGGAACCGGCGTAGCCGATGATGGCGTGCGGCATGGTGCCCACGCCCTTGTCCTGGCCGTAGAAGTGCGCGGTCAGGTCCTGCGAGGAGCCGACGAAGCCGACGGCGCCGTTCAGCTTCGCCATGCGGCTGCCCACCGACGCGCCGTAGGCGGCGAGCAGCGACAAGTCGTCCCCCGGCGAATGCCGCGCGTGCATGTCGATGAAGGCGACCTTCCTCAAGTTCATCGCCATCTTGTAGGCGTTGTAGGCGGACACGCAGGCGACGCCGACGCGCTGCAGGATCAGGGTTTCGAGCTCGACCAGCGCCGCGAACGACCCGGTGTAGGTGAAGATGGCGGTCTGGTCGGGCACGAACGCGCCTTCCTCGTAGAGGCGCGTGATCCTGAGCGGCTCCGCCGTGGCGGAATAGTGTTGGCGCAGCGTGTCGACGGCCGGATCGACGGCGCAGATCACGCCGCGGCGCAGGAACACGCCGTAGGTGACGGTGAGGTCGCCGAACTTCTCGACGATCTGCCGCGATTTGGTGAAATACTTGTCGGTGCGGCGCTTGAGGTATTCGAGCTTGTCGGCCGGCAGCGATTCGACGGGTTTGTTCATGCGAGCACTCCGGCAGGCTGCGCCTGCTCCGGGAAACGCCGCGATTTTAACAGGGGAACGCCCGCCTGATCTGGCGAAACGCATCGGCACGTGCTAGCCTGAACCATGAGCAAAATCTTGCTTGGATGTGCCGCCGCCTGGGCCTTGTCCGGTTGCGCGGTGGGCTATTCCTCCCAGGCGAATTCCGGGGGCGGAGTACAGACCACGACGACGGGCGCGCAGGTCAACGTATCGACTGCATCACCGCTCGGCGCCGCGATCATCGTCGGAGTCATGGCGGCGGATGCGGTCAACTACTATCGCATCGGACCGGACGGCAAGACGCCGGTCTACGGCGCGCCCGAACCCGATCCCACGCGCAAGATCAACGTCCAGGACTGCACCAAACCCATCGACTGGGAGGCAGGCAACCTGCTTTGCCGTTAGCGGGCGTTTCCGGCGCTTCGGTATTTTCGAGGGACCTCATGATCCATTTCGTAGTGCACGACGAGCACGACGCCGTCGGCGTGGTGGTCGTGGAGGGGGTCCAAGCGGGGCAGGAGCTGACCGGATGGATCATGGACCAGGACAAGGAACTCAAGGTCCGCGCGCAGAACGACATCCCGATCGGGCATAAGCTCGCGATCCGCGAGCTCAAGAGCGGCGACACCGTGATCAAGTACAGCGTGGACATCGGCCGCACTGTCGCGCCGATCAAGGTGGGCGAGCACGCCCACGTCCACAACATGAAAACGAAACGCTGGTGAGCGGGACGCCCATGGCCATCGACCTCGAGAATGCGACCTTCCGGGGCTACCGGCGCGAGAACGGCCGCGTCGGCGTGCGCAACCACGTCGTCATCCTGCCGGTCGATGACCTCTCCAACGCCGCCTGCGAAGCGGTCGCCAGCAACATCAAAGGCACGCTCGCGATCCAGCATCCCTACGGGCGGCTGCAGTTCGGCGCGGACCTGGAGCTGCACTTCAGGACGCTGATCGGCGCCGGCTCCAATCCCAACGTCGCGGCCGTGGTGGTGATCGGCATCGAGGACGGCTGGGCGAAGCGCGTCGCCGACGGGATCGCGAAGACCGGAAAGCCCGTGTCCTTCTTCGGCATCGAAGGTCACGGCGACATGGAAACCGTCCGCCGCGCGTCCCAGGCCGCAAAAGATCATATGCAATGGGCCTCGGAGCTGCGCCGCGAGGAGCGGCCGCTCAAAGACCTGTGGGTGTCGACCAAGTGCGGCGAGTCCGACACGACTTCGGGCATCGGGTCGAACCCCTGCGTGGGCAACGCTTTCGACAAGCTCTACGCGCACGGCGTGACGCTGGTATTCGGCGAGACCACCGAGCTCACCGGCGGCGAACAGCTGGTCGCGGCGCGCTGCCGGACGCCGGCGGTTCGTGAAAAATTCATGGCGATGTTCAACCGCTACCAGGAAGTGGTGAATCGCCACAAGACCGGCGACCTCATGGATTCGCAGCCGACCAAGGGCAACATCGCCGGCGGCCTCACCACCATCGAGGAAAAAGCGCTCGGCAACATCCAGAAGATCGGCAAGAAATGCATGGTCGACGGGGTGCTCGACAAGGCCGAGGTCCCGAGCGGACCCGGGCTGTGGTTCATGGATTCATCGTCGGCGGCGGCCGAGATGGTGACGCTGTGCGCGGCGAGCGGCTACGTGGTGCATTTCTTTCCCACCGGTCAATGCAACGTCATCGGCAATCCGATCTTGCCCGTCATCAAGATCTGCGCCAATCCGCGCACGGTTCGCCTCATGGCCGAGCATCTCGACGTGGACGTCTCGGGCATCACGCGGCGCGAAATCAACATGGACCAGGCGGGCGACAAGCTGCTCGATATGATGTTCCGCACCGCGAACGGCCGCCTCACCGCCGCCGAGGCGCTCGGCCATCGCGAGTTCGTCCTCACGCGCCTGTACGAGAGCGCCTGATGTTCATCGGGCATTTCGCGGTCGCTTTCGCGGCGAAGAAAGCCGCGCCCAGCCTCGGTACCCTCGGCTTGCCTAAGGGGATCATGTCTGGATAAACTAGCTTGCAGTTCCACGCCTGCCCGTCCGCATACCGCCCAGCATTCAGAAAAGGAGGAGACATGAATTCATACAGAGCTTTATCCGCCGCGGTCCTCGCGGCGTTCAGCACCGCCGCGCTCGCCCAACAGCCACCCGCCGCTCCGCCGTCCTGGCAGCAGGGTCGCTCGGCCGAGCAGGCGAGCTCGCCCCTGCACCCCTTCGCGCCGCATCTCACCGGCCGCGCGGCGAAGGAGCTTCCGGTCGACAAGCTCAAGGTGCCGGCGGGCTTCAAGGTCGAAGTCTGGGCCGAGGGCATTCCCGAGGCGCGCTCGCTCGCGCTCGGGGACAAGGGCACGGTGTTCGTGAGCAACCGCCTCGCGAAGAACGTGTACGCGGTGCTCGACAAAGGCGGCGCGCGCGAGGTGAAGACCCTGTTTAAGGGCATGAACTCGCCCAACGGGATCTTCTTCAGCAAGGGTACGCTGTTCGTGGCGGAACGTGATCGCATCACGCGCTATGACGGCATCGAGGGGCGCCTCGACAATCCGCCCGAGGCCAAGGTCGTGATCGACAACCTCGACCCCACTCAACAGCCAGGCCACTTCTGGAAGTTTCTCACGATGGGCCCTGACGGCAAGCTCTATTTCAACATCGGCGCGCCCGGGAATATCGTGATGCCCAGCTACATGCAGGCGGCGATCATGCGGGTCGACCCGAACAACGGCGTGCTCGAGAACTACGCGCAAGGCGTGCGCCAAAGCGTAGGCATGGCGTTTCACCCGGAGACCAAGCAGCTTTGGTTCACTTCGAACAACCGCGACTGGCTGAGCGAGGATGGGCCCGCTGACATTTTGCAGGTGGTAAGGCACAAGGGCGAGCATTTTGGCTACCCGTATTGCCATCAGGGCGACACGCTCGATCCTATATATGGCAAGAACCGCTCCTGTTCCGAGTTCACGCCCCCGGTGATGAAGCTCGGCGCGCACGTCGCCCCGCTCGGCATGCGCTTCTACACCGGCAAGATGTTCCCGGCCGAGTACCGCAACAACATCTTCATGGCGCGCCACGGCTCGTGGAACCGCACCATCAAGCAGGGCTACGATATCTATCGCGTGGTGCTGAACGACAACGGCAAGGTCATGAAGGCCCAGCCGTTCCTGACCGGCTTCCTCACGGACGAGAAGGCGGATCCGCCGATGTGGGGTCGTCCGGTGGACGTGCTGCAGATGAAGGACGGGTCCCTGCTTTTCTCCGACGACTATAACGGCATCCTCTATCGCATCAGCTACGGCAAGAAGTGAGCATCGATCCAGCTGCACGGCGCGGCGCGGCTTTCGCCGCGCTGTTTTTTTTCGGGCTCGCGCATGCGGCGCTCGCCGCGGACGCCGAAGCAGGCCGGCGCAAGGCCGAGATCTGCGCCGCCTGTCACGGCCCGGGGGGAAATTCGGCCAACCCGGCCGTGCCGTCGCTCGCCGGGCAGCCGGCGCAGTTCATCGAAACCGAGCTTTTCCTGTTTCGCGGAGGCAACCGCAAGGACCCGCAGATGTCGCCGCTCGCGGCGAGCCTCTCCGACGCCGATCTGAATGACCTTGCCGCCTACTTTTCCGCGCAGAAGCCCGCGCCGCCTGCACATAGGGTCGATCCGGCGACCGCCGCGGCCGCCCAGCGCCTCACCGAGCAGTACCACTGCGTGCAGTGCCACGGCCCGGCGCTTGCGGGGCAGCAGCACATCCCGCGGCTCGCCGGGCAGCGAAGGGAATATCTGCTCGCCCAGTTGCGCGGCTTCAAGGCGCAGACGCGCGCCGACATCGACGGCAACATGACCTCGGCGGCGCAGGCGCTCTCGGACAAGGACATCGATGTCCTCGCCGATTACCTCTCCGGCCTCGCCGCGCCCTGAGATGGACTTCGGCCCGGCGTGAAGCCTGCGTCGCACCCATTCCGGTTAAAATCGGCGCGTTGCACCGCGCAGCATTCTCGTGAGGGAAGTTCAATGAAGACACTGGCATCGATCGTTCTCGGAGCGGCGCTCGCCTTGGCGGGCGCGGCACGGGCGCAGGAGAAATTCAGCCTCTCGATCGCCACGGGCGGCACGGGCGGCGTGTACTACCCGCTGGGCGGCGGGCTCGCCAACCTTCTCTCGAAGTACGTGCCGGGGATCCAGGCCACCGCGGAAGTTACAGGCGGATCGGTGGACAACCTGAAGCTCATCGCGACCGGGAAACCTTACATCGCGTTTTCGATGGCCGACGCCGGTCAGGACGCCTACCGCGGCGAGGACAAGTTCAAGGGCACGAAAGTGCCCCTGCGCACGCTCATGGTCCTGTACCCCAACCGCATGCACGTGGTGACGATCGAGGGCACGGGCATCACCAAGATAGCCGACCTGAGAGGCAAGCGCGTCTCGACCGGCTCGCCCGGGAGCGCGACCGAGGTCATGGCCTTCCGCGTGATCGAAGCCGCGGGGCTCGACAGGGACCGCGACATGACGCGCGAGCGTTTGGGGGTCACCGAGTCGGTGAATGCGATCAAGGACCGCAAGATCGACGCGTTCTTCTGGGTGGGCGGGCTGCCGACCGCGGCGGTGACCGACCTCGCCAACACGCCCGGCATCAAGATCAAGTTGATCGATCACGCCGACACCGTCGCGGCGATGAACAGGAAGTACGGGCCGCTCTACATCCGGGACGTGATCCCGAAGTCCACCTACCGCGGCATGGACGCGGACAATCAGCAGGCCACCGTCTGGAACATCCTTGTTTCGCACCAGAACCTGAGCGACCAGACCGCGTACGTGATCGTCAAGACCATTTTCGAAAAGCGCGCCGACCTGATCGCCGTCCACAAGGAGGCGGAGAACTTCAAGCTCGAGAACCAGAAGGCCGGCGCTTCGCCGATTCCCTTCCACCCCGGAGCGATCAAGTATTTTGCGGAGCGGGGCGTTAAGCTGAATTAGCCTCGGACGGAGAGCGCCGCTTCAAGCCCGCCGGATCAGTGCCGGGATCGGTCGACGATGATGCTCTCGTAGAGGGCCTGCCACTTGTCGTAGTCGTCGATCGCCTGCTGCACGTTCACCGTCTTGAAAGCTTGGTGCGCCTGGACCAGACGCCGCACCGGCGTATCGAAGTTCTTGTTCGCCGGGACGCGGTGCACTTCCGTGTAGAAGCGCTGGCCCTCCGTCAGCATGTAGTCGTAGAAGAGCGCCGCGGCGTTGGGGTGCGGGGCGCGCCGCGAGACCGTGACCGCGGAGGGCAAGATGACCGCCGGCGGCAGGATGAACCAGTTCACCGGCGCCGCTTTCGCCTTCATGCGGTCGACGTCATGGCTGTAGACGCCGAGCATCAGGGGAATCTCGCCCGCGATGACGAGGCCGGTGCTGTGCGTATGACCGGTGCGCACCGCCACGCCGTTGGCGGCCATGCGCCGGAACAGATCGACCCCCGGTTTTTCGCCCATTGAGCCGACCAGGGCGGCGAACCATTCCACGTTGGTGGACTCCATGCCGATGCGGCTCTTCCATTTCGGGTCGAGCAGGTCCTGCCAGGTTTTCGGGACATCGCCCGGCTTCACCGCGCGGGTGTTGTAGGCGTACACGATCAGGTTGAGCCGGTCGGGCGCCCACTCCCCGTGCGCAGGCATGGTCTCGGGCAGCAGCTCCTGCTCGACGTAGGGCGAATTCATCTTCTGCAGCAGCTTTTCCCGCGCCAGCACCTCGAGCTGCGGGGCGTTGGTCTCGATCACGTCGAATTCGAACCGGCCCCCGCGCGTCTCGCCGAGGACGCGTTGCAAAATATTCGCCTGGCTGCCGCGCCAGAACTTCACCGTGACGCCGTAGCGGCGCCTGAAGTCCGCCGCAAGCCTGAGCTGGTCCTCCTGCGTGAGCGACGAGTAGAGCAGCAGCTCGCCTTCTTTCCTCGCGGCGGCGACGAGGCGCTGCGCGCGGTCGGGGCCGGAGTAGGAAGCGACGGCGGCGATGCCGGGCGTGGGCTCGACCGCGAAACCCCTGCAGATAGCCGCAAGACCGAGCACAAGCGCAGAGCCGAGTCGAAGGCCACGCATAGACGCCTTCCAATCCGCCGGAGGCCGTTTGCCGGGAGCCGGGCCGCTACAGACCGAGCAGGCGCGCCGCGTTCTCGCCCAGGATCTTGTCCTTCTGCCGGGCGGTGAGATCCTCGCGCTCGCGGATGCCCGCGACCGTGCGCGGAAACTCCGAGTCGAAGTGCGGATAGTCGCTCGCCATGAGGATGCGGTCTTCGCCCAGCTCCGCGATCGGCCGCTCGAGGCCGGCTTCGTCCGCTTCGCACGTGATGTAGCAGTTGCGGCGTATGTACTCCGAGGGCGCCATGCTGAGCGTGCCCGAGATCTGCGGGAAGTCCTTCGCCCACTCCCAGTCGTCATCCATGCGGTGCATCCAGTACAGGATCCACTCGGCGCTGCACTCGAAGAAAACGACCTTGAGCTTGGGGAATTTCTCGAGCACGCCTCCCAGCACCAGCGCCACGAGCGCCGCGGAGCAGTTGGTGGGGCGCCCGAGCACGTGCGTCTTGAAGAAGTTGTCGAAACGGTCGACCAGCTCGCCGTTGCTGTTCGGGTGGCACGCGAGCGGCACATCGAGCTCCTCGGCCGCCTGGTAGTAGGGGTAGAAGCTCGGATCGTCCAGGTTGCGCGTGCCGCAGTAGGGCACGAGGTGCGCAGCCTTGAAGCCGAGTTCGTTCACGCAGCGCCGCAGCTCATCGGCCATGGCCTCGGGACAGCCCGCCGGAGCCATCGCCACCGGCAGAAAAACACCCTCGTAGCCCTTCACCAGCTTCGCGACCCAGTCGTTATACAGGCGCGCGCACGCGCGCCCGAGCCCGCCGAGGTTGGAAGTCGCGACCGTGATCTGAGTCGGGAATATCAGCTGCTTGTCGATGCCTTCCTTGCGGATATCCTCGCTTCGGCGCGCCATGTCATAGCCGCCCACCTGCCGCGCCGCGACTTCGCCACCGCGCCAGCGGGTCTTCGGGTCGTAGATGTAAGGGTGCCTGTGAGCCGCGTGGCCCTGGGGGCTGATGGGATCGAGGGAATGCAGGAAGCGCGTATTGTGCGTGCGCCCGTCGCTGAGCTTCACCGGCCGGAAACGCTCGTAGGGGCCGTCGAGCCTGTAGACCTCGTCCATGAAATAGCCTTCGCGCAGATGGGAATCGAAATCGATGACCATGCGTTCCTCCATGCCTGCTTCTGCCGAGGGAGCCCGGCGCGGATCGTGGCGGCGCTCCGGTGCGGAGCGATTCGGTGCTTCGCCGTGCCGTGAGAACTGACGACGAATGATACCGCGTCTTCCGGCGGCTTGGCGCGCCGGCGGTTCCTCTATTCCGGGGTCTTGTCCGTTTTGCAGACGGTGAGCCCCGCGCGCTGTGCTAGCATTGCCGCCCGAGGAGGCTGGATGGGCGAGACCGCGGGGCAGGCTGCGCTGGATGAGCCGGTCCTCGATGCCGAGGCATTGAAGCGCGCCGAGGAGTACATCGAGGAGGAGGAGGGCGCGGCGAACAAGCTGCGCGGCCCGCTCGGCGTCTTCGTCACCGCGGTCGCCGTGGTGATGTCGGTGTTCCACCTCTACACCGCGTACGCGATCGTCCCCACGCAGACGCTGCGCCCGGTGCACGTCGGCTTCGTGCTCTTCCTCACTTATCTCCTCTTTCCCGTCGCGAAGCGCTACCGCCACCGCGTCATGGGGTGGGACTGGGCCGCCGCGCTCGCGGCGGTGGCGGTGATCGCGTACGTTCTCCAGGGCGGCGACGCTATCTGGGACCGCAACACGTCGCCGGACGATTGGGACATCGTCTTCGGCATCGCGTTGATCCTCCTGATACTCGAAGGCATGCGCCGCGCCTCGGGCTGGGTGATGCCGGCGGTGGTGATCGCTTTCATTCTCTACGCGTTCTTCGGCGAATATCTGCCGGGCTCCTGGGCGCATCGCAGCTACGAAGTCGGGCGCCTGGTGGGGCATTTGTACATGACGCTCGAAGGCATCTTCGGGGTCGCCGTGGACGTTTCTTCCTCGCTCATCATCCTGTTCACGATCTACGGGGCCTTCCTGCAGTATTCGGGCGCGGGCAAGTTCTTCATCGATTTCTCGTTCTCCGCGATGGGCGGGAAGTCCACGAGCGCCGGCCGCACCGTGGTGCTCGCCTCGTTCCTCTTGGGCGGTCCCTCGGGGAGCGGCGTCGCGACCACGGTGACGCTCGGCTCGGTCGCCTACCCGATGCTCGTAAAGGCGGGCTACGGCAAAAACGCGGCAGGCGGCCTCCTCGCCGCGGGCGGGCTGGGGGCGATCATCTCGCCGCCCGTGCTCGGCGCGGCGGCCTTCCTCATCGCCGAGTTCCTGAAGATCTCCTATCTCGACGTGCTCCTGATGGCGACGATCCCGACCTGCCTTTACTACTTCGCGCTCTTCCTCATGGTCGAGATCGACGCGCGCAAGTTCGGCATGAGCACGGTGAAGTACGAGCAGGTCGAATCGTTGTGGAGTCTGACGAAGCAGTACTGGTTCCACTTCCTGTCGCTGGTGTCGATCGTCGTATTCATGTTGCTCGGGTACTCGCCCGTGCTTTCGGTGTTCTGGGCCACGGTCGCGGCGTTTGTGACGAGCTTCCTGCACCGCGATTGCGCGCTGTTCTCCTACGATCTCTTCCGCGGCCGCGAGCCCGTGGTGAAGGGGATCTTCCAGTCGAAATTCTTCAAGGCGCTCGAGGCGGGCTCGACCGGCGTGCTCAACGTCGCCACCACCTGCGCCGGCGCCGGGATCATCGTCGGCGTGGTGACGCTCACGGGCTTGGGCCTGAAGTTCAGCTCGATCATCATCGAGTATGCCGCGGGCTCCCTTCTTCTTACCGCGATCTACACCTCGCTCATCGTCTGGATTGTGGGCCTCGCAGTCCCGGTGACTGCGAGCTACATCATCTGCGCGGTGATCGCGGCGCCGGCGCTGATCAAGCTCGGCGTGCCGGACTTCGCGGCGCACATGTTCATCTTCTACTACGCGGTGCTCTCGGAAGTGTCGCCGCCGACCGCGCTCTCGCCCTTCGCCGCCGCGGCGATCACCGGGGGCGATCCGTACAAGACCACGCTGCAATCGTGGAAGTACACCATGCCGGCGTTCCTCGTGCCCTTCATGTTCGTGCTCGACCCCTCCGGCGTCGGGCTGCTGCTCACCGGTTCGATCAAGACGCTCGGAAACGCGGACTGGATGTCGATTACGGAGGTGACGGTGACCGCCGCGCTCGGCATCGCCGCGCTCGCGGGCGGCGTGCAGGGTTGGCTGTTCGAGCGCACGACCTGGATCGAAAGAGGAATGCTGATCGTCGCAGGACTGGCGCTCGTGTATCCGACCACGACCGCCGACGTCCTCGGCCTCGGCCTGTTCGCGGTAGTCATCGTCATGCAGCTCCTTCGCATGCGTGCCGCGCGCCGGCTCGTCGGATCCCCATGAAGTGACTCTCTGAGCCGATGAACTCGGGCAACGCCACGCTGCTCGACGAATTCTGCGACGCTGTCTGGCTCGAGGACGGCCTCGCGAAAAACACCCTCGAGTCCTACCGGCGCGACCTGCGCCTGTTCGCGGAATGGCTGGAGGGGCAGAACCGTGCCTCGCTGCTTGCCGCGACCGAGGCCGACCTCTCGGGCTATTTCGCCTGGCGTTACGCGCAGCGCCCGCACGCGAAAAGGCAGGGGATCAAGTCGAGCACACAGGCGCGGCTGCACTCGAGCTTGAAGCGCTTCTACCGGTTCCTGCTGCGTATCGAGCGCGTCAAGACGGACCCGACGCTCAGGCTCGATTCCCCGAAAAAACCGCAGCGCTTCCCAAGGACGCTTTCCGAAGCCGACGTCGAAGCGCTGCTCGCGCAGCCCGACGTCGAGACGCCGCTGGGCCAGCGCGACCGGACGATGCTCGAAGTGCTCTACGCGAGCGGGCTGCGCGTCTCGGAGCTCACACGTCTCAAGCTCGCCGAGGTGAGCCTCGACATGGGCGTGGTGCGCGTTTTCGGGAAGGGCTCGAAAGAGCGCCTGGTGCCGCTCGGCGAGGAAGCGCTCGCCTGGCTGCAGCGCTACTACGAGGAGGCGCGCTCAGCGCTGCTGAAGGAACGGCCGAGCGACTACGTGTTCGTCACCGGTCGCGGCGGGCCCATGACGCGCGAGGCGTTCTGGCATCTGATCAAGAAACATGCGGCCGCCGCGATTCCGGGCAAGGCGCTCTCGCCGCACACGCTGCGCCACGCCTTCGCCACGCACCTGCTCAACCACGGCGCCGATCTGCGCGTGGTGCAGCTCCTGCTCGGCCACGCCGATATCTCGACCACGCAGATTTACACGCACGTCGCGCGCGAGCGCTTGAAAGCGCTGCATCAGAAGCACCACCCCCGCGGCTGAAGCCGCGGACTCACTCGCGGGGCTTCGGCCTCTCGATGGCGGCGCCCACGTGCTTCGCCTCGCGCAGCACGCCGAGCTTGGCGACGCTCACTTTGACGCGCGGCGCCTTGAAGTCCTGGAGTATCAGCTCGGCGACGCGCTCGGCGAGATTTTCGACGAGGCCGAAGCGTTCCTCGGCGAGCAGGGCGCGGACGTGCTCGACGACGACTCCATAGTCGATGGTGTCGGCGACCTTGCCTGTCCTGAACACGGCGCCTCCCGCCGGCAACGCGATCTCGAGGTCGAGCTCGATCGTCTGCGGAGCGATTTTCTCGTGCCGGTAGAGGCCGATCCAGGCCTGGAGCCGCAGCTCGCGGATGAAGATCGTGTCCAAGGCAGGGGTTCGCGGGCGGCGTTAAACTTGTGCCGGAATTCTAGTTGAACCCCATGGCTGCCGCAGTATTTATTTTGCTCGCTTACCTCGTCGGCTCACTGTCGTTCGCGGTGATCGTCAGCCGCGCCTTCGGGCTGCCCGATCCGCACACCTACGGCTCGGGCAATCCCGGAGCGACGAACGTGCTGCGTACCGGCAGGAAACTCGCGGCGCTGCTCACGCTCGTCGGGGACGCCGGCAAAGGCTGGCTCGCGGTGTACCTTGCCGAGCGCTACGCGGCAGACTACGGCGTCGACGCGACCGGCATCGCGGCTTGCGCGGTCGCGGTCTTTCTCGGTCATCTGTTTCCGGTGTTTTTCGGCTTTAGAGGCGGCAAAGGCGTATCGACCGCCGGCGGCATCCTGCTCGCCGTCCAGCCCTGGCTCGGCCTGGCGACGCTCGCCACCTGGATCGTCATCGCGGTTTTTTTCCGCTATGCATCGCTCGCCTCGCTGGTCGCCGCCGTGTTTGCCCCGCTCTACGCGTTTTTCATGTCGCTGCTCGGATTCGACCTGGGCGTCATGCTGCCGGCGGTGATCCTGATGGCGGCGCTGCTCGTCTGGCGGCACAAGAGCAACATCCTCAATCTAGGCGCCGGCAGGGAGCGCAGGATCGGGGAGAAACAGGATTCGGGATCAAGGATTCAGGATCCAGGAAAACCCTAGCTCTCGGTGGATGCAGCAGCGGCGACGCTTGCCAAGTCCCAGCGCGGCTTTACCGTGAAGCCGCACGCCACTGAATCCAGAATCCCTGATCCCGAATCCTGCCCTCGCAGCCGCAGCGCCCCTGCAAGCGCGATCATCGCGCCGTTGTCGGTGAAGAACTCGAATTCCGGATAAAACACGCGGAATCCGGCCCGCGCCGCCGCGGCATCGAGCTGCGAGCGCAGACGCACGTTGGCGCCGACGCCGCCCGCCACCACGAGCCGATCCAAGGCCGTGCGCCGCATCGCCGCGAGACATTTCGCGATCAGCACATCGACCACCGCTTCTTGAAAGGCGGCCGCGACGTCGGCCCGCGTTTGCTCGTCGGGCGCGTGCTTGCGCGCGAGCATCACCACGGCGGTCTTCAGCCCGCTGAAGCTGAAATCGAGACCGCCGCCTTCCTCCATCCGGTCAAGCATCGGACGAGGAAGCTCGAAACGGCGCGCATCGCCGCGCTCGGCGAGTTTCGCGAGCGCGGGCCCTCCCGGATAGCCGAGCCCGAGCATTTTCGCGGTCTTGTCGAAGGCTTCTCCGGCGGCGTCGTCGCGCGTCTCGCCGAGCAAGGCGTAACTGCCGACTCCCGCCACGCGCATGAGCTGCGTATGTCCGCCCGAGACCAGGAGCGCGACGAAGGGAAACCGGGGCGCGTCTTTTGCGAGCAGGGGCGAGAGCAAATGCCCTTCGAGGTGGTGAATTCCGATTGCCGGGATGCCGAGCCCCAGCGCGAAGCTGTTCGCCACCGCCGCCCCCACGAGCAGCGTGCCGGCGAGTCCCGGACCCTGCGTGTAAGCGACCGCGTCGAGCTCCGACTGCCTTGCTCCCGACCTGCGCAGGACGTCGCGGATAAGGGGCAGCAGGCGCCGGATGTGATCGCGGGAGGCGAGCTCCGGCACCACGCCGCCGTAATCCCCATGCAGCGAGATCTGCGAATGCAGGGCGTGGGCGAGCAGCCCGCGGTCGCTGTCGTAGATGGCGACGCCGGTTTCGTCGCAGGAAGTCTCGATGCCCAGGACGAGCATGGTCTCTTTACCCTTTTGTTGATTACCGTCAGTCAGTTGTCAGGCGCACCTAAATAGAATTCCGCCCCCTATGTTCAGACATTCCTCTGGTCCGGCAGGGAAGGCATTCCTTGTCCTCGCTTTAGGCGGGCAGCCACACGCCGCATTCGGCCAGTCGCCCGATCTGGCTGCGCTCGGCCTTGCGCAGGCGGAACAGCTGCTGCAGGCGCGCAACCGCGAACTGAGGGCGGCGCGGCGCGGCGTCGAGGCGGCGCAGGCCATTACGCTTTCGGCCGGCGCTCGGCCCAACCCGATGCTGAGCCTGGGCGTGGCCCAGATCAACCCGTCTGCCGGAGTCGGCGCAGGCCCCTTCCGCGACAAGACCGTGGACAGCTCGATTCGGGTCGACCAGGTACTCGAGCGCGGGGACAGGCGCGAGTTGCGCGTCGCGACGGCGAAGCGCCTCGAGTCCGCGAGCACCGAGGATCTTTCCGATACCTACCGGCAGCAACGCCTCGCCCTCAGATCGGCATATTACGACTTGTTGTTCGCGCAGAACAAGGCGGACATCGTGCAAGACAATGCGATCCTGTTCCAGGACTCGACGCGGGCCGCGGAACTGCGGCTGAAAGCCGGAGATATCGCCGCGGCAGACGTTTCTCGCCTGCGCGTGGATGCGCTGCGCGCTGCGAACGACGCGCGCGCGGCCGACGCAGACCGCCGCCGCGCCCAGCTCGCGCTCGCTTACCTGATCGGCGCGGAAGCCCAGGCCGGCGCTATTCGCGCGACCGATCCTTGGCCCGAAGTCATTGCGGTCGATGTAAGCAGCGTCACCGACGAGCTGATCGACCGGCGCGCTGACGTGCGCGCCGCGAGAAACCGAGTCGAGGCCGCGCAGAGCGCGCGCGAACTCGCAAGAAGCCTGCGAACGCGCGACGTGACCGTGGGCGCGCAGTTCGACCACTACCCCATCGGCACCGGCCCCAATACCAATCAGTTCGGCAGCGGCAACAGCTACGGCGTGTTTCTTTCGGTGCCCCTCTTCGCGCGCTACCAATTCGAGGGCGAGATCCAGCGCGCCGAGGTTGACTACAACGCGGCGCTGGAAGCGCTGGAGAAAGTACGCGCGCTGGCCCGCGCGGAGCTTGCGCGCTCTCTGTCGGACTTGCAAGCGACCGCCGAGCGGCTGCGGCGCTACGACCAATCGCTTTTGCCGGAGGCAAAGAAGGCGGCTGACTCCGCCGAGTTCGCCTACAAGAACGGTGCGATCGGCGTGATGGACCTGCTGGACTCGCGCCGGACCCAGCGCGCGATCCAGATCGATGCCGCCTCGGCGCACAATGACTATGCCAGGGCGCTCGCGGCGTGGCAGCTCGGAATCGGGGAGCTCGGCGACGAAAGGCGCTGATCTGAGCATGGTGAGAGGTGGGAATTTAGGGGTGCGAAACGTGAGACCCGTTCTGGGAGGAATGCTGCTGATCGCCGCCACGGCGCTGCTGAATGCTTGCGGCAAGGGCGATGCCAAGCCCGATAACGGCCAGCCGAAGCTCGAAGCGGGTCGCATTGTTTTTCCGCAGGGCAGCGCGCAGACCTCTACGATCGTCGTCGACACGGTCAAGGCGGGAGAGCCGCTGCAACTCAGCCTTCCCGGCCGGCTCGTCTGGGACGAGGGGCGAACCGTGCGTCTGTTCCCGGCCTTCGGCGGGCGGGTCATCCGCATCCTCGCTAAGGTCGGCGACCCCGTGACCCAGGGGCAGGCGCTCGCGATACTCGCCTCGCCCGACTTCGGCCAGGCGCAGGCGGACGCTCGCCGGGCGCAATCCGATTTTTCACTGGCGCAAAAAAACCTGGATCGCCTGCACCAGTTGTTCGACGCCGGGGTCGCTCCCAAGAAGGACTTGAGCGCCGCCGAGGCCGACTATGCGCGGGCGCAATCCGAGCTTCGTCGCGCCGAAGCGCGCGTGAAACTCTACGGGGCTACCGGTGACTCGGTGGACCAGAACCTCGCGCTGAGGAGCCCGATCGCCGGCGTGGTAGTCGAGCGCAACATCAATCCCGGACAGGAGCTCCGCCCCGATCTGCAGCTCGCCAACTCGCCGGCGATGTTCGTGGTCACGGATCCTTCGCATCTCTGGGTCCAGCTCGACGCGACAGAGGGCCAGCTCGCGTACCTGAAGCGGGGGCAGAAGGTCCGGTTGCGGACCGCCGCCTGGCCCGGCAAGACCTTCAGCGCGACCATCGAGGCGATCTCCGATTTCATCGATCCTTCGACCCGCACGGTCAGGGTGCGCGGCGTGCTCGACAACCGCGACAGGAAGCTCAAGGGCGAGATGTTCGTCACCGCCGAAGCGGAGGGTCCGCCGCGCGCGGCCATCGAAGCCCCCGCAAAGGCCGTTCTCCTGTCGGGCGACAAGTACTACGTCTATGTCGAAGAGGCGCCCGGCCGCTACGCCCGTGTGGAGGTGAAGGTGGCTGGAATCCAGAATGGCGTGGCCGGAATTCTCTCAGGCCTGTCCGCGGGGCAGAAAGTGGTGGTGGAAGGGAACCTGCTGCTGCACCGTCTGTACAGCGATTTCGCGGCGGCGCAAGGCTAGCGCCGCCTCGCGATCCGACTCCCCATGATCAACCAGATCGTCTCGTTCGCGCTGGAAAAGCCGCTGTTCATCGTGATCGGCCTGGTGATGTTCGTGACGGGTGGCCTCGCCGCCTTCCATTCGCTGCCGATCGAAGCCTTCCCCGACGTCACCGACACGCAGGTCAACGTCATCACTCTTTATCCAGGCCGGGCTGCGGAAGAAGTCGAAAAGCAGGTCACGGTGCCTCTCGAGGTCGCCCTTTCCGGCTTGCCCAACGCGGTGCGGATGTTTTCGCATACGCAGTTCGGCCTGTCGTTCATCATCATTACCTTCGACGATCGCGCGAACGCTTATTTTGCGCGGCAGCAGGTCGTGGAGCGGCTCAACGGCGTCGATCTCCCGCCGGGCGCGCAGCCGCAGCTCGCGCCGCTGTCGACTCCGATCGGGGAGATCTACCGCTACCGCCTGAAAGGCGACACGCTGAATCCGCGCGACCTGCGCACGCTCGAAGACTGGGTGGTGGAGCGCCAGCTGCGGCTGATCCCGGGCGTCGCGGACATCGTCACTATCGGCGGCCTGATCAAGCAGTACGAAGTCAATCCGGATCTGGGCAGGCTGCGCGACTACAAGGTCACGCTGCAACAGCTCTTTTCGGCCCTCGATCGAGGCAATTCGAACGTGGGGGGCAGCTATCTCGAGCAGGGACACCAGCAGTACCTGATCCGCGGCATCGGACTGCTGAGCTCGGGCGACGACATCGGGAACATCGTCGTCACCGAAAGGAACGGCGTACCCATCCTGGTGAAGGACATCGCCAACGTGAGCGTGGGCTCGGTGCCGCGCCAGGGCATCGTCGGCCAGGACCAGGACGACGACGTCGTGACCGGGATCGTGCTCATGCGCAAGGGCGAGAATCCCTCCCTGGTGCTCAAGGCGGTGAAGGAAAAAGTCGATTTCCTGAATGCCTCGGTGCTTCCTTCCGGGGCCAGGATCGTGCCGTTCTACGACCGCACTTGGCTGATCGACAAGACGCTCACCACGGTATTCACGAATCTCGTCGAAGGCGCAGCGCTGGTGACGCTCGTGCTGCTGCTTTTTCTCGGCAACCTGCGCGCCGCGTTCATCGTCGCCCTAGTGATCCCCCTATCGCTTCTCGCCACGTTTCTCGGCCTGACCTGGGTCGGGATTCCGGCGAACCTACTGTCGCTCGGTGCGATGGACTTCGGCATCATCGTCGACGGCGCGGTCATCGTAGTCGAGAACGTGTTCCGCAAGCTCACCCAAGAGGCGCACGACCGTACTCCGCGGATGCAGCGGATCCTCGATGCCACGGTGGAGGTGGGCCGGCCGACGTTGTTCTCGATGCTGATCATCATCGCGGCCAACATCCCTATCTTCACGTTGCAGCGCCACGAAGGGCGGATCTTCTCGCCCATGGCATGGTCGGTGACTTCGGCGCTCGTCGGCTCGCTCATCCTGTCTCTCACCCTGGTTCCGCTGCTGTGTCTCGTTCTCCTGCGCAAAAATCTGCCCGAGAAGGACAACGCCCTGGTGCAGGCCTGCAAGCGAGTCTACGAGCCCGCGCTTGCCTGGGCGATCGGGCACAAGAGGACGGTCATTGCGGTGGCGCTCGCGGCGCTCGCGGCGAGCTTGGCGGTCGTGCCGAAGGTCGGCACCGAATTCCTCCCGGAGCTGAACGAGGGCTCGATCTGGATCAACGTCAACCTCCCGCCCTCGGTGTCGGTGACCGAGGCGCTGCAGATGACCGCGAGATTCCGCGCGGCTATCGCCTCGGTTCCGGAGGTCAACAGCGTGATCTCCAAGACGGGCAGGCCCGAGGACGGCACCGACCCCAAGCCGATCAACATGTGCGAGATGTTCGTGGATCTCAAGCCCGAATCGCAGTGGCGCTCGGGCGTCAACAAGCGCCAGATCATCGACCAGATGGACCAGGCGATGTCGCGCTTTCCCGCCATCGAAACGAGCTTCTCGCAGCCAATCCGCGACAATGTGCTCGAGTCGATCTCGCAGATTGACGGCCAGATCGTGATAAAGGTGTTCGGCGAGGATCTCGACGTGCTGCGCGATTATGCCGAGCAGGTGCTGGGC
>WNGN01001313.1_pt1 | contig 18124 bp, 12 predicted proteins | sample 5400561 | NCBI WGS metagenome assembly WNGN01 (sample SAMN13153379, study PRJNA577476) | soil metagenome | isolation source: 115 cm soil or saprolite under Garry oak tree replicate 2 | place: USA:California | collected 2016-06-15
GGTTACATTGCGCTGGCGGTTGATCTATTTGCAGGACGTAATCGCGCTGTCTGCATGTTTCGCTTCATAGGTGAGCAGCTCTTCAAGCCGCTCGACAACAACAGCATTCGCGAACTCAAAACCGCGCTGACCTTTCTGGCCGAGCAGACAGGGGTAGACAATGCCAGGCTTGGGGCCATCGGTTTTTGTATGGGCGGCTCCTTTGCCATAGCCTGGGCCTGTAACGATGACCGGCTCAAAGTCATCGCGCTCTACTATGCCAGGAATCCACGTCCACTCGAAGCCGTCGCCCGTCTTTGCCCGGTCGTCGGCTCCTACCCCAGCGGCGACTTTACCACGGCTGCTGGGCAAAAGCTGGATGTTGAGTTAGACCGCTACAATATCCCGCACAACATCAAAATATACCCCGGCGCCAGGCATTCGTTCTTCAACGATACGGGGCGCGCGTATGATGCGGCAGCGGCGCAGGATTCGTGGCAGCGCGTAATGAGCTTCTTCAAAGAGCATATTGGGTAGCGCTGTTGCTTCGCTCAAACCTTGATTTTGTCAATCCGTGGCACCACTATGGCCGTGTCAATGCTTATGTTTGTGCTTGTGCTTATGGCCATGGTGGTGGGTATTGGCAGACGAGTTTGCTCCTGGCGAGCTTTGTGCCGTAGGAGCAATTTGTTTGGCCTGCATGTCTTTTTCCCCGAGAAGCGACACGCTGGCGCCCAGGGCCGCAGGAGCCTGCTGTACAGTGTTGCTGGCAGTAAAGAATCCCAGCGAGAGGGAGAGGCAGAGTAACAGAAGGAGTATAGCCGGAACTGCGATGAACTTACGAGGATTGAATACACGATAGGCGCGCTGTGGTGTTCCTGCATGGAAAGGTGGAGCGTCTAGCTGATCACTCGTCGCCAGGGATACTTGAACGGTCTCTGCTTGTTCGGCGGCTCGAAGGGATATCTTGTAAGCCTGCAGCAGTGCACGTGCCGATGGAAAGCGCAGGCGCGGGTCTTTCTCCAGTGCGCGTAATAGCACACGTTCGACAGGAGGCGGAATAGCAGGATTCAGGATTGATGGGCGGGTCGGCTGCTCTCGCACCTGCTTCCAACAGGTCGCGAGCGGTGTACTGCCCTTGAAGGGCGTTCGCCCGGTCAGCATCTCGTAGAGCAAGATACCCAGGGCATAGAGATCACTGCTGGCGCTGGCAGACTGCTCTGCCAGTTCTGGCGCCATGTACTCGGGAGTGCCCATCACATACCCGGTGAGAGTGATCTCCTCGCCGCTCTCGGCCCGTACCCTCCTGGCTAAGCCAAAGTCCGCCAGGTAGACATAATGCTCATCCTGCAGTAGAATGTTTGAGGGTTTGATGTCGCGATGAATGATGCCGTGATCATGTGCGAATTGCAGGGCATCGGCCACCTGCTCGAGGATCTCCCCAGCCTCTTCCAGAATCAAAGGACGTTTGAGCAGGCGCTCGCGCAAGGTTCCCTGTCTGATATAGGGCATGACCAGGTAATACCACGAGCCATGCTGCCCATAGTCAAGGGCCGGCAAAATATGACGGTGCGTGAGTGCGCTGATGGTCTTCACTTCACGCTGGAACCGCTCGCTGTATTCCAGGTGGCTGCTGTTGACTAATTTGATCGCAACTTGCTGCTGCGAACGGTGATCGGTGGCGAGGTACACCTCTGACATCCCTCCCCGCCCGAGGGAATGGTGGAGATGGTAATGACTGAGTGTTGTTCCTTCCAATTCCAGCATAGCTCTCACGTTTCTTGCTCGCTTGCTATCTTTCTCAGATTCACTATACACATACCCGCCTATTTATTTTTTATTCGTTTACGTTAATGCTGCTGCATGACGAGGGGAGCATAGAAGGCCTCCCAGATTTTTCTCCTGTGATACAATCTCCTAGATCGGATATGTGTGAAAGGAACTTTATATGGCAGATCGTCTCGTCTACTCCACAGACGCTGGAAGGGTCACGACCTGCTCCGTTTGCGGGCAACCATATAAACAGTGCCGCTGCGACCAGCCAGCAACACCCCTGGCGCGATACAGTGCAGGCCAGGCTGACCGGGTTGGGTTATAAAGTCAAGCGAGCAGGGGGGTAGTTAGAAGCAAGGGACATGGCACCCGATTTTTGCATGACATCCGCAAGCCGACATGGCACCCGCAAGGGGTGCCACTACCATGAAACGCCTTGCGAAGGCGACGCATTCGTATCATGGTAGTGGCAGGGCTTGCCCCTGCCATGTTCGCTTGCCCCTGCCATGCCCGCCATCCCGTCTACAACCATGGCAGTCGTTTGCGTAGCGCCGGAAGTGACTGTTCAACCGCTTCGCGCCCGGCCGCCACAAACTTACGGCCTTCAGAGAATTGGCGCAATGAAACACGGTGGAGTTTGGGACGAATGACGATATCAGCCTCGCGAATACTGTGCATGCCGATGGTAGCCATGGCCAGGTCATAGGTTCGCAGGAGCAGATCTATGATATGAGGCGAGCGGGGCGCAGTAAATCCTGTCCCTACATTTTCTGTCTGCCAGGGAGTTGCGCTTACCAGTGAAGGTGGTTCCTGCCCCCCCAGTTCTGACGCGATCAGGATATCAGCCCCCATCCGCCGTGTAAGGCGAATTGGTACCGGGTCGTGCATGCCCGCGTCCATCAAGATGTGCTCGCCGACAAGCACCGGTGGGAAAATGCCCGGCAAGGACACGCTTGCCAGCGCGGCCTGCCACAGTAGACCGCGATCGAGCACCACTCCTGCTCGCGTCGTCAGGTCAACCGCCACCATCGCGAAAGGCGTTGTCAGGTCTTCAAAGCGCAGTTCTCCGCATAGATCGCGCAGCATGCGTTTCAGCCCCCGGTTAGAGAAAATCGAGGTGCGGGGAAACCTCCACTGCACGATATGGCGTTGAATGTCTAAAAGAATCTCCTCGCTCTCGGCGGGTGATTTTCCGATCAGGTGCATACCTGGGGCGATGAGGCCGCTGCTGCAGCCGGCAATGTAGTCGAGTGGTACGCCATAGTGCAGCAAGCGCTCCAGGACTCCCAGGTGAGCGAAACCACGCGCCCCGCCGCCGCCAAAGGCGACACCTATCGTCTGGTGGGCAATATGGCGGGCCATGAAATCCACCGCCCCTGTCAGAGCTGCACCCGGAGCTGCCTGGCTCAGCGTTTTCTGTTGTTCCCAGCACTGTTCGAGCAGGGAAGTATCCGCGGGAAACAGTCGTGTGACGGAGCAACCTAATTGCGCTGCAAAGCGATCCTGCACACCGATGGTTGGACGTTCTGGTACGTGGGCCACGAAGATCGAACCATGCAGGGATGATGCGAACGCTTCTCCTGGCTCTGCGCCAGCAGAGACGAGCGTCATCGTTCGCTGGGACTGGCCTTCCGCGGCCTGCGCCAGTGAATTGGGCGTCGCCGGGGTCGTGACCAGCAGCAGGTAATCATACAGCGTGGCGAACTCGGAGAGTGATGCCAGAATGCCGCCATCAAGGGCAAGGATCTGTTCATGAGTGGCTGCCAGCGCCGCGTAAGCAGAATAATATTGCCCGGCGGGAGAAGTGGTGGGAGCATGATGGGCCTGCAACAGGCTCCTATCGCGCACGCATTCAAGAAATGTGGGCCGTACTTGCTGCTCGTATACGGCAAAATGTGGCCCTAACGCCTGGTCCTGCCCACACAGTTCGAGCATAAGGACGCGCTGGCGACTGCGCACCGCCAGCGCGCCGGCGACATGTACTGCCAGCGAAAGCTCCAGTGGCTTGCCGGGGTCGTGTATGAAGGAGAGCCAGACCCGTTCGGCGCTATGGTTGGCAAGGATCTGCTGGTTGGTCTGTGCCAGGCGCAGCGACAGGATGCGATTGATGTTTTGTAGTAGGGTGGGGCAGGCTCCCACAAGCGTCAGAAAATCAGCCTGCGTGAGCATCCAGAGCGCCGTGTCTTGTTCGGCGCGTATCGTTGCGCCTGGCGGTTCACCGGTAATGAGCGACATCTCGCCGAAGCATTCACCTGGCCCCAGGTGGGCAACGACGAGGTCCCCCGCGTGATTTCCGTGGGGATGTGCTCCCGCAGAGGCTTGTTCGCCCTCTTGCAGCAGGACGCTGACCTGACCTGACGCGACAATGTACAACTGCCCATGCCACACCCCGCGTTCCAGGATGCGTGAGCCTCGCTCATAGCTGGCCGATTGTAACCGGGCAATGATCGCCGCCGCTTCGTGCGGCTGCAAGTTGCGAAAGAGGGTACCTGCCCCTATGAGTTGTTGCGGTTCCAGATTCTGCATATGCAGATTGTATTAGTAAATGGTCGGGGTGTCCAGTAGTGCTATTACCAACCAGTGATTTGAAAGCCTGCCCAATAGTAGGGGTCGGCGTAGGGACAATCACCAGGTGCCAGTTCCTCAGCGTAGGATTGCACTACCTCCTGGGCCTGAGCTGCATCAAAACGATTGGCCCGCCCGCGTACAGCGACAAGCTGACCTGTGTGTACTGCCACATGTTCACCGGCGAATGTTTCAGATCCTCTCGCAAGGTCATTCGTTGATACTGGCAGGGGCGATAGATTCGCCTGCCAGAGAAGCAATTCGCGGTTTGTGACTGTTCGTAACCACCGTTGGGCACGCGCCAGTGCTGTGGCTGGGGGCTCATTGTGCATCTGGGGAAACCACTCCAATGCGAAGCGCACCATCAGAAGATAGGTCGCTCGATCGTCTACAGACCACAACGAGGCCAGAATGGCAGCAGCCCCGGCTTGAAGCATTCCTGCGGCAAGGCTGCGCACTTCATCACGTGCCCCTTGCAGATCCAGGATCGCTGTCTGGCACGCTGACAGGATAAGCAGCCGCAGTCCTCGCAGATCGACCTGGTCACTCAACAGATCGGCCAGGGTCAACTCCTCCTCGCGAGCGAGGATTAACCTGGAGCGCAAAAAGTTACGGGTATCGAAGATGCCATGACAGGAAGCATTCACGACGAGACCGGTGTGCAGCGCTTCAATCAGCCAGTTCCGTGTGGCCTGCCATTGTACTCTGACACCTGCAGATCGTGCAAGCCGCTGCCCCAGTTCGGCCAGAGTGAAGGCCTCAGCCTCGCCCCAACGGAGATTCTGCTGCGTAGGATATGGGTTCCCAAGAGCATAAATACCTGTGCGGGGCGCAATGCTTTGCTCATCAGGTAGCAGGGAGAGTGCGCTAGGAGCGATGCTGGTAGGCAGCTTTTCGCCCAGAGTGTGCCCATCAGGAAGAAGTGTTCCTGTGAGAGGGAGGGCTGCGAGACGCCCACACGGAACGAGCGTCAGGCTGCAAACACCCGCTTCGTGCAGCCATACTAGCAATGGCTGAAGCATCGTCCTGTTCAGTGCTGACTGGCAGCGTTGCAGTTCACGTTGGAGTACCGCGTGGTTCAGGGTACTCGCCAGGAGGGAGGTACGCTCCTCGCTCAAGTTAGTGAGAGGATGATCGACGAACGGCGCCAGTTCTGGGAGAGCAAGCACAAATTGCGCCGCCGCGTCGATTGTGCAAGGATGTTCTCTCGCCACACACGCAGCATGGAGCGCGCCGGCGCGTTCGCGAAACGTCGTACCTGGCCAGGCCTGGAGTAACTCAAAAACGTTGCCCCGTTGAGCGCAGTCGAAGCCGCCGGTGGTATATTCTGAGTCAGCCAAACGTGTTTCGATCAACGTTCTCACAAGCTCTTCAGTCAGGGCAGGTAAAGCGAGTGCTGCAAAACCGGCTGAGGTTGACCTGGCTGGCTGCGCGCTAAAAGCCGCCACAGCAATCCCGCCCCAGGGGGTCGCGGCAAGATACACCAGCGCGTGCCCAGGTCCACAACCCTCGGTCGCTTGCAGAATCATCGCAGCATCGAGGGTATCGCGCAGAAAGTCGGTAGGGTCCTGTGCCAGGCGAATCTCCTCTATCACCGCAGCAAACGCTGCTCGCGCGTCCCGGTAAGCTGCAGTGCGCTCCAGCATGACGTGTCGTTGGCTGTCTTCATCCAGGGTTGTGGGATGTGAAGCTTGCAATAGCGCCTGTGCTGCGATAAAAGCCTGACGTGTAGTTCTATAGCGGATGCGGCGTTCAGGATTGCTGATACGCTCAGGATCGGCCGAATTGAACTGGATGGCCTCAGCTAGCCCGCGTGCTCGTCCCCGCTCGATAGCGACAGCCGCCTCCTCTATTTTCCCCAGGCGAGTCAGCGCAAAGCCGTCATGGATAGCAGCAGCGCGACCTTCTTTCAGAACAGCATCACGCCCAACTGCTCCCGCACCAAGGGCCACAAGCAGGTCTTCAGCCTTACGAGCAGCAACATAGGCGCTGTGGGCGCCCTCCCAATCTTCGCGTAACGCCTGCGTTTCGGCACAATCCAGCTGCACCTGCCGATGTTCGATTGGGAAGGCATCCAACGTGTAGATACGAAGAGATTCTCGATGGGCTGCAAGCGCGAGATAGAGGTTCTCCTGGCGTTCTCCCATTAGACGGATCTGGTACGTCGCGCCGAGATTGCGCTGGACCATCGCATAATCCTGGGGCAGAGCCTCCAGAGTCCAGACACGCATCGCCTCGCGATAGCAGGCAATGGCTTGCTCAAGGTTGGCGCGTCGCTCCCCTGCCAGGCGGTGTTGATACGCTTCACCCAGGTTATTCTGAACCTTCGCGTACTGATAAGGGAAGGCTTCCAGGGTCCAGACACGCATCGCTTCACGATAGCAGACGATAGTTTGCTCAAGGTTGTCACGCCGTTCTCCCGCAACACGTATCAGGTAAACAGCGCCCAGGTTGTTCTGCAGCATCGCATACCGAAAGGGAAAGAGATTCAGGGTATAGACCCGCAGCCCTTCACGGCCACACGCAATGGCCTGCTCCTGATTGTCGCGTCGATCTCCTGCAATACGTTGCCAATAGGCAATGCATAAATTATTCTGGACCGCGGCATATTCAAGAGGCAAAGCATCCAGCGTGTAGACCTGCAAGGCCTGATGATAATAGGTGATAGCTTGTTCCAGGTTGTCGCGCTGCTCCCCAGTGATGCGTTGTGAATAGGCAGTGGCGAGAAAATGCTGACCCTGAGCATACTCTCTGGGAAAAGCTTCTAGCGTGAAGATAGCCGCCGCCTGGCGAAAACACTCGATGGCCTGTTCCAGGTTGTCGCGCCGCTCTCCTGCGACACGTCGAGTATAGGCTGCTCCCAGGGTATGCAGCGACTGAGCGTGTTCAAACGGGAAAGCCTCTAAGGTGCGCACACCCAATGCTTCGCCACAACTGGTAATAGCTTGTTCCAGGTTGTTCTGCCGCTCTCCCTCGATGCGTAGCTGGTACGTTTGCCCAAGACCATCTTGAGCCTGTGCATACTCGTAAGGGAGATCCGACAGCGTATAGACGCGCAAAGCCTCATGATAACAAGCAATGGCGCGCTCAAGATCGTCACGCTGTGCTCCCACGGTACGCTCTCGATAAATATGGCCCAGCGTCACCTGTACGCTGGCATATAAATAGGGATGAGATGTCAGTGTATAGACCTGCAAGGCTTCTGTGCAAGCGACAAGGGCCGCCTTCATTTGCCCGGCACGATCGCCACCAGGGTGCTGCTGATAGGCAACTGCTAAGATACATTGCAGGGTTGCGCGTGTCTCTGGAGTGCAATCAGGGTCATCCTGGACGTGAGCAAGAGTCTGTAGCACCAATTCTCTACGGGCTACGGCTGTTTCATAGGGGGAGCCATTGCGCTGCATCTCGACCAATTGCTGCCTGAGTGATTCCAGTTCGGGCGGCAAGCCGGGTATGAACCCGCCATACAAGCGCTCATCGGGTTGTATAGGCTTCATGGGAGGGTCGAAATACTTCATAGTTGTTGTGCTCCAAGCAGGGCTTATCGTATAGCGCGCGTGACTGGGAAGATCTATTAACACTGCAGTATAACACATGCTGTTACCCCCACATCTTTGTGACTGTTTAAAAAGGATGAAATGAGGGTATGCTTGCAGATGAAAGGAGAAGCGAATCTATGGCTACTTTCGAGATTCCCCAGGGGGGCTGGAACTTGTTTGCCAGTGTACTCCAGGAGATCCTTGCGGCGCACGGGCTCGGCCTGGGCCACCTCGATGATCGCGCGAATATTCACCGCGAGAAGGTGCGGCGCCTGCAGCTTTCCCTCAAGGTACCCAAGAGCTTTCCTGTTTTGAACATCGACGAGATGGAACAAGTCATCACAGTTTTTCAACTTAACCGGAATGAGAAGACCCGCCTGCGGGCCGCCATACTTGCTACCTCAATCGAAGAGACACTGATGGACCGCATCAATCCAGAAGACGCACTTAAAGCAGCAGAACAAATTTTCGGCATTATCGAGCAAGCGCTCCTGGAACATGCGCATGATCTGGTAGGTATCGGTGCGATCAAAGGAGGAACAATGATGTCTGAAGAGGGCGAGATTGATCGGAAGCTGGGGAGCGCGCTGGCCGCCATCGATCATGCCACGCTTGCGCTCCATCTGAGCCGCAACGCAGATTCTCAGGTGGAGCGAGTCGAGCGCGCGCACCAGGCACGAGATAGTTTTACGCTGGCACTTGCTGAACTCGATAAAGCGACACCAGATCTCAAAGTGAATGATGCCTGGCAAGTCTGGCACGATGAAGCGCAAAATGGGCTGACTACCGCACAGAGCCGCCTGGCTTCACTTGGTGCATAGATTGTGTGCTTTGCACCATTTCTTGTACGGCTTTGTCTAATAAAGAAAGGAACCAACATGGTCATCTTACAAATCGAGCACCCAGTCCCCAGCTTCGATGCCTGGAAGAAGGCATTCGACAGCGACCCTGTCAACCGGAAGAAGTCGGGCGTACGCCGCTACCGGGTCTTACGGCCGATTGACAATCCAAACTACGCCATCATCGATCTCGAATTCGACAGCGTAAACGAGGCGGAAGGTCTTCTTGCTGCCATGCGCGAGGTGTGGCGCGGCGTCCAGGGAACGATCATCGAGAACAGCCCACGAGTGCGCATCGTCGAGGCTGTAGAGAGCAAGGAGCTTTGACCAGTAGCAGAAAAAAGCGGGAACGATCAGTGAAATTACCATTAATAGACCAGATCGAAAGGAAAAATACAATGGCACAATCCATCACACATACTTGCACAAACTGCAACACACCCGTCCCTACCAACATGCGTTTCTGTCCAAACTGTGGAACGCCTGCAAGTGCTGGCAATGGCAACCCTGCCAGCTACGCTCCAACACAAAAAGCGCCGCCGCCACCATACACGGTGTATCCACAGCAGGCACAGCCAGTCTATCAACCAGCACCACCCGGTCAGCAGGGATATCAACCGCCTTTACAAAGTTCTCAGCCACCGCCGCTCTATGCACGGCCACAGAAAAAATCGTCGGGAGGGATCCTGAAGGTGGGGGTGATCCTCATGATCCTGCTTCTTCTGCTCGGCACGGGTGGTTACTTTGCCTTTCACTTTATTACCAGCAGAGGCGGCAACACAGCGAATACAGGCGCAAATAGTGTGACCACACCGACCCAGGCTCCGCTGACCACGACGCCTATCAACACAACGGTCAGCTATGCGAGCGTCAATATCACGATCATCAATGCGCAACAGGCAACGAGCTTCGCGGATGATACGAGTACGCCTGCGCAGGGGGTGGTGCGCCTCAACCTGCACGCGGTACAATCGGATGCTGGTAATGTGTACTTTACGAGCAACACCACTTTTGCCTACCCTGAGTGCTTTACCCTGCTTTTACCCGGAGGGAACCCTGTTTCCATGGGAGGGTATAAAGACCTCACCGGACCTGCCCGCAAGGGAGACCAGACAACCTGGATCGATTTTCCCGCCTCCACAGGCCTGAAAGTGAACCAGATGATCCTGCAAATTGGCAAAGATACCGAAGAGCAGCTACACGTTCCGTTAACTGGCCATGCCGACCTGAGCCAGTATCAACCCAAACAGAGTACTCCCAATCTGCGTGTGCAGTTTGGAAGCGTGTTTTGGACGCTGAAAACGGTCACACTGAAACTCAGTGATAGCGGGACACAGGTCGAGAAAGGCCAACGCTTCCTAGTCCTCACCCTCTCACTTGATAACCCCAGCACCGACCCTGACAACAGTTATCCTGGCGATTACATTCGCTTGCAATATGGTGGGACGACCATTCAGTATGAGCAAGCGGTCATTGGCAATGCTGCTGCCGACACGGCAAATGTGCCGGGGATGGTTTCCTTCCTGGTGCCGCAGGATACCACAACCGCTACCTTGATCCTGCTACCAGGGCACCTCACTCCTGGCGCAACCAGCCAGGCCACGATCCCGTTTCAGATCCCGTAGAGACGGGGTTCACCTGCCGGTAGGTTTGGTGAACCGCTGGTATGATTTTGTGCTGGACACGAGGTCATACCGGAGACCATTCAAAGGCAGGGGAGTTGGCTAGCCAGCACCCGGTTTTGAATGGTCTCCTCGCAAACTCAAAATATGTCAATCTGCTGCCAGTTCACCCTCTTTGACCGCCGTGCCCAAATCCCGCATAAATTCTGTCAGCCTTGCCTGGGCGCGTTCAAGCATTGGCAGCGGCAACGCGGGTCCGCTGGCATGATCCAGCGGTGACACTGTATCCGCGAGGTCCAGCAGCCGCCACAGAGCTGCTTCGCGCTCAAGTGTTGCATGAGCGCCCCCGGGATTATAGAGCATACTTGTTGCCAGTCTCAGCCGTAACGCCTCCAGCTGTTCGCCAAACGCGCTGCCCGGAAGCGCAGCGATATCCCATTTGTCAAGCAGGTAATGAGCAAGCTCCTGGCCTGTCTTAACGCCACGTTCCGCCAGGACTGTACGCCAGGGGGCAAAATCGGGGTAGAGATAGAAAGCTCCCGCCGGACGGGGGCAGGGAACTCCAAGGCTGTGGAACATTTCGTAGAGCCGGGCAGCGCTGTGAGCGTGAATGCGCGCCGAACGCCGCACGTATGTTTCTAAGTCCGCGTTTGGGGTGAAGGCAACTATTGCCGCCTCCTGCATGGGGGTTGCCGCGGCGGACCAGATTTCACTTGCCAGGGCGCGCAGGGCTGCAACTGCCTGTGCTCCTCTTTCACCTGGAGGCAGCACGGCGTAGCCTATGCGCCAGCCGCCAGCGGAGAATGCCTTCGAGAGTCCCCCGGTCACAATACAGCCCTGGGGGTAGAAGTGTACTGGCGAAATGTGCTCGCGCCAGCCGTGGGCAAGTTCAGCATAAATCTCATCGCTGACCACTGTTATGCCCGCGTCGCGTGCCCAGGAGGCGAGAGCCTCCACATCAGCGCGGTCGAACATACCCCCGGTCGGGTTACTCGGAGTGTTCACGACCAGGATGCGCGGGTCTGCACCTTCTTTTCGCGCGTGAGCCAGCGCCTCGGAAAGCGCTTGTGGGGTCAAGCGATGGTGATCATGAGCGTCTGTTTTCACCGTGATCACTCTCCGGCCCGCCAGCCTGGCCTGTGGTGCATAGCTGACCCAGGAAGGAACCGGTAGGAGCAGATCCCCTGACAGAATGTGCAGCAGCGCATAGAGCAACGGCTTGCTGCCAGGCCCTATCACGATATGCTCGGGCGAGCAGTTCAAACCGCGCGTCCGCGCCAGGTAGTCCGCTATTGCTTGCCGGAGCGCAGGTAGGCCTAATACCGGGGCGTAACCGGTATGTTTTGCTGCCTCCGCCAGGGCAGCCTGTAACAGGGGATGTAGGGGAAACGTCGCTTCACCGAAGCCGAGATGGATCACCTCACGGCCCGCGGCCCGGCGCTCGGCTATAGCTTCATTGACCGCGAGCGTCGGAGAAGACGCGAGGTTTTGCGCAGCAGGTGCCAGTTGCAGCGGCGCGGCAGCCCGCGTACCTTGCGTTGTCGTCTGCTGGAGATGTGTTGTATTCATTGCAGTGCCCTCTATGATTTAAGCTCTAAACCCGGTAAGAAGAGTTTATCATAGACTGCCCAGGAGATACAAACTCGCACATATGTGAAGCGTCTTGCGGGATTGGCATACGGCTAAAAGTGTGGTACTTTTAGAGTAAGTTCATAGTATAGTAAGGCTTATGTTTCCTGGATAGATGGTATCTTTTCCCATAGAGAGGTAGGGTTACCATGATAACACCGAAGGAAGAACTCTCAGTCGTCACTCCTGCTGATTGGGTGCCTGGGCCTCCACAAGATTTCTGGACCTATGAGGATTATGCCGCTCTTCCTGATGATGGACATCGTTATGAGATTGTGAATGGAGTGCTCGTGATGGCTCCTGCGGCTACGCCAGAACATCAAGATATCGTTGGTGAAATTTATGTCTGTCTGCGAACTCGTGTCAAACTCGCTGGTCTCGGGCGGGTGTTCATGGGCCCTCTTGATGTGGTTCTGGGGCCAAAGAATGTGTTTCAACCGGATGTTCTCGTCGTGTTGAATGCTCATCTGGATAGAATACAAGCAAAGAAGATGGTTGGTGCGCCTGATTTGGTAGTTGAGGTGGTGTCTCCTGGGAGTGGGGTGATGGATCGGATTGCCAAGTACGCTGTCTATGCTCGTGCTGGAATACCAGAGTATTGGTTTGTCAAACCTGATAGTCAAACTGTTGAAGTCTTCGCCTTAGTAGATGGAGAATATCGTTCGCTTGGCATCTTCGGTGGACAGCAAACGTTGCCATCACAGATTGTGCCGGGGCTGCCGGTGAGAGTGGAGCAGTTTTTTGCGTGAGGTTTCCTATTCTGCCTGCTTTTCTGCCTCTTTAGGAGTTACCAAGGAACCCTGGAGCATACTTCCCTCTTCCCACAATGTATGGTATGGTAATATCGGCATATTCAATCCCGGCCTCGCTTATCGTCAGCCAATCATTCATCTTCCAACCGGAGGTGTCCATGAGCGATGTTGCTCCACGTGCTGATGCCGACCTGGGAGTTTCCAGGCAGAGCAGCAGCCGCTATGCTAATTATGTCTTCATCATTATGTTTGCCATCAGCTTTCTCAATTACCTCGACCGCAACGTCTTCTCAGCCGCCGCCAATGTCATTGGCACCGAACTGCACCTGCGTATCGACCAGCTCGGTTTCATCGCGTTCGGCTTCACCATCGTCTATACGCTCGGCACCGTGCCATTGGGTATCTGGGCAGACCGGGCGAAACGCAAGAATGTCGTCGCTGTCTGTGTCTCTATCTGGAGTTTAGCCACAGCTTTCACCGCCCTGGCCAATAGCTTTGTGGCACTGTTCGTGTCACGCATGGTGCTGGGTATCGGTGAGGCGGGCTATTTCCCTGCCGGTACAGCGTTAATGAGCGACTATTTCAGCCGCACAAGGCGGTCGCGCATCATGAGCTGGTGGAGTGTAGGCCAGCTCGTCGGCATACTCGTCGGTTTTAGCATAGGCGGTGTAGTAGCTGGCCTGTATTTCGGCAGCTGGCGGCTCGCCTTCATCTTCACCGGCATCCCCGGCCTGATCCTTGCCTTCCTTGCCTGGCGACTGCGCGAACCCCGCCGCAACCAGGCCGACGAGGAAGCAGCGGCGCTGGACTCTTCCTCGCTGCTTAACGAGATGGCAGATGCTCCCCACGTGGCCCCTGTCCCCCGCAATGTAATTGCGCAATTTGGTTCATTATTGCGCATCAAGACGCTCGTTGTGCTGATCGTGATGCAGATTTTCGCTTTCTTCTCGTCAGGAGCTGCTGTATCGTTCTTGCCCACCTACCTGCAGCAGCGCGACACGCTCGGCTTGAGTTCTGGTTTTGCAGGCCTGCTCGCCGGTGTCGTGATCGTTATCGGAGGTGGCGTTGGCACGATTTTCGGCGGCCACCTCGCTGACCTGCTCAACCGTCGCAACCCGAATGCGCGTGTGCTGGTCGGCGGTATTGGCTTCCTCATCTGTGCCCCGTCCTTTGCCCTGGCGGTGACGATCCATAACCTGGGTATTTTCCTGGTCTTCTTTTTCCTTACCTCGGCGTTAATCCTGCTCTACACTGGACCCTGCACTGCCGCGACGCAGGACGTGGTGCCGTCAGCCCTACGTGCCTCGTCAGTAGCAATTTCGCTGCTCTTAGCACACCTGCTGGGTGACGCTTTCGCTCCAGCCATCGTGGGGGTGCTTGCCAATGTCTTCGATCCCACGCATGGCCAGCATTTCGCGCATCACGTCGCGGGAAACGATCTAAGTTTAGCCTTCCTGGTAACGTGTGTTCCCACTCTTGTTATTGCCGGGCTTGTCGGTATCTTTGGCGCGCGCTGGATGAAAGGAGACATTGCGGCGGCGGAACTCGCCGACCGCGCCGAAAAAATAGCCAGAGGATAAATGATGTGATTCATTTTTACGAGCTATCTTCCATGAACGCCGCACAACGGGCGCGCTTGCTGCGTCGCGCTGAGATACAGATCGATGATCTGATCGAGCGTGTACGCCCGATCGTGCAGTCCGTACGCGAGCATGGCGACGAGGCACTGCTTGATTTTACTTCACGTTTTGACCGTGTGCAGTTGGCACACGAGCAGTTGCGGGTCAGCCGGGAGGAGATAGAGCATGCTCACCGGCTGCTTGCTCCAGCGGTGCGCACTGCCATCGAGCATGCCATTCGCAACGTGCGCACCTTCCACGAGCGGCAGGTGCCACATGAACAATGGTTTACCCAGGTGGCGCCGGGAGTGATGGCCGGAGAGAAAATCACTCCTATTAGCAGCGTGGGGCTATATGTGCCGCGTGGGAAAGGCGCGTTTCCATCGGTCATGTATATGCTCGCTACACCGGCAAACATAGCGGGCGTTCCGCGCATCGTGGTCTGTACACCTCCGGGGCCGGGTGGCGAAGTCGATCCCGCGTCGCTGGTTGCCGCCGACCTGTGCGGAGTGCATGAGATCTACCGCGTTGGCGGCGCGCAGGCTATTGCTGCTATGGCCTATGGCACGGCCAGCATTGCTCGCGTGCGAAAGATCACTGGGCCTGGCAGCGGGTACGTTGCTGCTGCTAAGCGCCTGCTGTATGGAACCGTAGATGTGGGTCTCCCGGCAGGACCCAGCGAGGCGATTACACTGGCTGATGCAAGCGCGAGCGCCGAACTTGTGGCGCGCGACCTCCTGATCGAGGCCGAGCACGGCCCCGATTCCTCCAGTCTACTGGTGACCGCTAGTCGATCCTTAGCTAAGGCCGTGATGGCCCTGCTCCCGGGTAAAATGGCAGCGCTGCCGGAATGGCGGCAGGCGTTTTGTCGCACTGTATTTGAAGCGCCTGAAGGCACTGGCGGTATCGTACTGGCGGCGAACATGCGTGAGGCAGTCGATTTTGTCAATGAATATGCTCCAGAGCACCTCGAGGTGCAGGTACGCGAGCCATTTGTTTTGCTGCCGGATTTAAAGAATGCCGGTGAGATTTTGCTCGGCCCGCATACACCATTCTGTACGGGAAACTACAGCCTGGGAACGAATGCAGTACTTCCCACCGGCGGGTTTGCCCATACCTTTTCCTGTACCTCCGTTTACGATTTTCTCAAGCGCACGGGACTGGCCTTTCTCACACAGCAGGGGTATGATTCGCTCAGCGAGACAACTCGCCTCCTGGCGGAGTTCGAGGGCTTCCCCGCCCACGCTAACGCGGTGACTCAGCGCTGGCCGTCGCCTCCACCGGTAAATGAATAAAAACCGCGCCTCTCATCGTTTGTAAGGGTACGAGAGTTTCCCGTAGGGGCGAGGGTGGCGAGGAGCGGCGGGGTGGGCCTTTATGGACGCAGCCCGGGGGGACTGTGTGGCCCGCTTCCCCTTAAGTGTGAACAGCGCCGCAGCCGGGCTGTGATAAACTCTACTGCTCACATGCGCAAGAATATGTTATAATGCGCCAAGTAAGGATATAAAATCGAATAACAAGATAAAGAGTTTTTCCCTGGGCTCCAGCACCATGTGGAACAGGAACAATCTCATTATGGTACGATTGCGGAGCCCGGGGGTCAGTATAACGAGCGGTGTAGAAATATGGCGAGTAATTATCCATCTGAACCTAAGAATGCTGGATCTGTGAGCAATCCTGCTACACCAGGAAGTGGTCCTGGGGGCACTGTACCGGATATGCCACTGCCGTCAGTAAGCTCAACGCCGGATTCTGGACAGTCAGGGCGTGAGACGCCTTCCGGAGGTAGCGGTGGCGGGAGCCATCGTCGCCTGGCCACGGGTACATTACTTTCAGGGGACCGTTATAAGATTGACAGGCTGGTAGCAGCTGGTGGTATGGGGGCAGTGTATCGGGCTATAGATGCGCGTTTCAACCGCCCGTGTGCCGTCAAAGAGATGCTCGACGAGTTTCAGAACGATAACGAACGCAATCAGTCCGTAGAGTGGTTTGGGCGCGAGGCAACCATGCTGCTCGACCTCAGTCATCCCTGTATTCCGCGCGTACGTGATTTCTTCGTCCAGGATGGCAAGCATTATTTGGTGATGGATTTTATCGAGGGGCGCACACTTGGCGAAGTGCTGGAGAAAGAAGGCAATGTAGCCGGGCTGAATGGCGCTCGTGGAGTGTCAGAGGCACGCGCGCGGAGTTGGGCGCAGCAGGTATGCAGCGTACTGAGCTATCTGCACCGCCAGGCGCCGCCTATTATCTTCCGCGATTTGAAGCCATCAAACGTCATGGTGACAACCCGCGACGATGTCAAACTGATTGACTTTGGTATCGCCCGCACATTCCAGTCCCAGCGCCAGGCAACCATCATTATGACGGTCGGCTATGCCCCACCTGAGCAGTTGCACGGAATGCCGGAACCACGCAGCGATCTCTATGCCCTGGGGGCAACCCTGCATCGTGTGCTCACACACCACGATGCAGTCAATAATAAACCCAGCATTTTCTCCTTCCCACCGATTCGCTCGCTGCGACCAGATATCTCGCCCGCCTTCGAGCAGGTGGTGATGAAGGCACTGTCGCCCGCGATTGAACAACGTTGGGCCACTGCCGCTGATATGGAACGAGCAGTCATCAATCTGCCTCCCATCACAACACAACCTGTAGTGCAGCCAGCAGGTCAGGGCCAGTTTCCCCAGCGCCAGCCAAGCTCCGGGCCAAACCCCCCGACACCCAGCAATCCCATGTCCCAGACGCCGCCCTCCGCAGGCACCTATATCAACGCTGCCCTGGGACATATCAATGCAGGGCGTGTCGAGGACGCTTATCAAGCTATTCAACAGGCCTTCGCGCTCGAGCCGAACAACTCACTCGTGCATAGAACCTTTGGGCAGGTGTTTGCCCGTCGCCGACCTCCCGGGATCGATTCCGCAATGCAAGCGTACAATCGTTCATTACAGCTCAATCCCAACGACTCTGAAACGCATAAGTTGGTTGGTGACGTCTCTCTCTTCTTGCGGAAACAGCCGCTCCAGGCCGTTCCTGCCTACATACAGTCGCTGCGCCTGAAACCGGACGATTACGAGGCGCACCAGCGCCTGGCACAATGCTATGAGGAGACCAATCAGCTTGACCCGGCCTTGCGTGAGTACCAGGAAGCGGCGCGGCTCGCTCCGCAGGCAACCACAGTGCAATTTGCGCTCGGTCAGCTGGCTAAGCGCATGAACCAGTTTGCGATCGCCGAACGTGCTTTTATACAGGTGGCTACCGCCAATCAGGCGGATCACCAGGTCCATTTCTTGCTTGGTCAAGTCTATGAAAGCGAAAATAAGTTAGACGATGCTCTGCGTGAATACCTGGAAGCAGCGCGGCTCGCTCCCCAGAACCCTGCCGTACAATTTGCACTCGGTCAGCTGGCCAGGCGCATGAACCAGTTTGCGATCGCCGAACGTGCCTTTGTACAGGTACTCACTATCAATCCGGCAGATCATCCGACTCGTTTCTTGCTCAGCCAGGTTTATGAAAGCGAAAACAAGCTAGACCTTGCCCGGGAGCAATGTAACTATGTGGTAAGAGCAATGCCAGGTAATCAAGCGGCGCAAGCTATGCTACAACGTTTACAACTCCGGTTAGGACGTTAATCATATGTTAGCTCAATGTCAGGGAGAATGAGACAATGAGTACAAAAAGCTTCATACCTGAAATGCGAAAGGGCATCAGCCCATCTGTGCTCGTCCTGCTTGGCGGGATACTCATCGCCCTACAGTTTGTGCTGCCTGCCACAGCCTTCGCATCTCTCACTCGCGCCGCTGCACCCAA
>WNGN01001013.1_pt1 | contig 18116 bp, 17 predicted proteins | sample 5400561 | NCBI WGS metagenome assembly WNGN01 (sample SAMN13153379, study PRJNA577476) | soil metagenome | isolation source: 115 cm soil or saprolite under Garry oak tree replicate 2 | place: USA:California | collected 2016-06-15
GACGTTCCTGCCCGGCTATCCGTGGTTCATATGGTTGGACTCGCCGGCGTGGGGGATTCAGTACATCCAGCGCTACCACGACAACTCGCTGGTGTACGGCTCGCCTGAGGCCGATCGGATCTCCGACGCTGCCAGAGGGCATCGGATCACCGTCGTCATGGGGTTGAGCGAGAAGCACGACGGCAGCCTCTACATGGGTCAGTGGATCATCGACGCGGACGGCGGGACCGTGGCCCAGCGCCGCAAGCTCAAGCCGACGCACGTGGAGCGCTCGGTGTTCGGCGAGGGTGACGGCAGCGACCTCAGCGTGTACGACACACGGCTCGGCCGCGTCGGCGCTCTCTGCTGCTGGGAGCACCTGCAGCCATTGTCGAAGTACGCGATGTACGCGCAGAACGAGCAGGTGCACATCGCTGCGTGGCCAAGCTTCTCCGTCTACCGGGGCGCTGCGCACGCGTTGGGGCCCGAAGTCAACAACGCCGCGAGCCAGATGTACGCCGTCGAAGGGCAGTGCTTCGTCATCGCGCCCTGCGCCACGGTCTCGAAGGACATGGTGAGGCAGCTCTGCACAGACGAGACCAAGAAGCAGTTGCTCCTCGAAGGCGGCGGATTCGCTCGCATCTTCGCTCCGGACGGAAGGCTCCTGCACCGACCATTGCCGGAGACCGAAGAGGGCATCGTCTATGCCGACATCGATCTCGGGATGATCTCACTGGCGAAATCCGTCGCCGATCCGTCGGGCCACTACTCGCGTCCGGACGTCACTCGGCTGCTTCTAAACAAGACGCCGGGCGATCGCGTCATCGTGGCGAAGCAGGGATCCACAGAGGTGACTCGCGCCGACGACGACGGGCCGGCGATCTTCACCGACCGGGAGCAGGTGCTGGCGGCAATGACCCCTGAGCCACAGGACGACTGAGGAGAGCCCGATGGAGTCCGCGATCCCCACCCACCTACTGACACGACGCACTCGCCAGACCCGGCTGCCTCAGGACTACACGCCCCCCTACCCGTCGTTCGTCGCCCGCTTCACACCCGGCGTGAAACGGGTCGCGATGGCGTACTTCGGGCTGCAGTACCGCGATGAAGCGCCGGACGAGGCGACCAGCTCCCTCGACCAGATGAGCGGAGCACTCTCGACGGAGCACGGCCCGGGACACTGGGACCGCGCGATCTACATCGACGAGGCCGGCTACACCAACGTGATCACGATCGCCTACTGGGACGGCGTAGAAGTCTTCGACGCATGGTTCGCTTTACACGGCGGCAACTGGACGGCGGATGACCGCGCCCACGACGGCGTCGGGTACTTCACGGAGGTTCTCCGCCCCCGCATAGGGGACTTCGAGACGCTGTTCTCTGCGAACAACCGCTCCGAAGGGATCGCTGTTCTGGCCGAGGGCATGAGCGACATGGTGCTGGAGCACGCCTACTGGGGCGGCGCACGAGATCGCATCCCGCGGTCGCAGACCGACGACATGGCGCCCGTCGGCTCTCCCCGCGTTGTCGCCGAGGAAGCGCGCAGGCGTGTCATCCCGCACAAGAACCTCTGTCTGATCCGCTCCGGACAGGATTGGAGTGACACCGGCGCCAAGGAGCGCCGCATGTACCTCCAGGACGTCGAACCGGTGCTGCGACAGGGCATGGATTTCCTGCGTGACGACGGCCTGTCGCTCGGATGCTTCGCGAACCGCTACATGAGGGTGCTGGACCGCCGAGGCGAGATCACGGACAAGAGCTTCGGCATGAGTTTATGGGAGAGCCTGGCCGCGCTCGAGAGCTGGGCAGAATCCCATCCGACGCACGTCGCCATCTTCGCCGCGGCGATGAAACACCTGTCAACCCTGGGCCCGGCGGCCCAACTCAAGCTCTACCACGAAGTGACTGTCGCCACGGCGGACGAGCAGTTCTTCGAGTACCTCAACTGCCATGACAGCACCGGGATGCTTCGAGCACGGTAGGCGGGAAGACCGTGGAAATGAAGAACATCGCTCCGCCGCGGGATGTGCTTGATCCGATCGAGATCGCGTCGCGCGACGAGATCTCCGCGCTGCAGCTGGAGCGGATGAAATGGTCGCTGCACCATGCCTACCAGCACTCACCGTTCTACCAGGCGTCGTTCGACGCCGCCGGCGTGCATCCCCACGACCTGCGCGACCTGTCGGACCTGTCGGAGTTCCCGTTCACCACCAAGGAGGACCTACGCCGGCGCTACCCGTTCGGGATGTTCGCAGTCCCGCGCGAGCAGGTGGTCCGGGTTCACGCGTCGTCGGGGACCACCGGCAAGCCGACCGTCGTCGGCTACACGAGCGGGGATCTGCGGATCTGGGCCGACGTCGTGGCCCGGTCCATCCGCGCATCCGGCGGCTGGCCCGGGTGCATAGTGCACGTTGCGTACGGCTACGGGCTGTTCACCGGCGGGCTCGGCGCGCACTACGGCGCCGAGCGGCTCGGGTGCACCGTAATCCCTGCCTCCGGGGGAATGACCGCCCGCCAAGGGCTGCTGATCCAGGATCTCGCACCGGACGTCATCATGGTCACCCCCTCCTACATGCTGGCGATCCTCGACGAGTTCCGGGCGCAGAGGATCGACCCGCGCTCGTCGTCGTTGCAGGTCGGCATCTTCGGCGCCGAACCATGGACCGAGGCGATGCGCGCCGAGATCGAGCACGCGTTCGACATGCACGCGGTCGACATCTACGGGCTGTCCGAGGTCATCGGCCCCGGCGTGGCCAACGAGTGTGTCGAGACCAAGGACGGGCTGCACATCTGGGAGGACCACTTCTACCCCGAGATCGTCGACCCCGATACCGGCGAGGTGCTGCCCGACCGCGAGCGCGGCGAACTCGTGTTCACCTCGCTCACCAAGGAGGCGACGCCGATCATCCGCTACCGCACCCGCGACCTCACCCGCCTACTGCCCGGCACCGCCCGCTCGATGCGCCGCATGGAGAAGGTCACCGGCCGCTCCGACGACATGATGATCGTGCGCGGCGTCAACGTCTTCCCCACCCAACTGGAGGAACTCGTACTCGCCGTCGCCGGCCTCGGCCCCCACTATCAGATCGTGCTGGAACGCGACGGCAGGCTCGACAATATGACCCTCCTGGTCGAGGCGCTGCCCACCCACACCGAAAAAGCAGCCCGTCGCACCGCATCTGACGACCTCGCCAGACGCATCAAGGAGCGGGTCGGGGTCACCACCACGGTTCAGGTCACCGATCCCGGCAGCGTCGAGCGCTCCGCCGGCAAGGCGGTCCGCGTCATCGACAGGCGCTGACGCCGACGCACACGCCAAATCAGTTGTCGCCGGTACGTGGCACCCCCGGCGGCGCTGTTGCGTCTGCGCGGACGGTGGCAGGCTGAAGCCTCGCCCGCCGTTTCGGGTCAGATGGCCGCGGCCAGCTCGCCGAATGCGACCGCCACCCGCACGCCGATGGGCGCCTCGACGGCCAGCTCGTAGTGCCCGCTCCGGACGTTCTGCATGAACGCGTGCGCCTCCAGGTGGTCTTCGATCTGGTCGTGGGTCCAGCAGCTCGCTTCGGCGCTGCCAAGGGTGGCGGTCAGCGCATCGAAGGCGGCACGGGAGGCACCAAAGGCGTCCTGGGACTCCTCCGACAGCGGGCAGTCGTCGTCATAGGCTTGCATCGGGCTCTTTCTTGCCGGTTCGGTTCGTTGACACCCGAAACCTACGAGGAAGAGCCCTTCACCTTCATCTGCCCAGGGTTGCCGCCATCCGGCCCGCCAGCAACGCCAACAGCACACGCGAACAGCCCCGGCTCGACCTCGGCCGGCCAGCCACGCTTGACCAGCCGCTTGAGCTTGGACCGCATCCCCTCCACATGCCGTGGCTCCTGGCCTGCTCCCAGCGCAGCGCAGATCTGCTTGGCCCGCAGCGGCCCGCCGGCATCGGCCAGGACCTCCACCACGTCCCGGTAGGCCACCGGCAGCTCCCGCCCATCCCCACCCTGCGTGAAGGCCGCAACCTGCGCACCCATCCCCTATACTGCCGCCCCCGGAGACGAGGCCACGCCCTGCGACGCCAACGCCGACGCCGCTGCCACACCGCCACCGACACCGGCAACGACCGCACCCTCATCACCCTCGCCGGGCAGGTCACCGCCGGCCAGCACCTCGATGACGGTCTGCCTGGTGATCTGCAGCCGCGACAACAGCTCCTCTTCGGCGGCCAGCCGCCCCGCCAGCGCGGCCATCTCGGCCCGCAACTCCTCTACCCGCACCCGGGCCGCCTCCTCCCGCGCCTCCAGCCGCCCCAGCAACGACCCCATCACCGCCTCCTCACCCCGCACCATAAGGAGACGATCGTCACCCACCATACCCAGACCCGCCAACTTTCCAGCTCACCCAGTCCCTACAAGAGAGCCGCACCCTTTGGTCTTGACGCGGGTCGGGTCTGTCAAGCGAACGGTGTAACCCGGTTCCGCAAGGTCCAGGGCTACCGCGGACTCGCCAACCTCGCCGTCGCGATCGAACACGACCTCACCCGCCGCCGCAACGCCGCCCACCAACAACTCACCACAAACCTCCTCACTGTGTAACCATCACACCGGGACCGCTCTCACCAAAGTTCCACGGTGAACGGGACAACCTCCCCTCTCGCCCTCTCTCTCCCAGGTGCACCGCTGTCCACGCAGTCAGCGCGGCCGCGACCGCTCACCGAAGGTAGGCCCCAGCAGCAGCCTCGAAGGCCTCCTCGGGCGGGCCGAAAAACTCACCCGACGGGAACACCGACAGCTCGTACCGCTCGTTGCTGTAGGTGTAGAACGCAAACCCCCAGCGCTCCTGGTCGCCGAAGTAGCGCAGGCGACACAGGTGCGTCGGGGTGTTGCGCAGCCGCTCCAGGTACTCCTCACGCGTCTCCGGCCAGTCCGCAGGCGGCCAGCCGGCAGGGGGCGGCGCCGGTTCGGTGTAGGCGTCGATATAGCAGAACTGCCCGTGGAAGCGGATCTCGAGCCGGGTGTAGCAGCCGGCGAAATGCTGCTCGGCATAGCGGCGCAGCCGCTCCCCGATACGATGCCTGACCGGCTCGGGGATCGGCGTACCGCCGCGGTCGGGCGTGAAGACCCAGCGCTTCGTTCGTGGCACCAGTGACCTCGCTGCTCGCCCTCGTCACGCCCAATGATCCACGCCGGGCTCGGCCCAATCCCTCCCGGGTCGTTCGCGCTCGTCAGTTTGGCCTGCACTGGCTGATCCCGCATGGCACGCACCCGGACGCCAAGGGTCGGCTGCCGGACCGGCACGAATGCGGTCAGCCCTCCTTCCCAAGGCCCTGCGGGACACAGCTACACCAGCAGCCGCTCCACGGTCAACCGACCACCCCAAAGCGACAGGCCCTGAACAGTTACGAATCAAATTACCTCGAAGTTGTTCTCTCCAGAGACGGCCCGCCGCCTGACACGAGGACCCTATGTCGTGGCCTGCGCAGGGCCCAGGGACCGGTGGTCCACACATCCAGGGCCGTCGACTGCTGCCCTGGACCTCGGGCGTGGCCGCTGACAGCCAGCGCACACCGCATCAGGTGGGATATCGGGGCGCCGCCGGCGGGTTGCGGTGGCTCCAGCGGGGGCGCGGCGCTCGATGCGCCACAGCCGCCCGGGGCGCTGCTTGGCGATCGGTTGCATCCCAGTTCTGGGCGGTAGAACCAGGCATTGCCGACCTCGGCGAGTGCCAGGTAGACGGCGACCATCCCCGCCAGGATCGCAAGGAAAGCGGGCGTCAGCACGGTGAAGCCGAAGAAGGCCATGAACCGGCGGACGAGGGCGGTGTCCCACTGCGATGGGCGTTCCAGCAGCTCGGGGTCGACCCGGTCGGTCGGGATGGTCATCTCGCCGATGTCGTAGAGCAGGTTTGTTCACCACGATCTGGGTGGCAGCATCGGCAGGAACCCCAGCAGCAGCGAGGCGCCGGCGGCGCTGAACATGTTGCCGAAGTTGGACGAGGTTCCCATCGGGACGTATTTGATGGTGTTGGCGAAGATCCGCCTGCCCTCCACGACCCCGTCGTGACCGGGCTGGCACAGGATAGGAGGGCCCGGGCTGGGCGGGACGTTCGGCTCCGTTGATTGGGGACGTGGAGCCGGTACCGTCGCCGGCATGCTCGTGCTCGACTGGACGAGGGCTTCTGGAGGACGAGGAGGGTGCGATGGCGGGCACGGACTGGGTGTGCGTTGACGGCAACGAGGCGGCGGCGCGGGTCGCGCACCGGTTGAGCGAGGTGATCGCCATCTACCCGATCACGCCGGCCTCCCCGATGGGGGAGCTGGCGGACGCCTGGAGCGCGGCGGGGCGGCCGAACCTGTGGGGCCAGGTCCCCGAGGTGGTGGAGCTGCAGAGCGAGGCGGGCGCGGCCGGGGTGCTGCACGGCGCGCTGCTCAAGGGGGCGCTGGCCACCACCTTCACCGCCTCGCAGGGGTTGCTGCTGATGCTGCCGAACATGTTCAAGATCGCGGGGGAGCTGACGCCCGCGGTCATCCACGTGGCGGCCCGGACGGTCGCGACCCACGCCCTGTCGATCTTCGGCGACCACTCCGACGTGATGGCTGCCCGCCCGACGGGCTGGGCGATGCTGGCGTCCGCCTCGGTGCAGGAGGCCCACGACCTGGCGCTGGTCGCCCACGCGGCGACGCTGGCCTCGCGGGTGCCGTTCGTGCATTTCTTCGACGGCTTCCGGACCTCGCACGAGGTCGCCAAGATCCGCCTGCTGAGCGACGAGGACCTGGCCGCCGTGGTCGGCTACGAGCACGTCCGCGCGCACCGCGACCGGGGCCTGTCACCGGACCGCCCGCGGCTTCGCGGCTCGGCGCAGAACCCGGACGTCTTCTTCCAGGCCCGCGAGGCCATCAACCCCTTCTACGCCGCCGTTCCGAAGATCGTGCAGTCCACCATGGACCGGCTGGCCACCCGGACCGGACGGCGCTACCGGCTGGTCGACTACCAGGGCCATCCGGAGGCCGAGCGGGTCGTGGTGCTGATGGGGTCGGGGGCCAGCGCCGCGGCGGAGGCCGTCGAGGCGATCAACGCCGCCGGCGGCCGGGTCGGCCTGGTCACCGTGCGGCTGTACCGGCCGTTCCCAGGCGAGGCGCTGGCCGCCGCCCTGCCCGCGACCGTGCGGCGGGTCGCGGTGCTGGACCGGACCAAGGAGCCGGGCGCGACCGGTGAGCCGCTGTACCAGGACGTCATGACCACGCTGGCGGAGCATGCCGCCGCCACCGGCACGGCGCCGCCGCTGGTCGTCGGTGGTCGCTACGGCCTTGGGTCCAAGGAGTTCACCCCGGCGATGGTCAAGGCCGTGCTGGACGAGCTCGGCGGCCCGGACCGCAACGGCCGCCGAGCCCGCAACCACTTCACGGTCGGGATCGCCGACGACGTGAGCCACACCAGCCTGCCGGTGGACACCGCGTTCCACACCGAGGACGCCGAGGGCCTGCGCGCGGTCTTCTACGGCCTGGGCTCGGACGGCACGGTCAGCGCCAACAAGACCGCGGTCAAGATCATCGGCGAGGGCACCGACCTGTTCGCCCAGGGGTATTTCGTGTACGACTCCAAGAAGTCCGGCTCGGTGACCGTCTCGCACCTGCGCGTCTCGCGGCGGCCGATCCGCTCCGCCTACCTGATCGAGCGGGCCAACTTCGTCGCCTGCCACCAGTTCGGCTTCCTGGAGCGCATGGACGTGCTGGAACGAGCGGCGCAGGGCGCGACCTTCCTGCTGAACAGCCCGTGGCCGGCCGAGGAGGCCTGGGGGCACCTGCCCGTCGAGGTCCAGCGCGACATCATCGAAAAGCGGCTGGACCTGTGGGTGGTCGACGCCGCCCGGGTCGCACGCGAGGCGGGTCTGGCCCACCGCATCAACACGGTGATGCAGCCGTGCTTCTTCGCGCTGGCCGGCGTCCTGCCGCGTGAGCAGGCGCTGGAGGCGATCAAGCACTGGGTCCAGAGTGCCTTCGCGCGCCGCGGCGAGGAGGTCGTCGCCCGCAACTTCGCCGCGATCGACCATGCCGTCGCCGCGCTCAGCCGTGTCCAGGTGCCCGCCGAGGCCACCGCCACCCACCACCGACGCCCGGCCGTCCCCGCGGGCGCGCCCGACTTCGTCCAGCGGGTCACCGCGCGGATGCTGGAGGGCAAGGGCGACCTGCTGCCGGTGAGCGCCCTGCCGGTCGACGGCACCTTCCCGACCGACACCGCCCGCTGGGAGAAGCGCTCGCTGGCGGCCGAGATCCCCATCTGGGACCCGTCGATCTGCATCGACTGCGGCAAGTGCGCGATCGTCTGCCCACACGCCACCATCCGGATGAAGGTGTTCGGCCCCGAGGGGATGGAGGGCGCGCCGGAGGGATTCGACTCCAAGGACTTCCGCTCCCGAGACCTGCCCGGCCACCGGCTGACCATCCAGGGCGCCCCGGACGACTGCACCGGCTGCGGCGTCTGCGTCGAGGTCTGCCCGGCGCACTCCAAGGACGAGGTCAAGCACAAGGCGATCAACATGACCCCGATCGACGCCTTCCTGGAGCGGGAGCGGGCCAGGTGGGACTTCTTCCTGGAGATCCCGGAGCTCGACCACGGCGCGCTGGCGCCCGACTCGGTCAAGGGCTCGCAGGTGCGCCGGCCGCTGTTCGAGTTCTCCGGGGCTTGCGCCGGCTGTGGCGAGACCCCCTACCTCAAGCTGATCAGCCAGCTCTTCGGCGACCGGCTGCTGGTCGCCAACGCCACCGGCTGCTCCTCGATCTACGGCGGCAACCTGCCGACCACCCCATGGGCCACCAACGCCGACGGTCGCGGACCGGCCTGGGCGAACTCGCTGTTCGAGGACAACGCCGAATTCGGCCTCGGCATCCGCCTGGCCGCCGACAGCCTCAACCAGCGCGCCCGCCAGCTGGTCGACCGGCTCGGGCCGGCGCTGGGCGGCGACCTCGCCAAGCGGCTGCTTGGCGCCGAGGACGCACGGGGTGGCGATGAGGCCCGGGGTGGGGAGGCCCAGGGCGGCGAGGCCGCCGCCGACGGCCAGCGGGTGCGGGTCGCCGAGCTGCGCGCGCGCCTGGCAGGCCTCGACCTGCCGGAGGTGCGTGAGCTGGAGGGGATCGCCGACGAGCTGGTCCGCCGCAGCGTGTGGATCGTCGGTGGGGACGGCTGGGCCTACGACATCGGCTCGGCCGGGCTCGACGCGGTGCTGGCCTCCGGGCAGGACGTCAACGTGCTGGTGCTGGACACCGAGGTGTACTCCAACACCGGCGGGCAGGCGTCCAAGGCCACCCCCCGCGGCGCGATCGCCAAGTTCGCCGCGCGCGGCAAGCAGACCGGCAAGAAGGACCTCGGCATGCTGGCGATGGCCTACGGCAACGTGTACGTCGCCCACGTCGCCCTGGGCGCCAGCGACATGCAGACCGTGAAGGCGCTCCTGGAGGCCGAGGCGTGGCCGGGACCGTCGCTGGTGATCGCCTACTCCACCTGCATCGCGCACGGCTTCGACATGTCCGGCTCCATGGCGCACCAGCGCGACGCGGTGCGCTCCGGCCACTGGCCGCTGTTCCGCTACCACCCCGACGCGGAGCGCCCGTTCCAGCTCGACTCCAAGCCCCCGTCGCGGCCGCTGCGCCAGTTCGCGGAGAGCGAGGCGCGCTTTGCCATGCTGGCCCGCACGGCACCGGCGGAGTTCGAGCGCCTGATGGAGGTCGCCGAAGAGGACGCGCGCGAGCGCTGGCGCTACTACCAGCAGCTCGCCACCCTACCCCGGACCGCCCCGCACCTACCCCTGCGTCCGGGCGCCACGCCAACCCCGTCCGAGGAGGAGGCACGGTGACCGACCTGCGCAGCCGCTACCTCGGCCTGGAGCTCCGCTCCCCGCTGGTCGCCTCGGCCTCACCCCTCACCGGCGACCCCGACGACCTCCGCCGGCTGGAGGACGCCGGCGTGGCCGCCGCGGTGCTGCCGTCGCTGTTCGAGGAGCAGCTCACCCACGAGCAGGTCGAGCTGGACCGGCTGCTGGAGCAGACCTCCGAGCACGTCGGCGAGGCCCAGTCCTACTTCCCCGACCTTGACGACTACAACACCGGACCCGCCTCGTACCTGGAGCTGATCCGGCGGGCCAAGCGGGCGGTGGCGATCCCGGTGATCGCCAGCCTCAACGGCACCACGCCGGGCGGCTGGGTGCGGCACGCCCGCCGCATGCAGGACGCCGGCGCCGACGCGATCGAGCTGAACCTCTACGCCGTCGCCACCGACCCGACCGTCGTCTCCGCTGAGCTGGAGGCCCGCTACCTCGAGGTGGTCGCCGAGGTGCGGGCGGCGGTCACGGTCCCGCTGGCGGTCAAGCTGAGCCCCTTCTTCACCGCCACCGCGAACATGGCCGTCCGGGTGGTCGCCGCCGGCGCCGACGGGCTGGTGCTGTTCAACCGTTTCTACCAGCCCGACCTGGACCTCGACACCCTCGACGTGGTGCCACGGCTGGTGCTGTCGACCTCCGAGGAGCTGCGCCTGCCGCTGCGCTGGATCGCGATCCTGTACGGCCAGGTCCGCGCCTCGCTGGCCGCCACCACCGGAGTCCACACCGGCCAGGACGCCGCCAAGGTCCTGCTGGCCGGCGCCGACGTCGCGATGATGACCTCGGCGCTGCTGCGCCACGGCCCCCAGCACGCCCGCACGGTCGAGCGGGAACTGGTCGCCATCCTCCAGGAACACGGCTACGCCTCGGTCGCCGAACTGCGTGGCAGCATGAGCCGCCGCTCGATGCCCGACCCGGCTGGCTTCGAGCGCGCCAACTACGCGCGTACGCTCGCCTCCTGGTCCAGCCGCCACACCGTCAGTCCCGGCCAGGCGGCCACGCCCACCGACCCGCGTCCATGAGCCAGCTCGACCCGCTGGTCTTCGTTGCCTGCCCGAACAGGAGGTGCCATGCTCACTCGCTCACTTGGCTCGACCGGGCCGGAGGTGTCCGCCATCGGGCTGGGCTGCATGGGGATGTCCGACCTCTACGGCCCGGCCGACGAGGCCGAGAGCATCGCCACCATCCATGCCGCGCTGGATGCCGGCGTCACCCTGCTCGACACCGGCGACTACTACGGCATGGGCCACAACGAGTTGTTGCTGCGGGAGGCGTTGCGAGGCCGCGACCGCGAGACCGTTGTGCTCAGCGTGAAGTTCGGGGCGTTGCGGGATCCTGGCGGCGGCTTCTCCGGCGTCGACGGGCGCCCCGCGGCGGTGAGGAACTTCCTGGCCTACTCGCTGCGCAGGCTCGGGATCGACCACGTGGCGGGATCGAGGCCGAGATCCTGCCCGCCTGCCGCGCGCTCGGCGTCGCCGTAACCGCCTACGGCGTGCTGTCGCGCGGCCTGCTCAGCGGCCACTGGTCGAGCGGGCGCGCCCTGGCGCCAGGCGACTTCCGTGCCTCCGCCCCCCGCTTCAGCGGGGAGAATCTCGATCGCAACCTGTTGCTGGTCGAGGGGTTGCGCTCCGTCGCCGAAGCCAAAGGCGCCACTGTCGCGCAGGTCGCGATCGGCTGGGCGCTGTCCCGCGGCCCGGACATCGTGGCGCTGGTCGGCGCGCGGCAGCGCGACCGGCTGACGGAGGCGTTGGGGGCGTTGGACCTCGACCTGACGGTGCACGACCTCGCCGCGATCGAGCGCGCGGTGCCCGCCGACGCCGCCGCTGGCGAGCGCTACGACGCACGCCAGATGGCCATGCTCGACAGCGAGCGTGGACGGCCCGGCGCGAGGTGAGCGAGGGGAGGCCATCACGGAGCCTCGGCCGCCGTGGCGGCCCAGGACGGCCCTGCTGTCCGCAACGGCTGCTCGGCTGCCGGTGGACCCGGCACGGACCAAGGATCGACCGTGGCGCCGGCCGTGCCCACGGCCAAAGGACCCCTTCCCACCGGGCGGTGTTCCCCTGGCCCGGCCGATCGGCTCACCGCGGGATGCCGCGCCAGCCGTGACGAGCCCGTGCGGTCACCGGAACAGCTCATCGACGTCGTGGGCCACCCGGGTCGCCCGCTCGGCGAAGCGGCCGGGCCGGAACGGCGCGAGCAGCCGCCCCTGCTCGCCCGTGGCGATCTCCTCGGCGACCAGCGGCCCGAGCACCGGGGCCAGCGTCACTCCGCTGTGGGTCACGGCCAGGTACAGGCCGTCCAGGCCCGGCAGCGGGCCGAGGATCGGCAGCCGGTCGGTGGGCATCGACCGCCAGGCCAGCAGCGTGCGCGCGATCCGGGCGCCGCGCAGGACGGGCAGGAAGCGGGCGGCCTGGCTCAGCAGCGCCTGGCCGTGCCGCTGGGTGAGGTCGTGGGCGACCATCTCCTGGGAGCGCTCGCCGAGCAGCACCGAGCCGTCCGGCCGTTGCCGCAGGTGGACCTGTGGCCCGGGCCCGCCGGGCAGGTAGACCACCTTGTCGGTGAAGGCGGGCAGCGGCTCGGTCTCGACCAGCAGGCCAGGGCTGGCAAGGGTCGGGACGTCCAGGCCGACGGTGCGGGCGACGGTGACCGACTCGGCCCCGGCGGCGAGCACGGCGATCTGCGGCCGCAGCACCAGGTCGCCGACCTCGACCCGAAGGCCGGCGTCGTCCAGCCGCACTCCGGCCCGGGTGCCGAGCAGCAGGCGACCGCCGGCCGCCTCGGTGGCGGCGCGGCAGGCGGCCACGACCAGTTCAGGCTCGACCTGCCCGTCCCTCGGGGCGTGGCAGCCGGCGGTGACCGGTCCCGGCTCGGCGGCCGGCAGCAGCCGGCGCAGCTCTGCCTGGTCGACCGGCGCGATCGGATAGCCGCGGGATCGTGCCCGCTCGACCTGCAGGGCCAGTCGGCGTCCCTGCTGCGGGTCGGCGGTCCAGCGCAGCTGACCGCCGCGCCGGAAGCCGACCTCGCCGAGCCGCTGCGCCCATTTCGACCAGCGTGCCAGGGCCGTGCAGGCCAGCTCGTAGTAGCCGACGGGGTCCGTGCCGAAGGCTGAGATCGACCCGAACGACCGCGCCGAGGTGGTCTGCTCCGCCGGGTCGGGGGCCACCAGGACCGGGCGCAGGTCGCGCTCGGCCAGGTGCATGGCGATCGCCGAGCCGACGATCCCGGCCCCGATCACCACCACCCTGGGATGGTCGCTTCGTTCCATTTCGCCTCTCCCTCGGGTGGCGCCTCGGGCCGGCGACCGCCGGCCCGCAACTCCGGATCACGAGCGGGCCGGGTCAGCTCTTGCGCCAGCTCTTGCGCCAGCTCTTGCGCCACCGTTGCCGCCCACGAGCGGATGCGCGCGGGGTCGCGCCAGTCACCGGCGCGGGTCTTGGCCATGGCGCTGGCGGGTAAGCCCTTCGCATCGGGTGCCAGCCGGCCGCCGAAGGTCGCATGCCCGCGGGCGCCGACCCGCTGGAGCAAGTCCTGGACTTGTGCGATTGGCGCGATCTCGCCGGTGGTGGCCGAGTCGTCCAGCGGGCCGCTGATGAACAGCCACACCGGCCTGGTCCGCAGCGCGCTGGTGTGGCGGCTGACGAACCGGCGGGCGTGGCGGTGCCAGCGCTGGTTGTACAGCGCCCCACCGACGATCACGACGTCGTAGGCGCCGATGTCGGCCCGCTCGCTGGCGGGTCGGACATCGACCTGCAGGCCCGCAGTGCTCAGGGCGTCGCCGAGCATCTCGGCGATCCCGGCGGTGCCGCCCATCTTGGTGCCGTAGGCGACGAGCACGCGCATCATTCTCACCCTCAGGTCGTGACCACGTCCTCAAGCGTCGTCGCGGCCGGGCGGGCGCGCATCGGCCAGACGGCCCCGCGCCCGGGGGACCATCGCATCTACGGGCGGACAGCCGGGTAAACTGGTCGAACGGGAAGCCGTCTGTCCTAATCATCGCTGCTGTTGCGCAAACGTAGGTCGGGCAGGGGGGTCAAGCCCGGCGTCCACGCCGACTCAACGGGCGGCACTTGCACCCCCTACCCAACCTCGAACTGCTGATCAACCTCGCCGTGGTGCCTGCCTCATTCCCCAAACAGCTGGAAGAACGTCGGGAAGGTCCCCAGCACACCCAGAGCGATCAGGACCAGCGAGACGACCAGCGCCCGACGAGTCTCATACGGCCGGCCCCGCAGCGCGACATGCAGGACCGCCCAGGCCACCAGCCACACCACCACCGCCATGATCGTCTTGCCCGACAGCGGCCCCACCCGGTCACTCCACGCCAGCCAGTCGCTGACCCGCGTGCTCGCCTCCGCCAGGGTCGTCACCACCCCCAGCGCCGCCGCGCCGACCCCGCCGGCGATGACCGCCGCCGCGATCGGCCCCTCGGGCCTGTCCTCGAACTCGATGCGCTCAAGCCGCTGCTCGGCCGGGCGCCGCTCGACCGCGTCTGCCATGACACCCGCCTCCTACTTGACCGGGGCGACCTTGGTGATGAAGGCGCCGAACGCCCCCGCCACGGCGGCGAACACGAACGCGAGCACAAACAGGGTGATCGCGGTCCGGCGCACGCGCTCGTGGCGGATCAGGTTGGTGCCGTAGTACAGCACGATGAAGGCGACCACGGTCGCCAGGATCGGGCTGATCCAGGCGATGTGCTCCTTCCACTCCATGCCGAACTCGTGCCAGTCCTTGGTGCTGGGGTTGGCCAGCAGCTGCGAGCGGGCACTGCTGGGGCCCTTGGCCCGATACCAGGGGTAGACAACCCAGGTGCCGCTGATCACCGTCAGCCAGGCGACCACGGCCATGGCGACCACGCCGACCTTGAGCCGGCGCAGCCGCTCGACCACGCCCTCGGGCGTGATCAGGGCGGGCCGGAGGCTGTAGAGGCCGGCCAGCCCCCCGGCGAACGCGAGCAGGAACAGCGCGCCCAGCCCCATCCCGTGGATGAGGCCCCACCACTCACGGTATGAAAAGCTCATACACCTCTCCTCTTCGGGGATGTGCGAAGCAGCAGCCGGATTATCCTCCAGCAGCGTCGATCGCCCAGCACCCGATGGGACTGTTGGCCTGCATGCTCGATGCTGCGGCCGGACCTCGGGGCACGCCTGCGGGGCATGCCCACCGGAGCGCGGCACCGACCAGGGCAGACCGGCTCATCGGGCTGATGGGAGACTTTGGTATGGGCACACGCCGCCTGCCGCAGCCTGCGCCGAGCTTCCTGACCCAGCCGGGCGGTCCAGCTCGGCGAGCTCGGCATGGACCCGGCCGCGCCAGCCCAGCTCCCGGGTTACCTCGCGGGCGGCCGCGGGCAATTCGGGGTGGCGTTCCAGCCAGCCGTTGCAAAGTTGCTGGACCTGCCACGCGTTCGCGCTCGGCGGCACGGTCGACCCGCTGGCATGCCGGGGTGCGGCAGTCTCAGCGAGAGCGAACTGCTCGGAGCCGTCGCGGCGCAGCCTGCCGGCGAGCTGTTCGTCGGCGCTTCCCGACTGGACCTGCGGCACGTCAAGCTCCAGGCTGCGCTCCGCGGGCCGACCACCGCGTAGATGCGGGTCTCGCGTCTGGCGCGGGAGGGTTGGACGTGCAGCCAGTTGGCATCCTCGCCGCCGACCACCCGGACGAGGGCGCGTTTGCGGGTGAGCCCTTGGGCCCTGTGCCCGGTGGTGGCATCGGCCAGGTCGAGGGTGCGCCGGTCGGGGTTGCCGCCGCCTCAACTGCTCGACGTGAACGGGCTGGCCAGTCCGACAAGCGGTTTCGGATGCCACGATCCCCCGGCCGAGTCCCTCCTCGTTGTACCGCAAGGGTTCCCCGCAACTCCGCGCGGCTGGAGCACTTGACACGGTTCGACCGGCGTCGTGAGGCAGAGCAAGGCGATCGCCTGCCACCGCGGTCGCCGGACGGAAGACCCCTCGCAGGTCGGCGGACGAAACCGCAAGCAGGCCGGGTGGGGCTTCATCATCAACTCCCGCCCGACCGGTATCTCAACTCAATTCCCTCACCGGAAATCGAGGCTAGCGGGCGAGGGTGAACACCCCAGCCCGCCCAGGAAGAGACGCCGCCGGCCGAGCACGTCGCCTAGCCGCCCGCCGAGCCTCAGGTCGCCAAAGCACAGGGTGTGCGTGGTCACCACCCAGGGCAGCGACGCGTGGTCGAGCCGCAGGTCGGTGCCGATGGTCGGCAGCGCAACGCTCCCCACCGCGGACCGGACGCCGAGCCGGGTCGGTGCACAGGTGGGCGACGGGTGCCGCGGTGCGGTGGCTGGACGAGGCGCCCACTGTTACGGTAAGGCATGCTCACCTGGTTCTTCCTTGGTGCGCCTCGGCAGCCGCGCCTGGCCACGCCTTACCTGCTCGAGGCCGGATGCGCCACGACCGATGAGTGAGGTCGCCTCCCCCGCGTCACCCGCGTCGTCGCAACGGTCGGTGCTCGACCTTGCGGGTGCTGCCCGTCACCCGGTGGGCGCGGTACTCCAGGAGCTGGGCAGCACCCAGACCGGCCTCACCTCCGAGGAGGCCGCCGGCCGGCTGGCCACCGTCGGCCGCAACGTGCTGGCCTCCCACAAGGTGACCGCCCTTGGGATCCTGGGCCGCCAGCTCCGCAACCCGCTGCTCATCTTGTTGCTCGCCGCGGCAGCCGTCTCCGCCGCCACCGGCGACCCCACCGACGGGGCCATCATCACCGCGATCGTCGTCTTGAGCGTGGGGCTGGGCTTCATCAACGAGTACCGCTCCGAGATGGCGGTCGCGGCGCTGCACGCAGGCGTCCGCCACCAGGCCCTGGTGTGGCGCGACGGCAGCCAGCAGCGCCTGGACGTGCGCGACCTGGTGCCCGGCGACGTGGTGGTGCTGCGCGTGGGCGACCTGGTCCCCGCCGACCTGCGGCTGCTGGAGGCCAACCAGTTGGAGTGCGACGAGGCCGTCCTGACCGGCGAGCCGATCCCGGCGGTCAAGACGGCTGACCCGGTCCCCGCGGGCGACTCCACGGTCGACCTGCCCGCGTGTGCGTTCATGGGCACCGTGGTCCACCAGGGCTCCGGGCGCGGGGTGGTGGTGGCCACCGGCTCGGCCACCGCGTTCGGCAAGATCGCCGTCGGGCTCGGCGAGCGCCAGGCCGAGACGGCGTTCCAGGCCGGGCTGCGGGGCTTCTCCAAGCTGCTGGTGCTGGTCGCCGCCGTGCTCACGACCTCCATCTTCGTCATCAACGTGGCCTTCCACCGTCCGCTGCTCGACGCGCTGTTGTTCTCCCTGGCGATCGCCATCGGCATCACCCCGCAGCTGCTCCCGGCGATCGTCAGCGTCAGCCTGTCGACCGGCTCGCGCCAGCTGGCCCGCCGCCGGGTGCTGGTCAAGCGGCTGGTCACCATCGAGGACCTCGGCAACATCGAGGTCCTGTTCACCGACAAGACCGGCACGCTCACCGATGGAGCGATCACCTTCGACCAGGCCCTCGACCCGGCCGGCCGGCCGGCGACCTGGCCGCTGCTGCTCGGCCTGGTCTGCAACGAGGCGACGATCACCGAGCGTGGCCCGGTCGGCGGCAACGCCCTGGACGTCGCGCTGTGGTCCGCGCCCGCCGCCCAGCCCCTGGCCATCGACCCAACCGGCGGGCCCAGCGCCTACCAGCGTCTGGGGCTGGCCCCGTTCGATCACGACCGTCGGCTGGCCTCGGTGGCTGTTCGCACCACCGGCGGCACGACGCTGCTGGTCGTCAAGGGCGCACCCGAGGCCGTCCTGGCCCGCTGTGCCGAGGTCCCAGCCGACGCGCGAGCGACCCTGGCGCGGCTGTTCGCCGAGGGCGCCCGGGTCGTCGCCGTCGCCACCCGCGACGCGCCCGGGCTGACCACCCCGAGCCCGGCCGACGAGCATGGCCTGCACCTGGTCGGCTTCCTCACCTTCATCGACCGCCCCAAAGCCGACGCCGGCGCCTCGATCGCCAGACTCAACGGTCTCGGCGTGACCGTCAAGGTCATCACCGGCGACAACCCGATCGTCGCCGGCAAGGTCTGCCGCGACCTCGGCGTGCGCGTCGAGCAGGTCCGCAGCGGCGCCGAGCTGGAGCGGCTCGACGACGGCGCCTTGGCCGCCGCGATCGGGCACACCACCGTGTTCGCCCGGGTCAGCCCCGACCAGAAGTCCAGGATCATCAAGGTCGCCCGCCGCGCCGGCGTCGACGTCGCCTTCCTCGGCGACGGCGTCAACGACGCGGTCGCCCTGCACGCCGCCGACGTCGGCATCTCGGTCGAG
>WNGN01009446.1_pt1 | contig 18097 bp, 17 predicted proteins | sample 5400561 | NCBI WGS metagenome assembly WNGN01 (sample SAMN13153379, study PRJNA577476) | soil metagenome | isolation source: 115 cm soil or saprolite under Garry oak tree replicate 2 | place: USA:California | collected 2016-06-15
TGACTCGACAACCACTGAACACACGGTCATCGGTCACCTCCCTGGGTCGGGGCCACACGTCGTGGCGAGGGGTTCAGGGTAGCACGGTCCCCGAGCATCGACAGGCGGCCTTGTTCGTGTCGCCTGATTGCCCAGGCTCCCCCGGCGGCCAGCACAACCAGCCCCAGGGCGCATCCCACCGCGCCCGACAGGGCCATCGCCTTGGCCGCTCCAAGGCGGCCGGCATCGCCCAGCCACGCGAAGCCCAGGCTTCCCACGGCCGAGGCCAGCGCGAACATGCTCTCGGTGGCTCCGTAGGCTCGGCCTCGAACCTCGTCGGGCAGCGTCTCGGCGATCGTCGCGCTCATCGGGATGCCCGCGCCCGCGTCGGCCAGGCCGGACAGCAGCGCGATCGGCATGAGCCACACGAAGGACGGGCTGAACCACGCCAGGGCGAACGCGCCGACGCCCAGCGCGGCTGCCACGACCCAGGGCGTCCGGGAGTGGTGGCGGTCCCTGGCCGCGATGACCAAGCTGGCCAGCACCGTCCCCAGGCCGGCCACCGACAGGACGATTCCGTACTGTCCGCCGGGCTGGTGCAGCACCTCGCGGAGGTACACCAGCAGCAGGGCGACCACGCCGGCAAAGCCGAGGGCGAGCGCGGCATTCAGCAGCGCGTACGTCCTCACGGCAGGCGTGAGGAAGACCTCCCGGATGCCGACCCGCAGCTCGTGGGCCGTGGACCGGCGCTCGACCTTCGGCCTCCCTCGGGGCGCGACCGACACGACGAAGGCGGCGGCGAACAAGAAGGACGCCGCATCGACGAAGAAGGCGTTGCGGGCGCCCAGGAGGAACACGGCCAGCCCTCCGATTGCGGGGCCGACGGTGTGCAGGGCCTGGTGGGTGGTCTCGGCGACCGCCAGGGCGGGGACCAGCTGGTCGCGGGGTGCCACCTGGGCGAGGAGCGCCGAGCGGGCCGGCCGGAAGAACGGCCCGACCATCGCGGACGCGAACGACAGCGCGTAGGCCTGCCAGACGACCCGGGTGAACGGCAGGGCTCCCACCAACACCGCCCTGATGAGGTTGCACCCGATCATCACCTTCCGCCGGTCCATCCGATCGGCCAGTACTGCGGCCAGCGGCCCGATGGTGAACCAAGGGACCGAGCGCAGGGCCAGGGCCAAGCCAACCGCTGTCGCGCTGCCGCTCAGCTTGTTGATGTAGACGGCCAGCGCGATGAACGTGACGAAGTTGCCGACGTCGGAGATCCAGTCGGCGAACCAGAGGGCGCGCACGTCGCGGTCTCGGAGGACGCCGAAGATCGCCACGGTCCGTTGCACGGGTAGCACAGGCATCGATCTGGAGATTATGCTGAATCAGCTTTGTCCAAGGGTGACATGGAAGGGTTCCTCGGGCATCACACCGACGACGTCGTCGTGCACTTCCCGGGTCGAGGGCCGATGGCCGGCGACTATCGGGGCAAGGACGGCGTGGCGCAGATGCTCCAGCGGCAGATGCAAATGCTCGAATCCCCGCCCGAGATCGACACCCACGTGGTCCTGGCCAACGACGACCACGCGGTCGTCCTGAACAAGGTTCGAGGGACGCGCGGCGGTCAGACCCTCGAGCAGCAGCAGGTGGTCGTGCTGCACATCAAGGGCGGCAAGATCGCCGAGGTCTGGCTGCAGTTCTCCGATCAGCAGGGCATGGACGAGATGGCCTCGTCCTGAAAGCTACGCCGATCTACGGCCTCACGTTCTGGTTCAAGCGGAAGACGTTCTCCGGATCCCACTCTCGCTTCAGGCCGACGAGACGCTCGTACTTTGCATCCCCGTAGATCCCCCGGACGATGTCATCACCGGACTCGACGACGTCGTTCACATAGTGGCCGGCAATGGTGAACGGTGTCAGCGCGTCCATCGTGCGGCGACCCCAGGCGATGTGCGCTCCGTCGAGCGCCGGGTCATCCCAGAAAGCTTCGACGCCCAACCAGAACGCCGCCCCGCGGCCCGTGAAGGCCATCGCGTCCTCGGGCACGCGCGCGATCGCGCCTCCCTGCGCCCACAGCGAGATCGAGCAATCCCCGGGCTGTTCGGCCGCCCGCTCGACGCAGACGTCGACTGCGTCCTCGGCGAGGCTCGCCATGAAACCCCCCTTCATGTAGAACCGCTTGCCCCAGGCCATGGCCTCGTCGTTGGCCGTCTGGACCGAGAGATAGGATCGCGGCTCGACGAGGTCCCGAAGCGGGCCGATGGCGCGCAGGGGCCGCAGGTCGCGCTCGGCATCATCGACGGATCCCGAATGGGTCACCACCAGCCAGACGATCGGCCGGCCGGTCACCTCCGGCCCGAGGTCGTCCCCCTCAGCTGCGACCCCGAACCCCATCGACAGGAAGAGTTCCTCGGGTGCGGCGGAGGCGACCTCACGGAACGCCGCGGCCACATCGTGGGCTCGGTCGACCCGGAAGACAAGCCGCCCGTGAGTGACGGCGGGGCCGACGGGATGGAGCTGGAATTCGAAGGACGTGACGACGCCGAAGTTTGGACCCGCGCCGCGAATGCCCCAGAAGAGCTCGGGATGCTCCTCGCCACTCACGTGGGCGAGGCGCCCATCCGCCGTTACGAGGTCGACCGACAAGATGTTGTCGACGCTGAAGCCATATCTGCGCTGGAGACGACCCATCCCCCCACCGAGCGCGAGACCCGCTACGCCCGTGTGGGCGACCACGCCCACGGGGCACGCCAAGCCGAACGCTTGCGCCTCGTGGTCCAACTCGCCCAGGAGCGCCCCACCGTGTACGCGCGCGGTGCGGCGCTTCGGGTCCACACGCACACCGCGCATCGGCGACAGATCGATCAAGATCCCGTCGTCACACGTCGAGAAGCCACCAACGCTGTGGCCGCCGGAACGCACGGCCACACGGAGGTCCTGCTCGCGGGCGAATCGGACGGAGCGGATGACGTCGGCCGCCCCCGTGCACCGCGCCACGACGGCAGGGTAGCGGTCGATCATGCCGTTCCACACGATCCTCGCAGCGTCATAACCTTGGTGGCCGGGGAGGACGATCTCCCCCCTGAACCCCTCGCTGAACTCAGCAACCGTTGACTCACCCAGCGTGGTCAGCGTCCGCCCCATTCAGGCCATCCTCCTTACGCTCTCCGTCGAGGGAATGAAGTAGTAGGCGCCGGTCAGAGGCCGCGTGTACTGGGTGAGCGCGTCGCGGACTCCGTCGGTCAGTCCGGCCATGCTCTCGAGCATCGCAGAGAGCCGCCGCTGCTCGGCGCTGAAGCCCACGAACATGGTGCCGTGGTCCGTGACGGTCCCGTAGGGCATGTTGCGCCGGAAGATCTTGCCGAGACGGTCCTGGTCGGTGCTCCCAACGTGAGACTCGCGGGCTTTGTCCTCGAGCTCGACGCTGTCGAGCTTCCTGCGCCCCATCACCTGTTCCTGCCGAGCGACTGGCAACGATTCCCACGCGGCCGCGTCGTGGGCCCACTTCTGCAGGAGCAGGATGGTCCCTCCCGCTCCGGGATTCCCCTCGGGGATCAGGGCGACCTCCGGAGCGTCGATCAGGCTGGGATTCTCGGTCCCGTCGATGAAACCGGTCAGATCCCGGTCGTGGCGGTAGGGCCAGCTCGAGGTCTCTTCGGCAACCGAAGCAAGCCGCGCCAGCGCGGCGATCACCTCCCGGGCCGTGTCGAAGATCACGTCATAGGCGCTGCCGGAGATCCACAGCACGGCATCGTGCTGGGTGGCCGGCATCACGAAGCCGTCGACACCGATCAGGTCCTCGGTGAAGCCCGCGACGTCTCCGGGGGTGTCGTCGGGTGTCACCTCACGCCACAGCTCGGGCCGGAACCCCGTGACGAGGTTCACCCCGCCCATCGTCGTCCTCGGCTCGCGAAGCGCCGCGACCGCGGTCACGAGGTTCGGCCCGTCCCGCCCACTACTCAGATCGAGCTCCAGGTAGGCATGAGATGCGGTTCCCAGGGCGAAGATCCCGCTTTGAGGGGTGCTCACACGACCGATGATGTATGGGTGCAGGCTCACCGTCTACCTATGACCGGGTTGGGATTCGAAACCCGCCGGCTCAGCCGTAGAGCAGCGATCCCGGCGTGGTGAGCAACTCGCCGGTCTCGAGCCACGTCTTCAGGCCGGAGAGGATCATCGGCCAGCCGCCGTAGAGCTCGTCGTTCGCGCCCTCGCGAAGCTGGTCGTGGGTGACGGTCAGGCGGCAGGAGTCACCGACCGGTTCGATCTCCCAGGTCACCCTCGAGGTTCCCTCGCTCTTCACCTCGTCGCTCCACAGCGCCACCATGCTCTGGACCAGCCGGCGCGGCGGGTCGACCTCGAGGTTCTCGCCCTTCCCCAGGGCGACGCTGCCGTCCCGGGCGCTCATCTCGTAGGGCGAGCCGGGCGTCCAGTCTGAGCTGACGCGGGATCCGAAGTTGTACTTGCTCCTGATCTCGGCGTCGGTGATCGCCTCCCAGACACGCTCTGGGGTGGTCTTGATATAGATCTCGAAGACCTTTTCCATGCGTTCCTCCAGTCTGTTCTTGAGCCCGATGAGCCCTGCGGCCCAGGGCTCGGCGTACTTGCTCACCCACCGGTCGTGGACGAGCCGGATAGGGACCGGGTTCAGGAAGTGGAGCTTCTCGCGGCCTCGCCGCTTGGTGACCACCAGGCCCGCCTCCTCGAGCCGCTTCAGGTGCTTCATCACGCCGAAGCGCGTCATCGAGAAGCGCTCCTCGAGCGCGCTCAACGTCTGCCCGTCTTCGCGGAAGAGCTCGTCGAGCAGGCTCCGCCGCGTCGGATCGGCGAGGGCTCTGAACACCACGTCCACGCCCTAACAATACGTGACCTCTTAGTCACATGTCAAACGCGGCTGCCGGCTGCTGGAAGAGCCTGTTCCATGCGCTCGGTCTATCCTGCCGGGAGCGGTCTCGGGTCGGCTCTCACCGGCTCCATGAATTGGGTGCGATGAAAAGGGGAGGTTGGATGAAGCTGCGCAGTCCAATCAGCCACGTGGCGGCGATTCTGATGTCCGTGGCTCTGGCGGGGGTCGCTTGTTCGAAGGGATCCGGACCGAGCCAAACGGGGAGCGTGACACTCCTGACGTTCAAGAGCTCGCTCCTCCCGGACGTGACCATGTCCACCTTCACCACCGAGAACGATGCGGTTGCGAAGCTCCAGGCCGGGTTCACGGCCGACGTCGTCTACGCGTGCCTGACAGACACCCAGCGGCTCGTGGGCGGTAGCCTCGTTCAGCCGATCGATACAAGTCGGATCACGGCCTGGGGTTCGCTGTTTCCGTACTTCAGAAGCAGCGCGCAGATCCGGGTTGACAACAAGGTCTATGTGATCCCAGCTTTCGGCGGCACCACCGGTTTGATCTACAACCCCGACAAGGTTCCCGGAGGGGTGACCTCGTTCCGCCAACTGCTCGAGGACCCAGCGTTGAAGGGAAAAGTGACGATCGAGGACAACCCCAAGTATGGGATCGCCATGGGAGCGCTCGCCCTCGGATACAAAGACCCCTACAACCTTGCCGACGCGGATCTGGAGCGAGTGAAGGGCTGGTACATCGAACACAAGTCCCAGATCAAGGCGTTCTTCTCCGGAGAGTCGGAGTTCTTCGATATGTATCGGAGCGGCGACGTCGTTGCGGCCTTTGGCTACAAGGGCTACGACGTGGGACTTGCCAAGGCGAATGTCCCTGTCACGTTCGCTCCCGCGTCGGAGGGTGCCCTCACCTGGACATGCGGGTATTCGATTGGAGCGAACGCCCAGAATCTGGACGTAGCCTATTCACTCCTCAATTGGTTCCTGACCCCGAAGACCCAAACCGTGTATGCGACGAAATTCGACCAGATGCCGACGAATCAAGCGACGCTCGCATCGCTGCCGCAATCGTTGATCCAGGCGATCGGGCTGGCCGATCCCGCGCAGCTTGATTCCTCCACTCCTACGCAGGTCCCCGCGAACTACGACCAGTGGCAAAAGGTGTGGCAGGAGATCACGTCAGCCTAGTCGGATTCATAGAGGTAGACGTCCACCTCGGTGAATTGCGCAAGGCCGACCAGACGACCAGCAGCTCCTAGCGACGCGATCACCGCGTCGGTACTTGGACGGGGGTGACTGACGATCAACCACACGCGGCTGCGAGTCCTCGTCTCCTCGAGGACAAAGGGCACATCTTCCGAGGTCCCAGTGAGCCCTATCTCGTGCACGGAGTAGCTGGGCCGTGCGTGGTAGTAGTAGTCGAAGGGGATCTGCAGGAAGTCCACGCTGAAGACGATCGCGTCACCACGCTGCACGCGTTGGTCCACGTACGCCGCCACCTGGTCCCAGGCCTCCTTGTCGTGCAGGAAGTAGTAACTCCTGAGCCCGAAGCTGGTGATCGCCAGGAAGACGACGAGCGCCGCGGCTGCCAGGGCACGCCGTCGCGCGCTCAGCAGCCCCGCCGCCATGCTCAGACAAAGGGGCACAGCCGCCCAGATCAGTGTCCGCGTCAGGAAGATCGGTCTCCATAGGCTGACGGTCAACTCGCCGAGCGGCGCGGTGAGGCCGAAGATGAGAAAGAAGGCGATCCAGCGGCGATCATGGCGCCAGCTCCACAAACCGAGGCCCCCCAAGACCAGGACCACAAATAACCCCACTTGGTATGGCGTTGCCCGGACGACGCCCCCGTAGATGGCGTAGGCACTGCTCAGCACGGTGCTCACGGTCGGACGCGGGATCCAGGCGTAGGCATCATGGTGAGTGGCCTGCTGCACGTAGGCCGGGAGCCACGTGCCCCAGAGGAGGAGAACGGCGAGCTGCGCCAGCAACCAGTTCCGCACGAAGCTCCGCGGCTCGCGTCGGTGTCCCCACCACCAGCCCAGCATCAGGACGTTCGCCGCGATCAGCAGGAACACGGCGGTGTCATGAGCAAGGAGCGCGACCGTCGTTCCCACCACGTAGGCCAGCCAGGCCCAGCCGGCCTCCCGGATGCGCGCTGATCGTTCAGGGTGGCGGAGGAGATAGGCGACACCCAACATCGCGGACGTCGCCCCGAAGGTGAGGAGGGAATAGCCCCGCGCTTCCTGCGAGTACCAGACCTGGAAGGGTGAGATCGTGAACAGGAGCGCACTCACCAGCCCCAGTCGATGGTCTCGGATCGTCCGACCGAGTGCGTACACGAGCGGGATCGTGAGCACGCCGAACAACGCCGACAGGAGACGCAGAGTCCCTTCGCGGTCGCCGAACACCACCCAGCCGTGGAGGAGCGAGTAGTAAAGAGGAGGGTTCCCGGGATCGACGAGTGTTCTCCAGCTCCACAACTGGGTGAGGGATTCGCGCGCGAATCGAAGACTCGTGGCCTCATCCACCCAGAGCGGCTGCGCTCCGATCCTGTAGAGGCGGAGGCCCGCCCCGAGGGCGACCACAAGGAGAACCGAGACCACCGTGCCCCGGCGAGAAAATCTCGCCGCCCGGACAGAGGTTTCAGCCGAGCTCCTGCGCTTGAGTCGCAGCGAAGCTTCCTCCCCACCACTGGTGGTCCTCGGGACGCTCCCGCTTTCGGTTCGGAACAGCCCCTGTGCCCGGGGTGGGATTCGAACCCACACGCCCACGAGGGGGCCGTGGCTTTTAAGGCCACATCGTCTGCCAGTTCCGACACCCGGGCGCCGGAGCGTCGAGTCTACCGCCGGCCCCCTGCGGCCCTCCGCCCCGGCGAACCCCCGGCGGCGACCAAACGTCCTTGTTATGTTCCGAGAAGATGCTTGCCGTCGGGGTTACACTGCCGCCCGAAGGAGGCGACCATGGGCCGCGCGAAGCAACCGATCATCGTTCTCGCGACCCTCTGCCTCGTCGCGACGGGTTGCGCGCGCCTCGGGCGGGCCGACCAGTCGCTCGCCAACTCCCCCAACCCGGCCACGGCGATCGCCCTGTCCGTGCTCGCCGACTCGATCTACCTCGTCGACCCGTCGACCGGCCTGCTGGAGCCCGTGGCCCAGGGCCTGGCGAACTTCCAGGCCGGCTACGCTGCGTGGTCCCCCGACCACCGCCTGCTCGCCTACGGCAGCGATGGCATCGTCGTGCTCGATCCCCGGACCGGGCAGCGCCGGATCGTGGTCACCGGACCTTCTCTTTCGATGCCGACGTGGAACGGCGACGGAACCCAGCTCGCCTACGGCAGCGGCATCTCCCTGTACGTCTCCCCGCTGTCTCCGGCCTCCCCGGTGTCGATCCGGCTCCCCGAGACCATCGCCCCCATCGGCATGGACTGGTGGCCCGGAGTGTCCATCGCCTTCGAGGGCCTGCAGCTCGACTGCGCGCACGCCGCCACCTGCTCCTCGACCGACAAGAGCGACATCTGGACGATCCGCCCCGACGGAACGGGGCTCCATCGACTGACCCGCATCGGTGAAGCGGAGAGCCCGAAGTGGTCGCCCGACCATTCCCGCCTCCTGTTCATCCGGCGATCCACAGGATCGAAGACGCCACGGAGCGAGCTCTGGGTCGTCGGCTCGGACGGGTCTGGAACCCACCAGCTGTTCCCCGGGTCGAACGTGATCGCCGCCGACTGGTCACCGGACGGTCGAGAGATCGCGATGGTCAGGACGGGATCCCGGCCGGACGCGCTCGAGCTCTGGACCGTGGACGCGAGCGGGTCCGACGCGCGCCTGATCAGCCAGGAGATCCCCGGGACCGATGCGACCGTCGACTGGTAGCCGTCAGCTCGTGCTGATCGTGATCTTCAGGATGTAGACGGTCTCGGTCGGCTTCTCGTTGTTGGTGGGGACCTTCGAGATCGTCGCGACCACGTCCTGCCCTTTGGTGACCTTCCCGAAGATGGTGTAGTTGTGGGAAAGGCTTGAGTCGGCCGCGGTCATGATGAAGAACTGGCTGCCGTTCGTGTTGGGCCCGGAATTCGCCATGGCGATCGTGCCGAGGTCGTACTTCAAGTTGTTGTTGTTCTCATCTTTGAACTTGTAGCCGGGACCTCCCGTCCCATCGCCCTTCGGGTCGCCGCCCTGGATGACCGGAGGATTCGTGGCGATCCGATGGAACGTCAGCCCGTCGTAGAAGTGTTGCTTCGCCAGGAACGCGAAGCTGTTCACCGCGATCGGAGCGTCCTTCGCGAAGAGCTCGAGCTGGATCGTTCCGCACGACGTGACCACGGTCGCCGTGTAGGTCTTCTTCGGATCGATGGTCATCTTGGGTGGCTTGCCAAACGTCGGCTTTTTCACCAGCGAGGCCGGCGGGACCGTTCCCCCGCACGCGACCTGCGCCGCGCTCGACGGCGATGGCGACGGGCTCGATGCGGCGTGGTTGGTCTTCTTCGTTGCCTTCAGCAGGACGACCACCGCGAAGCCCAGCCCGATCGCGGCCACGGCGACGGCCACGCCCGTGGCGACCATGCGCTGACGTCGCTTCTTCCGGCGTTCGGCGGCCCGCCGGGCGGCGAGCTTGGAGAGGTGGCGATCTCGAGTCCTGCGGTTCGGCATGTTCGGACGGGACAGCCTATCGACCCTCGGCGGCTTCGACCATCCGAAGGGCGATCCCGTCCAGGATATCGGTCTCAGAGACCAGCGCCTCGGTGAACCCCCACCGTTGCATCACGCCGACCAGGATGGCCGCTCCTGCCGGGATGACGTCCTCGCGTCCTGGAGCCATGACCGCGATGGCGCGCCGTTCCTCGATGGTCATGTCGGCGAGCAACCGGAAGACGCGCTCCGCCTCCGACCGGGGAAGCACCGTCCGGTGCAGCATCTCCGCGTCGTACTCGGGCATGCCCTGGGCGATGGCCTGGATCGTGGTCGGCGTGCCTCCCACCGGAATCAGGGTGTTCGCCTGGTGCACGGAGATGATGTCCTCAACCTGATGCAGGACCGAGGTGATCGAGAGCTCCAGCCTGTCCAGCTCTTCGTAGGAGGGTGGGTCCGTGTGCAGGTATCGCTCGGTCAGGCGAACGCTTCCGATCTGGGCTGAGGCGGAGGCGTCCGGCTCGTTGATCCCGATGACGAACTCAGTGCTGCCGCCGCCGATATCGAGCACCAGGTAGGGCGGCTTCGCGTCAAGGCCCCGGGTCGCTCCGAGGAACGAGAGGGCCGCCTCCTCCTCGCCGGTGGCCACCTCCATGGGTTCCCCGGTCAGCTGCAGGACGGCGCGAGCCAACTCGTCGCGATTGGTGGCGTCGCGGACGGCGCTCGTCGCCACCAGGTGGATCCGCTCCGCGGCGAGCGCTCGCGCCCGGCGGCAGTACCGCTCGAGGACTCGGAGCGTGCGCCGCAGGGCGTCCGGGGCGATCATCCCAGTCCTGTCCACGCCCTGCCCGATCCGCGTGATGATCATGTCCCGGGCCAGTTCGCTGAGAGAACCGTCGCCCTGCGAAGACCGAGCCACCAGCAAGCGGATCGAGTTCGTACCGAGATCGATGGCGGCCACTCTGCGGCCGGGCTTCTCGTAGTGGATCGGCTCGTCGCCCAGTCGCTCGGCCACCCACCGACCGATCGGGTCCGCCCCGCCGGCCAGGTAGTAGGCGTAGTGGGCGTGGAGGCACTTCACCCCCCGGGCCGCGCCCCCCACTCCGCCCCACCCCTGGGCGCCGGCCTGGAGCCGTCCCCGTTCCCGCGCGTACTCCTCGTGTGCCCGCCGCAGTCCCGTTCGAAGTTCGGGGTCGACCTCGGCCTGCTGGTCGAGTCGCTTGATCCAGCCGGCGGATTCGAGACGACCGATCGCCTTGCACGTCTCGGGGCAGGTGAGCCAGTACAGGGTGGGGAACGGGTTGCCGGCCTCGTCGACGGGTGAGTTCCGGATGACCAGCGGGTGCCCCTGGCCACACCGAGCGACGACGGAGAAGGGGATGGCCGGGTCTCGTCCGAGCTGGGCGGCAACGGCCTCGCGATCGGATCGGCTGGCTATTTCCGCTTGTTCTCGACGGAGCGCTTGAAGTCGACCTGGCGTTCCTCGGACTGGCGCATGAACCGTTTGAGCTTCTGCTCGAACTCGGGGTCCCTGCCCGAGCGACGGTCAATGCGGGGCGCCGGATCCTGGAGGGCTTTGATGGACAGGTCGATCTTGCCGTCTTCCTTGATGGCCACGATCTTGGCCTGGACCTTATCGCCCAGCCTGAGGTGCTCCTCGACGGAACGAACGTAGTTCCGGTCGATCTCGGAGATGTGCACGAGCCCAATCTTTCCATCTTCTAGCTGCAGAAACGCCCCATAAGGGGTGATGCGCTGGACGGTCGCCTCCACGACCGCCCCGACCTCTAGCTCTGCGATTGGGACTCCCTTCCGAGATGGACCATCAAGAGAAGGGACTATCCCACTGGCCCTTCCGCGCGTCAATACCGCGAGGTGGGTGCGCCCCGGCCCTGTTCTTGGCCCGTTCGCGTGTCGCGCCCGGCCTCCTCCGTCCCCCCCGGATCTCGCTGCCGCTGGCTGTCGGTCGCCCCCTGGGGGTCCTCCCCCTTTGCTCCCGGGGCATTTTCGCGGGCGTCCGTTCGTGTGGTGGTGGGGGTTGGGGCCGTTTGGGTCAGCACCGTCGGCGGCGTCTGCCGGCTTCGCTCCTTTAGACGCCCGACTCTACAGCCACGGGCTCGTATGTGACCGGTGCGATGCGCGCGATTCGGTCGAGCCAGGGTCGGGCTTTCAGCCGCTCGAAGATCTGGCGAGCTTCTGCGAGCAGGGGTTCCGCCTGCTCCGACCGATTGTGGTCCACCAGCCACTCGCCGTGCTCGAGGAGCGTGACCGCCATCCAGAAGGGGACCGACAGCTCACGGAACAGCCCCGTGGCCCCTTTGAAACTCGCCTCGGCCCTTTGATCGTCTCCACGCCTAGACGCAAACTTGATGAGTCCCTGGGCCTCCAGGAGCGGTGGGCGCCTTCCGGGGGGGAGCCCCTCCACGAGCTTGAGGAGTTCCTCCTCCTTGTCCAGGTCACCGAGGGCAAAGGCGGCATCTACGGCCTCCGAGAACGCTTCCTTGACCGCCTCGTGGCCGAGGCTCAGCGCTTCGCGTCCTTGCAGGGCCTCTTCGGCGGCAGCCAGCGCCTCGGCGTACCTCCCCTCCGCTCTGAGCAGGTGAGCTCGGCCCACAGCGTAGGTGATACGGTCCTGTACGTCGGAGGAGTCCCCCAACTCCGCAACCAGCTCGAGTGCCCTCCTCGCTTCGTCTGGGTCGCCTCGATGAACCGCTATGGCCGGCACCACATTGGCGAAGCCCAGGAAGGCGACCCTCACCTGGGAGAAGTTCTCCTCGGAAAGCTCCGCGGTCAGTGCCATCACCTCGTCCCACTGGCCGAGGCAGAAAAGCGGATAGACCTGGGCGAGGAAGTTCCACTCCCACAAACGGTTGCCCACCCGTCTGGCGAAGGCCAGGCCGTCGGCGGCGTAGGAGCGGGCCTCCTCGTACCTGTCCCCCTGCGCGATGACCTCCGCAAGGTTGTAGTAGGCGCGCACGGCGGCAATGGACACGTCGTACTCCAGGGCCACTTCCAGGGCGTACTTGATGAGTCCCTGGGCCTCCCGCCCGCCGAAGAAAAGCACCCGCCCGAGCTCCGCGGCGAGGGAGGCAATATCCGGGTCTGGTGTCTCGGTGGCGAGGACCGCGAAGGCCGCCTCCATCCGTTCGATGGCCTGGTCCAGTTGTCCCTTCTGATGCTCCACCGCCCCGAGACGTGCCGACACCCTCGCGGCGGGGTGCGTCCTGCCCTCCGCCCCGAACAGGGCGATGGCCTGCTCGTAGCGAGCCGTGGCTTCATCCGTCCTCCCACCGACCGAAGCCATCACGCCGGCCCGCTCGAAGAGCTTGGCCTGTTCGACGGGGTCGTCGGTGAGCTCTGCAGCATGCTCGTAATACCCCTGTGCCTCCTCGTTGGCGGCGAGCGACGCGGCATGTTCGCCGGCTCGAACCAGCATGTCGCGAGCCTTGACCTTGATGTCTTGCGCGTCCAGCGCATCCGGCGCCGCTCTGTGGGCCTCCTGGTAGTGAGAGGCAACGACCTCGACGATCTCATCCTCTTCGTACCCGGACGCGGTCTCGAGATAGGCGGCCATCCTGAGATGTTTGCTCTTGCGCTCCTTCTTGGAGAGCGTCTCGTAGGCCACGCGCCTCACCAGGTCTTGCAGGAACCCGTACTGGCCCCGCTCGGGGGACCGGGGGTCTGCCTGGATAGTCAGGACCTCCTTGGCGACAAGAGACGCCAGCATGGGCTCGAGCCCGCGCTCACCTAGCCCTGAGAGCGCGGTCGCCGCGGCGAGACTGAAGGTCCGGCCCAGGACGGAGGCATCCTGGACAAGCCGACGTTCCTCCTGGCTGAGGCCGTCGAGGCGGGCGGCGATCAAGGCTTGCAACGTCTCGGGGACCTCGAGGTCCTCGATCGGTCCCGTGACCCGGTACACCGGACCGTCCTCCACAAGCAACCCCCGGTCGAGGAGCATGCGGACGGTCTCCACGGCGTACAGGGGTACCCCCTCCGCCCGGTCAAGGATCTGGTGCGTCAGTTCCCCAGGCAGCCCCGGAACCAGTCCGGTGAGGAGCCGCTCCATGGCCGGCCGGGGCAGGGGCTCGAGATAGATCAACGTGGCGTTGCGCTTGGCCGCGGCGAGCGAGGTCCCCTGAGTGCCGGGCCGGGCGAGGGTCAAGAGGAAGATCGGGAAGTTCCTGGACCATTCCAGGAGGTAGTCCAGGAACTCCAGCAGTGAGGGGTCGGCCCACTGCAGGTCCTCGAACACCATCAGGACCGGGTTGTGCTCGGCCAGTCGCTCGAAGAACAGGCGCCACCCCGCGAACAGGTCAGTCTTGTCGGGGGCGGTCCGCTCCTCCAGCCCGATCAAGTGGGCCAAGCGGGGCTCCACGAAGCGACGGTCCCCCGGGTCGGACACATAACGCTCCACCGCCTCGTGGAGCTTCACCATGGCCGAGGCCCGATCTTCCCCCTCCAGGATTCCCGCTCTTCCCCGGACCATTTCAGCCAGCGCCCAGTACGTCACCCCTTCGCCGTAGGCGAGGCACCTCCCCCGGTGCCAAAGGAACAGCCGCTTAAGGCCGTCCATGTACTTGAAGAACTCCCATCCCAGGCGAGACTTGCCGATGCCGGCGATCCCGGTCACCTGAACCAAGGTGGCTCGCCCTTCGTCGGCGCAGGCGTGGAACAGGTCCTTCACCAGCTTGAGCTCTCGGTCCCGTCCCACGAACGGGGGCTCCAAGCGCTCGGACTTCATGAGGCCGCCTCGGCCGGCTGTCACTCGGAGCGCCCTCCATAGATGGACCGGCTCGGCCTTGCCCTTGAGATCGTGGATCCCAGCTTCCTCGTAGGCGATGGCGGCCTCGGTAGCGCGGCGGGTGGCCTCGCCCACGAACACCGAGCCAGGCTCGGCCACCGATTGGATACGGCTCGCCGTGTTGACCAGGTCTCCCGCCACCATGCCCTCGCCCTGCGCAGCGAGGTTCACGGTGGCCTCGCCGGTGAGGACCCCGGCCCTGGCCCGGAGGCCGGGAGCTCCGACCTCCGCGCCGAGCGCCGAGACAACCTCCACAAGGTCGATCGCGGCACGGACGGCCCGTTCGGCGTCGTCCTCGTTGGCGACGGGAGTTCCCCACACGGCCATGAGGGCATCCCCGATGAACTTCTCGACCGTCCCGCCATACCGGGAGATCACTGTGCGGCAGCTGTCGAAATACCGGGACAGCAGGTCTCGGACCTCCTCGGAGTCCCGGGACTCCGAGAGCGCAGTGAAGCCCACCAGATCAGCGAACAGCACGGAGACCAGGCGACGTTCGGTGGCGGGACCTGCGAGCGACACCGAAGCGGTGGCCAATCGCGATGCGGAAGGGGTGGCGGCCAGGGGCGAGCCGCATTCGCCGCAGAACTTGCTATCGCCAGGGTTGGCCGCTCCGCAGGATGGGCACGTAAACGCAAGCGGCCGGCCGCATTCCTTGCAGAACTTACGACCGGACCCGTTCTCCGTTCCGCAGTTCGAGCAGATCATGCGAACTCCCCAGACGATCCCTTGATTGCTCCGCTTAGGGTACCGCCAGCATTAGGGACTTGAACAGACCCGGCACGCCGGGCCGCGGTGCGGCTCAGGAACCTGCGTGCTGCTGCTTCAGCCTCCGCACCGTCGTCCGGGGCTGACCACGAGGTGAGAGACGCCCAGGACGACCCAGTAGCGCCGCTCGGCCTCCTCCCCGGAATGGGTTCCGTACGTGATCAAGCGGAGGCCCCACCTGAGAGCCATTTTCTGTGGATCTGCGCATGACCATTCAGGTCGGCAGGTTTCGCTCGAAAGTGTAAGCCGTGACTCCGCACGGGTGAGGGTCACGAGAGGTGCGGAGGACGGGGCATCTTCTACCCCTGGGGGCGCTAGGCGCGCACGGCGCCCTCAGGCCGAAGCACTCGCGCCGGCCGCGACGGGCGCCGAACCCGGGACGCGAGCGTCCGCACCGTCCGCCGAGGGGGGCGGCGTCTCCTTTGGGGCCAGGAGCTAAGCCATTGGTCAAAGATGCGCGACTACCTCGCGCACTTCGATGCTGTCGAAGGTGATGAAAGCGGGCCTGGGCATGTTCTGAGCCTGCTCGCTGGCCGCCCGTGCGGACTCCTCGCTCTCGAAGATGACCATGGAGGCCCCGTGCGCACCGTCGGTTGCTCGTGTCCAATACCCGGCGATGACTCCAGGAGCCTCCCTCACCCGGGGAACGACCACGGTTTCCAGCTGCGCTTGGGCCTCTTCGTCGTGCCCAGGTTCGATGGTTACGCTGACGAGAAGAGCGTGCATGACCTCCCACCCTTTCCCGGGCCAAGACCCGTCCGATGCAGACTCGCACACTGTATCGGAACCGTCGACTCAGGTTTTCAGACGGCGGCCAAGAACGCCGAACCCGGGACGCGAGCGTCCGCACCGTCCTCTCGGTTGCGATTCAGACGGGTGGTGGCCCACCGTAGTCGATCGGATGGCACCGTACTTTGTAGTGATCCACCGGCCCCACGGGCTTGAGTGGTACCCCGATCGCGTCTTGCCTTGTGAGGAACCATTCCCACTCCGCGGTTCCACCCGGACCCAACTGGACCCCGGCTATGGTGTCACGACCCATGGAAAGGTCTCCATCGAACAGTGCGTGACCAGACTGATCCACCCCCTGGACCCCGCAGTCCTTTAGGTACGCCGATCGATGTCCGACGTTCTTGACGTACGCGCGAAACCAAGCCCCATGCTGGCGTCTTGGCACGTGGCGCGTGCGTTCTCGGTTGAGTAGCCATACGGCAGATGGGTGACCAGATCCATGCATCGCTGAGTCGACCGCTGGAGAAGGGTGACGGAGCCGACCGAACTGGGCACCTCTTTGGTGATGGAGAATAGCCAACCCGGAGGGCACCCCGATCATGACGAACACCGCCAAAGTTGCCATCGCTATCCTGTTTCGGCGGGTCATGGACTCGATGACGGGTGACGGCTGAGCGCCCGTTGAAGAGCAAGCTGAAGCAACTTGCTGCGTAGCGCCTCGATGGACGCCGGCCTGGGGACTCGGGATCTAGCGGAAGTGCTGATGGGCCTGGGGCCGAGCCCGAGATGCGGCTGCGGATGAGAGCGGCGCTGAAGGAGTCGATGTCACGCAGTGTGAACCCAGGCATCCGGCTCTAACAGGTCGAGTGGAACAGTCCCCCAACGCGGATCCCTTGATCGGCCAGCCCGTTGTAGCGCTCGACCGCGGCCTGCGTCTCATCGATGTGGAACGCGACGTGCTTCTCTTCGAGAAGAGCGATCGTAGAGTCGGAGGTCCGGAGCTGAAGGTCCCGTCCCCGGCTCAGGACGATGACCTGGCTCCCCTGGTGCAAGAGCTCCGCTACATCGGCTGGCTGGATCCCGGGATCATGCTGCGTTCCCGTCTCCGCCCAATCCCAGGCACGCCCCCCGCCCGGCCAGAGCTTGAAATCTTTCCCCTCACCGATCCCGTCCACCACAAGCTGGCCCCATGAGCTGTGAGAGATCTTCGGGGAAGGAGCCGGCTCGCCGGCGAAGCTTGCTCCTTTGTTCTTGACTTCGCTCTCGCCCGCCCCTGCCATCACTCGGGCAGTTTAGGCTCCCGACCAGGCACCCACCGCGCCGAGCGTCCCAACGCCATTTTCCGCTACCGTGGCGGCGGGGCCAGGGGGCACAGCGTGACCCAGATGCAGGTGGCCGATACGGGCTTGCTGTGCGTCTCCTCCCAGCGAGTCGTCTTCATGGGCGCCCGCAAGACGATCGAGATGCCTTACTCGAAGCTGGCAACCTTTCAGTCTTTACGGACGGCGTGCAAATTCCACCAGTCGAACCGGCAGACGGCTCCCCTCTTTCGGCTCCGGGGCGGGGAAGTGGTCGCAGCCGCTGTGAACGCGGCAGTGCATCGAATTGCGTGACACTTACGACGCAATGCCCGCCCCCGAAGACTGGGAGAGATCCAATTCCTCCGGGGCCGAGTTCTGCTCGGCGAGGTGGGGCTCCTCGGGCACGCCAGCCCACCGTGAAGAATCAACCGGCACTTGACAGGGGGCGCCACTCAGTCAGCCCCGACACGCCGCTCGATCAGATGCAGAGCTAGGATCGCACTTCGTGTTCACCCTTGAGCAGCGGGATGCTCTCCGCGAGCGCGTGCTAAGGCTCGCGGAGGAGGATAAGCGCGTCGTCGCCGGAGCCGCCGTGGGCTCGCTCGCCGTAGACGGCGGCGACCGCTTCTCCGACTTGGACCTTACCTTCGGCATCGCCGACCATGTTCAGGTCGCTGACGTACTCGACGATTGGACGCGCACGCTCTTCGGCGAGCTCGACGCGGTGCAGCTTGCCGAGCTCGAGCGCGGGCCGACCACCTACCGGGTGTTCCTGCTGCCGGACGGGCTGCAGTTGGACCTCTCAATGACCCCGGCGCCTCAGTTTCGTCCCGCCGGGCCACGATTCCGGCTTCTGTTCGGCGAGACGGCTGCGGGCGAGTCCGAGACTTCTACCCCGCCGGTCGCGGGGGACCTCTTCCTTCCCACGCCGCCAGTCGCAGGGGACATCTTCGGGTGGGGCGTCATCTACGCGCTCCACGCGCGCGCGTGCATCGAGCGCGGGCGTGTCTGGCAGGCGGAGCATTACGTCGGCGCCGTGCGCGACC
>WNGN01002394.1_pt1 | contig 18045 bp, 4 predicted proteins | sample 5400561 | NCBI WGS metagenome assembly WNGN01 (sample SAMN13153379, study PRJNA577476) | soil metagenome | isolation source: 115 cm soil or saprolite under Garry oak tree replicate 2 | place: USA:California | collected 2016-06-15
CTGTCGCCCGCAGGGTGCGTTCGCGGCCCTCGATCTCCTCGGCGCGTTTCGCCAGCTCCGCGGCCTGTGACTCCGTCGTCGCGTTCAGTTGGGCCTGCTGAGATCGGAGGGTCGTCTGTTGGGCCTCCCACTGCTTGCGTTTCTCCGTCTCCTCGGAATGGAATTTCTTCGCGGCGTGATCGAACTGGGTGTCCCGAGCGTTCAGATCTTGCTCGCGGCGAACAAGGGCCATTGCCTGGGCAGACAATTCGGTGAGGCGGGCCTCGGCCTGGTGTTCCTTGGATTCCAATTCCCGGGTCCGTGCTTCGAGGTCCTCCGCTTCTGCGCGGATTTCCGCCTCCTGAGCGGAGACGGCCTTTTCCCGGAGCGACAGTTCCTTCGCCTTCGCGCCCAACGTGTCTTGGAGCGCCGCCGCGTCGCGCTCGATTCGGTCTCGTTCCGCCCGGATCTCCGACTCCTTGATTGCCAGCGATTGGCCGAACGCTTCGGCCTCGGTCCGGACGCGCGCGGACTCTGACTCATACCGGTCCTTCAGTTGCGCGAGTTCGAGTTGATGGGCCTCGAGCTGCTTTCCGGTCTCTTGGACCGATGCGCGTTCTTGCTCGAGCCGGCTTTCGTTGGATCTGAGGGTTTGCTCCAGCTCCACGATCCGGCCCTCCCGCTCCGACAGGTCCCTTGCCTTGGCCTCCAGGTCCTGGGCATTCCTCTGAAGATCGGCGTCCATCTGATGGATTCGCTGGGTTTGAGCCACCCGATCCTTCTCGAGTTCCGTGCGTCGCGTCCCAATCTCCGTCTCGAGAGCGTTCAAGGCATCCGTCCGCTTCGAGAGTTCCGTCGCATGGCGTGCGATTTCTTCCCTGAGGCCCCGTTCTCTCGAATCGATTTCGAGGGCTCGCTGCTCGACTTCGCTCTTCAAGCGTTCCGCTTCTTCCTTCAACATCGAGGCGGACCGGGACGCCTCCTGGGCGGCCTTCTCGCGGCGCGTGACTTCCTCTTCGTTCTGCGCGACCCACTCGACATCCTGGTGGACCTTTTCCTCTTGGTCCTTCACTTCGATCTCGCGGCGCTCGAGACGCATCACACGGGCCGCCCACGCTTCGCGCTGGGAAACGCTCTCCTGTTCGAACGTTTCCCGCTGCTCTTTGAGTAACGCCTGCTGGGATTCGAGGGTCGCCTGCCAGGTCCGGAGTTCGTCCGCGCGCGTGGCCTCAGTCTCCCGGAACCGGGTCGCCTTCCCATCGAGATCCTGAGCGAGGTTCGCCAATTCTTGGCTCTTCGCCTCGAGTTCCCTTCGGACTTTGTCCATCTTTTCGGTCTCGATCTCCAACGATTCCTCGCGCGAGGCCAAGTCCGTCAGTCGTCGGGCATTGTCTTCCGCCTGCGCCCGGATCGCCTCTTCTTTCTCCATCAGGGACTGTTCTCTCGCCTCGACCTCGATTTCGCGGGACAGGATCGCCTGGTTCTTTTCGTTCCGTGTGGCCTCGTACAATTCCCTATCCTGCGCGATTCGAAGTTGATGCTCGCCGATTTCCTTCGCCTGTGCGTCGAGCTCCCCCCGGCGGCGGCGCAGTTCGTCCTCGTATTGGGCGGTCCGGTCTTGGAACTCCCGCCTCTCGGATTCGTATGCCCCGCGGGCCTCTTCGAGCACGACCCGGTCTTCCTTCAATGCGGTCTCCCGGGCCTCGAGTTCCTGGGTCCGGTCCGAGACCTCCTGGAGTGCGGCCTCCGCCCGTGTCCTCTCTTGCCGAGCCACTTCCTCGGTCTCATGGATTTGGCTTTCGCGGGCCGCGAGATCGGCCTCGAAGGGTGCCAGGCGCGCCTCTCGGGCAGTGATCTCCTCAGTCTTCGCCGCGGCGGCTGCCTCCGCTTGCTCGGCATGTGCGACCCGTGTGTCGACGGAGCCTTTGAATTCCAGCAGCTCCCTCTGATCAATCTCGAACTGTGCCCGACTCCGTGCGAGATCCTCGAGGTCCTTTCGTACAGCGGCCTCCTGAGTTTCCAACGCTTGGGTCCGAATCTGGATTCCGTCGGCCTCGGCCATGAGACGTTGCCGTTCGGAGGCGAGCCTTTCCTCTTCCTTCGCGATGCCCTGCTCGCGCTCGTTCAGTTGCGCCTCGATCGTTCCAACGGCCGTCTCGCGTTCGCGGATCCCGTTGGTTTTCTCAATCAACTCGCTCTCGCCGGCTTGGACCTGCCCGATCCGCGTGTCGAGATCCGTACGGAGGGCCTCGGTCTGTCTTGCGAGATCATCGATGGCCTTCCGATCCTCCGCGACCTGGAGCTCGCGGCTCTTCAGGTCCTCGTCCTTCGCATCGATCGCCGCCCGGTCGGACGCAAGCCGGCTCCGCTCCTCCTCGATCTGATGCTGCACCGCGTCCAGTTCGCCGGTTCGCGTCTCGATCCCGACCCGTCGCTCCTCGAGTCCCTTCGTTTGGGCCTGCAGCTCCGTTTCCTGGAGACGGGCTTCTTCGAGCCGCTGCTTGACCGCGTCTTCGAACTTGTCCTGGATGTGGACCAGCATTTCGCGGGCAAACTCCACATGCTCGAGGGTGACCGGGCCGTAGGCGAGGAGGACGACCGCAAGTGCGTCACCACGGACCGTCTGGCCGTGGTACTTGGTGACCTTGATCGGTTTCTCGACCGCATCGAGGACGCCCGCCTGTACCGCCTGGTCATACGTGACCTGGCACGACGGGTCCAGGGTGAATTCCCTGAGCATTTTTCCGCGTTCGTCCACAAGGAAGGCCTTTGCGGGCCTCCAGCGCTGTCGTTGCGCGAGCATGGCTACACCCAAGAAGATTCCGGGAAGGATCAGGAACATGTACGGCGTCTGCCACCAGCCGGGACCGGGCGGCGGGATAACAACCGGGACCTGCACGGTCACCCGCATGTTGGGGTCCGAGCCGAGCATCGTGAAGACGACCTGGCCGGCGTCGTCGACCGTGCCGGCCACGAAGGGCGATCCGTCTTTCGTCACCGTGAATGGGAATCGGACGGTGTTGCCGCCGACGGTCCAGGTGATGGTCTGGGTCGTTTCACTGGAGGAATGCGTCCATGCGTACGACGCTCCCCCGGTCCACTCGCCGAACGCGGTGATCGTGATGAGCGCGGTCCCGTCGCTGTTCGTGACGGTCAGGTTTGAGACGTGAACGGAACCGTCCGCGATCGTCCCGTTCACGGAGAGGCTGTTGAACGTGATTCCATGGCCCGTCTTTGTGAGAGTGCTCGACACGGCCACGGTCAGGTTCGCCGCGGTGAGATTCGACGTGAGGGCGGCGGTCCCCGCGATCGTGAGCGTCGCGAAGGACTGGCTGGCACCTGTCGCGATGGCTTGGCTCGTGCCGGTGAAGGTCACCGAGGAACCGGTGGACATAAACGTGGTCACAGACGACGAGTCCCACGATCCCACGATGGCGATTGAAGCCAAGTCGAAGACCAGGATTGCCGAACCCGTGGAGGTCACGTTGCCGTTGAAGGTGACCGTGGTAGCGGTCAGGGTCAGCGCGCCCGACCACGTCACGTTTGAGGAGAAAGTCGTGCTCACGCCCGGGATCACCGTGAGACTGAAGATCGGCTGCGTGATCCGGATGGAGCCGCCGGATGCGTTGACGACGAGGGTCGAAGTCCCTGCGGTGAAGGCCCCCGCCGAAGTATCGATCGACCGGACCGTGATGGTGCTGTTACCCGCCGTCAGCGTGCCACCTCCCGCGACGAGCAGGCTCGCTCCTCCGGTGATGTCATTTCCGGACGTGGTCAGTGTCCCATCGATGGAAAGAGTCCCGTCCACATCCGTGGCATTGTTCTGAGTGACGGATCCGGAAACGGTCAGGTTGTGGAACCCGTTCGAAGCGTCCCGGGTCCGGAGGGTCTTGACCGCGCCGGAAAGAGTCACAGTGCTGGAGCCCTTCATGAATATCGCGCCGACGCCGGACGTGTCCCAGTTGCCGCTGACGGTCCAGGCTCCGCTGGTCAGCGTGATGGTTCCCGAGGTGCCACCGTTCATCGTCACGTCCGCGGCGGAAACGGTCGAGGCGTTCGCGACGAGGATGCCCGAATCGCCCACCGCGATGGAGCCTCCCGTCAAGGACAGGTTCCCAGTGGCGAGCATGGTCGTCGATCCCGCCGCATCCTGAATAGTGAGGAGGTTGCTCCACCGAAGACCGTTCGTGGCCATGGAGAAGGTGACGGCGCCGCTGCCCGCGACAGATCGGAATGTGACCGAATAGAACTCGCTGCCCGCGAGGGCGGCGAAGGTCATCGTTTGCGATGACGTCGAATCGAAGACAACCGTCCCCGTGCCGGCGGCCCAGTTCGCGGAAGTGCTGTTGTTCGTCCACGACCTGCTGAAGGTCCACGTCGCGTTGCCCATCTTGAGGTACGCCGCTGCGCTGGAGATGGACGTGTTTCCCGCGATGCTCACCACGGAGGGAGCTCCGGACCCGTCGAGGACGGCGGAACCGGAGAGAGTCAACCCGCCTGTCGCGGTCAGCCCACTTCCCGCGGACGCGCCGATGGTCAGGGTTCCCGCGGCGTGGATGATCGCACCGCTGACCGCGAAGTCGAACACGCCGATGACGACGGTCCCCGCCCATCCGGTCGTGTTGAGGGAGGACAACGCCGCATTCAGGTCGACGGAGACTGTCCCGCCTCCGGAGTTCGCGTCGAAGACCACCGGGTTGGAGGCGTTCGGCATGGAGCATCCATTCACGCCACCGGACGAGGAAGACCAGTGCGTCGTTTGGGACCAGCTGCCTGTGCCGCCGATCCAGTATCGGTTGCCCGCTCCACAGGGAGCGGAGAGGATGACGTCGACGACCGGATCCGAGCCGAGCATGGTGAAGACGACCTGACCGGACCCGTTCACGGTACCGTTCGAGAACGCCGCGGCGTCCTTCGTCACGTTGAATCGATAACCGACGGTGTTCCCTCCAATCGTGAAGGTGACTGTCGAGGTCCCGACGCTAGAGGAATCGGTCCAGGTGTATTGGGTGTCGACGGTCCAGGTTGTGAACACGGTGATCGTCGTGAGGTTCGTCGCGTCGCTGTTCGTGACGGAGAAGTTGCCGACGCTGATCGCGCCGTCCGCGATGCTTCCGGACCCGATCTCGCTGAGGCCATTGAATGTGATGCTTTGGCCCGTCTTCGTGAGGACCGCCCCGTTGTTCACCGTGAGGATGCCAGCGGCCGTCACCGGCGACGTGATGGAGATCGTCCCGCCAATCACGAGGCTGTAGAACATCTGCCCGGTTGCCAGGGTAAGGGTGGTCGACGCGCCCGTGAACGTCACCGTGGACGTTCCTGCGATCAACGAGGAACCGAGACCCGATGTGTCCCAGTTGCCACCGACGGTCCACGATCCGCTCGTCAGGGTGATGGTTCCGGACGTGCCCCCGATCATCGTGACGTTCGAGACCGCCGTCGTCGACGCGTTTGCGTCCAGGAGACCGTTATCCCCGATCACGAGGGCTCCCCCGGTCAAGGCGAGATCGTTCGTCGTGAGGGTGGTCGTACCGCTTCCTCCCTGGACGGTGAGAATCCCGGACCAGCGAAGGCCGTTCGCCGCCATCGTGAAAGTCGCCGTCGACGCCCCCGAATTGAACGTGACGTTGCCGCCGAATTCGGGCGCCAGGTTGGCGAAGGCCATCGTCTGGGAGGACGACGCGTTGAACGTGATCGAAGCCGCAAAACTCCACGATGCGGAGGTGGACACATTCGTCCAGGCGCCCGAGACGGTCCACAAGCCCGCGCCCGTCGACGCAATGTAGCCGGCGGGATTGTTGATGTTCACGCTCGCGGCAACGGAGACGGTCGACGCGTTCGTTCGGAGGACGCCGGTGGCACCGCTGACCGTGAGTCCGCTCCCGATGGACAGGGAGTAATTCGTCGCGGTCGTGTCCAGGGTCCCACTGACCGTGAGCAGGCCCGCTGTCGAGAGGACGGATGCGGCGGAGACCGTGCCGCTGATCGTCAGCGCGCCAAATCCATTCGACGCATCGAGGATTCTGACGGTCCGGGCCGCCCCGTCCATCGTCACGGTGCTCGCCGTCCCGCTGAGGGTCGAACCCGCGCCGGACGTATCCCAGTTCCCCGCGACCGTCCACGTGCCCGAGGTCGTGATCGTTCCCGAGGTGCCTCCCGTCATGCTCACGTTCGTGACGCTCACGGTAGACGTCCCGGCGGTCAGGGTCGCGCCATTGTTCACGGTCAAGTTCCCGCCGGTGCCGGTCAGGGCCAGGTTGGCCGTCGCCAGGGTGGCCGCGTTGTTAAGAGTCAGAGTCCCCGCCCATCGCACTCCGTTCGTCGCCATCGTGAAGGTCGCAGCGGCGGTCGGGCTGAATTGCACATTGTTGAATTCGGCGACTCCGAGGCTGCCGAAGGTCATGACTCGAGAAACGGCCGAATTGAAAACGATTGTCGCCGTGCCCGCGGACCAAGACCCGCTGGTCGACGCGTTTGCCCAGGAGCCACTGAACGTCCACGTTGCGGCCCCGAAGGCGAAGAATCCCGAGGCCGCGATGCTCACGTTGCCGCTGATGGTCTTTGCACTCGCCGCACCGCCTGAAATGCCTCCTGCCATGTTGGGCGCAAGGCCCGCCACGGTCAAGGGGAAGGTGCCGGTGACAAGGACCGCCCCGGCATTCACCGTCAGAGTGCCAGACACGTCCACGAGCCCGGTCTGCGTGACGCTTCCTGCGGCGGAGATCGTCAGGTTGTTGAAGTTGTTCCCCGCGTTCAGGATTGCGACGTTGCTCACGCCGCTCATCGTGACGCTGCTCGTCCCCTTCGTGAAGACCGAGCTAGCCCCGCTCGTGTCCCAGTTCCCGGAGTCGGTCACCGAGCCTGTCGTGAGCGTGATCGTGCCGCTCGTCCCGCCGTTCATCGTCACACTCGAGACGGTGACCGGGGAGGCATTTGCCGTCAGGATTCCCCCGTTGCCCACGTTCAACGCGCCACCGGTCAATCCCAGGTTGGCCGTCGCGAAGGCCGTCGTCGAGGATCCATCGGAGATGATCAGAGTCCCCGCCCAGTTCAGGGCCCTCGTGGACATCGTGAAGGTCTGCGCCGTTGCGGCCGAGGAACCGAACGTGATGTCGTTAAACTCGCTGCCCGAAAGATTCGCGCCAGCGAACGTCATCGTCCCACCGGTCGCACTGTTGAATGTGACCGTCCCGGTCCCCGCAGCCCATGCCGCCGAGGTCGAAGCGTTCGTCCACGTTCCTGTGATCGTCCATGTGGATGAATTCATAACGAGGTAGCCGTTCGCCGCACTGATGTTCACGTTTCCGTTGATCGAGATGGCCGATGCGTTTGCCGTCAGCGCTCCGAACGTCGACAAAGCGAGCCCGCCCGCGGTAAGGCCCAAGTTGGCCCCCGACGTCGTCAGGACGGTCGATCCCGTCGCGCCGCCGGTCGAGTTCCTGATTGTAAGCGTCCCGTTCATTCGGAGTGCACTCGTCGCCATCGTGTAGGTGATGCTCGTCGTCACACTGGCGTCAAGCGTGAGATTGCTAAACTCGTTCGTCGCTGCGGCCAACGCAGCGAACGTGAGAGTCCCATTCGCCGCATCCCGGATGGTCACACTGCTCGTACCCGCCACCCAACCGGCAGAGGTGGACTGATTGGTCCAGGTACCGTTGACCGTCCACGTCGATGCGCCGAGGAGGACCACTGTCGCCGCCGTCAAGACGTTCACATTGCCGGTGGCGTTGACGATCGAATTGCGGGCGTTGAACGTGCCTTGAATGAGGAACGCACCGTTGATCGTGAGGGCCCAGTTTGACCCGGTCGTATCGAGCGTCCCGGTGAAGCCCGTCATGTCAATGCTGGCGATCGTGGTAGCAGCGGCGAGCGTGGTGGTTCCGCTTGGGCTTGCATTGAAGATGGCCTGGTTCGACGCGACGGGGGTGCACGCGCAAGAGGCCCCCCCGGACGAGTTGGACCAGTTGGCTCCGGTGTTCCATGCGCCGCCCGCACCGATTCGGTAGCAGTTTCCTGCGGCCACGCCACAGTTGGGAGCGGCGACGACCCGAACGGCACCGAGGACCCAGCTGTTGCCGCCGCCGATGGTCCACGTAATCGCCGTTCCAGGACTGGGCATGTCGCTGCCCGCTCCGCAGAGATTGGTACCAGAACCGGTGCATTTAGTCACCGCAACGCCAAAGAGATCCGTCGCGATCGCCCCGGTACCGGTCACCGCCGACGGAGCCGTGGCGGTCTGATGTGCGAACACGGCGAATGCGAGTTCGCCCGCTCCCGGCGAAATCGAGATACCGGGATTGGCGGAATTACCATTCGCCGTCGTCCCACCCGCCGTGGGGCTCGTGCTCGAGACTCCACTCAAGAGAATCGTGGCACAGACTTGTTTGGCCGTGCCCGCTGCCAGCGTTGCCGTCATGGTCTGGGCACCGCCGGGGATCACACCCTGGTAGAACCACATCTCCGTGCGCACCACTCCGGCGCCGCTCGAAGCCGTGCCGGCGATGAGGCTTAGAGTGACGGAACCATAGGTGACCGTCGAGTAGGCGCTCGCAGGGCGGTTGCTGAGCATGACGAGGACGGCGTTGTCTGCTGCAGCCGCCGATTGGGACGTCGTACACGTGACCGCGTCAGGGTCGACGACCGTGGTCGTGGTCGAGTCGACTGTCACTGTATCGGCCCTCGCATTCACCGTGAAGAGATCGAAGAACCAGCCGACGCCGCCTCGAACGGAGGCGAGGATGTCGCTCCCCACGTGGCGCCAGTCGACCGGGGGGAACCATTCGCGGAGGCGATGACCGATTGCGTTTCCCGTGGTGCCCTCCGGTGGGCCTCGATGCACGAACACGTTGAGGTTGGGCACGTCAAATGAGAACGAGACTAGGCGCACCGTCGGATGCGAAGACGGTTCCGGAAGGAGGAACGTGATGTTGTAGTAAGGCCTCAGGTCGTTCCCTTGAAAGAGGAGTCGTTGAAGTTCCTCCGTCAGGGCCCGACCCGGGATCGTCAGCCGTCCATTGGGTCCACGAAACGGAGCAAACGGGTCGGAGACCATTTGACTCTCGATCACGACCGCGGCGGTGGCTAGGAGGACAAACCCCAGCAGGAGGGCCGTCCCCGTCTTCATGGGAGGGTCATCCCCTGTTGGGCCGACGGCCTGTCCTTCAGTCCGGTCAAAACGAACCGGTGTCCGCTTTCAATGCATCTGCCGATCGATTGCCAAAATGTCGTGTCGGGATTGTTTCGGACCGGGAGGGCGCACCCGCTCATCGAACACGAGGTCGACGGGTTTGCACTTGCTACGATCAAAGTCCTCACGACTAAGACGCCGTCTGTGCGGGTGTAGGTCCGATTTCGAGTGAGACCTATTTAAGCGCCGGTCAGTGGTTATCGACCCTGATTTCATGGAGGGAATGAGGTCCGTTATTCGACCGTCACGCGCCCGGACAAACGGGCTTCCATCGCTTCGAGCTCGGCCGCCCGGCGGCGGAGTTTCTCCTCTCGGTCGAGCAGCTCGAGCGCTTTCTGCTGGATGATCTTCACTCGACGTTCGATGTCCTTCTTCGCTTCGTCGGCCTGGGCGCGGGCATCCGGCATCGGCGTCTTTGCCTGCGCGATGATCGTCTTCTGCCGCGCGACGTCCTGTTCCTTCGTCGTGAGGTCCTCGATTCGACGTGCGAGTTCATGCTCCCGCTCGTCGGATTTCCCTTCCCGGTCGCGGACTCGTTCCTCCCGGTCCAGGAGTTCGATCGCGCGACGCTGGAGGAACTTCCGTTCTCGAGTCAGTTCTCCCTTCTCGCCTTCCATCGTCTTCCGGACTTCGTCCGTCTCGCCCGGTTCACGGTGGGACGCGACGAGGCGTTCCTTTGCCATCGCGGCGAACCGTTGACTCATGTCCGCAACGCGACTTTCAATCTCTTTACGCGTCCGTTCCTCATCGGCCAGTCGGGTGTTGGCGTTTGCCCGTTCCTTCTCAAGGGACGTAATCGCATCCCTCGCCTCTCTCTCGAACTTTGCAATCTGTGCGGTGGCCTCTCGATAGCGAACGTCAACTTCGTTCTTCGCGGTCAAGAGCGCGTTCCGTTCCTGTTCGAAGGCTTGTTGAGCATCCGACGTTGCTTTCGAGTCGGTTTTCTTGTATTCGAGGTGCCGGCTCGCTGCGAGCTGCTCCGTCATCTCGAGTGTCTTCATCGCTCGCGACACGCCGCGGGTAACGGAGTCCTGCATCCGCGCAGCGTAATCCGCGAGAGCGATCAACCCGGCCTTCTGACGGTTCAACTCTTCTTGTCGACCGAGGAGATTCGCGGACTCTCCCTGGAGTTTCGCCTCTTGTTCGGCCAGACTTTTCTCCTTCGCTTTGAGACGCGCCTCGCGCTCCGCGGACGCCTTGTCGAGATCCTGTTTCGCTTCGGTGCTTCGAGCGGGCGCTGCACGATTCCCCGGGGCGAGATGCGAATCCGCGGCCGTCAACAGGAGAGCTGTCCAGTCGACGTCTTCGGCTGCGAGATGGCCCCGCGAGAGGAGGACGAAGACCAGCTTGCCGCTCTGGAACGCGGTGAACACATATTCTCCGACGAAGAGAGAATCGCGATCGCCGATTCCTTCCGGCGGCAACACCTTGAGGAAATCGTCGTAATCGATTGGACAATCTGCATCGAGGACGTATTCGCCGGTCATCTCTCCGTGGTCATCGAGCACGTAGATCTTCTTGAGCTGCGCCCGCACCGTTTTTCTGGATGGCGCGGCCATCAAGACCGCGGTGAGGGCCGGGCTGAGACCTCGCATTAAGATGCCCGTCACCAGGGCTTCCATCGGCCCTTGCATACGCTGCTTTCCTCGGTTCGCGAGGGCGTTCCCTCACGTGACTTGTCGGAGGATTCGAGCGGGCTGCACCGTATTTAAGGGGCGGGTTTTGGTTATCGGACGTGAGACGGGGGTGTCATGGAGGCGGCGGTCCGGAAGATTCTCGCCTCATCGTCGGCTCGACCTCCGCGGGATGCTCCGCTTTCGATTTCGTTTGCCGGAACGCGCGTTGCATTTGCAGCGCGTAGTCGCGCAACGCAGTGAGCCGCGTCTCCCTCGCCCGGACTTCGCCCTCCAGATCGCGAAGGGTGATTGCCGCGGTCCGGAGTTCCGCTTCGAGGAGGGCGAGTCGCTGCTCCCGTCGTCTCAGTTGGGCCTCGCGGGCCTCGGCCTCGCGGTCCCGTTCCTGCAAGGCGTCCTCTCGCGCCGCGATTGCCGGGGACAGACTGGGCGGGAGGTGCACCCGCATGGCTGCGAGGAGTGTGCCGATGGATCCCCGCTCCTCGATCCGTGGGACGCCGTGGGTCAATACGACGAACCAGAGGTCCTCGACTCGAAAGGGAGTGAAGGCGTACTCTCCCTGGTAGAAGGCGACGAGATGTCGCATCCCGTTCACGGGAATCGACCGACGGAGATCTTCATACTCGAGCGGGCAATCGTCGCGAAGCGCATACTCGCCAAGCAAACGAGCATCCTCGCCAAGGACGAAGATCCGTTCGTAGTCGACCCGAGGTACCATCCTCGGAGCTTGGACCGTCGAGCGCCCGGTGACCGCCGTGCCATCTCGCGAGATGGCCCTCTCCTCCATAACGCCTTCTTTCATGATGCGACCGCCTCCCCCGAAAGTATGCGGATGCCGATATGATAGGAATGCTCGGTGTCTTGAGGGTTTCTGTCGCTCCCGCCCCGTTATCACATCCGGCACTGAGACCGAGTGTCGCTTCAGTCCCGCTAGACCAGGGAACGGGCCTTCTCCAGATTGTCGACTCCGAGCGCCAGTTGCGCGTGACCGCCGACGGTGCCCAGGTGAATCGCGCTCATCACGTCAACACCGGCATCCCCGAGTTTCTTCGCGAGAGCCGCGAGTGCTCCCGGTTTGTCGTCGAGTCTCACGACGAGCACGGTCCGGGTCGAACAAACGTACCCGTGTTTCATGAGGGCCTCCCGAGCTTGGACCGGTTGGCTCACGATCAGGCTCATGTAGGACCGGCCGCTGGCCGACTCCCCGCTAAGCGCTTCGATGTTGATTCCCGCGGTTCCGAGGATCGCGGCCAGTTTCGCCAACTCGCCAGGGCGGTCGGGGACCTCGATGTCGATCTGGATCATCGATCTCCTCTCCGACGGAGATGGCATTACCAGGCTACAAGCGTTGTGAACCCTCGCTGGTCGGCGAATTGCCTATCCCGGAGTCCGCTTCCGGCGGGTCCATGCCCTTCCGACTCGCCTACCTGCGGATCCAGGTCCGCGTCAGGATCGGTAGGATCCGCGTCTAAGGGGAGGGCCGGGCCAGGATGATCCGCGCATCGACCGCGCAGTATCCACGTCCTTCCTCGAGGACCAGGACCGGGTTGAGGTCCATCTCCTGAATCGAGTCGAAGTCGGACACGAGAGCGCCGAGCCGCAGGATTGCGTCCTGAAGCGCCGTCACGTCGCGCGCTGGTTCGCCGCGGACACCACGAAGGATCGGATACGTCCGGATCGATTCGATCATTCGCATCGCGTCGCGATCGGTCAGCGGAGGCAGGCCGAACGAGACGTCCTTCAGGTATTCGACGTAGATACCGCCGGAAAACCAGGAAAGGACCGTACACCTTGTCCCGCGCCATCCCGAGGATGACCTCCATCCCTCCGTGGACGAACTCCTGGACGAGGAAGCCTTCGACCGTCTTGAGACGATCCCGGAGCTGACGTTCCATCGCCGAGGCTGCGTCCACGAGATCCTTCTCGGTCCGGATGCCGGGACGGACGGCTTGGAGTTCCGATTTGTGGACGATCTCGGGACCGACGGCCTTGAGGACGACCGGATAGCCGATCTCTTTGGCTGCCCGGCCGAGCTCCTCGATGCGGCGCACGATTCGCGTTTTCGCCGTTCGGATGCCGTAGGCATTCAGCAAGGCGTCCGCCTCCTCGCTTCGCAGCCGCGAGCGACCTTCGCCAACGGCGCGGTCGAGGATCGTCTCCGCCTGGGTTCGATTCACCGGGAAGGTGCGGACCTCTCCCTCTTCGCGCTTCCGGTACTGGGCGTAGCGGTACATGGCGGCAAGGGACCGCGCGGCGCTCTCGGGAAACAGGTACGACGGGACGCTGTGGCTGACGAGTTCCACGAATCCCGGGCTATTCTCCGACCGGCCGAGGAAATTGCACAGGACCGGTTTCGAATGGTCCTTCGCCGTCTGCCACACCGCACGGGCGATATCGACTTCGTCGACGCGCACGGGGGGCACGTAGATCGCGATCGCCGCGTCGACCCCGTCGTCCGCGAGGACCGCATCCAGAGCCCGTCGATAGTCTTCGAGACTTCCCTGAGGCGTCAAATCGATCGGGTTGCGCAGGGAGGCCTCGGGGGGCGCCCACGTGCGCATGAACGCCTGGGTCGCCGGGGCCAGGTCCGCCAGTCGCATCCCGTGGGCGACGAGCTCGTCGACGCACATGATCGCGGGGCCGCCCGCATCGGAAACGATCGCGACGCGATTGCCACGAGGGAGCGGCTGCAGCGAGAATGCCATGGCGAGGTCGAACAACTCCTCGATGGATGCGGCCCGGAGGACGCCCGTCTGCGCGAACACGGCCTCGGCGGCCAAGTCCGATCCTCCGAGAGAACCCGTGTGGGAGGCGGCCGCGCGGCTCCCCGCTTCCGACCGGCCGGACTTCACCGCGATGACCGGCTTGTCCTTCGTCGTCGCCCGTGCAATCTGGACGAAGTTCTTCGGATTGCCGAAGTTCTCGATGTAAGCCAGGATGATCCTGGTGTCCGGGTCGCCGCGCCACATCTGCAACAGATCGTTCAGGCTCACCTGCGCCTTGTTCCCGAGGGAACAGAATTTGGCGAAGCCGACCCCCAAGGTTTTCGCGTGCTCGAGGATCGCGATGCCCAGCGCCCCGCTCTGCGTGACGAGGGAGATCCCGCCTCGGAGCGGGGGCGTGGGCGCGAAGGTCGCATCCATCCGGACGTCGGGATGGGTGTTGATGACCCCCATGCAATTCGGGCCGATCATTGTGAGGTCATATTGCCGGCACAGGGCGAGCAGTCGGGCCTCCCGTTCGATCCCGGCGCCTCCGACCTCTCGAAACCCCGCCGTGATCACGACGAGCCCTTTCACGCCTTTCTTCCCGCACGCCTCCGCGGCCTCCAGCACTAGGTCTGCCGGGACGGTGATCACCGCGAGCTCCACCGGTTCCGGGACCTCGAGGACACTCGGGTACGCTCGGATGCCGTGGATGCCGATCGCGTTCGGGTTCACCGGGTAGAGAATTCCCTGGTATTCGTTCACGATCAGGTTCCGCAAAATCTCGTACCCGATCTTCCCCGGGTGCCGCGAGGCTCCAACGACGGCGATCGACCTCGGGGAGAAGATCGCCTGGAGTGCGTCCTCCGGCATCCGCGTGGCCAACCTTCCCAGCCGTAATGAATCTTGCCAGGCGCCCGCCGGCCGGGAGTTATCACGCATGGTAACTACGCCCTTCGTCTAATATATCGTGAAAGGAACCGGGAAAGCCTGCTGAAGGGCGCCGCGTCCCACCCCGGAGCCAGGTTCCGATGAAACTCCCTCACTTGAGCCCTCGCGGTCGAAGTCGTCTTGTCGCCTCGTTCCTCATCTCGGCCGTCTTTGCCGGTGTCTTCGGCTCTTCGTCCGTCGGCTCGGCCGCCGGCCCGCTCCCGACGTGCAACGTGTCCGGGAACATCGTCGTGGATACGACTTGGGACGCGACGTGCATCCACGTCCTGGTGGGCAACGTGACCGTCAACCCGGGCGTGACCCTGACGATCAAGCCTGGGGTCTCCGTCATGGCGGATTCCTTTAGGCACCTGTACGTCCGCGGGACCTTGACGGCGAACGGGCTGTCGAGCAGCCTGATCACGTTCGCGCATAGTAATGCCGTCTCGCTCGTCCCCTGGGGCGGAATCCAGTTCAATGCGACCAGCGCTGGGTCGATCACTTGGGCCTCGATCTCCCGGGCGGAGCGGGCGATCTACGCGATCCAGAGCTCGCCCACGATCAACGACAACGTGATCGATACCGCGTACGCCGGGATTGTCCTTGAGGCGTCCAGCTCGTCCGCCCTGCGGAATCGGATCAACTACACGAACATCGCATTCCAGGCGAGCGCCGCGGGCGACGTAACCTTCGCGGACAACATCATCACGAACATGACCGGCAATCCGGCCTTGGCGATCTACGTCACGAACGTGCAGTCGGCCTCGATCTCCACGAACACGATCCGAGGCGTCTTCGCGACGAACGGACGGACGCCGGGCGTCCCGGGAAGCCGCGGCACGGACGGGGGCTATGCGGTCGGGATCCTGGTGAATGGGACCTCGACGGGGACGGTTGTCGGGAACACCCTCACGCAGATCGTCGGCGGCCAGGGAGGGAACGGAGCCTCAAGTTCCACCACGAGCGGCGGCCGCGGGGGGGACGGAGGTTCGGCGGGCGCGATTGTCACGTTCGGCGTCTCGATCCTGGACGTCGGATCGAACACGATCACGGGCGTCGTCGGTGGCCACGGCGGAACAGGCGGCGGTTCATCTGCGGCGACCGGGAACGGCGGGAACGGAGGGAACGGCGGGAGCGCGGCCGGAATCCAGAGCGTGGTCTCTGCGACCTCGGCGACCTGGTCGTGGAACTTCCTCACGGACATCTTGGGCGGATCGGGGGGCGATGGCGCCGCGTCGAGCTTTGGAACCTTCGGGAGCGGAGGGGTCGGCGCGGACACGTACGGATTCCTCACGGGTCAGGCTGTGGACGGCGACGCGGGTTGGAACCTGGTGCAAACGGTCCGCGGCGGCTATGGCGGGAACAGTTCGAATGGGCTTCGCGGGACGTCCGGCGGAAGCGCGGGGCAGGTGGCAGCCCTGTGGGCCTTCGGGGTGGACGGAACCGGGTCGCTTCACGATAACGTATTCACGGACTTGACCGGCGGCGTCGGCGGAGCCGGCCGACTGAGTGCGGGCTGGGGCGGGAACGCAACTGGCGTGTTGGCCGTCGGTGACGGAAGTCCGTACAACCTCACCCTTGTGCAGCGGAACACGATCTCTTTCCTGACCGGAGGAGCCGGAGGGATTGGGACCCTCGCGGGAGGCACCGCGGGCGGGGTCTCCGGGTTCGCGGCAATCCACATACGAGTGGATTCGGATTCGAACACGATCAATACGCTGACGGGCGGAAGAGGCGGGAATGCATTCATCATCGGGAACGCCGCAGGCCGCGGGGGCGACTGCACCGCCTTCATCGCGGCGCTCGCTCCGAACGCGGCCTCCTCCTCGGACGCGATCCAGACGGTGACCAAGGGCGCTCCCGGGACGGGATCGGGTACTCCCAGGAGCTACGCGGTGGGCGTGTACGGGATCGGCAACGCGACGTCCAGAACGACCGTCACCCTGACGAATGCGACTCTGGCGGCCATCGGTGACTTCGACATCAACGTGGACAATTATACGGAAGCGACGACGGTCAACACGCCTTTCTCATCCGCGAAATTGGCGGTCCAGAGGGCGGGGAACCTCACGGTCCGGAATTTCCTTTCTGTGGCCGTCTATTGGCCAAACAACGCGACCTTCCTCGCGGGCGCCCATATCCATGTGGACGACGACTCAATCGCCGCATGGGATCTCACCTCGTCGAGCGGTTTCGCGCCGTGGCTCCTGGTCACGGACCGCGTGTACCAGCAATCCACGACCACGATTCACGACAATCAGACCAAGGTCTTCGTCTCCTACGCCGGCACCTCGTTCTGGAGCAATCCCCGCCTGGTCAACATGGCGTCGAGCCACACGGAGAATTTCGGCATGCGGGACACGGCCACACCGAATTCGTCCGCGATGCCGCTGCCGACGTACGAGAACACGCTCACCTTCACCGTCGATTACACATACGACGACGGAAACGGAACCGGCGTGCGGACCGTCACCTTGTGGTATCGCGCGGGAGGCGGGTGGGTCCAATATGCGACTCAAGTCGTCCCGAGCGTCGGAGGATTCTCCTTCACCGCGCCGAGCGACGGCACCTACCAGTTTTACACCCAGGCCACGGACGTGGCCGGGAACGCGCAGTCCGCTCCCTCCGGAGGGTCAGGCAACAACACGTGGACGATCGTGGACACGGTCCGCCCGGGATCCCACGTGAACCCCCTGGTGGCGTACGAAAACGCCCTGTCTTTCCTCGTGTCCTGGGCTCCGGATTCCGGCGTGACCGACATTGTCGCCTACCGGATCCAATACAACGCGGGCGCCGGTTGGATCGATTGGCTCCCGGACACGCACGCGACCTCGGGGACATTCACCGCGACCTCCCAAGGGTCGTACGCGTTCCGTTCCCTGGTGAGGGACTATGCCGGGAACATCGAAGTCCCGCCCGCCGGAAACGACACCTGGACGATCGTGGACACCGTGCGGCCGTCCTCGGAAACCCTTCCGCTCCCGGTCTACGAAACGGTATCGCCCTTCGTGGTGACGTGGGAACCCCGCGAGGGCACGTTCGACATCGCGACGTACCGGATCCAGGTCAACGACAACGGCGGTGGCTGGACGGACTGGATCCCCACGACGACGGCCACCTCGGCCCCCTACTCGGGTCAAGACGGCCACACCTATCAGTTCCGTTCCCTTGCGACGGACCGCGCCGGGAACGTGGAATCCGCGAGCGGAAACGACTCGTGGGCGATCGTGGACCTTTCTCCACCGGACTCGACCGTGGCGGCCCTCCCGCCGTACGAGACGGCCCTGCAGTTCACGATCTCCTGGGGACCAGTCGCCGGGACCGCGGACATCGCCATGTACCGCATCCAGGTGCGGGATGGTGCGGGCGCTTGGACGGACGTCTCCGGTTATTCGAGCACGACTGCGACGAGCGCGACCTTTGTCGGGGTCGACGGCCACGCCTACGGATTCCGATCGCTCGCGCAGGATCGCGCCGGGAACGCCGAGGTCCCGCCCGCGGGCAACGACACCTCGACGGTCGTGGATGTGACGAAGCCGTTCGTGATCGACGTCGCCCCGTTGGGCGCGAACACGAACTTGACCCCGTGGGTCGTCGTGACTTTCAGCGA
>WNGN01005132.1_pt1 | contig 18043 bp, 17 predicted proteins | sample 5400561 | NCBI WGS metagenome assembly WNGN01 (sample SAMN13153379, study PRJNA577476) | soil metagenome | isolation source: 115 cm soil or saprolite under Garry oak tree replicate 2 | place: USA:California | collected 2016-06-15
GGCATAGTTTTGAAAGACCATGGCGATGTCACGGTCTCGGGGAGGGAGATGCGTGACTGAACGGTCGCCGATGAAGATCTCTCCCGAGGTGATCTCCTCGAGCCCGGCAATCATTCGAAGCGTTGTCGTTTTTCCACATCCGGATGGACCGACCAGGACCATGAACTCTCTGTCCTGAACCATCAGCGATGCTTCTTTTACCACGTGAACACCGCTGAAAGCCTTGCTGAGCTTTTCCAATACAACCCGTGCCATCGGACTCGCGCCTCCTGATCCTTTACGCGAGGCACTCATCCTAGCACTGCGACTCTTCGCCGGTCAATTGCGGCATTTGATTCGGCAGCGGATAGGGTTGGGTTGACACGATGTTTCGCGATTGGATAGGCTCTTAATACAGGTGAAGCCCGAGCGCCAAAAGCCTCTCTTCCAGGAGCTCCGCGAGATCGGGGGGGAGAATTACGTCCTCATCGAGAAGGAAGATGTCATCGTCTACGAGCAGGACGGTTCTATCTTCCAGGTTATGCCGGAGATCGTCGTGCTGCCGGCAAATGTCGAACAGGTGTCCGCGGTGATCAAAGCGGCGAAACGAGCCAACGTGCCCATCGTTCCGCGCGGCTCGGGGACAGGGCTCGCCGGCGGTGCAGTGCCCGCGGAAGGCGGCATTGTCCTGTCGTTGGCGCGCCTGGATCGCATCCTGAAAATCGATTTGCCAAATCGCATCGCCATCGTCGAGCCGGGCGTAATCAATCAGGATGTAACGAAAGCTGTCGCCGAAGATGGCTTTTTCTACGCGCCCGACCCGAGCAGCCAAGCCGCCTGCTCTATCGGTGGCAACGTCGCCAACAATTCCGGCGGCCCGCACACTCTCGCCTACGGCGTGACGACCAATCACGTTCTCGGCCTAGAGGTGGTCCTGGATGACGGGCAAATCATCTGGCTCGGCGGCGAAGTGACGGACACACCGGGCTATGATCTGTGCGGAATTTTCGTCGGCTCAGAAGGAACGCTGGGAATCGTCACGAAAATAGCAGTGAGGTTGATGAAGACACGAGAGTCAGTGCGCACGCTGCTCGCTGTCTTTGACCAAATGGATCATGCCACGCAGACCGTCGTCGACATCACGGGCGCGGGGATCATCCCCGCCGCCCTGGAAATGATGGACCGAACGACCATCGAAGCGGTGGAGCGGGGCGCGCCGGTGGGGCTGCCGCGCGATGCCGAGGCGGTGCTGATCGTCGAGGTGGAAGGAGTTCGTGAGCAGACTGAGAGGGCGGTCGAGGTGGCGCGCGGAATTTGCCAACGCAACGGCGCTCGTGAAGCCCGAGTGGCGCGTGACGAATCCGAACGCCAGCTTCTTTGGAAAGGGCGAAAGGGCGCCTTTGGAGCCATGGGCGCCTTGGCCCCAAATTACTACGTTCAGGACGGCGTGGTGCCGCGCAGCCAACTGCCGGAGATAATGCGGCGCATCGCCGAAATCAGTACGCAATACAATCTTCGCATCGCCAACGTTTTTCACGCCGGTGACGGCAACCTCCATCCAAACATTCTCTTCGATATGCGCACGCCGGGCGAGTTGGATCGTGTTGTCGAGGCTGGAGCCGCCACGCTGCGCGCCTGCATCGAGCTCGGCGGCAGCATCACCGGCGAACATGGCATCGGGATCGAGAAAAAGGCTTACATCGGGCTCTTGTTCAACGAGGCCGATCTCGAGGCGATGTCACGTGTTCGCAAAGTCTTCGATCCTGACGGCCGGTTCAATCCGGCAAAACTTTTTCCAACACCGGTTAGCTGCGGGGAGGTGCGCCGGCAGCCGGCAAATATTCCGGCGGGGTTGTGGCTCTGAAATTCTGTTTCTAGTTCCTGGTTTCTGGTTCCTGGTTTTAAACTAGAGATCAGAGACTAGAAATCTCCGGGGTGGCTTTGGAACACGTTGATCACAATCAAGAGCACGGCGGTTCGGCGAAGATTGACGCATTGAACCTTCCCGAACTCTATCAGTGCGTTCACTGCGGACTCTGTTTAAATCAGTGCCCGACCTATCATGCGCTACGCCTGGAACCGGAATCGCCCCGCGGCAGGATTCATCTGGTCCGCGCCGCTGCCGAGGGCCGCGTCGAACTCAACGAACGTTTCAAGGAGCATTTATACCTCTGCCTTCTCTGTCGCGCCTGCGAGACCGCTTGTCCCTCCGGGGTCCAGTACGGTCGCATCGCTGAAACTGCGCGAGAGAAGCTGGGACCTCCGGGATCGCGTCTCGCGCGCGCAGTTCTCAATTTCGTTTTTACCCGGGTACTGCCCTATCCCCGTCGGCTGCGAACCGTTGCATTACTCCTGCGATGGTATCAACACAGCGGATTGCAGCGACTGATTCTCCCCCTGTTACCCAAGAAGCTGCGTCAAATGGATTCGATGTTGCCGCGGGTACCCGATCGCTTCTTCGAGCCGGGGCGGAAGGTTTTTCCAGCCATTGGTCAGCGCAGGGCCAAAGTCGCCATGCTTAATGGCTGTGTGATGCCGCTCCTCTTCGGCGAGGTGAACGCGGCCACCGTTCGAGTCCTGCAAAGCAACGGCTGTGATGTGGTGTTTCCCAAAAACCAGATATGCTGCGGCGCCTTGAACATTCATAATGGTGAACAAGATGCCGCGAAGGAAATGGCCAAGCAGAATATCGACGCCTTTCTCGCCGCCGGAGTTGACACCGTTATTGTCAACTCAGCCGGCTGTGGCGCCACCATGAAAGAGTATGGTTATCTGTTGCGCGACGATCCTTCCTATGCCGAAAGAGCCGCAATCTTTAGCTCACTGGTGAAAGACGCCGGGGAGTTTCTTGCCGATATTGGCCTTGTAGCGCCGCTCGGCCGCGTGGAGATGACGGTCACCTATCAAGATCCCTGTCACCTCGCCCACGGCCAGCGCGTGCGCAGCCAACCGCGCAAGCTGCTGAACGCGATTCCTGGAGTGAAGCTCCTCGAAATGGAGGGTTCCGACCGCTGCTGCGGCAGCGCGGGAATCTACAACATCACTCACCCCGACATGTCGCAGCATCTGCTCAAAGAAAAAATGCAATCCATTGCGGCAAACGGCGCACCAGCCGTCGTCGCGCCCAATCCCGGCTGCATGTTGCAGCTTCGTTACGGCTCGGAACGATACGGCCCCGCCTTGAAAGTTTATCATTTGATGGATTTGCTCGACCGGGCATATGCCAGCGCTGATGCCTCGGATTTGAAATGAAGCCGAGCATCGACCAGCTCAACAAAAGGTTAGAATTGGAGCTGGGAGCTGATGCGGTAAAAAATGATCCGAGCCTGCTGGCGGCTTACACCGTCGATGCAAAAATACCGACGCTTTTGTGTTGTCCTGAAACGCCGGAGCAAGTGGCAGCAACTCTTCGCCTTTGTTCTGAATTAGATGCCGCTGTAACACCTTGGGGCGGCGGAGCCGCGGTGCGGATAGGCAATCTGCCCCGCCAGGTTGACGCCATCTTAGAATTGAGCCATCTAGACCGCGTGATCGAGCATGACCACGCCAACCTGACGGCGACGGTTCAAAGTGGCATCACCCTCGCCAGTCTGCAGCAGACACTCGCGCCGCAAAATCAGTTCCTGCCATTCGATCCTCCTCATGCGGCCCGTTCCACCATCGGCGGCATAGTCGCCGCGAACCTTAATGGGCCGCGCCGGATGTTTTACGGTAGCGTCCGCGACCTCGTGATCGGCATGAAAGTGGCGCTCGCGTCCGGCGAGCAGATCAAAGCCGGCGGCAAGGTGGTCAAAAACGTTGCCGGCTACGACATGTGCAAGCTCTTTGTGGGTTCCCTTGGTACCTTGGGAGTCATAACAGAGGTCACGTTGAGATTGACGCCACTTCCGAAAAGCTCGGCGACCTTGACCGCCTCCGGAACACTGTCTCAAACCTCACAGCTCGCCGCAGAACTGGCGACATCACGCCTCCTTCCCGCGAGCGTTTCAATTTTGAACCCGGCCGCAGCGCGGTCCAGCAGCTTTCCAGTCACATTCGGGACACGGAAGCCATCGCAGCCCGGTTAGGACTCGATACTGACGTGATCAGCACTGAGATGCAGGAGCATCTATGGGATTACGTCCGTGATTTTCCTTTAACTTCGGATCAGCTAATTTATCGTCTTACGGTACCCCTCTCGCAGTTAGCAGAGGTCATGACAGAGGTCAGTGAGCGAAAAAGCGGGGATGTTCCGGCGCGAATAATTAGCGATGCTGCATCGGGGACGTTGTGGCTTTCGGTGGAACCCGGCAATGCGAATATGGAGTGGTTCGCTAGCCTGACTTCCCTCGCGCAGGAGCGCGGCGGACATGCGATTATTTTTGCCGCTCCACCTCGTCTGAAAGAAACCATCGATGTATGGGGTGCGCCGCCATCCACTCTCCCGCTCATGCGCGAGACCAAACGGCAATTCGACCCCAAGGGTTTGCTCAATCCCGGTCGCTTTGTTGCCGGTCTATAATCCCGCCGCGGCTTAGAAAAGCCGAATCGGAAATAGTTCTGGGCTTTCTCGTCGTTAAGCGCAGCTTTCACTACGGGCGCCATCGTGGGTAAAACTTTGAGCCAATAAGAATGGAGAACGAATGTCGGGATCAAGAAGATAATCACCATCGCCGAGCAAAGCGGCGTTTGAAGCCCTGCCGCCACCCCAAGACCGCCGACCACCATCAGCAAGGTAGCCACAAGACCGAAGAAGGTTGCGCCCCTGGGAAACAGAATGCTCGCCGTCTGCACCGGATTGGGCCAGCGACCTACGTTACTAAGACCGCTGATCAAGAAACGCCAGCCTAGAATCACCCGTAGAACCGCCTCGGCGATAAGCATCAGGGTTGTATGTTCCAAGGCTTCTCTCCTGTCATTGATGTCAATTAAATGACGGGACTATAGTCAGCCGCCGGTCTACCGTCAATTGCCATGTATTCCAAATACGGCATGAATTGCGTCAAATTTGTCATCTCGGCAATGATTTTTTGTTTGTTTCTGGCGTTAAAATTCTCTAGAATGCCTTCGTTGCAAACTCCTCGAACCTGGCACGGGGGTTGCTGATGGAATCTCTTCTAACGAGGTGAAGATGAAGCACGCGACACGATGGCTCCTCTCATTCCTTTTCATTTGTGTGGCATTTTCGCATGCGAAAACTTGGGCCCAAGCTAATCCGTCAACTCAGGACACGTTTCCTCTCCTTTCAGGCCTGGAAAAATCCGTCGAGTTTTGGAAAAAAATCTTCACCGAGTATAGCCTCTCCCAACTGATCTTTTTCGATCCCCTCGATATGAGCACGATTTACGAAGTCCTGGAGGTCGGCGAAGGGAACCGTTCACAATCTTATATCGACGGAGAGAGAGCGCGAATCGCGGCGGCCAATAACGTCGATGTAGAGAGGGTCAAAGCGCAGCGGGGAGTCAAAGAACAGATGATCGCCGGTCTGAAACGATCCGGCCGATACATGCAGCATATCGAGCAGATTTTTCGGGAAAAGAATCTACCCGTGGAACTGGGCTACCTGCCGTTGGTGGAATCTTCCTTCGACGTCCACGCGCGATCCTATGTCGGCGCTACGGGCATGTGGCAATTTATGCGTGCCACGGGAAAAGAATTCCGCCTCCGCATCGACCGTATCATCGACGAGAGAAAAGATCCGTTAGAGTCGACCCGAGCCGCCGCCGCGCTTCTGGATCAGAATTATCAGGCCTTGGGGAACTGGCCCCTTGCGCTTACGGCCTACAATTACGGCGCCGGGGGGCTGGCCCGCGCCGTGGCTGAAATCCAGTCGGACAATTTGGTGGAGCTGATTCAGAATTATAACCATCCCTATTGGGGTTTTGCCCCGAAGAACTTTTACGCCGAGTTTTTAGCGGCCGTGGACGTCGCAAAAAACTTGGATCAATATTTCCCGGGTCTCGAACTCCATCCAGCGGTAAAGATCAACGAGGTCGAGTTAAAAAAAGCGTCGTCCTTGGCTTACCTGGCTAACTCCAATGGTTTCACTCTGCAACAGTTTCTCGAATGGAATCCCGCTCTGAGCGCGGGCATGAAAGTCGTTCCGGCCGGCTATCGCGTGAAGATGCCCGCCGACCGCAAGATACAACCCATTGCGGAGCCGGTTGTTCAAGTCGCACAAAACAAGCCGCGCCATCCGCAACACGACCAGCTCCAGGTCGTCCGTCACCGTGTGAAGCGCGGCGAGACGGTTCTACAGATTGCCAAGCGCTACGGCTCCTCTGTGGAAAGAATCGTGCAAGCAAACGGCATTCGCAAAAGCCATCTACTCCAAGTGGGCATGACGCTGCTGGTTCCAAAACTGTAATTTCCCGGCCCTCCCCAAAATCCGAGCCGTCGGCCATAAATCGCACAGCCTAAAGCCCAATGCCGACACCGCTTGTGGCGACGTCGGCGCCTGGCCCACTCTGATATAGCGTGAACCTCTGCCGCTATTACTTCAGCCCAGTGCTTCCCAGCCACGGAGAAAAGTTGACAAGCTTTCGACGCGCAGCCTATAGTCGCTGCCGTGATAGCCATGCATTCAAAGATCGAACGTAATGATGGCAAATTCATCCGATGGCTGACTAGAACGAGTTTTTTCGTTTTCTTTTTTTTACAGCTCGCCTCGCCAGGATTCGCGCAAGAGACTAGAAAAGTCCGGATGGCGTATTCTGCCTTCAGCGTCGCCTTTCTCAACGTCTTCATTGCTAAGGACGCCGGACTTTTTAAAAAACATGGAATCGACGTTGAACTTATCCAAATGGCCGGCCCGCTGCCGATAGCCGCACTGTCAGCCGGAGAGATCGACTATTTGACGGGATTCACTACCGGCTTGGTTGCCGCAAGCCAAGGCGCGCCTCTCAAGGGCGTGATGGTCACTTTGAGAAAACCGCCTTTCTATCTGGTTTCAGAACCGAGCGTTCAGAAGATAGAGGATCTCGCGGGCAAACGTCTCGGCGTGGATCGGATCGGCAGCCTGCAACACCTGGTCGCCCGACTGCTGCTCAAAATGAAAGGCGTGAATCCGGAGAAGGTCATTTTCACTCAAACCGGCTCGGTCTCGAATACCGTAACCAGCCTCGCACAGGGAGCCCTCTCCGCGGCCCTTCTGTCGGGTCCCCACAACGTGATCATGGCGCAAAAGGGCTACAGGCAAATAGCGACTGCGGATGAGCTACCGATGAGTTTTCCCACGAGCGGTCTCGTGATTCATGAAGCCAAGCTCAAAGCTGATTCCAGCCGGATCAAGACGATCATGCGAGTGATGCTTGACTCGATCGCTTTCAGCCAACGGGAGAGTCGATGGATGATCGACTACGTTAAAGATAAATGGAAGCTAGAGCCGAAAGTCGCGGAAACCGTGTACACACAGTGGCTCTCGACCCTGTCTGCAGATGGTAAGATCAATTTGAAGGATCTTCAGGAATACTTTGACCTTGCCTACGCCGCCAAACAGATTCCCGCGCCGGTTCAAGTTGCGTCGGTGACGGACTACACGTTGCTCGATCAGGTATTAGCGGGTAAATGATAATTTGAATTGAGTATGACTCACGCGAGAAGTCAAGGCTACGGTGGAACTGGCAACTCGAAACCCGAGACTCGAAACTGTCAGAGCGACCAAGGAGCTTGGTATGGACGGTAAAGCAATTGTCCAATCGGTGATCCAGGAAATTGTTCAACCCGGCGTGCAGCGCCTCATGGAGAGTCGTTATTTTTCCGAGTTGCGCGAAGGAAAACTCTCGATCAAAAGACTCCAAGGTTGGGCGATTCAGCATTATTTGCACAACCAAGCGATTCTCAGAGCATTCGCGCTCGGCATGGTGAAAAACGCCCACGATCCGGAAATGTTCGGCTACTTCACTTATCAATTCAACGAGGAGCAGTCGCATCCCGACTTGGCCAAACGCTTCGGGCTCGCTCTCGGCCTCAAGGAAGAAGATTTTTCGGAAGCCACCCAAATTTTTGAATGTCAGATTCATTCAGCGCGAACGATTTACAATACGATCATGGGAATCCCGCCGCAGAACCGGGCATCGGCTCTAACCAGCGAAAGTATGGTCTGCCGCTACTCCGAGGAGTTCAACACCTATCTGCGCAAGAATTACCGAATGGGCGATGCCGCGTTGGAATTCTTCACCGTACACATGGCCGCGGACAAAGAGCATACGGCACAGTCCGCTGAGCTCATCGCCCGCATGACTAAGACGCCGCGTGAAGAGCGGCTGGTGCGAGAAAGCGCCCAATACATGGTGCGGATCAAACTCGGCAAGTTTGACGGACTTTACCAGGCCTACGCCTGAGGCAAATTTAATCGTCTCGTTTCGCAGCGGAACCGCTTCAAATTTACATTGAGGAGGATGAACCCATGCTGAAGATCTCTAAACCGAGGTTATGGTCGCTCGGCTGCATGATATGGTCTCTTCTTCAAGCGTCAATTGTATCTGCCGCGGATCTCTCGCCGCTGATTGTCAAGGCCAAAGAAGAAAAAGAGGTGGTTTGGTACACGACGGCCTCGGCCGCCGACAATCAAGCAATCGTAGCGGGCTTTACACGCAAATACCCCTTTCTTAGGGCACAAGCACTGCGCCAAACGGGCGAAAAACTCCGGCAAAGGATCTTGACCGAGGCTTCGGCCGGGCAATTTTTCTCGGACGTGGTGAGCGTCAGCGGTTTAGAGATGGGTTTGTTGAAATCGAAAAACCTCCTGCAGTCGTATGCACCGCCGGAGGCAGAGATCTTTCCCAGTGGCGGGAAGGACAAAGACGGATATTCTACAGCGATCTACGCGCGGAATTTCGTCATCGGATACAACACCGCAATGATCGCGGAGAAAGATCGTCCGAAAGATTGGCCGGATCTCTTGGAGCCGCGCTGGAAAGGCAAATTCGGTATTGATGAAGAAGAGTTCGAGTGGTATGGCACGCTGATCGATTACTGGGGCAGAGAGAAAACGGTCAAATACATGAAAGCACTCGCCGCGCAGCAACCTCAACTGCGGCGCGGTCATAGCCTGCTCGCGCAGCTGCTGGCCGCGGGTGAGTTCCCAGTTTCTCTCGTCTTTCCATTCGAGCTTGAACAGCTCAAACGAAGAGGCGCTCCCGTCGACTGGTCCGCCACATCGGATCCTATTGTCACCTCGATCAACGTCATTGCCCTATCGGCCAAAGCGCCCCATCCAAACGCCGCTAAGTTATTAGTGAACTATGTTCTCTCCGAAGAAGGTCAAAATATCATCAGAGATGCCTCTCGGGTTCCGGTGCGTCCCGGCGTAAAGCCTCTCGCGCCCAAGCTCGATCAGTCCGCCCTAAAAATTCACTACGTCCCGGCTGATATGTTCAAAAAGATCGCCGAGTACGAAAAGGAGTTTAGGGACATCTTCTGGAAGAAGTGAGGAGAGCGGCAGCTGAACTGCAAGGATCTGCGTCGCCTCGGCAAGGTTTACAGTTAGCCATGATGAGCTGGCGAAAGAAAATCCCAAGGCCAAAGCCATCACGCCGCAAGAGGCGGCCTATGGCGCACCAAACATCAGCCAGCCGCTGGTGTATGCATGAGCGCAAGCTACAGTAGCCAAGTGAAGAGGTAGAAAAAATGAATAATCCCATCATCGGTTTTATCGGTCTCGGCATCATGGGCAAACCCATGGCGCGGAATCTCTTGAAGGCAGGCTATTCGCTCATCGTGCACAATCGCAGCCGAGCGTCAGTGGATGAGTTGAGCAAGGAAGGCGCGCAAACCGCCGCGAGCTCGCAGGAAGTTGCGGCTCGAAGTGAGGTAGTCATCACCATGCTCCCCGATTCGCCCGATGTGGAGCTTGTTTACAGCGGGGAGCAAGGGGTCTTTGCCGGAGCCAAGCCGGGAATGTTGTTGATCGATATGTCCAGCATATCGCCTGTTGTTTCCCGAAGATTGGCAGCGGAGGCTGAAAAGCGCGGCTGCGACATGGTGGATGCGCCCGTAAGCGGCGGCGAAGCCGGCGCTATCAACGCCGCTCTGTCAATTATGATCGGCGGCAAGCCGTCCGCCGTCGAGCGGGCGATGCCGATCTTTCAAGTTTTGGGGAAAAACATCGTCCACGTCGGCGACGCCGGCGCGGGACAAGTGACGAAGGCGGCAAATCAGATGGTGGTCGGAACGACCATCGCGATCGTCAGCGAGGCGCTGGTGTTGGCGGCTAAAGCCGGAGTCGATCCCGCAAAGGTCCGGCAGGCGCTGCTCGGCGGCTTCGCGCAGTCAAAGATTCTTGAGGCGCACGGCCAGAAAATGTTGGAGCGCAACTTCAAGCCCGGTTTCCGCATCCGTCTGCACGAAAAGGATATGAAGATCGCGCTGGCGACCGGCGCGGAATATGGCGTGCCGCTCATGGTGACAAGTCAGGTGGCTCAAATGATGACGGCAATGCGATCCATGGGCAACGGCGAGCTCGATCACGCGGGGTTGGTAGCCCTTGTCGAACAACTATCGAAAACCGAGTTGAGTAAGAGCAAAGCTACCTGATTGAAAAGAGCTGCTAGCGTCTTGGCGATTCCAAAGCCAGCATCCAGATAACTCAACGAGAGCACGTCCTTGACAACTCCGACGCCGCTCAACTAGCGTACACTCAAACAGATAACCAGCTTCGATCGCGAGTCCGATAGCGGTACTTAGCAAAACCGTAGGAGAAAATGATCTATGACAAGCGCAAAAAAAGTGGTTGACGCCGATACCCATATTTCTGAATCCCAAGGCATGTGGGACCTTCTCGACCGGGAGATGTATCACCGGAGACCGGTCCTGGTGTCCGTTCCCGCCGATACCCTCTATGGAGAGCGCAACGCGTTTTGGCTGATCGACGGAAATATTTTTCCCAAGCCCGCCGGCAGAGGCGGTTTCAACCTGATTACCCCTTCGGCGGCCAAGCGGCAACAAACGAGAACCGATATCAGCCTCGGCTGCCGCGATCTGACGGACCCCGAAGCACGTCTCAGAGACATGGATGAGTTGGGCTTTGACGTCCAGGTGATTTACCCGACGCTGTTTCTCATCTACCTCACCGATGACGTCGCGCTCGAGGTGGCGTTGTGTCGCGCTTACAACAGGTATATGGCTCAGGCCTGGGCCAAAGGAAAAGACCGGCTGAAATGGGTTGTCATTCCACCTCTACGATCCATCGAAGAATCACTCAAGGAGATACGCTGGGCGAAGGACAAGGGCGCGGCGGGAGTTTTCTTCAGAGGAATAGAGGGCAATCTCACGTTGGACAATCCGTACTTCTTTCCGGTTTACCAAGAAGCGAGCAAGCTTGATCTGCCGATCTGCATCCATCAGGGATCCGGTTGCCCAACGTTCATCAACTTTTTCAACCTAGAGAAAAATCGGCAATGGTCTCACTCGGCAGTGCTTCCTCTCTTTGCCTTCAACGATATTGTGAACAATAAAATCCCGGAGCTGTTCCCGCGCCTTAGATTCGGCTTCATCGAATCTTACGGCAGCTGGGTTCCTTATCTCCTCCACTCGTTCAAGAGACAATTTCGCGGCGAGTGGAAGTATTCATCAAGCGCGGATCTGTTTCGTGACTATAGAATTTACGTGGCATGCGAGACGGACGAAAATATTCCCTTGTTGGCCGATTGCATTGGCGAAGACAACTTGCTGATCGGCTCCGACTATGGCCACAACGATCCTTTCGAGCAGCGCAATTTTTTACCCGTGCTGAGATCTCAAAGGAATGTGCCGAGCCGTGTTGCTGAAAAAATGGTCCGGGACAATCCCTGCGCGTTCTACGGGATATAGACTACCAGGAGCCTTTGAAGCCGATCGCCAGCTGACACAGTCAGGTTGGCGCCCGTAGCTCAACTCCGCTTTTGATATTTTCTCGTGGCATGGATAGATCGTGGGATTTCGACTACTTCAGTAGACCGATTTGCTTTCGAATGGTGGGGTGAAAATAGATCACGCTAAGAAATACTCCGGTAAAGAAAAGCCCGTTGACGATCCCAAAGGCGATCAACACAGGGTCCGGCGACTGCAAACTCGAAGGCAACATCCCCACTACACATATCCACGCGCCCACGACCCATACGAGACTGATATCTTCGGACGAGCGTCGCTGAATAATACGAACGATCAAAGGAATGTTGAAAAACGGCATGATAATGCTGCTTACCAATCCTACAGTCTGAATCATCAGCTTGCCTTTTTTGTTACGCGCTTGGCTTCCTTGTCTATCCGAGCGCTGAACGCGCCGGACATCCGAGAAATCATGGTCTCCACCCCGCCTTATTCAGCTGCTGATCGGCCTCCTGGGCGAAGCTGAAGTCGTACGCCTTGGCGTTCGGCATTGTTTCGTTGGTGTTGGTGACTTGACGGATAATGTTGAGATCGTTTCGCTGCGTTTCATCGTCGACGACGCCGTTGCGCGTGAAAGTGCCGATAATATCGTCGTAGACGCGGGTGGCTTGCTGGCGCGAGACGCCGGAGAATTTTAGCATGGCGGAAATAGCGCCTTCTTTTTCCTGGCGCAGGTAACGGAGCGCCTTGATGGTGGCGCGCACGAATCCGCCGACCATCTTGGGATTTTCTTTGATCAGCTTATCCGTCGTCGCCAGCGTGCCCCAAGAGTTTTTCACCTCGTTGCCCATGAAAAACATCTCGCGCATTCCTTTATCGAGCGCCACGTAGCGCTGTTCGACGCTGAGAATCGCCGCGTCAAATCCCCCGCCGAGGAGCGCCGCGAGCTGATTGCCCTGCCCCACATCGAGGTAAGTGACATCCTTGTTGCCATCGAGACCATGCTTGGTGAGGACCTGTCTCGCCATGAAGGTTGCGACGGCGCCGACGCCGGTGGTGGCGATTTTTTTGCCTTTGAGATCCTTCAGACTGGTAATCTCAGGTCGGGTGACAAGCCATTGAAGAACTCGGTCGTTTGTCGCCACAACAACCTTTAGCGGGGTATTTCCCCGAGCGATGCTCACGAGCGCGCTGGTGCCCGCGCCGGTGAACTGAACATCGCCGCCGAGCATGGCCTGGATGCTCGTCGTCGGCGCGATAAAGATGACTCTCTGATCCAGGCCTTCTTCCTTCATGTAGCCCTTTTGCTGCGCCACCGGGTAGATCACCATCTGAAAGCTCTTGGCCGGGATCGCCATGTTGACGGTTTGAAAGGACTGAGCGCTGGCCAAGCCATTGTCCGCTTTGCCCCAGCCCATGCTTTCCAGCGAAACAATGGGCAACTCGTTTTCATATCGTTCCTTTTTCTGCGAGCGCCATTACGGCTTCCAGCCCATCTTATTCAGCTGCTGGTCGGCAGCCAAAGCGAAACTGAAATCGTAGGCGCGCGAGTTGGGAATGTCGGTGGTGACACCGGCGACTTGGCGGATGATGACGAGATCGTTTTTCTGGGTCTCGTCATCGACTGTCCCATTAAGCGTGAAGGTGTTGATGAGATCGTCGTAGAGGCGCGCGGCCTGCGACCGATCGATACCGGAAAATTTAGTGGTGGCAGCGATCGTCCCGTCGCGGTCTTTTCGGATGAGACGCAACGCCTTGAGCGCCGCCCTAACGAAGGCGGCGACCATCTTGGGCTGCTCCTTGATAAGGCGGTCGGAGGTCGCAAGCGTTCCCCAGGAATTTTTTACTTCGTTGCCATAATAAAAGATCTCTTTCATGCCGTTATCCAAGCCGATATAGCGCAAATCCGGGCCCAAAATGGCAGCGTCCACCACTCCCGATAACAAGGCCGTAACTTGATTTCCCAATCCCGGATCGATGTAGACCACATCCTTGTTGCCGTCGAGGCCGTACTTGGTGAGTATTTGTTTGAGCATAAAGGTTGCGACGGCGGCTACACCCGTGGTCGCGATTTTCCTTCCCTTCAGATCCTTCGGGCTCGTGATATTGGGCCTGCTCAACAGCCACTGGTGCACCCGGTCGTTGACGGCCAGCGCCACCTTCAAGGGGGCGTTGCTCCGGGCCAGCACGACCAGCGCGCTGGTGCCGGCGACGGTAAAATCAACGCTTCCCGCCATCAATGCCTGGATGCTCGGGGTCGGCTCGATGAAAGTGATCTTGAGGTCAATCCCCTCTTCCTTCATGTAGCCTCTGTCAAGAGCGATGGGATAAATCAAATGCTGAAAGCTCTTGCTCGCAATTGCGAGGTTTACGGTTTGCGACATCGCCGCCCTTACGTCGAAAAGCAGCAACCCGGCAAGAGCCAATCCGAATGTCACGCTGACAATCCTTTTCATGTTACCAGCTCCCGTCTTCTGTCCGTCGATTAGATCGGATAGAACTGACGCGGATTATCAAAAAAGATCTTATCCGTCAGCGCGCGGGGAACATCCTCGCGGGCTCTCATAGCAGCAACCAGCTGCCGCTCCTCCGATGGATCCTGGTGACCATAGTCGGAGCCTATCAGCAGATGATCCTCGCCGGTGAATTGAGCAATGTAATTGACGTCCTCGTCCGCCTCGCAGGCTACGAAGATGCGATACTCACGGAACATGTCGGTATCGGACGAAAACTTCCAACGCTCACGGAATAGCCTTTTAAGGATGTGCATAAGAAATGGCACCCAACCGGCCGAGGCTTCGATGAAGCCGAACTTGAGACGGGGAAATTGCTCCGGAATCTTGTTGGCAATGATGTCTCTGAAGGCCATCAGAGGCTGAATCCGGCTGTGGCCGAAGGTGTGGTTTCTCTCGACGTCAAAGAGCGCGAGGAAAGCCGGGCAACCGGCGCCGGTGTGAATGCAGATCGGCAGATCCAGGTCATTGGCCGCCTTGTAGATGGGAAAGAGATAAGGATTATCGAGGGTCCAGTTTCCTTCGATGCCGCGGAAGAAGACGCCGACCGCGCCGTTGTCCTTGGCCCATTTCAATTCTTTGATCGATTCGTCTATGGACTTGAGCGGCGGAATTACAATCCATCTCATTCGGCTGCCCGCCTGGGCGCACGCTTGCGCGAGGAACCGGTTGTACGCGCGGCACAAGGCAACTTCCAACGCGGGATCGTCTGTAAGATAAATCAGGAACAAAGTGGGAAACACCACCTGGGCCTCGACATTCAATCTATCCATATCTTTCAGCCGAGCTGGAATGTCGGTCATCTCTCGGCAAGCAATCTGAATATCTCCTCTGGACGATTCCAGCTTGGTCGCAGAAGGCGTGATAAGGCGGAAACTGCCCTTGCCGTTGGGCTTGGGAAAAATGTTGCCGTCGATGAGCCAAAAGGCATTGCGCGGACCATAAAGCGTGTCCTCCGGACCTTTGAGCAACACCGGCCGGCGGTGATACATCTCTTTGTCCATCATCCTCCACATCGCTTCTGACTCTGAAATATGTGTGTCCGCATCGATTATGCCAGCCATAAGAAACCTCCTTTTGATCCTCTATTGTTTTCGAAATCTTGAATCGTGTAAAATCAGCCGCCGCCCAACTCAGGGCTTCCAGCCCATTTTGTTGAGTTGTTTATCCGCATCCAACACGAAGCTGAAGTCCGGAAACCATCGCCTGAATGGTCGGCGTCGGTTCCATAAAAGCAATTTTGAGATCGATCCCCCCTTCCTTCATGTAACCCCGCTCTTGCGCCAAAGGATAGATGATTTGCTGCTGAAAACTCTTCGCCGGAAGCACCAGAGTGAGCGTTTCAAGACTGAACGCGTTACGGGTGGAATAGAGCACGGGCAGAATCAGAATTGCCAAGCTTGCGAGACGATTTCGACCGAAAGAACACCGTAATATGGGACTTTGTAATCGCAGCATCAGCAGATCTCCTAGCTCCTAACAGGTGTGAGTCATGTGTTGTCCAGAGATATATCATGAAACAGGGCAGGTACGGCAACTACGAGCGCATCGCGAACCTGTATCTTCTCCCCTTTGGGCAGATCGACGTTGCGATATTTATGATAAGATTGGTTTTTAATCTCTCAGCGCTCCCGGCACGATCCATTCGGACGCGACCTGCCGAGCACCGCCCGGCGTATTGGGCGCAACTTGAGATAAAAGCTTTTCCAGCTGTTTGAAATCAACCGTCAACCGCTCATCCATGCAAACCAAATAATCGTCGCATGTTTTAGACGCCAGCGATGGCGAGTGGCCAAACCTTTTCCCGAGCATGCGGATGGTCTCGGTGCGGTGAGTCTTGAGATATCGGATTCCTTCGCGGTGCGCTGCCAAAAAAACCGAGAAATCTTTGCCTTTTTCGGCCAAGAGTTTTGCCGTGGTTTCTATGGTGATGGGCAGAGGATCATCCACGACGTCCGGCCATTCGTTGATTCGCGTGAATCCTTTCTCCTCGGCGATGAAACCATAGGGCCGCGGCAACAACGCTGCATCCATTTTGCCGTTAATCAATAGATTAAAAGCCTCCTGATCGCTCCCTGACAACTCAAGAATGACATCTTCGTCTAAACGGAGGTCCGCATGTCGGCGAAAAGTTTGCTCGAAGGGAACGTTCCGTGCCGGCCCCTCGCGGCAGGCAACCGTCTTGCCCTTGAGATCGCCGAGCCGTCGAATCGCCGGCCTGGCAACTAAATTGTAAGGACAGCTGTTCATCGCGCACCCGAGGATCCTCGTTGCTCCCGAATCGAGGAAATGTTGCAGCGAGGCGCGGCCAACGACGAGAGAAATCTGCGCCGTTCCGTTTTCGAGCCTGCGATAGCGTTCTTCCGTGCCTTGAACATGCGCCCAGGAAACTTCCAAGCCATATTTCTGAAAAATCCCCGCCTCGATGGAAAGATAGCCGCTCGGGTCGCGAGAGAATCTTCCCTCGGTTCCCTCGAGGTGTCCGTATATGACGTCGAGTTGAACCAGACTCATTCGAAATCCTCCTTATTAGCAAATGCTCAACCGTCTCTATATTACGCCTCGGGATCACAAACAAATGAGGACCGGATGAGGCCGTCGCACGGTGCTAACGACGACCATCGGTAGCCACCGCTGCTCCTTGACAAGGTCGCTTCTCCGGGAATAAATTCTAACCGGTTTCAACAATATTATTTTGCAAACTGAAAGGAGGTCGCTATGCAGCTCTTAGATGTCTTTGAGATGGCCAAGGATAGAAAGAAAGGACAGAGACGCATGGATCTGTTCCGAAGGGAGAACCTTGACACGTGGATTTTGTGTTTCCCGCCGGGCGACGTCCAGAGGATGCACAACCACCCCTCGGACCGGACCTATTACGTACTTACTGGCCGTGGCATCATGAAAGGGCTCAATGAAACTCACGAACTGTCGCCGGGAAAGATCATCAGCATCCCCGCGCACGAATATTACGAGGGCTCCAATCCCTACGACGAGCCGATGATCCTCTTAGGTAACAGCCACAAAGCGACAGCGGAAGACGTTGCAAAGGCTGGCGGGCAACGAAACGAGATCGATGAAAAGACCGGCAAGAGAATTATTTACCAGCACGGCGGCGGTCGAGACGAAGGAGTACTTGCAGATTAGAATTTAAGTTTTGCGACAATTGCTTCAGCCAAGCCCGGCCGCGTTTACTCCGGCCGGGCTTTTTATTGTGACCTCAACGAATCGGCGAGTTGAAAAGCAGACTCTTTCCCAGGGAAAGTCCTGTCTCATATTCGTTGCTAATTCGATGACCGGGGTGCCGATTCCGTAATCGAATTCCTGAAACCAGACACTAGCCTTTAGGGTCGCTCCAATCCCCTTCTTCCGTAGGCGCCCTGCAATGTCCGGGTCATGATGAATCTTGATACGCCCTGATCGTCGCGGAATTTGTTCATGTCATATTTCTCGTAGTGAATGATCTCCTCCAGCTCGCGGCGCGGCGGAGCGGCGACCTGAGATTTGGCGTAGCCGATCGGGACGAGATGATAAATCCGCAGCGGCTCAGGAATTCCCAGCAGGACCTTGAGCATCGTTTCCATATAGGGGGAATTGGCGTCGCTGACATATTGCGAAGCGAGACCAAGAGAGGTTGCTGCAAGATGAACCAAAAGCGTGGCATTTGCCAGACCTGTGATGAAATGGGATTCGGCTTTTTCCAATTTGGTCCGAATGGGATAAGACTCCTTGACCCTCGGGTCGCCGAGAATAACGACGTGCACCGG